>Ga0137384_10005537_pt1 | contig 10141 bp, 4 predicted proteins | sample SagtaG_2_FD_104922 | JGI IMG/M metagenome (GOLD analysis project Ga0137384, IMG submission 104922) | Vadose zone soil microbial communities from Sagehorn Ranch, Mendocino, California, USA - Sage2_R_60_16 metaG | ecosystem: Environmental > Terrestrial > Soil > Vadose zone | place: USA: California...
ACCGCCGCTCCTGAAGAGACCCCAGCCGAGGCAGGATCGCAGGTGGTATCTCCAGTGGTCACTCCCAGGTAGGTCTTCCATTTCAGAGCGCCCGTTGTCGCGTCGAGGGCATACTCATAGCCATCCCAGGAGCCCACATAGACCGTGCCGCCCACGACTGCTGGCGAGGATTCAATCAGGCCGCCCGTCTTGAAGCTCCAGTTGAGAGCCAATTGTCCAGCGTTAGCAGGTGAGAGGCTGGTATCCTCGCTTGCGCCAGTGCGCCCAATATCATGTAAGTACATCGGCCAGTCGCCTGCTGTGGCAGGGGCGGCGGTCACATGGAGGATGGCTTCGCTCGTTGCGGGGAGTAAAGTGAAGACAAGGGCCAGTAGAGCCAGCAGCTTGAGCATGGACGCTTTCGACTGCGCGGCTTTTGTAGGACCTCGCTGGAACCATATTCTCATAGGGTGTCTCCTGAATCGGTTCTATGATGAAGGCGAAAAAGACGTGCCTCTTGAAAGGCCAGAAAATACCTGTATCGGTGCTCCCTGGGCCTTGGCGGGTAAGGAAACCACCTTATCGCCGCTTTCTTCTCCAGGAGTGAAGCAGGCCCCCAGCGAGTTATCCCTTTCACCTGGTAGACAGTGGACCTTTCTACCACTTTTTCTTTCACGATGTCACTTGTCAACGCATTGCACATGGTTATTGGGAATTCCTTTGTTCTTCCTGTCGCCACTTTCCAGCGTAGAAGAACATCTCACGTAAGGCACGTATAATGACAGAAGGCTTCGCTCCTGTGGCCAGTCCAGCCCGTCGGGGTAAATGACGCACGCCTACTTCGGTATAGGTGTAACCAGCACGGGTAAGTTTATACAATATTTCTGCGTTGATCATTGCACCACGTGTCTCTAACCGATGCGTGCGAAAGAACTCGGCGCGGAAGAGCTTAAAAGCGCAATCGATGTCCCGCACACATACGCCAAAGATGAAATGCACTAACTGCTTCCAGCCCCAGGCGTTGAGTTTACGCATCCAGGTATCTTGACGATCTATACGATACCCCAACACCGCATCGTATTCCCCGATGAAGGGGAAGAAGTGGACCAGATCCTTGATATCGAACTGGCCGTCTGAGTCCATGAAGAAGGCCATCTCTTTGCTCACAGACTCAAAACCGGTCACCAGAGCTGCACCATAGCCCTTGTTTACGGGGTGATTAATAAGACGCACGCGCGGCTCAGAGGCGGAGAGATGCGCAACAATTTCTCCTGTGCGGTCCTTGCTTCCGTCGTTGACCACGATGACCTCAAAATCACGCATCCAGGTGGTGAGTGTCGATACGATGGTCACAATCGTGTCCGCAATCAGAGCCTCCTCATTGTAGGCTGGCAGCACCACAGATAAGCTAGGCAGCGTGATAAAGAGATGTGGATTGGATGGGGGTGGACTCGGCATCACATCCTCTTTGCCTTTGAGAAACACACTGAAGCGCATCCCCACATAAGAGATTGACACAGTACCAACGATGGCACTGATCTTGGCGACGTTTGTCAACAGGAAACCACCTGTCGAGAACGTAGATAATAGGCTCGTTGCCAACCATAAAAGCAGGTCATTGCAGAGAATGCATAGACAAGTTAGGAGAGCAAAACGGGCCACCTGACCTCTCGTAACTTTGGAACGATGCTCAAACGTCCAAAGCTTGTTCCAACAGAAACTGTTCAACGCAGCCACTAGATAGGCAAGCGAATTGTAGAAAACGATCCGATGGATGTGCTGCGTTGGAAACGCCCATACAAGTATATTAAATACTATCAAATCTATGAATGTATTAATGCCCCCCACAATACAGAAACGTAGCAGTTGTAGGAGTACATCTATCCAGTTTTGTTTTATCAGTATGGTCTGTGTATGCATTCTTGAAGAAAGAGACATGATACGGCAAAACCTCCCACAATTTAACTTTCAAACGACCTCTTAGCGTTTCCCAAGTTCAGTTGCCACCAAGACAAGCTCGCCCTCGATAAGGTTGAGCAAGTAAATTGCTCAAACCTTAAAGGCAGGCATGATGCGGAAACTTCAGAGGAGGAGGAAGCGTCCTTGTTCGCAAGGGCGGCCTTCCTAGACGATGGAATAGAAGAATTCCATCAGTTTGTCGTGACACAAGGGTAAATTGAGACAAGAAGAGTGGACTTTTTACATCGATGTACTGAGCTACAAGATCAATTTTGTCGTCCGGATTGACAAAAATCCAATCTACTGAGTTTGCCGGATTGCGTAGTGCCTGTAGCCATAATTGGCCCGATCCTTCGTAAATGACGTCCTTAAAGTTAATTCGCATTTCAGTTGGGTCGGCTTTTGTCGTGAAGACATCTTGCAGAATCTTTCCACCGCTGTAATGTTCAGCCAGATATTCGACGTTGACCCGCTCAGGACGGCAGGAGTAGCTGTACTGACCATCTTGTAGGGAAAGAATACCTTGAGAAGTGGTCAAGATACTTTGAGTGAGAATCACTACTACAGCAATAACCTGACCGACAGAACGGAAGCGTGATAAGGAGATAATATTTAATCTCTCTAGCAGAATAGCTACGAAGAGTGCGGTGGGTGCCACCATTTGTGCTCCATATCGTACATTGTACAGATACACTGAAGCACCGGGCGGATTAGCCCCGGGCACCCAAATGATAGCTTGTCCTCCGTAAAGAGCTACAATATAAAAGGCAAAAGGCACTAGAAAGACTAATGCTCCAAATGTACTGGCTGTGAAGCGATAGCGGAGAACAAACCACACAAGGGCCACAACCGCCAGTACGCAGAGGATCAGCCCTATAGTCTGCTCAGAATCAATCGTGTAGTAGCGTATAGATTGCCAAAGGTTATGGTACGCATACAACTTGTTTACCTGTAGGTATTCAAGTTGTTGAGCCTGAGATGAATATACCCCGCGTTGAAAGTACAAAGGATCTCCAAATATCATTTTATTCCAGAGAAACCATAATACTATTCCATAGCCACCCAGAACGCCAAAGAGAATAAGATCGCTTTCTATTTTCAGCCAGCGCTGACGTTTTATCAAACCAACGACAGGGATGAAGCAAAATATGGCGAGAAACAAGGGCCAGCCGTCATACCTGGCGAGAGTCGCAAAAAAGGTGCAAACAGCAGTAAAGATTAATTGCTTGAGAGTACCTTCCTGTGCCCATGACAAAAAGTAGTAGCTTGCCATGGTGAATGCAGCAATACACACTGTTTCGCTCAAAGGGGTAGACTGTAAGTACAAAATGTTTGGGTTAAGAATGAATACCAATGTGCCGACGAAACTGGCGCTGCTACTACGTGTTAACCTTCGTGCCGAGAGAAAGAGGTAGATTGCGGCAACAACATAACACGGCATCGACACAAAGCTTCCTGCTAACCCAGTACGCCACAAGTAGTTGCTCCAAATGAATGGCAACATGAGCATGTGCGGCAGCGGCAACCAGACTGATCCAAGCTGCGCTAATCCAGGTGTAGCACTATCAAAAACGCTCCTGGCGATTCTCATATGCGATAAAGCGTCATCGTAAATTGTTATTTCATGCTGCTGAAAATAGTACCAACACGCAGCAATGCTGGCAATACAAGCAGTGACGATGGTGGCAACGAGCCAGAGGTCTCGCACTTTGGACTGTTTCGACACTTGTTGCGCATCTTTCTGCTCACGTGAAATCGCGGGCAGGAGCAGGGTTGATATTGCTTTAATGGAGTTTGTCACCGATGGGATAGGACCGGTTTCGGTCATTTGAGCAAACGCCGTTGGCATGCGCTTGGTCGGCTCTTCCGTTAGAGAGGGTACCGCCCGCTGCGGGATAAGCACAGGATGCGCCTGTTTCCCCTTCAGGTGCAGCCCATGCACCGTCTTCTGCCAGTAATGCGGTTTCACAAGCAGCTCGAAGAGTGCGATACATGCCGCTACGCTTATGAGCGCCCAGTAGAATGGAATAAACAGCGTCCATTTCAAGAGCCGGTACTCTTTCCTCTTCAAGCATCCCAGCAGGTAGAGATACACATAGAAGAAGTTGCCGAAGATGAGGCAAAACGCGCTCAGGTAAAGGATGGGTCCTGGGAACAAGACGTGATAGGTATCGATCACCTGGGGGCCAAATGCCATGTAGATCGCCAGCAATGCCCACATCAAGGGGTTGATGAACAGAACCCCTGTTGCGCTGCCAACTATCGTCTGGAACGAGAACAAGTCGTACAGGTACCCTTTCTGGAAGTACTCAAGTGGGCGGCGCATGTGTACGAGATAGGTTTGCATGTACCCTTTAATCCAGCGTGAGCGTTGGCGGAGCCAATTGTTTACTTGGGAATTGGCCTCTTCATACGTCGTTGAGTCGAGCACAACTGTCTTGAAGCGGTAACGGGATAGCCGCAAGCCCAGGTCGCAATCCTCAGTTACGTTATAGGCATCCCAGCCTCCAAGGGCACGTAGCGGGGCGGTACGAAAATGATTCGATGTGCCTCCCAACGGCAGGGAGAAGCCTGCTTGCTGTAGGCATGGTAGGATCAGATCAAACCAGACGGAGTATTCGGCGGTGAACCAGCGTGTCAGGAGGTTTTGATGGATATTGTAAAAATTGAGCTTGGCCTGTACACAAGTGACTTCCGTTCCATGGTTAGCGAAGGCGAGTACTGCTTTCTTCAGTTGCAGGGGATCAGGAATATCTTCAGCATCGTAAATGACGACATAGGGTCCTGTTGCTTGCATCAACCCATAGTTACAGGCGCGTGGCTTGGTGCGAGGTTTGCCATCAGGTACGGTGACGATCTTGAAATGCGGTGGGAGGGATAGAGCCCGTATGGCATCGCGTGTCTCGGCATCGTCCATTTCCGTGAGAAAGAGCACCTGTAATTTCTCTGTCGGATAGTCTAACTTCTGCATAGCCTGGACAAACTGTGGCACGACCGCTGCTTCACGGTACAGGGGGCACAGAATAGTATACAGGGGCCAATCTGCATCTCTCAGGGCGTGTACGATGGCGTCGTCAATCTTTTCCTCGGGAGAAAGCCGAAATGACCGAATTGCCATGAAGACATTCAGGATAAGATTGCTGAAATACATGACGGTGATCGCAGCTATCACAGCGGTCAGCATTTCCAGCCGAAACACCATCAAGCCTATCACCCCTAGCACCCCGATTGCACAGAGGGCAACGGCCTGTTTGCTTGTGAAGGTCTGCAGGGCTGAAAGTTCGGGTCGAAAAGGGGCGAAGGTCGCTACTTCTTTCTCTCCTACCTTCACGACCTTAGTAGCGTTTCGAATGTAGTTGTTGATCTCCTGAGTGCTGTCATTGAGCCGGTCGTACTTTGCCTGCTTTGCGAGCCAATCAGCGTAGCGCCCTACTTGTTGACGGATGCGCGGATCGACAGTAGCCAGCGGCACCTTTGGGCGTTGCTGCATATTCAATTGCGCCGTTCCATCTCTCGGTGGCACGCCAGGCCCAGAGCTTGGCGGGAAATCTAATTGCGATACCCCGTCAGCAGGCTGCACACCCTGCCAGGGGGTTGCTGGTGCTTCCAATTGCTCCGTTCCATCCGTCGGCGATACACTCTTTGCTTTATATCGTTTCAATTCCATTGTAAACTACTGCTTTCTATAGACACTTTTTCTGTAGAGAGACATACCATCTATGTAATACTGTGACTGCTGGCTGACCGCTCAAACGGAATTCCTCGACGTCATCCCATCCCCAGAAGAAGATGCCGAGAATGTGCGGGTCGGAAATGACGTTTGCCAGGGCTGCATCACACGCAGCGACCTGCTCTTGCGGATCTGGCTGCGAAGTGCTTGTCGGCTCCCAGGTATGGTAGAGGGCATCCGCACTATTGCGGTAGCCGAACTAAGACGTGTAGAATGAAGAAACGCGCTGCTTTTCCATTCTCAACTTCACGACTAAACCTATCGCTCCAGAACATCAAAACTCGATAAGGCATGGTTCAAATGCACTTGACAGTTTCACATAGCTCAAAAGCTGCCGGACCGCTTCTGACGTGGTGAGGACCCTTCTCCCTATCGTCCCTTCGCAGCTTCCATGTTACATATGTGAATGCAGGTACTTTCTGCCCAGGCTACCCAGTACATCAACGTATACAGAAGTATAGATGTACTACTCACTCCCATGTGATACCTTTCCCCCTATTGCCCCTTCGCAACTTTCATGTTACAGGTGGAGGTATTGATACTTCCTGTCCTTGAGAAGAACTCATACCCGTAAAATAGAATATCAGACCGTAAAGGGAGTGCTACTATGCATTCGGTTAATTTATGGTTGAGAATGATAAATTCAGTTAAAAAATCGTATCGCCCTATTGCCCTTTCGCAACTTTCATGTTACGGGTGGAGGTATTGATACTTCCTGTCCTTGGGAAGAACTCATACCCGTAAAATAGAATATCAGACCGTAAAGGGAATGCTACTATGCATTCGGTTAATTTATGGTTGAGAATGTATAAACTCAGTTAAAAAATCGTAACTCGACTTTGTACATTTTAAGCAGGTCGCCTGGTATCACAAGGCGACGGCGACGGAGAGATGGCGCGCCCGTTGCCTTGCATAAGCACTCCTAGGATGCACTGACTTTTCAAACATTGGCCGTTCACCCTGATGTCTGAAAAGTCAGTGCACCGATTTGACTCGACTGGGGCAGCCCAGAAGCTATTGATCCAAAAAATGTACAAAGTCGAGCTTAAGGAGCCCTCAGAAAGGGTGCGTGTGAGATTTTGACCCTGTTGGTGAATGGTATTTCGGGCAGAAGAAGAGCATGTATGATCTGTTATTCGTCTCTTGCATCTTTTGACCGGTCGTTTAGGACGAAAAATAATGTTGTATTGCTCGTTTTGCCTTTCGCCAACAGAGTCGATTTTTGCAAAGCGAGTGTTCCTCAGGGCGACCACGAGGGTCGCCCTGAGGAACACTCGCTCTGCAAAAATCGTATGCGCACCCAGCGTTAGAAAGGTGATTGACGAATCGGCTGAGGCATGATAATATCATGTCGTCACATTACAGAACCATTCAACAACCATGGGGCGATGATGAAATAGGTAGACATAGGAGACTTAAAATCTCCTGGCTGAAAGGCCGTGAGGGTTCGAGTCCCTCTCGCCCCACCTCCCTCTCAAAGCACATCTCGAGCCTCTTTGTAAGAAACCAAACCCACCAAAAACCGCATCGCCATATCTATACACTCCTAAGAAAAGCATTTCTTTCCTCGACCGCGTGCAATTATAACGCCTTGAGCAGATTACAAACAGAATAAGCTTGACGTTGTTGAACGTTAAGGGTATAATTTTGACTAGAAAGTCAGATTTTAAAATAGTTTGTCATGAAAGTATCTGTAGGGTCGCTTAGTGTAGAGAAGGAGAGAGGACGGATGGAGACTCCTCATCAATTATTGAAGGAGAGGCAGCGCCGGGAACGGGCCGAGCTGATCTTGGAGGCAGCCGAGGCTGTTTTTACGGAGAAGGGGTATCATGAGGCTTCGATAGATGAGATTGCGCTGCGCGTCGGGGTGGCTAAAGGCACGCTGTATCAGCATTTTGCCAGTAAGGAAGAACTGGTATTCGCGCTGTTCGAGAGTCAGATCGAGACGATACAGCAGGTGGTCGAGCGGGCTGCGGCGAGCGATTTGTCCGCACGGGCAAAGCTGGAGGCGATTTTGCTGCACATATATCAAGGATTTATGCGCAAGCGCACACAGTTGATGCTGACACTCTATGAGAGCATGGAGCTTCGCAGGGAGGTACTCAAGCAACGGGTGCGGATACGCGAGCATATGGATATGCTGAAGGAGTCCATCAGGACGATATTGGAAGAGGGGAAGGCGGCCGGTGAGTTTGAGATGAGCATCGCTACAGGGGTGATGCTGACGATGTTTTTCAGCCTGCTTTCGCCACGAGGATATGAGTGGCTCGTTGAGCATGAAGGGCTCACGCCGCAAGAGCTGGTGGCGCAGGTTGGGCACACCTACTTTCAAGGAATTCTGTCCAGAGATAATGAGAAAGGTAAGTTTTAGCTATGCTGAAAACGCTTACTTCTTTGCAGAATGTAGAGGAGTTATATCGCTGGTTTGAGAAGATGAGGAGCACGCAGCCGGTCTGGCTGGATGAAAGCAGTGGATGCTGGCATGTGTTCCGGTACGAGGACGTGTATCAGGTGATCACTGATCATAGCGTTTTTACGTCTGAGATGAGACAGCGCCTGCGCACACAAGGGGAGAATGGCAACGGCGCGGCGAGGTTTGGGAGAAGTTTGATTGCAATGGATCCGCCGCAGCATCGGCAGTATCGCAACTTGGTATCACCGGCATTTACGCCGCGGGCGCTGGCGCAACTCTCGGGTCGTATTGCCAGAATTACGCAGGAATTACTCGATGAAGTGAAGCCGCGGGGGAGGATGGATGTGACGACAGATTTCGCGTACCCGCTGCCGACGATTGTGATTGCAGAGATGCTGGGGGTGCCCACGACGGATCGGCCCCTGTTTAAGCGTTGGACTGATGGGTTGCTTTCACAGCAGTTGAGTGATGCCGAGTTTTTCAAGCCGAATGAGCGGCCAGATAGGGATCGGATTTCGCGGAACTTTCAAGAGATGTCAGACTACTTTCAAGGAATGCTTGAGGAGCGGCGCAGGAAACCACGTGCAGATATGATGAGCGATCTGCTGGCGGCAGAGGTGGAGGGCGAGCGGCTGAGCATGGAGGATACGATCAGTTTCTGTGTGCTGTTGTTGATTGCCGGGCATGTGACGACGACGAATCTGTTGAGCCAGGCTATTCGCTGTTTTGATGAGCATCCTGAGGTGATGGAGCAGTTGCGCAGACAGCCGGAACTGATGCCAAGGGCGATTGAGGAGGTGTTGCGCTATGCTTCACCGGTGTGGCGCTTGTCCCGCGCATCGAAGATGGATGTGACGATGGATGGAGTGACTATTCCAGCAGGGGCGTTGATCTTTGCATGGGTGTCCGCGGCAAATCGCGATGAGGAACAGTTTCCGGAACCGAAGCGCTTTGATATTACGCGCAACCCTAACAAGCATGTGGCCTTTGGGCATGGCATCCATTTTTGTATCGGGGCACCGTTGTCGCGTTTAGAGGCATCGATTGCGCTGCCGATGATGCTGGAGCAGCTGTCAGGTCTGCGGCGGGTGCCGGGGGAGCCGGGAGAATTGTTTGAGGGGCGAGTGTTGTTTGGGTTTAAACATTTGCCGGTTGAGTTTACGCCGGCGGAGGGAAGATAATGAACATTTCTTCACAAAATCATAAGAAGTACCTCTTTTGAACAGGGATATTGCTTTATCGGTCATTGATATCCACACCATCTTGCAACCAAATATGATTTTTTTTCATATAGATAGAACGGGCTTCCCATCAGTGGTGCCGCTGAGAAGTCCGTTCTATCCTTGTTGTGAAGGTTAAACTGAAGTACTTGCCTCTTGCCTGTTAGCCTCTGACGTGTTACACTGCAAGAAAAGATTACAACTTTTTTAGGCACGGCTCGTAAATATTCATAAAAGACATTGTTTGCTGTCTGCTTATAAAAAAGTATGAATGAACGAGCGGTGATATAAAAATGGAATCAATACTACAGGCTTCAAGTACGCTGGGAACGATCGGCGCGTTGGCACAGCCAGCACCGGCACGCAAGGCACGTCGTAAATACAGTACCGGAGCGTTGAGCGGCTCACAGGGTCTCGCAAGCTCAGAGCGAGCTGTCCGCAGTCAAACCAGAGTGGGGGCCAGAAGTACAGCTAGAGAATATGCACGAGAGGCTATCGTGGAGGCGATGAGCGATGCTGAGCTTGTCGAGCTAGTGCTTGCTGATGACCAGGAGGCCTTCACGGCACTCGTCGAGCGATATAAAGACGCTGTCCAGAACCTTGCCTATCGTATGTTGGGTAATGTAACGGAAGCGGAAGATGTGACACAGGAAACGTTTGTGCGAGCATATACACAGCTTGCCACATATAAACCTGCACATAAATTCAGTACCTGGTTGCTTTCAATTGCCTCGCACCTGGCTATTGACCAGTTGAGACGACGGCGCTTCCTGGCATTGCCGCTTGAAGATGTACCATTTTTGGAATGGATTGTCGATAGAGGAACCGGCCCGGAGCAGT
>Ga0137384_10005541_pt1 | contig 10137 bp, 7 predicted proteins | sample SagtaG_2_FD_104922 | JGI IMG/M metagenome (GOLD analysis project Ga0137384, IMG submission 104922) | Vadose zone soil microbial communities from Sagehorn Ranch, Mendocino, California, USA - Sage2_R_60_16 metaG | ecosystem: Environmental > Terrestrial > Soil > Vadose zone | place: USA: California...
CCAAAGGCGCAGCCGGCGACGTTCGAGGTGGCTTCGGCGGAATCCCATCCGGTCCAACTGCGGCCCGCGCAGGCCGCCAGCCTGCTGGCCAGAACCTCGCCATCGGCGAACGACATCATCAACCAGCGTGACTATTGGCATGGTGCGCCGGGCGCGGACCCTGCGGATGCGCCGCAGACCAATGCGATCGCCCGCCCGCCGGCGCCGATACCGACGCCGGCTCGCCGCTCTGAGCCCGAAACGACTGCGTCGCTCGCAACCGCCACTCTCGCGCCCTGGCCGCTGCCGGAGCGCGATGATCTCCGATCCGGCGGCCGCGCGCTTGCCTACGCGGACCCGACCGCACCCCTCGCAACGCCGGCGCGCCCGGCCCCGATGGGCGCAGCGGCGGTCCGCCCTGCGCCGCCGCCCGATACCACGGTCGCGGAAAAGCGCAGCGGCGACCGGCCCACGGTGATCTCGTCGAGCCCCGGCGCTCCGGCCGCCCCGTCCAGCCCCGACGCTTCGAGGATCGGCGACCAGTTCAACGAGCCATGGCTGCGGGCCATGATCGTAAGCCCGAGCGTGCAAGACTTCATGAGCACATCGACGTTCGGCGCAGCGGACTATCGCGGTCTCGCGACCTTCCTGGCGAAGCCGCCGGTGTCGGTCATGATGACGTTCTCCGACGATCCGCAGCTCGGCATGACCAGCGCGACGTTGAGCGGCCCTGCGGTCGTCTTCGTCTCGACCGTGACGTTCGTCAAGACTCGCACCGCATCGCTGCGCTAATTCAACATCCCGAGCGCATGCATGTAGGTTTCCAGGATCGCCTCCTGCTCCTTGCGCTCGTCGACATCCTGCTTGCGCAGGCGCATGATCGCGCGCAACGCCTTGACGTCAAATCCCGTCGACTTTGCCTCAGCATAGACATCGCGGATGTCGTCGGAGATGGTCTTTTTCTCTTCCTCGAGCCGCTCGATGCGCTCGACGAAGGCTTTCAGATGATCCTTGGCAAAACGGGTTGTGGGCTCTTCCTTGACAGCGGCGGCAGTGGCCATCGATGACTCCTCGGTTGACGAGGCCGACGTTCGAAACCCACGAGCCTTTGGTCAAGGTCGATTGCAAGTCATCCACAGCCCTGCACGGTCGGTGTGGACGATCAGTGTTTTTGGCTGGACTTTGCAAAAGCGGCGAGTTGCGCCTGCGACGCGTCGTTTTGATACTTCGCCTTCCATTCCTCGAACGGCATGCCGTAGATCGCCTCGCGGCTTTCGTCCTTGGTCATCGGCACGCCGCTTTGGTCGGCGGCTTCCTTCATCCAGTTGGAAAGGCAGTTGCGGCAGAAGCCGGCGAAATTCATCAGGTCGATGTTCTGCACGTCGGTCCGTGCACGCAGATGCTCGACCAGGCGCCGGAATGCCGCCGCTTCGAGCTCGGTCCGGGTTTTCTCATCAATCGCCATGGCTGCACCCTTCCGTTGCAACAGCGTGGGGGAAACGCCCAAGATCGCGGAACCTTCGTTGCGATCGAATATTAGATAGGGGCAAAATCGTCAGGTTTCCAGCGTCCGCGCGAGCCGAGACCAGAACGTGCGCCTGCACGTCCCAACGGCTCGCTCCGACCTCTCTCCAAAACTGACGAAAACGCCGGCGACGGCTTGGACAGGGTCGCGAATCGCGTCTACAGAACAACAGAGAGTCGGGCCTTGCCAGCATCCCCGCGCACTTTTCTGGGCGACCTGTTCGGCACGGCCGTGGCCGCCGCGCACCCGTCCAATTGCGTGGCCGCACATCTTCCCGCACCGCCGAAATCCGGACGAATCGTGATCCTGGCGGCCGGCAAGGCGGCCGGCGCCATGGCGGAGGTCGCCGAACGCCATTACGTCGATCAAGGTGGCCTGCCGGCCAGTCGCATCAGCGGTCTTGCGGTCACCCGGCATGGCTATGCGCGACCGACCAGGCTTGTGCGCGTCATCGAGGCCGGCCACCCGGTTCCCGATGCTGCCGGGCTCGCGGCTACCTTCGAGACGCTCGCGCTGGCCGATGGCGCCGGCCTTTCCGACCTGGTCCTGGTGCTGATCTCCGGCGGCGCCTCGGCCAATTGGATCGCGCCCGCTTTGGGCCTGTCGTTCAACGAGAAGCAGGCGTTGACCCGCGCGCTGCTCGCCTCAGGGGCTTCGATCTCCGAGATCAATACCGTCCGCAAGCATTTGTCCCGCATCAAAGGCGGACGGCTCGCAGAGCGCGCGTACCCGGCCCGGTTGGTCGCGGTCGGAATTTCCGATGTTCCCGGCGATAACCCGGCAGTGATCGGCTCCGGCCCGACCGTGCCCGACCCGACCACGCTTGCGGACGCACGAGCGATCGTGGAGCGCTACCGCGTCGCGCTGCCGAAGGCGGTGGGCCGCGCCCTTCTGGATCCTACGAACGAAACCCCCAAGCCCGGTCAATCCATCTTTGCCGGAACCTCGTTTGCGCTGGCGACCAGGCCGGCCGACGTGTTTCGGCAAGTCGAGGACGCGGTGCGCAATGCGGGCTACGAGTGCCTCCTGCTGGGGACGCAGATCGAGGGCGAGGCACGCGAGGTCGCCACCGAGCATGCGCGGCTGGCGCGCGATCTCAAAGCTCGGGGCCGCCGCATCGTCATTCTGTCGGGCGGCGAGCTGACGGTCACGGTGCGCGGCAAGGGCCGCGGCGGTCCAAATCAGGAATATGCCTTGGCGCTCGCGATTGCGCTCGCGGACGCGCCCGGCATCGCGGCGCTGGCCGGCGACACCGACGGCACCGACGGCGGCGGGGGAAGGCTCGATGACCCGGCCGGTGCCTTCATCGACGACAGCACTCTCCAACGTGCGCGCCGGCTCGGCCTCGATCCGGTCGCTTTTCTTGATGACAACAATTCGACTGAATTCTTCGCCAAGCTGGGCGATCTGCTGACGCCGGGGCCGACCTTCACTAACGTCAATGACTTCCGGGCCATCCTCGTTGACAGCCCGTAGGGTTCAAGCGATATCCGGGCGCCGCGCCGCGGCCACATGGGCACAATGACAGGTCAACCGGGAAGGATGGGATTTCACCGCGCCAAGCCCGGTCTCCTCGGGGCGCGGGCGCTCGTCGCCGGTCTCCTGCTCGCCTGTCCGATCGCCCTGATGGCTGACCCGGCAGCGGCCGATTTCCGGCTCTGCAACAATACGAGCAGCCGGGTCGGCATCTCGGTCGGCTACAAGGAAAACGAGGGCTGGACCACCGAGGGCTGGTGGAATCTTTCCGCCCGCAGCTGCGAGACTTTGCTGCGTGGGACTCTGGTCGCGCGCTTTTATTATATCTATGCCATCGACTATGATCACGGCGGCGAATGGTCGGGCCAGGCTTTCATGTGCACGCGCGACAAGGAGTTCACCGTCCACGGCACCGGGGATTGCCTGGCGCGCGGGTTTGACCGCACCGGGTTTTTCGAGGTCGATACCGGCGAGCAACCTTCGTGGACGGTGCAGCTGACCGAGCCGGCCGAGCTCGCGCCGAAGACGCCGGTGCAGACGCGCGCTCCGCCGGCGCAGGCGCCGCCCGCGACCGGCCGGCCGGCCGGCCCGCCTGCAACGCCGCCTCGAAGCAAAAACTGATGCGTCGCCTGCGTCGGACCAAGATCGTCGCCACGCTGGGCCCGGCATCCTCCGAGCGCACCGTCATCGCGAGCCTGTTCCGGGCCGGCGCGGACGTCTTCCGCATCAATATGAGTCACACAACGCACGAGCGCATGCGCGAGCTTGTCGCCGCGATCCGCGCGGTCGAGACCGAGCATGAGCGCCCGATCGGCATCCTGGTCGATCTGCAGGGTCCCAAGCTCCGGGTCGGCCGCTTCGAGTCCGGTCCGGTGGCGCTCAGGAACGGCGCCACCTTCACGCTCGATGCGGATCCGGCCGCCGGCGACGAGACGCGGGTGACGCTGCCCCACCCGGAAATCTTCACCGCCATCATGCCGGGCCACGCTTTGTTGCTCGACGACGGCAAGGTGCGCCTCACCGCGATCGAGGTCGAGAAGAACCGCATCGTCACCCGCGTCGAGATCGGCGGCAAGCTCTCGGATCGCAAGGGCGTGAGCCTGCCCGACACCATGGTGCCGTTCTCGGCGCTGACCTCCAAGGACCGCTCCGATCTCGATGCCGCCTTGGACACGGGCATCGACTGGGTGGCGCTGTCCTTCATTCAGCGTCCGGAGGACATCGCCGAGGCCAAGAAAATCACGCGCGGCCGCGCCGTGGTGATGGCCAAGATCGAGAAGCCGCAGGCGGTGAACCGGCTCGGCGAAATCCTGGACCTGGCCGACGCCCTGATGGTTGCGCGCGGCGATCTCGGGGTCGAGATGCCGCTCGAGCGCGTGCCGGGCGTGCAGAAGCAGATGACGCGCGCATGCCGGCGCGCCGGCAAGCCGGTCGTGGTCGCAACCCAGATGCTCGAATCCATGATCGCCAATCCGGTGCCCACGCGCGCCGAGGTGTCGGACGTGGCGACCGCGATCTTCGAGGGCGCCGATGCGGTCATGCTGTCGGCGGAATCGGCGGCCGGGCAATTTCCGGTCGAGGCGGTCGCCACCATGAACCGCATCGCCGAGGAGGTGGAGAACGATCCGCTCTACCGCACCATCATCGATGCGCAGCGGAGCGAGCCGGAGGCCACCGGCGCCGACGCCATCAGCGCCGCGGCGCGGCAGATTGCCGAGACGCTCGAGCTGCGCGCCATCGTGTGCTGGACCGGCTCGGGCGCGACCGGCTTGCGGGTCGCCCGCGAGCGGCCGAAGGCGCCGATCGTGGCGCTGTCGCCGAACGTGCTCACCGGCCGCAAGCTGTCGCTGGTCTGGGGCGTCCATTGCGTGGTGGCGGAGGACGCTCACGACCAGGACGACATGGTGGAGCGCGCCTGCCGTCTTGCCTTCCGAGACGGGTTCGCCAAGGCCGGCCAGCGCGTCATCATCGTGGCGGGCGTGCCGCTGGGCACGCCGGGCGCCACCAACATGCTGCGCATCGCGTTCGTCGGCTCGGAGGCGGAAGGCGAGATGTGAATCGCAACCCAGGCTGCGTCAATGGTGATGGCTGCCTGCGGCCGGGGCGGCGCTTTGCCGCGACGGCGCAAACGATTGATTGGTGTAAGGCAGCGAGGTCGGGCGCTGGATCACGATGAACGGATGCTTGGTGGTCTGGTGACAGGCGTTGCATGCCGCCGTCAGTCGATCAAAGCTGCTTGTGAACTTGCCTAAATCGTGCGCTTCGATCGCCTTGGCGAGATCTGCCAGCTCCTTGTCGTTGATGGCGCCGATCACCTGCCTGAGCGACACGTCACTGACGGTCGGGAACAATTTGGCGACATCATCGAACCCTTCCTTCAACTCGTCGAATTCATAGCCGGCGAGCTCCCAATTGCGTGCCTTGCCGGCAAACCAGAGCTTGGCGTGGCGCATTTGCTGCAACGACATGATCTCGCCGAGCCCGGGAGAATAGCCCTCCTTGGCAGCGCTCGCGTGCTCTGCCGCATCGTGCATATGCATTTGCTGCCCGTGGGCCGCCGAGAGCACAATCGCGGCTGAAAGCGCGGCGATCGCTAAGGTGATCTTTTTCGCCCTCAGCATGATCAGCGTCCAATCCCGTGTTCTCTCCCCCAGTAGCCGCGGTCCTCGGACCAACGATGGGGGTTCGGCTGGCTGCCGAGCCTCGCGGCTACAGAGGAATATGCGGCGGACGTGCGCTAGTGGGTGACCACCTCAGGATAATTTGCCCGAATCGACTTGAGCACGTCCTTCAATTTGTCGAAGCTCGAGATCGACGCCGCTTTATTGTTGGAGTCTCCGGCAGCATCGAGGCGCTGGGCCAAAGTGGCGATGAATTTGCTGTCGGCCTTGACCTTGGTCACCTTGTCCGCCGGCAGGGACCCGGAATGTTCCGGCAATGCGGCGACAAGGTCGCGGATGGTGTAGGCGTGATGATGCAGCTCCTTGAGCGCACCGGTTTGGATCGCCTTGGTCGTTGCATCGGCCTCCTTGTCGATCAACTGCCAGATGGCGGCGGGCGTATCCGGGATCGCCACCGTGGCCGCCTTGTTGTCGTCGTGCCCGTCGTGCGCCAGAACACGCTGCGTGAGGCCGCCCGCGAGCGTGAGCGCGAGGCCCAGCGTGAGCGCGGGGAGCAGGGAGCGCAGACCAGCAATTTTCGCCAGTGTCTTCTTCATGGGGGGATCCTCCGTTTGAATGACAGTGCCAGCAACTTCGCGATGACGCCTGGTGCGCCATTGCTCGATACGATTGTAGACCGTTGGTACCACAACCATATTCAGGAAGGTGGACGTGAATAGTCCCCCCAAAACGACTTGGGCAAGAGGTTGTTCCAGCTCCTTGCCGACGGGCGAGCCCCAGAGCAGCGGGACCAGCCCCAAGGCGGCGGTCGCCGCCGTCATCAGAACCGGGACTAGGCGGTCAAGCGTGCCTTGCACGACGACCTCGTGCGGCGGGACGCCATCCTTGCGCAGCTGATTGTAGTGGGTGACCAGAATGATGCCGTTGCGCGTGGCGATTCCGAACAGCGTGATGAAGCCGATGACGGCGGCTACGCTCATGTCCGCGCCGGCAAAGAACAGCGCCACGATCCCGCCGATCATCGCGAGCGGAAGGTTGAACAACACCAGAAGCGCTTCCCAAAAAGTTCCGAAGACTTTGTACAGCAGCAGCACGGCACCCAGGAGAGCCAGGGCTCCGAGACTCAACAAGGTCCGGTTGGCCGCCTGCTGACTCTCGAACTGGCCTCCATATTCGATGTAGTAGGTGGGCGGCAGCGTGATCTGGTCGCCAATCATGGACTGCGTCTCACGGATAACGCTCCCGAGATCCCGCCCCTGCACGTTGAACCCAAGGACGATCAGACGTTGGACGCTCTCCCGGTTGATCGAATAGGGTTGGTCCTGGACCTCGATCGCGGCGATCTCCCGCAACGGGATCTTCGCCATTCCGTCGGGGTCTATGCCGGGCGCCGCGATCGGCAGGTTGCGGATCGCGTCCACGCTGTTACGCGCCGAGCCCTCCAGGCGAACGTTCAGATCGAAGGTGCGGCGCCCCTCCAGAACGCTCGATACGGTCTCGCCGTTCAATGACAATTGGATATCCTGCGCGATGTCCCCGACCGCGATGCCGTACCGAGCGGCCTTGTTGCGATCGATCGTGATGGTCACCTGCGCCACGCTGATCTGCTGCTCGAGATTGACGTCCACGACACCGGCTATGCCGTGCAGCCGATCCTGGATCCGCTGACCGATCTGGTAGAGCGTCGTCAAATTGTCTCCGAAGATCTTGATCGCCACCTGGGCGCGCACGCCGGACAGCACCTCGTCGAAGCGATGCGCGATGAACTGGCCTACATTGAACACGACGCCGGGGATGCCAGCCATGTCGGCCCGAATCTTCCTGATCAGCTCGTCCGGCGACATGCTCGGGTCCCGTGCAAAATCGAGCCGCACGTCGAACTCGCTGAAATTCGGCGGCTGCGCGTCCTCGTCAAGCTCGCTGCGCCCGGCGCGCTGATCGATGGAGATCACCTGCGGGTACTTGAGCAAGTCCTTACGCACCAAGGCGCCCAGGCGCATGGATTCTTCCAGCGAGGTGCCCGGCAAGGTGGTCATCGCAATGATGTAGTTGCCCTCGTGGAACTCGGGCAGGAACGATAGGCCAAAGTACGGCAGCAAGGCGAGGGAGGAGGCCAGCGCCACGAGGGACAGCGTCACGACCCACCAGAACCTGCGAAGCGCCAGGTTCAGCAGACGCAAGAAATGGCGTTTCAGCCAGGTAACGAAGCGGGTCTCCCGTTCTTGATGCTCGGCCGCATCCGCGGGCGCCGCGTTGAAACGCACCTCGCGATTGCCGATCACGTGCAGCCGAGCGCCTAAGTCCCGCACCTTTTCAGGGCGCCGCACCAGCAGAAGATAGCACAGTGCGGGCACCATGGTGACCGCCACCAGGAGCGAAGCCGTGACGGACGTGATGTAGCTCACGCCAAGCGGGCTGAAAATTCTTCCGGCCAGGTCCTGCAGGAAGAATATCGGCAGGAAGATGAGGATGACAATTGCGGTCGCATACACCACGGAATTGAGAATTTCCTGGACTGCGTCGAACACGACCTCGATCGAAGGCATCGATTCGGCGGCATTCCGGTTGAGCCGCAGCCGGCGCACGACGTTCTCGACCGTGATGATGCCGTTATCGACGACTTCGCCGATCGCGATCGCGAGTCCGCCAAGCGTCATGGAGTTGATGCCGATGCCAAGCGCGTGCATCACGAGAATGCCGCCGACGAATGAAGCCGGCATGGACAGGAAGGTGATCAGCGAGGCCCGCCAATTCATCAGGAACAGCAGCAGGACGCCGACCACGATGAGAGCGCCTTGTATCAGAGCTTCATTGAGGTTGTGAATCGCCGTTTCGATGAAATTCGCTTGGCGAAACACCTCCGAATCCATCTCGATGCCGGCGGGCAACCGCTTCTTGATGTCCGCCAGGGCCTGTTCCACCTTGTAAGTGGTGGTGAGGGTGTCCGCGCCGTAGGCCTTGGAGATCGTGCCGATCACCGCATTCTTCATGCCGTAGGCGCCGTCGCCGCGCTTGACTTCACCGCCGAAAGCCACCCGCGCGATGTTGCCGATCGTGATTGGAGTGCCATTGCGAACAAGAATGACCGTGTTGGCCACGTCGCTAAGAGAGCTCACGCGGCCCATGCCGCTGATGATCAGCTCCTCGCCGGATCTTTGCAGATAAGCGCCGGGAACGCTGGCGTTCGACTTGCCCAGTGCGTGTCGCACCATCTCGGCGCTGACCTTATAGGCGAGCATGCGGCTTGGATTGAGCTGCACCTGATATTGCTTGACCTCGCCGCCCAGCGCCACCACCGAGGCAATGCCGCCGAGCGCGAGAATCCGGGGCCGGATTTCCCAATCTGCCAGTGTCCGCAGCTGCTCGGGGGACACGGTGTCGCTCACCAGCGAGTACTTGACCAACCATCCTACGGCGGACGTGACAGGCAGCATGACCGGGGGCTTGGCGGTCGCGGGCAGGAGCCCGGTCGTGCTCTGGATGCGCTCGCTGATCAGTTGCCGGTCCAGGTAAATATTGCCCGCGGTATCGAAGATCACCGTGATGGTGGACAAGCCCACCGAGGTCTTGGAGCGGACGCTGGTGACTCCCGGCGTCCCATTAATCGCGCTCTCCAGCGGATAGGTGATCAGCGTCTCGACATCCTGCGGCGCCATGCCGGGCGCCTCGGTCTGTATGACCACCTGCGGGGGCGCAAACTCGGGAAACACATCCACCGGCATGCGCTGCAACGCGTATCCGCCGATGACGAACAACGCGAACGTGGCGACCACCACGATCAGGCGGTTGCTCAGCGACCAGGAGATCAGGCGGTTGAACATGTCTTTAGTCTGCTGGCTTTGCTTGACTTCCGGTCAGCCACATGGTGTAGACCTGCCGCTTCCCCTGCACGACGACCTCGTCGCCCGGCACCAGACCGTCGGTCACCTCGCTGTACTCGTCGTCGCTTGCGCCAATCGTGATGTCGACGCGGTCAAACGTGTCGCCTTGCCGGACAAACACAAATTTCTCGCCATTGGCTTCAATGATCGCGCCGTTGGGGATGGCCAGAGCCGAATCGTTGCTGCTCAAAACCAGGCTGGCCGTAGCAAACATGTTCGGCTTGAGCAGCCCTTGCGGATTTTCAAGTTGGATCCAAACCTTAACTGTGCGGCTCGACGGATCGAGATTCGGCTCGACCAGCGTTACCTTCCCGGAAAAGACCTTCTGCTGATAGCTCAGGAGCCTGACGTGAGCGTCCTGCCCGAGACGGACCTGCTCAAGGTCCTCTTCATACACCTTGGCAACCACGATCATGTTGGAGCGATCGCTGATATGAAAGACTTGCGTGTTGGGCTCGACGGCTTGACCGATCACCACGTTGCGCGCATCGATGATGCCCCCCATCGGCGCCGTGATCGCGACGGTGGGGGGCGGATCACCCATGAGACGCGATTCGACGAGTGCCAGGCGCTGCCCGGCGCGCACCGAGTCGCCCAACTTTGCGAAAAGCTCCTTGACCAGCCCGCTGATGCGGAGGCTCACGTCGGCTTGGCG
>Ga0137384_10005544_pt1 | contig 10135 bp, 7 predicted proteins | sample SagtaG_2_FD_104922 | JGI IMG/M metagenome (GOLD analysis project Ga0137384, IMG submission 104922) | Vadose zone soil microbial communities from Sagehorn Ranch, Mendocino, California, USA - Sage2_R_60_16 metaG | ecosystem: Environmental > Terrestrial > Soil > Vadose zone | place: USA: California...
GCCCGGCACGACAGCCGGGCCGTCAGCACGCACCCACCCGGAAATTACTCTCCGTAGAACATCACGACAATCCCATCACCATGCTCCAGAACGCTGAACGCTCTCTTCTACATGGCATTGGGGTGCTGGTGACGCCATCATCCCGCTTCGATGTGCGCGTCGTTCCCAGCTCTCACGCCTCTGATCTCGCACGATTTGCCGAGACAGAGAGGGGTGAACTGTGAGTATCTTCTCCCCTGAGGGGGGTCGACCCGCTGATCGCGGTCCTAACTGGGAACGCCTAGACGAGGAACTTCGGCGGAGCCGTCGCGGTCCTCTGAGGCGCCTAGCTATTTTCGCGTCGGGCGTGGACAAGAAGCTTCTCATGCAGGTTGTCGCCGAAGAGACGAGTTACGCCCGTCTCGGGACTTTTGTGATTCTAACCTCCTTCATGGCGGGACTGGGTTCCTTCATTGCCAGTGGATTCTATCTTCATCCTCCCGTGATAAACGGTAGCGGTGTCGAGTCAATCGCTCAGGCAAGCCAACCTCTATTCCCGGTAACGCCCTTGACCTTGAGTATGGGGGTCGGTACTGCGCTGTTCATCTTTATTTTCGACAGGGCCCTGGTTGGCGCTCCTTTAAATTCGTACCAGTATCCGCCCGAAGTGCTCGAGGCTCTCTGGAATCCTGCAGCTGACTCAAAATGGTTTGCGGCCCTCAATGATGCCCTAACTAAGCCGTCTATAGCGGCGCGCAGCCGACAGCTCTGGTCCGTATTGCTTGCGGGTTTCCTTCGGGTTCTGGTGTCACTATGCATAAGCTTTCTCGTGGCCGACGCCATTCTTTTTGTCGTTTTTAAAAGTGAGATCGACGCGAGGGTGAGCGCCATTCGGGTTCAGTCAGCAGACAGCGCGCGAACCCAGGAGACACAGATCTACAAACGCACCATCTCGAATTTGAATGCGCAACTCGCAGCTCTTACGGTGGCTGGAGATCCGACTGTAGCCTCGCTCAATACAAATATTGGCAAGGCGCGGACAGATATCGCCAATGCTACGGCAGACGTCAGTGCACTTAAGGATCTTGAGGTTAAGGAGATCTACAATGGCTCTGTCCAGTGTGTCGAACTGTCGACGAGCCAGCAAGTGTGCACCAGCGGAAAGGTAGGGAGAGGACCAGCGGCTGCGGCAATTGTCAGTGCGCTTGGCCAAAGATATGGTGCATTGCGCGGCGCGCGCAATACCCTTAGGACCCTGGAGGGTCAGCGTAGCGCTGCTCTTAAGGCTGCGCGGAGGCGCGAGAAGGGTAACACGAGCAGAATTCAACAGATCAAGACTGAGCTGGCTAACGTGCAGAGTGCACATATCCATGCGCTTCAGCAACTCAGTGGTGAAGCAACAGATACTACAGGTATCCTGGTTCGGCACCAGGCTGTCGCCTCGCTGGAAGCTGATACGAATCCCAGCACAGTGCAGGTTGACCCGCTACCGCCATGCCCCCGGAGTCCGTTGCTGAACTGGGGGTGCCATACTTTGCGAATTGTGTGGCCGGGGACACCCATGGGTACCTTTGTCGTAGCGCTGCGCCTTTTGCTCATTGCGATTGACCTCATGCCGATCGTAATCAAGATTCAGTTCTCATTGCGCCGCCGACGTGCCTATGATGCGCTTCGTGCTGCACTTGAGGAGCGGTATGTGGCATCGGCCATCAACATCGTAGATGCGCGTCTGGTGGCCATAGGTGAGAAGATGGAGAGACGTGCTTCCGAACGCAAGTTCGAGAGATCCGGAAGCGGAGCCAATCTGATTTTGAAGGCGCAGGGAGTGATCCGAGCGGCTCGGCCAGGCAGGTTTATGCCACGAAGGTCGTCGCTGAGTAACCTCCTGGATACGCTCAACCGAGGAGTTGGTGCTAACGATTCTGATTATATCGACCCTCGACTGCGTCCCAAACCGAAAGTAGCAACGACCGACAGAGTTAATGGTGAGGCTAGGTTGAACGGTTCAGAGTCGAGTGAGCGGATCTGGATCGATTTTGATATCGGGACCGGCCGAGATGTGCATTCAGACCATGAACAACGTGGACGTGCGGGCGAAAAGCCTGGTGAGCCAACGCCGGAAGCCGCCTCAGAATGATTCTGGTGAAAGTGAAGGATTCGACATGTGGGCGGATACTCTCGGATCTATGTGTGTTAAGGTGTTGGGCTCGAATACATGACTAGGGCAGTGACCTGCGTCTTCTCGTAGCCATCCTGAGGATCTCAGGCGGCGATCTGGGACTGGTGCGTGAGTTCGCTGAGGATTTGTCTCCGGCGGATCCGGTGATCGGCGAGGTTGATTGGCTTCGCCCGTTTCGGTGGAGACCGGACCGGGCGAAGCTTTAGACTCGCATGTCTCCGCTCGGAACCTCACGGCAAGGGCGATATTGACGCGCTCCCCCCGCTGGCGGGGCCACATGCGGCCAGCCCGCGCCGTCCCACAACTGCCAGAGGTCCCAGCGGTCGCGGTAGGCCTCGAGCCACCCGGCGTCAAGCCACCCGTCGCCTGGCGACATCGCGCTGTGCCCGCTGCCGGGCGTGCGCGGCCGGTCGCCTCCCTGCCGGAGTCGCCGCAGCGCGATGTCCGACATGACGATCACCGGCACAACGTAGAACTCCGCTGGGCCTTCCCCGAGGTCGGCCACGAACACGATCGCGAGGCTGTGCGGGGCAAGCTTGCGAACAGGAGCCGGGTTACGCCGGCCCCTCTTCCACGTCGGCGGGCTTGCCGACGATGGCCCCGTTCAGGATCACCGCGGAGACGCGGCGGAGGGGCGCCGATGTCGTCCAGCGGGTTCCCTTCGACGAGAAGCAGGTCGGCGTCATAGCCTGCGCGCAGGCGGCCCTTGTGTTTGCCCAGCCCGCAGCCTTGGGCCGCGCACCAGGTGGCGGTGGCCAGCGCGTCGGCGGCCGATACGCCTCCGGCCACGAGATCCGCGACTGCCTCGGGCAGAACGCTGTGCGGCCTTCGCGGGCCGATGCCGCCGTCGCTGCCAGATACCAGCCGCACACCTGCCCTGTGCATCCGGGCCGCATGGGCCTGCCGCGCCTCCCACGTCATGCCGGTGCGCTGCATGATGGCAAGGAGCGCCGCTGGCGGTGTGGAGCCGGCTGCCACGCCCAGTGTCGGGCACACCACGGTTCCGCGGGAGGCCAGCCGTTCCAGCAGCCGGTCAGGCATCTGGATGCCCGACGAGGTCAGGCAGGTGCAGTGCTCGATGCCGTCAACCTCGGCGTCCACGGCCTGCTCGACCGCGGGCAGGCCGTGCGCGTGAGCGGTCACCGGTAACCCGGCCGCATGCGCCTCTTCCACGACAACGCGTAACTCTGCTAGCTGGAACTGGCGGAGCAGCGCGTCTGAGCCCGGTGTCATGACTCCGCCACTGGCCATCACCTTGACCAGGTCGGCACCGCGCTCGACGCGGTCGCGCACCGCAGCCCGAAGCTGCTTCGGTCCGGTCGCCTCCCCGCCCATATTGGCGCAGTGCCCGCCACGGCTGGTGATGGGCGGGCCAGATGCCACGATCGTCGGCGCTGCTACTTCCGGACCGGTAAGCGCAATGGCGCACTTCCGCCAGTCCAGCACCGCCGCCCGACGGTCACCCAGGTCGCGAACCGACGTCACGCCGGCGGCGAGCTGACCCGTTAACGAGCTGCTGATCACCTCGGTCAGCCCGTCCTCGTCGTACTCGGGGAGCCGATCGAGGGCACCCGGCCGGCCATCACCGCAGAGATGGACGTGCGCGTCGACCAGCCCGGGAAGCACCGTGGCATCCGGGAAGTCGGCGACGTGCACATCTGCGGGCACGACCGTGGCATCCCGCCCCACCGCGAGGATGCGTCCCTCATCGAGCAAGACGACCACGCCTCCTCGTACGAGGCGCTCACCATCAAACGCGCGCTCCGCCCGAATTGCCAGCATGCCTGGCCTCCACTGCAACCGGGCCGCGACCCGCCCCGCGGCCGCGCGCGAACGACAGTCGGCGAAGATCTCACCCTACGCCACCCAGCCACCTTGCCCTCTGCCAGCAGCCTGGCCATCGACCTGCATGAGCTGAGCAAGGTGCAGACCGCCTGCGACCTGGACCAGGACACCCTCGCCCGCCGCCGCCGCGTTCAGGATGGGGACGGCGCTACGTGGTCACCTATATCGACGCTGCCGGGGCGGAGATGAAGCTGGCCACGACGGTGTCGCAGCATGCGGGTGGTATCCCGGCCGGGACGTTGCGGGCGATCGAGCTGGACCCGGAGCCGCCGCTCGGGGAAGGGATGGCTGCGATGAACGAGGGCGCTTACCGCGTGGTCGTGACGCGGGAGGCTGGTCACTGGCCGGCGGACCTGCCCGGGCTGGCGGGCGCGCATACTTATGCGCTTATGCGCGGAGCCTGCCGACGCTGGACCAGGCGGTGCGGGAGGTCGTGGTGCTGGCCGCTGACCTGCCGGATGAGGCTGTGCCGGCCGGGCGCTGGAGTACGACTATCACGCTGGTGACGAAGATCTGGATGCCACGGCGCTGGAGGTACGGCGGCTGCGCCGGCATGCCGACGAGCTCGCCGCCGCTGCCTCGGCCCGCACGGGCCAGGCCGCTGCGGAGCTTGTCGCCCGGGCTGTCGGTCCGCGATGTCGCCGCCCTGCTGGGCATCAGCCCTCAGCGTGTTTCCCAGCTCACCGTCCGGGCCAGCTAACCCGGGCCTGGCCCGGCAGCCGGGTGAACTCCGCGGCAGCGGTCGGCCAGCGATGGCTGCGGCTAAGAAGCGATCCGGGCTCTGAGCTGCGCGTCGCGGCCCGCCAGGCTGACGGGCGCTACCGCTAGTGGGCACGCCCCGATGGGGCCTGATACTTCCGCGCGCTCATCGCCAGAACGGCGGATGTTCCTGCGAAATAAAGGACGGTCCCGGCCGGCGTACCAGCGGGGGTTCGCGGGCGAAACTGTATCCTTGAAGGCGCTGCATGCCGGAGTATCCGCTGGTCATGTCATGTCGCGGCGCATGATGACTCACCTCTCGGAGCGGTGCGCGGCCGTGTCAAGGCCGCGCGGAACGTGGACGGAACGTCGCCGCGGTGCGAGCGCGCGGTGGCGGTAAAACTGCAGGCCAGCGGCTTGCAGGGCGGTGAAGGAGGTCCCTCTGTAAAACCGTCGGCTTAGCCAGCATTGGTTCGAACCAGCATCTGCCGTTACCAGCGGAAACGATCCCTGGCGTGGACGTCTACGGCAGGGCCTGCTATCGGTCTTGTCCCGTCGTGTCCGGCAGAATCCGATCTGCCGCGGCTGGCTGTGGAGAATACGCGGAGGAGTTCGGTGGTACTCGTCATCACGAAGAGCCTCATAGATCCGCAGTAAGACGGCGACGCTGTTATCGGCCGGCGCATACGCCGCCGTGCTCACGGTGGACCCTGGGCCGGGCGGTCCAGTGAGCCGACCGTCCGCGCCTGCGCAGCCATGACCTTGGGCAACCCGGTCAGGTGGCAGACCGAGATCATGTACAGACGGCTCTGCCGTGCCCGGCGCCTGCGGCGACGGGCAAACTGGCCAGCCAGACGAACTCCAGGGTGGACGGGCAGGCGATGGCCGGATCAGGTGAGTCGCCGAAGCCGAGCACTTGATAGTGTCACAAATAACTAGTAGATTTTAGGATGTGACATCGAGACCTGCTGTTAGCTACGGTCCTGCCGTGGGCGGCGGTATGCCGCTCTGCTTCCGTGCGGGCGTGTGATCATGACCCGGCTATCGCGCTCCGTGTCCAGAGCAGCGGACGAGAAGCTGACCATTGCGGAGGTCTGTGACGAGCTGAAGATCTCCCGGTCGACGTTCTACGACTGGAGAGCAAAGCGAAGGGCTCCGCGGTGCATCATGCTGCCTAACGGAAGCATGCGCATCCGCCGCGCGGACCTGGACCGCTGGCTCGGCGCCCGCGAAGACGTGACCTGATGGACACCACCTACGACGTCCGCATCTATAAGACCGAGGTCTACCGCGGCAAGCGCGTATCCAGCTATCGGGTTCGCTGGAGGGCAGACCGGCAAGACTGGCGGCGGTCGTTCCGCACTGCGGCTCAGGCCGATGTCTTTCGCGCGGAGTTGCTCGCCGCCGCCCGCAAGGGCGAGGCTTTTAACGTTGCAACCGGGGAACCGGTGTCCTGGCAGCGTGAGGAGCCAGGCACTACCTGGTACGAGTTCGCGTGCGCCTACGTGGACATGAAATGGAAGACGGCGTCAGCCAAGTACCGCCGTGCTATCGCCCAGGCACTGGCGGCCGCCACTCCCGCGATGTTCGCCGACGCATCCGGCAGGCCACCTGACCAGGACGTGCGGAGCGCGTTAGCGCGGATTTCCACGCAGCTTAATCGGCCTCGTGGCTAGGTGAACTCGAAGCGGAGGCGCCGGTCGTGCCACCAGGGGACGGTGGTGTCGGCGGGGAGGCTGGCCTGGCGGAGGACGGGTGAGTAGGCGCGCCGGTCGATGCGGACGGTGATCATGTTGCGGTCGTTGAGGATGGTTCCGGGGCTGTCGAGGAAGCGGCGCTGGAGGGTGTCGGGGGTGACCGTGGCGTAGCCGCCGCCGAGGCGTGCGCGGAACGCGGCGAGGAGGGCCTGGGCCAGGACGCACAGCACCACGTCGAGGTCGACGTTGAGGTTGACGGCGCTGGAGAGGGCGTCTGCGTGGAATGCCTGGATGATCTCGGCGAGGCGCTGCTCGATGGTCATCCGCCGGGCGTACTGTCCGATCAGCGCCTTGGTCTTGATGTCGTGGTCGTTGCTGATGATGACGGTGGGCGCGTCGCGGCCCAGCCCGGTGACGATGAGCTGCCGGACGGTCCCGGGGTAGCTGGTCAGCTTCACGGCCGCGAACTCACAGACCTTGGGCCGGTTGTGGGGGCCGGGCCGGTCCAGGGCCACGGTTTTGTAGTCCTTGCTGGTCAGGCCGTTGATGTGCCGGACCAGGCTGGGTGAGCGCATCCGGAGGGTGGCGAACTTGACGCCGCGCTCATCGAGTTCGCCGAGGATGGCCTGGGTGGTGACCTTCTGGTCCATGATCAGCATCTTCGGGTCGTTCCCGCTGACGGCCTTCCAGTGGTCGCAGAACGCGATGGCCTCCCGGTTCTGGGTGGCCTTGGAGATGTCGGCGTTGGCGTAGACGAGGTTGTGGGTGCCGGTGTCCTGGGCGAAGAAGGTGAGCACGGACCGGGCGCGCTGGGAGCGGGTGGGCACGTAGTGCTTCTCCAGGGCCGGATCGGCGCCCCAGTGCATGGACGACCCGACACACTACCCACTTCGAGGATCTCGCCGCCGCGCTTCGCGTGTGGGCGAAGGGCTTGCTCGCCGCGGAGGCGGCCGTTGAGCTGCTGATCGGGCACCGGTTGTGGCTGTACCGCGACGATTTCCGGGAAGTCGCGGTGGAATTCGGCTGGGAAGCCTTCGGCGGCCGGGTGATGGCGGTGGTCGACTTCGAGGCGGTGGTCGGCGCGCTGGAGGCGGGCGAGCTGCCGTGTGCGGGCAGCGAGGGCCAGGTTCTGCGGCTGGCCGCGAGCATCGCTGCCGGTGTGCCGGTGGATCTGGGCGGTGCGGTGTCGGGCCTGGATGCGGCCAATACCGGCCTGGTCGCCGGTGCGGTGCTGCACGCGGCCGGTCACCGGGATCTGACGGTCCGGGGTGCGTGGTGAGCGGCGGTGCCGAGGTGACGGTGACCCGTCACCGGGACGCCCTTGAGGGGCAGCGCCTGACGGTGCTGGGCCGGTCGCGACGGTGCGGCCGGGCGGAGCTGCTGGTCGTGCTGCCCGATGGCAGCAAGCGGGTGATCCCGGCGGCGTGGACCGATGAGGGCGCGGGCCGCGGCGGCGCGGCGGCGACGCTCGCACCGGCCGGCGACCTGCTTGCGCTGTGCGCCCTGGTCCGGGCGCTTTCGGCCCGCGGCGATGGTGAACAGGGACAGGCTGCACGGCAGTCACCGTGCAAGGAGAACAGCCATGCAGCCTGTGCAGCTCAGTCTGATGCCGGACCAGGTTCCGGCACCACCCCCGGTCGTGATCGCCCAGCTCCCCGAGGCGGAGGCCGGCGCGGTGGTGCGGCAGCTGGCCCGCCTGATCGCCAGGACGGCCAGCGCCCCGGTGCCGGGGACGGGGGCCGGCGATGAGTGAGGCGGCGAAAGTCAGCAGCTCGCACCGTTCGCGCGCGGCCGTAATATACGTCCGGCAATCGACCCTGGCCCAGGTCGTGCGGAACACCGAATCGCGGACCCGCCAGCTGGACCTGGTAGCCCGCGCAGGCGAACTGGGCTGGCCGGCCGGCGCGATCCGCGTGGTGGAGGATCAGGGGGTCTCGGCCTCGGTGACGGGGCAGCGGGACGGGTTCGAGTCGCTGGTCGCCGAGGTGGCGCTGGGCCAGGTCGGGATCATCTTGGCGCTGGAGGCCTCGCGGCTGGCCCGCGACAACGCGGCCTGGTACCGGCTGCTGGACCTGGCCGGGGTGTGCGACACTCTCGTCGGCGACGCCGACGGGGTGTATCACCCGGCGTTGTTCGCCGACCGGCTGGTGCTCGGGCTGATGGGCATCATGAGCGAGGCCGAGCTCCACGTGCTGCGGGCCCGGCTGACCGGCGGGATCCGCAACAAGGCCGCCAGGGGCGAGCTGCGCCGCGGCCTGCCGGCCGGGCTGATCTGGGGCGAGGCGCCCGGGGAGATCATCTTCCACCCCGACGAGGCGGTGACCGGTGTCATCTCCGCAGTGTTCGGGCAGTTCGCCGCGTGCGGGTCAGCGCGCGCGGTGTGGCTGTGGCTGCGTGAGGAGAACCTGCGCTGGCCGCTGCAGCAGGCCACTACCGTGAGCAGGGGGCTCCCCGAGATCACCTGGGTGGAGCCGACCTACAAGGCGGTGCTCGCGGCGCTGCGGCATCCGGCCTACGCCGGCGCGTACGTGTACGGCCGGACCCGGGCCGAACGGTACGTCGATGAGCACGGCCGGGTGCGCACCCGGCGCCGTGACCTGCCAGCCGACCAGTGGGAGGTGCTCATTCCGGGCCACCATGACGGGTTCATCGACTGGGACACCTACCAGGACATCCAGCGCCGGCTGGCCGGCAACCTCCCGCCGAGGAAAGGCGCCCCGGGCACCGGCGCGGTCCGGGAGGGCTGCGCGCTCCTGCAGACCCTGGCCACCTGCGGCGTCTGCGGCCGCAAGGCCGCTGTCTACTACGACGGGGAGCACAAGGCCACGCCCGGCTACTACTGCACCGGCGGCGCGCCGGGAGCCAGCCGCGGCAGCTGGCACCTGCGGGCCGGCGGCGCCGCGATCGACGCCGCGGTCGCCGGGGCGTTCCTGGCCGCGCTCGCCCCCGCCGCGCTGCAGGCCTGCCTGGCCGCCGCCGCCCTGCTGGAAGCCGGCTACGACACCGCGCTGGACCAGCACCGCCGCCAGGTCGAGCAGGCCCGCTACCAGGCCGCCAGGGCAGAGCGGCGCTACCAGGCCGTCGACCCCGAGAACCGGCTGGTGGCACGCGGCCTGGAAACCGAATGGGAGCGTGCCCTGCAAGCACAGGCCGACGCCGAGGCTGAGCTGGCCCGCCGCGAAAAGGCACGCCCCGCCACCCTCACGGCCGCCGAACGGGCTCAGGTCCTCGCCCTCGGCGAGGACCTGAGCCAGGTCTGGACCGCCCCGACCACCACCGACAAGGACCGCAAGCAGCTGCTGCGCACCCTGCTAGACGAAGTCGCCATCACCGTGCACCGCGACCCGGTCGAAGGTCACGCCGAGCTGCTGCTGCGCTGGAAAGGCGGCGCGATCAGCGAGCTCACCGTGCCGCTGAAACGCCAGCCTCCGAAAAACCGCACCGGCGAGGACACCGTCGAACTGGTCCGCCGGCTCGCCGTCCACTACGCCGACGACATGATCGCGGCGATGCTGAACAAGCAGGGCCGCACCACCGCGACCGGATTGTCGTTCACCACCGGTAGGGTCCAGTCACTGCGGCACCACTGGGGAATCCCCCGCCATCAGCCCGGCGACGACCCGCCGGAAGGAGAACTGCGCACCGTGGCCGACGCCGCCCGCCAGCTCGGGCTCGCCCCCTCGACCCTGCACCGGTGGGTCGCCGACGGATTCGTCCCCGGCGAGCAGCTCACCCC
>Ga0137384_10005545_pt1 | contig 10135 bp, 10 predicted proteins | sample SagtaG_2_FD_104922 | JGI IMG/M metagenome (GOLD analysis project Ga0137384, IMG submission 104922) | Vadose zone soil microbial communities from Sagehorn Ranch, Mendocino, California, USA - Sage2_R_60_16 metaG | ecosystem: Environmental > Terrestrial > Soil > Vadose zone | place: USA...
ATGGTCGGACGGCAAGTGACTTTGCGTAACGGTGTGCGAGCGCTGACCCTGGAAGCCGGCTGGCCGCGAGCTCCCCACGACGGATTTGTCCGCGGCGGCGGTCTGGCCTGCGCGAATCTAAAACATTTCGGACGGCCGCGTGCGAACGCAGAGCTTCTCCTTTTGCGATCCTCAAAGGACGCTCCACAATGGACCATCCTGGAAAAAACCGGGACGCAGGCGCCACTCACTGAGGCGAAGTTGCGCGCGCATTTTGCGATGTTGCTGTCCGAGAACCTTTAGCTTATCAATTTCTCAAAGCGCAGCGACAAACTGAAGGAAGGTCTGATCAAGTGTCTTCGACGCGTAGCGTCGAAAATACTTATTCAGAGGTTCCTGAAGTTTGTCGAAATGTCCGACTAGCGTTCGCTTGTCGAATCTCCTGAGCAGCAACGACAAGCTAAGTTTCTCGGACATTCTCGCCTAATCTTAAGCTCCGATTGCATTCTTGTTTTAACCTTAAATCTTCCTTGCGATGCCTGCCCTTTAGTCTTGCGGTGTGCACCCTGCGCTGACCGATTTCATCGCATCTTGGGAAGAGTTTAAGTGAGTAAGATGAGTAAAAGGAGAGGAGGATTAGAGACATGAGGAGGAAACTAGTAATCACATCTCTGATCGCCGCAATGCTGCTGATCCTGGGGCTGCCGATAGCTGCCGGGGCGCAGGATTATCGTTACTATGATAACCGCGACTATGCCCGTGATAACAGGCGAGACGTCAGAGACGCGCTTCGCCGTTTGGACAATTCAAGCGCCCGGCTGGAAAGCGACTTGAATTACAACACGGGGCGGAGAGTATTTGGCTTTTTCTGGGTGCGAGATAACACCGGCGTCATGGAAGCCAGAGACTTTCGTCGCGCGGTAAGAAATCTTTGGAACGCGTCCAATGGCGGACGCGATCTGATGAACAGTTACGATGAAGCGCGTGTTGTACTTGATCAGGGCGCACGGCTTGATCGGGATCTCAGGTTCCGGAATAACAATGGTCAGCTGGATTCAGACCTGGCCGAGATCCGAGCTAACCTGAGAACGATTGCCGACGTGTACAGCTTGAGTATGCGTTATTAATGACAGCTTAGGCTGGCGATAATTCACGAAAAGAATTATCGATAACATACGCGTTCGACAAGGCCCCGCCGCCCTTTTCACCAGAGTGGCGGGGCTTTCGTTTGTCTTGCTGACAATGCCACAATGCGAGGCCGTGGCCGGCACTCTCTACATCGTCGCAACGCCGATTGGCAATCTCGAGGACATTACCCATCGAGCATTGCGCGTCTTAGGCGAGGTTGATTTGATTGCCTGCGAAGATACGCGCCGCACGCGCGTGCTAGTGAACCACTTCGGCATCAAGACTCGAACCATCAGCTATCACGAACACAATGAACGCGAGCGCGCGGAACAGCTTTGCAAATTTCTCGCTGAGGGCCAGAGCATCGCGATCGTTTCAGATGCCGGCACGCCTTTGATCAGCGATCCCGGATTTCATATTGTCCGCGCAGCAATCGAGCAGGGTATCGAAATCATCTCCGTACCAGGTCCTGCCGCTTTTGTCTCGGCGCTGGTCGCCTCAGGCCTCGCTTGCGATCAATTTTTCTTCGCGGGATTCCTGCCGGCGCGCGCGAAAGCGCGGCGCGACCGGCTGGAAGGGTTACGCGCGATCCCAGCGACGCTGATTTTTTATGAAGCGCCGCATCGCATTGGTCGGACTCTGAAAGATGCGCTGGACATCCTGGGCGATCGCGAAGCAGTTGTGGCGCGCGAGCTCACCAAGATTCACGAACAATACCTGCGCGGGTCTTTGAGCGTCTTGAGCGAGCGATTCAGGAGTAAGGACGTAGCGCGCGGCGAAATCGTTTTGATGATTTCCGGTTTCGCGCCAAAGGGAGCGTTAACAGTAACCGATCCATCAAAGGCCGGCGAAGATATTCTGCGCCGGATTCATGAGCTGGAGAGTGAAGGAGTGAATTCGAAAGAAGCTCTGAAGAAGGCCGGGCGCGAATTCGGGATGAAGCGGGCCGAAGCTTATCGATTGATGGTTGCTCAAAAGAATCTTCGCAGCAAATAGAGAATGGCACTCAATACCAGAGAAATCAGCAACATCGAAACCAGCGGCGCGTAGAATCGTATGTGCTCGCCTTCGTAGCGAATATCTCCCGGCAGCCGCCCAAACCACGAAAACCAGCCGGAGTAAATCAGCAGTCCGATCGCGATAAGCCCGGCGCCGCTCACGATGACGGGCAATCCAACTGAGCGATTCATGGTAATTGTCGACGTTTCGCTCTTCTAACCGTAGTTGCGCAAACCAATCACTTCGCAAAACTTCCAATTGGCCCGTCCGGATTGATCAAGTCCTTCAATACCGCATAGGGAACCAGGACGTATTGCGGACCGGCAGCGTACGGCCCGACCTGGTAGGGATTGAAGGTGACCCACAAACCTTTTTTGGTGATCGCGCACGCTTTGTAATTGTCCAAAGCCGGCCCGGCGCCCGACTTAATCTGTTCGTCATCGAGCATTGCATCGGCTTTCTTTGATTGTTCCTTCAAATTCTTGATGCAGTAATTTGAGATGACACTCAGATAGTTAGACTTTGGCTTGAAAAAGTCGGCGAGCGCAAGCTTCTTTCCATTTTTCAGATCATAGTTGAACACGGTGGTGAAACTGTTGGGATGCGCCGCGCCGCGTGAGTATTCTCCCTGGTTAAGCTCGACGCTGATTAAGTCGTCGGTCGCATAACGAATGTCGTATCCGATACCGAGATCGGAATCGCCGGTTTCCGCGCCCAGTTCGGGCATGTCCGCCTCACGTGATTTCTCACCGGACTTGAACGCGGCCACTTCCTTCGTCACCACGGCCCGAATCTCTTTATTGAACTTATCGAAGCGCGCATCACCGCCCTCGACCTGTGGGTACTCGGCATCGATTGTGTAATGCGCCTCTTTATTTGTCTCTTTGATCACCCTGGGCACGAGCCGTTGCGCGCCGCTGAATTTGATCGGCTGTTCATTGATCAGAAAGGGAGTTTGCTTTGAGCCGTCTGGCTTTGACCACTTGCCTTCGATTTTGGCCAGCTCCAGATCATCTGTGGACCACTTGCCCTTAAAGACGCCGGTATCCTTGCCGCCCTCGTCGGTTTCTTTCAATTCGACGTTCCCATCTTTGTCGACCGTGCCCCGGAGCGTGATGTCCTTGCCGACCCTGGGATAGAAGTAACTTCCGGAAAGTCTTTCGCCGTCGCGCATCAGGGTCATCTCAATATTCAGGTTCCCGGCAATGGTGCCGCGAAAGTGAAACGCGTCTCCGGCCGAAACTGTGCCGCCCACCGGGGCAACCTGCTGGGGCTGGGCGGAGTTTGCGTTCGCAGATTGATTGGCCTGCCTGCGGCAGGCGACCGAGAAAGCAAACATCACGAAGATCAAAGCGAGACTTAGGTTCCTGGTTTTCATATTCAGAGGGCGGTTTGATTCAGTCGGTGCGGATTAGTGCGAGCAACCTCGTTTCTAACATCGTCAAACGTTAAGTCGACGAGCTTTGCTCCGGTGAACATCTCGGAATTTGTGACTTCGGCGAAGGCGAATGCCGGCCGCTCAAAGTGTTCCAGCTCTTCATCACTTTCGAAGCTGATTTCAGCCAGAATCAAACCCAGCAAATCGCCGAGAAAAAGATCGATGCCGTATTTATTGCCGCCATTTTCAAACGAATAACGGTTCTTCCGAATCTCGTTCGCCTCGAAGACTGCCAGCGTGTTGTATTCAGTTGCGTTGAGATAGACGTTCGTCAGTATTGTGCGCGACAGGTCGGTTTGATTCAAGGCGAACTTTTGCGTCAGCTTGAGCGTCCACTTGTTAGTTTGCGGATCGCGAATCTTGCGCAGCCGCAGTCGCGTGCCGGTGATGTAATTGTCGGTAATCTGGACGTGCGGGCTCGCCGGAGTCAACCCTTCCGGCAGGCGATCGAGCAGAAACTTCCGCTCGCGTTCGACGCGAGCGTACTTGCTTTGTTCAGGAATAACTGTGTTCTGATCGGTTAGCTTCGCGACACCCATGTTTCAGTGCACGAAAGTTTACATACAGGCGGGCGGATGTAAAGTCGTAGAGCGATACGATGTGTTGTCAAAACTCCGACTTCAGACACCATTACCGCCCAAAGATAACGGCGGGCTGTAGCCCGCCGCCAAACGATCAAGAAGAGGTTCAACTCGATCAGGGTGATGCTGCCGTTTCGTTTATCTCATCACAAACTGAAAGTTCTGATTGCGCCGGCCCGGGTTATCGAAAGACGCCTGGCGAACGCCGAAGACGCCCTGCACGATCGTAAGTTTCGTCAGCAGCCGCGGCTCAGGTAGCTGGAACTTGTCAGCGGTCGTCCGCGCGTGATCGAAATCGAGTTTTGCAAGCGAGGCTAACTCCTGACCGTAGCGCATTACCATATTGCCCAGGTTGCTGCCGCCGGACATTGGAAGCTCGCCGTCGCGGAAAACCTCGACCTCAAAACCATTGAGTACGGTGGCCGCAGCCAGCAGCTCGTTGAGCTGGGTAATACCGGGCTCAAGCAGATCAAAACTGCGTTTTGGATCGACAGCAGCAAACGCACCCGCGACCTTAACCTGATCTTCAAAATCGCGATAGCTGGTGGCCTTCCGGCTTACCAGGGTGCGCGCGTCTTCCAAAAATCGCAGCGCCAGTTTCGGATTGTCCTTTTGAGTAGCAACCGAGAGATCGACGAGAAACTTCACCCGATCAGAATCCGAAGGTAAAGCTGCCAACTTCTGCCGAATCTCACCGAGTTTCTCAGGTGACGCGGTCGTCGCCATTATTTTGAAATCAACCGCCTGGCTGATTGAAGCACGAGCAGATTCATCGAGATGATCGCTGGCAATCTGCATCGCCCGATCGGTATTGCCTTCGTCAATCGCTCGCTGCGCCGCCTGCTGGTAAAGGCGAGATTGCATCTGCGGCGGGGCCGTACTGGCGGCATTCACTAAAGCATCACTAGTACGCTGCTGCAGAGCGCCTCGCATCTGACTAAAACCGGCCATCTGGTTGTTATTGATTCCAAATTCGCTCAGTTTCTGGCGCACGGCCTGGGCACGATCCGGCAAATACTGATCGATCTGCGACAGCATCGTTTGCAAGTTCATCAGCAAGGTGCGCGCGTTGTTCTGCCTGACCTGGGCGTCGTCGGGCTGGTTCGATTGATTCGGTTGAATCATGCGCGCGCCGCCCCTGGGTCCTCCGCCAAACGTCACCATCCCCTGGGTGGGCATTGTCGCTCCCAGCGCGGCGGTGATCGTCGCATCCAGTAGATCATGATAAGCCGACTCGCTCAACACCTGATTCGAAACCGGGGAAGCGTTAGAGGAGTTAGTGCTGCTGGAAGCAGCGTTGGTTGATGCGTCGGCGGCGCGGGGCCCTGGCCGCAACAGGTTGAGCGCGAGGTTGCCGGCGTCGCGGCTGGCGAGAAGATTTTCCGATCCCAACCGGCCCAGTACCTTGCTTGAAAGTTTGTCGAACGCTTCCTTGTCTTTCGTCTGCAACTGCGCGAGCACTCTGCCGACCGCCGTTGGATATTCTCCTTTATCGAGCGACTCGATTGCTTTTTGATAGGCGACCTTTGGATCGCTCGAAGCAATGATCGAAAGCAAGCTCTGCTCAAGATTCATCTGCGGATCAGGTCCAAAGCGCCGTCCGTCATTGGCATTCGCCACCGCTACCGGCGGTTGCGTTGATCGCAAAAGTTGATAAGCGAGGTCCGCGTCGTGCCTGGCCACGGTCAGGACCAACTCCTGTCGCAAACGGTTCAGGTTTTGCACCTCTTCGCGATCCGTGCGATCAAGTTCCAAAATCATCTGGCCGATCCCGCCGCCGGCATCACTGAACAATCCGCGGGCCCGGGCCTGGTCACGATCCCAAAGCATGTCGGCCGCAGTGATCTGGACACGAATGCGATTCTCAGGCAGCTTGAGGCTCTGCGCTTCGGTCACCACTTGTTCGAGCAGCACAATCGCTTTGCGCTCGAGCTTCTGTTTTTCTTCCTGCTGTTGCTGCGGATCAGCCTGGGCCTGGCCGTTTGGAGATTGTTGGGTGGCGTCCTGCGCCCGCGCGATCTGGCTGCTTGCCAGGCTCAGGCTCAGCACAACCAACGCAAAAGGGAACCTTTTTATCAACATCATCATTACCTCATTTCGGGAGAGGCGGCACTTTTCCACGATTAAGACGGACAGGGAGACGAGTTGGTTTCAGATTATCACCCAAAGTCACGCCTGGGAGAAGCCGCACCGCCACTTCTTAAACACCACGCCGGCCGGAAAAGTAACAAAAAAGACGGATGAAACGCTGGCTTGGGGCTCGCGACCATCGCATTGAAGTCAGGAGCGGTCTACAATTGATTCAAAGAATGGAGCGATTATTCAAGAATCAGATCTTTCCGGCGGCGACGATTGCTCTGGTGTGCTCGATCTCGGTTTCAACGGCTTTCGCCCAGAAAAAGAAGCCGGCGCGGGCGCCCAAATCGATTTCAAATCAGAAAACATCCGAGCTGGAAAAACTGCGCAAGCAATACATCGATACGACAAAGCAGTACAAAGCGAGCCTGGAAAAACTTTTACCGCTATATCAAAACAGTCTACGTAAAGCGGAAGAACGGCGGACAAAATCAAAAGAACTTTTCAGCCAGGGCTTAATTTCCAAAACTGAGTTGGAGCAAAGCGAAGAGGCGGTTACGCTCGCCCAGGCAAAAGTCGCCGAGGTGCAGCAGCAAACTATCAACGCAAATACCCAGATTGCTCAGACGCTGGTGGAAATCGAGGGCGAAAAACAGCTGGCCAGGCTTGGGCCTGTGCCCAGGGGCGGATTCGTAAGAACGACTTCATTTATTCGTTATAACGGCGCCGCGCCCTGGATCCTGGCGCAAGCAGGTAAGATCGAGGTCTGGTTTCAATCAAAGTTTGGCCGGCCGTTGCCGATCGCCGTTTTTGGCCAGGGGGCAATTCACAACCAGTGGCGGCTGGATCACCACAACGCCATGGACATCTCGCTTAATCCTGATGGCGTCGAAGGACAGAGCTTGATCGATTACCTGCGCGCGAATGGAATCCCCTTTTCAGCCTTTCGCACCGCGATTCCGGGTGTGGCCACCGGGCCGCACATTCATGTTGGACTGCCGTCACATCGCTACTAGAGCAGGGGGAAGGGGCAAAAGGTAAACGGTTGTGTGAATCTGACCTTTCCCATTCCCCATTCCCCTTTTACCCCTTTCCCCTTTTCCCGCGTTCTTTCATTTAATCTCGTCGAGTTTTTCCTTCGCTTGCGCAATCATCCAACGAAGCTTCGTGAAATCATCGAGGTTCATGAACAGGCGCTTGCGATCGTAAAAGCCGCCCTCGACGGCCGCAGCAATTGCGCCACCGGCAACTTCTTTGAAAACCATAATTTCAAAATCACCATGGGTGCGATAGCGCGCTTCGAAATGTGCAAGCCTGGTGACGGAATCGCTTGCTTTGGCAATAGTGTCGAACGCGCTGATTAAGGGATCGATCTCCTCATAATCGATCAGGACGCGGATTTCGGGCGGTGCGCCAGCCGGCTCAGCGGAATTCATCGTAATCACGACACCGGTCGCGCGCGTCGCGTCATGGGTGTCGCGAATCTCAATCGCTTCGACGCGGGCAGCTCCGTTTTGGGCCCGCAAAACTCCGGTCCAGGTTTGGCCTTTGAACAAGATGGCATCCACGCGCGCCTCAAATTCTTCCAGTTTATTTCGCGGCGCATAAAACTGAGGGTCGCGCGGCGGCGGCAAACGATCTCGTCTCTGTGCGCAAACCGAACCAAACGAGGCCGCAATCACCAAGGTCGCGAGACTTAACCAGCGAGTCGGGCTCATAAGTTTTCACTCCTTCTGTGTTGGGCGTTTAGAAACGGACTATTGCCATTTAAGGTCATCAGACCACCCCTAAACGCATTGATAACAACCGGAAGAGTTCGGGAGAGAATTACCTGTTACATTGTAACTCACGAACCTGGTTTTGAGTTCCAAAACTATTGGGCGTGTGCTGCAAAGCGGAGGGACGCTGCTTTGGTTTGGAGTCCGCCTTCAGGCGGTGCACCCGATTCTTGATTTATTTCCGCCTAAAGGCGGTACTCCGAAACTACAAATGACGTCTCGAGATTGTCGGTGTGCCACCCACAAAACAAATGCGGGTGATACCAGACGAGCTTTCTTTCATACCATCGCGGTCGCGCCAGAGTATGCGGTAGAATTCGCACAACCGAAACCCGTGTCAAACGTAATCAGATCGCCCTGCGACGAAGGCGTCATGTTGTCGCGAAAGGCCGCAACCCCTTGCGCCAAAGCGCAGGGTCGCTGGATTCTCGCCGCGACTATTCTCGCTTCGAGCATGGCCTTCATCGACGGCACGGTCGTCAATGTAGCACTCCCATTTCTGCAAAAGAATCTAAGCGCGACGGCGATCGGCGTGCAGTGGGTCGTGGAAGCCTATGCATTGTTTCTTTCCGCGTTGCTGTTGGTGGGAGGATCGCTCGGCGATCGCTACGGCCGCAAGTTGATTTTTGTAATCGGCGTCGGCCTTTTCGCGCTGGCTTCAGCCGCCTGCGGACTGGCCGCAAATATCGATCAGTTGATCATTGCCCGAGCCGTCCAGGGAATCGGTGGCGCGTTGCTGGTACCGGGCAGCCTGGCGATCATCAGTGCGTCATTCGACGCCGATCACCGCGGCCGGGCGATCGGCACCTGGTCCGGCTTTTCAGCGATCACGACGGCGATCGGCCCGGTCCTCGGCGGCTGGTTGATCGAACATTTTTCCTGGCGCGCGGTCTTCTTCCTTAATCTCCCCATCGCCGCTGCCGTCGTCGCCATTTCTCTCTGGCGCGTGCCGGAGAGCCGTGACCCGGAAGAGAGTGGTTCGCTGGATTGGTTAGGCGCGATCCTCGCTACGATCGGCCTCGGCGGTCTGGTCTTTGGCTTGATCGATTCTTCACGGGTTGGCTTTCTTCAGCCGCTGGTCATCGCATCGCTTTTCGTCGGAATGATTTCGCTCGGGATTTTTGTTTGGGCTGAATCCTGGGCGCAGAATCCGATGCTGCCTTTGCGCCTATTCCGATCACGCGACTTTACCGGGGCGAATCTGTTGACGCTTTTACTGTATGCGTCGCTCGGTGGCGCGCTGTTCTTCTTTCCTATGAATCTGGTGCAGGTGCAGGGGTATACAGCCACCGCTGCGGGCGCAGCTTTCCTGCCGTTCATCCTGATCATGTTTTCGCTCTCGCGCTGGTCGGGAGGATTAGTAGATCGGTTTGGCGCGCGCCTGCCTTTGATAATTGGTCCGGTGATCGCCGCCGCCGGCCTTGCGATGTTTGCTTTACCTGCGCGGAGCACCAACTATTGGACGAGTTTCTTTCCCGCAATCATAGTGCTGGGCTTCGGCATGGCAGTGAGTGTCGCGCCGCTGACGACTACAGTCATGGGTTCAGTTCGTGAGACGCAGGCGGGTATCGCCTCCGGAATCAACAACGCCGTTTCGCGAACTGCCGGCCTGCTCGCGGTAGCAGTACTCGGCGTCGTCATGCTGCAGACTTTCAGTCATAGCTTTGATCAGCGGCTGGCAGATTTGAGCCTTCCAGCCGAGGTGCGAACTTCGCTTTCCGAGCAACGCGTAAGGCTCGCCGGAATTTCAGTGCCGGAAAATTTGAACCCTGCCATGCGGCAAAGAGTTCAAACGGCAATCAGTGATGCGTTCATTTCCGGTTTTCGGGTAGTTATGTTAATTGCGGCGAGTCTCGCTGTGGCCAGCGCATTGAGTAGCTGGCGTCTGATTCAAGGAAGAAAACGACAGCAGTAGTCTACCGTTCCTTCGCCATCATCGGCTCCGGCTCAGGTTCGCGTGGAAGATCACGAGTTGAGTCTCTTGTCGGCGGCGGCGGAGGCGGTGGCGGGTTGGCGACAAATTTCTCCAGCGCGCCCTGGACGACCTCGTTGATCCGATTGACCGGAACGATCTCCAGTTCGCGGCGTACGTCCTCAGGAATGTCTTCCAGATCGGCTTCGTTACGCGCCGGAAGCAGAATGCGATGAATGCCGGC
>Ga0137384_10005554_pt1 | contig 10125 bp, 7 predicted proteins | sample SagtaG_2_FD_104922 | JGI IMG/M metagenome (GOLD analysis project Ga0137384, IMG submission 104922) | Vadose zone soil microbial communities from Sagehorn Ranch, Mendocino, California, USA - Sage2_R_60_16 metaG | ecosystem: Environmental > Terrestrial > Soil > Vadose zone | place: USA: California...
CGGAAGAGAAGTGCGAAAAACACCGTCAATGCTGGCTTTTGTGAGGAACCCGAAGAAAGAGAAGGTTGCGACGCCTCAGGAAGAACGGATATTCACCCCGCTAACCCGGAAAGTAAGGCTAGCTAGTCTGACATCTGGAGTATTGTCCGTTCGCCCCACACCCTCGTGAGGCAGCGGTTTCTCGGATCTGTAACCACTGTTTTTCCGTACTGTCGGTCGATGGTTCCAACCTTCAGATTCTGCGCCTGGCGAGTTTTGTGACCCGGCCCGTGCGGTTCCAATCGGAAACGAAGATGTTTCGATCCGAATCGACCAAGCAGCCATGCGCCGCGCTGAACAGGTCTGCCTTGATGTCGTGCGGATCGAGTTCGTAATTTGCCCATTGTGTCGTCTGCGGATTATCACCTAAGAAAGCAATCGGCACGTTGTCCCCATCGAGGACCGTAACGCGACCTTCTAATTCGGAAACCACTGCGTAATCACCGCTGAAACTCACCTGGCAGGGCCGCCGCAAGCGTTCGGCGACCGTGCCGACGTACTTGCCATCAAGGTCGAAGTGGCACAACCGCCGGTTTTCCCGATCGCAAACCATCAACAGCGGCTGGCGGTAACGCAGGTCCAGGGTTAGCCCGTGTGAACAGTCGAGCTGCCCTTCACGGTGTCCTTTCTCCGCAAAGCTTCCCTTGTAGTTGCCATGCTTGTCGAAACGGAAAATGCGCGAGTCGCCGTACCCATTGGCGATGAAGATGGAACCGTCGGGAGCGGGAACGGCAGCGGTAAGACGCCACTCATTGGGAGTCTTAAACCCGGCTTCCCGCGGAGCGGTGATTTTCATCACCACCGTACCGTCGGCCTTCATCTTTATAAAGAGCCAGTTCTCTGCGGGCGTGCCTTTCTGCACGGTCGTATAGAAGAACTCCTCTCCGTGCTCCTCGGCGTGAACCATCGAATGAACTTCGGGATACGCATTTGCTATGGTCCTGACCAAACTCCCGCTGCGGTTGTAGACGAGCACTCCAGTAGCACTTTGCGTGCTGACATAGATGTTGCCCGCATTGGCCTGGGCGACGGCGCCATGCGTGCCTCCGAAGCTCATGCCCGAAGGGAGCGACCCCCAACCCGGTACAACTTCATAAGTCCATTCGCCATTGCCAGTCAGGGTCGCAGGCGCATCGGACCTATTGGTTCTTGCCGAAACAAGTGGGGAAAAAACGGTCTCAGCTGCTGCGATTCCCGCCACGCTCATGAACGCACGCCGGTTGAACTTTGTCATTGGATGCTCCTGACGCCACTGTCCGCTGTCGGTGCCGGTTCTGCGGGTGTGTTGAAAAGATACAGGTGACGTAAATTCGGCTCGAGTTTCAACGGAGCGGCGGCGTCGCTAGTGACTTTGGTCCCACTTAGATTCAGGTAGGTGAGTTGCGATAAGGAAGACAGCTTCCCGAGCGTCCGTCCGGTCACGGCCGTACCATCCAGATGAAGAGCCCGCAGATTCTTGAACTGGCTCAGAGTTTCGACGCCTGCATCGGTGACTGCGGTTCGTGCGAGTTCCGCCTCGACGATAAAGGGCGCAAACCGCTGGAGCTTCGTCAGGTGGGCATCATCGAACGTGCCAGCGACGTCGGCAGTGCGCAGGATGAGTCCATCCGACGGGTTCGCCGATACCGGCACGAGCTTCGCTCCTTGTGATTGCTGCATTTGCCTAATTTCGACGATGAATGCACTGTAGTCGCCAACTGGCGGCCGTGCTTGTTCCTGATCCTCGGCGATGAAAATGTCCGGTATGCTGGCCGCATCAGGCGAAGCTCCCTGCAGTACCCAGGCACGGATTCTTGCAATCTCCTCACGCGTCAGTGGAGTGCGGCCTTCAGCAGGCATGAAGTGATGGTCGGTGGGAGGCAGCGTGACCTTTTGCAAGAGGAGACTGCCGTCGGGATTGCGAGGTGCGATCACCATGCCATCTTTGCCCCCCGCCATAAGCGACTCATAAGAATCCAGTCGCAAACCGCCCTGTTCTTTATTGGTGCCGTGGCACGCAACACATTTTGTGTCGAGAACGGGATAGATATGCCGGGCGAAAAAAGAATTGGGATGAGATGAGACCGCGCTTGGAGCGAGAACCCTCTTGAGTGTGGCGGGCATGTACCGGGTCAAGTAGTCGCTCCCGTGCGTAAGCGAGCCGCCCTGGTGTGCGGTCCACGCAAGCGTCATGAGAACCGCAGTCAGCAGGATGGCATACAAGCGTGATCGCTGCGCCCGAAGCCATGAAGGCCGAACGGCTAGGCACAACAAAAGCTCAATTGCCAGCAGGATTCCACCGCGCATGTGACGCGTGACGGTCGTTCCGATTTCCCCGCTGCCATAGGCCAAGAGAAATCCAAAGAGAATGGAAACGACGCAGGTTGCCAGCGAGATCTGCAGGAGAAAACCTGCCGCCTCGCGGAAGGACTGCCGCCTGGTCCCTGCAAACTCGACAAGCGGCAGGATCACAATCAGCCCGATGGGAAGATGCACCACTAAAGGATGGAAGCGGCCGAAGAATTGCAGCCAGTCAGGGTGGGGTTTGCCGTCGAGAGGGAAAAAGAGCGGCAAGAGCAGAATGGAAATGCCGACACATCCGGCCCCAACCCACAGTCGGGGAATCAGGCGCGCTCTTCGTAGTGCATCCCCGGCGGTGCGCGCGACGGTAGCTGCCACATTCACGCCAATATTCCTTGCACGACAAACGCCGGGACGGGGCTGGTGAGCTTTTGATCCAAGCCTTGGAATCGATAACTAAATTTGTTGTGGTCAATGCCCAGGCAATGAAGAATCGTCGCATTGAAGTCGCGCACGTGCACCGGATCCTTTACCACGTTGTAGCTATAGTCATCGGTCTCACCATAGGTGACCCCGGGACGCACGCCCCCGCCAGTCATCCAGGTCGTGAAACAGCGCGGATGATGGTCGCGGCCATAATTCTCTTGGCTCAACCCTCCTTGGCTGTACACGGTACGCCCAAATTCACCCGCCCAGATGACCAGCGTGTCATCGAGCAGGCCCCGGCGCTTGAGATCGGTGACCAGGGCATAACAACCTCGGTCAGTCTCCTGGCAAAGCACGGGCAACATGCCCACGACATTGTCGTGCACATCCCAGCCTCGCTTATAGATTTGTGTGAAACGGACACCGCGTTCGGCCAGGCGCCGGGCAAGAAGGCAATTGTAGGCGAACGTGCCGGGCTCTTTAGCTTCCGGACCGTAGAGTTCCCAGGTCGATTCGGGCTCTTTGCTGAGGTCCGCGAGCTCTGGCACGGACGATTGCATCCGAAACGCCATTTCATATTGCGCGATTCTCGAATTCGTCTCGGGATCTCCCACTTCGGCGAGTGTCTGCCGATTGATCTCTTCTACCGCGTCCAGCATCTTGCGGCGTGTGTCGCGATCCACACCGGGGGGATCCCCGAGGTAAAGCACAGGGTCGCCCACCGACCGTAGACCTACGCCCGAGAATTCGGAGGAAAGAAAACCGCTGCTCCACAAACGGGAAGAGACCGGCTGATTGTTCTCCTTTGGATTGGTCTTCGTCTGCAGAACAACAAATGTCGGCAAATTGTCGTTCATGCTGCCAAGGCCGTATGCCAGCCAGGCACCGAGGCACGGCTTGCCTGCGTTCATGTTACCTGTGTTCATGAGCATGATCGCCGGCTCATGGTTGATGGCATCGGTGTTGGTCGACTTGATAAACGTAAGATCGTCCACCATACGCGCGGTGTACGGAAGCAAATCGCTGATCCAGGTTCCGGTTTGGCCAAGCCGACTGAAGGGCCAGTGTGAAGGAGCAACCGGAAAGCGGGCCTGCCCAGCGGTCATTCCGGTTAACTGTTGGTTACCTCGAACCGAGGCGGGCATGTCTTTGTCGAATTGCAGAGCGAGGCTCGGTTTGTAATCGAAAAGATCAACCTGTGGCGGAGCACCAGACATGAATAGATAAATTGCGCGTTTGGCCTTCGGCGCGAAGTGTGGAAGCCCGAGGGTGTTCTCGCCGAATCCTGGCTGCGGCTTGGGGCCTGACGCAAAAGCCAGATGGCGAAAGCTTGCTTCGCCGAAAAGAGTTGCAAGCGATGCCCAGCCTAGCACTTTTCCGCAGCGTCCAAGGAATTGGCGGCGGGACTCAGAGACCGACCACTCTTCTTTGAGCGCATCTGGAATGGGTAGATCCATCGGGGTGATTTTGTCTTCGCAATCGCTGCACAGTGCGTGCTGCTTCATAGGAGCCTTCTACTTATTGACGGTCTCATCGAGATTCAGCATTTCGCTGGCGACTATCGTCCAGGCAGCCAGCTCCGGTTCCGGAATCGAGCTGTCGCGTCTCATTTCACCAATGTTCACGAGAGAACGGGCATCTTTCGGATTTCCGGCGTAGTGCTTCTCCATTTCACGAAACGATTTCTCCAAAACGCCAGCCGTCTGGGGAGAAGGGACGTGCGCCAGCAGAATCAGGCCCATGCGGTTGATCCTCTCTTCGGGAAGCGGCCCAGCTTCGCGAATGACACGCACGGCCAGAGCCCTGGCCGCTTCCAACCACTGCACGTCATTCATGGTAACCAGCGCCTGGAGCGGCGTATCCGTGCGCTGCCGCCGGGTGCAGACCACATCACGCGCAGGAGCATCGAAGGCATCCATATTAGGCAGAGGCGCCATGCGTTTTACGTACGTGTACAGGCTGCGGCGGTGGAGGGAATCAGCGTGTTCTTGCACGTAACGCACTGTGTCGCTCGTCGGGTAGCTTACTTGTTCCCAAATGCTCGGGGGCTGGTAGGGCTTCACGCTCGGCCCACCGATTTTATCGACCAGCAGCCCGCTGGACTCGAGCGCGATTTCGCGGACCGTCTCTGCATCCATTCGGACCCGCGTGCCTCGAGACAAGAAGACGTTCCTCGGATCTTTTGCGAGCTGCTCGGAGCTTGTCTTCGAGCCTTGGCGGTAGGTGGCCGACATCACCATCAGCTTATACATGTGTTTGATGTTCCATCCACTGTCGCGAAACTCGACGGCAAGCCAGTCGAGCAATTCGGGGTACGTGGGCCGCTGTCCCATGATTCCGAAATCTTCCGTTGTCTCCACCAGCCCTGTGCCGAAAAGTTCGTACCACATACGATTGACAATGACGCGGGCGGTGAGGGGGTTCTCTGGGCTCGTGGTCCATTTCGCCAAAGCGATACGATTGCTCGGGGCATTTGTGGCCAATGGGAAAAGAAAGTGCGGCGTGTTGGCTTCAACTCGCTCGGTGCGCGCCGTGTACACACCACGCGTCAGCACATGAGCATAAGGGATGGTGGACTTTTCCCAGGAAACCAGCGTCAAGTCACCGCCTGAGGACAAGCGGTCCAATTGCTCATCGAGGGGAGCCATTTCGCGCTGGATCCGCCGCCAAGTGGGATCAATATGACTGAGGTAAAATGCCGTGACAACGTGCGATTGGTCGTGCGTCCACTCGGCCGTCGGGCGTGTTGCAATCTCCGCTACATAGTCCTCGAAGGGAAGCCGTTTGACCTCGTCTGGGGCCAGAGTCCTTGCATACAGACGGATGTCCTGGTAACGCGCGTCCTTCGCGGGATGCTCGTCTGGATTGCGCCAGCCCAATTGCAGGGGAGCGTCAGTACGGATGCTCGCCTTACTGAGGTCGTCTCTAAGCACCTGGGTAGCGACCTGTACGCCATCCACGTAAATCTTGACGCCGGAGGCAAATCCGGAGCCGTCATAAGTGAAAAAAATGTGTCTCCACGCGTTGTCGAGCGACAGTGGCTTCACTGCGGCGACACGGACCGAGATCTCGGGCAGCTTCTCATCCGGAGTTGCGGTGGATTGGGACTTTCTTGTTTTGGCTTCCGCCTCCGCCTTCGCTTTTGCCTTTTTCTCTTCCTCTTTCTCTGCCTTTAGCTGTTCCAGAGGCTTGTTCGGTGCCAGGTCCTTTTTAGTGAGGTCCCGAGGGGTCGGATAGTTAAAGGCTTCCTTTGCTACAGGTGGCTTTTCGCGCGGGGCTTTCTTGTCTTCCTTCTTTTTCGGCTTCCCTTTTTTCGGTGCTTGATGGACCAGCGCTACGGTCAAGGTGCCGTTCTCGTCGGCGGCCAGCTCCCAGCCACGATCGTGCTGTGTCGATTCCATCTTCGACAGCAGCGTTCCAAAACTGCCGGGATGAAACGGCGCCGATCGGAACATGAACCAACCACCCGCGGAAAACGCATGGCTCGCTTCGTAATCGGCAGTCTGCCCAAGGAGCACTCGCGTGCTGGACTGCATCCGGAAGTCGGGCCACAACCAGGTGGTCTCGCCCCATTCCGGTTTCATGGTCGTCGTCTTGAAGCTTCCGGGATTTGCATTCGGTGCGCTGTTCTTCAACTCTTCGCCGCCACCCTCATCGAGCCGCAGCCGGACAATGAGTCCGCGGATCGAGACCGGATGCGCTGGGTTTTTGTGAGAGGCCAGCCATTCGGCCACAAGTCTGTCGGCGTCGAGCCGCATGGCATTCAGTTTTCCCTGCAGTTCAGAGCGGTGGGCCAATTCGCGGTTGTATGCCTCTGCTCTGTCGGCTTTCGGAACACGAACGGCCGGTGCCCACACCGGCCGGTCGTCATTAAACGGCTTCTCGTCGATATTGTTGAAGAAGGCGCTCAGCGCATAAAAATCATGCTGCGTGGTTGGGTCAAATTTATGGTCGTGACACACCGCGCAACCAACCGTAATCCCCATGAACGTGGCTCCAAACGCTTCTGTGCGCTCGCGAGCGATGTTCACCCGCAACTCCTCTGGAATCGTGCCGCCTTCATTGCTGCTCACCCCCAATCGCACGTATCCACTCCCGATCAGGGGTTCAAGGTTCTTCATCGGCATGAGGTCGCCGGCGATCTGCTCCATAGCAAACTGGTCGAAAGGCTTGTTGTTGTTGAACGAGCGGATCACGTAGTCGCGGTAGGGCCAAATGTCCCGGCTGTTGTCATAATGCAGGCCGTAAGTATCAGCGTATCTGGCGTAGTCGAGCCAATAGCGCGCGCGCTGTTCGCCGAAGGCAGGCTCGGCAAGCAGCCGGTCGACAAGATGCTCATAAGCATCGGGTGAAGAGTCGCTTACGAATGCCTGAACCTCCTCTGGTGTGGGCAAGAGTCCTGTGAGATCAAGCGTTACGCGGCGAATTAGGGTCGGCTTATCGGTTTCCGGCGAAGGCTGGAGACCTTCTTTTTCGAGCTTTGCAAGGATGAAGCCGTCAATCGGGTTCTTCACCCAAGGATCGCCCCCGGTATTGTGGGGAATAGCAGGGCGAATGGGTGCTTCGAAAGCCCAATGTGGGCGGTAAACGGCACCTTGCTTGATCCATTCCCTAAGAATCGCGATCTCGTAAGCGCTCATCGGCTTGGCTTCGTCCTGCGCAGTTTGCGGCATCAGATAGTGCGGGTCTTTGGACTCAATTCGTTTGACGAGTTCGCTCTTCTCAGGGTGACCGGGGACGATGGCATCGCGATGGCCGTCCCGCTTCTTCATCGCCCACTCCGCAAGGTCGAGCCGCAAGCCCGCCTTGCGCATTTCTGGGTCGGGACCATGACAACTGAAACAACGGCTCGCTAGGATCGGCTGAACATCTTGGTTGAAATCCAGGCGTCGCGCAATCTGCTGGCGGTTGCAAGCGACGACGCTTATTGACAAAGCCACAACGATTAAGCAAGAACCGGCTTTCACGCCAAACACATTACTCCCAATTCTTTGAGAGGGCGAATCATTCGTGAAATTGGCTATGGGGCTCTCTTTAGAGTGAGCGTCGCCGCACGTCTACATCAAAACAAAAAGACGAGCAGCTTGCCCAAAAGTCGGCTATTCGTAGAAGCGACCTCGCCAGGATCCAACTACAGTCGAAAACGGACCATTTTCATGCTGGATTCTGCCAACTTAGCCACGTAAAGCCACTCGCACGATAGTTCGCCACTGGGCTCCGGAGTGGGAGGCCCATTTTCGTACTCCCTCTGCTTCGCGGAAATAAAACTCCGGGTTGTCCAATTCAGAGGCTTCTCGAAAATGACTTTGTCGTCGTTACAGGCACAGGCACCGCGCGTGATTTTATCCGGCTCCTCACCGTCGAACTGCACTGAAAAGACAAAGAGAAAACCGGTTTGCCAGGTTTGCCAATTAAGGGCCTCTTGAAAATAGCTAAGTGATTGTGGCGCCTTGCCTTAGCTTATTTTCCCCATCGTTCGCAATGAGGAGGCCGGGGGTTCGAATCCCCTCATCGTCCACCATCTTTCAAACGACCTCGAGCGTGCCAAACAGTCCTACCGCGGCACGCTCGGACTAAGTTCGCTACCGGATAGCTTCCGGTACCTGGTCATCCACCCGGAACGACATTGCCTAAGCGCCGCCTCATCGGTAAACACTAGCCGACTTCTCGGTACCGATCTGCTCAAAACCATTTGGATTACTTCCGGATTGCTACCACCCACCCTGAATCCGTCTCAGTGGAATAGCATCCGCAGACAGATAGGCTGTGGTAAGGCTTTTATCGCCAGCGAGTCTCGACCTGGCCAACAAATGTATGGAAACTCAGGGCGTAATCGGCGTAGCAGCAGGTGCGCTGCTTACGAAGGCCACACCGATGTGTGGAGGCAGCCCCAAAGTCACGTCGATCTCCACGCCTTTGAACGGAAGGTCACCGACCTGTTGTCTAACGTTATAGGCTAGTTCCAACCCCTTTAGCGCGGCGATGAGCGTCTTGTTTGCCGGATGTTTCTCGATGAGTTCTTTTATCTTCTTGACGTCGATTGTGTCTGTAGACGCAATCAGCTTTGCGCCGATTTCCGGTAGCAACCCCATGCCCACCCGCAGATCCTTGATGGTAAATCCCAGAGCGCGCATCGTGGGAAGGGCCTCGTTGAACTCGTCGACCAATTTACCGGTTGCTTCAGTCGCAGTTCCGGCCAACTCCTTCGCTTTGCCCATTACATCCTTAAATTGCATTGCAAGCCTCCTTCTCTAGGCTGAAACACACTCGAGAAGTCTCAATCCAACCGAGGGGATTCAGCGTAGACTATGTCGAGTCTTTCGAACAAGGACATTGTGCCCGGCGAAGCTGCAATCCGGGGCGTGGGAGATTCACCTCGAAATCATTGCTCTCCTGAGGTATGTTTCGCGCTGCAATGTAGGCGCAACGCAAGAGAGCGGACGAGAACTGAGGTGTGCGATCCTTAGTTTCGGGCCGACTTGGAATGAAACGGAAGCAGACAGATAACAACATAGACTGCGTTATCGGGTGGCTCTGCGGAGCTGTTTTTCTTGTCGCCCCGGTTGCGGCGGTTGTATACCTTCTCCGGCATCGTTGGCGGCCGGCCTTCCAGGCGGCAATGATCTGCGTCATGTCACTCCTTTGCATCATTGGCGCCCGCGCTCTAATGCTTGCCGTCGGAGTTCGGCACAAACGTTTCGAATGGATCGGCCTAAATGTGCTCGTGTTCCTCGTGTTCCCGTCGGTCGCCACCTCCATCGCCTCGGCCATTTCCTGGCCGCGCCAGAGTGGCTCGCGGAAGGTCTCCTAACCTTTCGGCCAACGTTGTAGCTTCAACGCTATAGTCGGCGCATCCTCGGGCTCGAGAACCTGGCTTTACGCCATCAAATCGGCGTGTTCCACAGGTCTGCTGGAAAGCGCCCAAAATTGACCTCGGGCGACCGCCTGCTGTGGATCTGTCTGTCGCGCCTCTGGCGCGATTGGCGCTCGGCGTTGGCCATCGTCAAGCCAGAAACGGTCGTAGCCTGGCATCGTGCCGCCTTTCGTTTGTTCTGGACCTGGAAGGTGCGTTGCGGAAAACCAGGACGACCCGTCATTTCAAGCGAAGTCCGAGATCTGATTCGCAAGATGTGCCGGGAGAATCCCGGTTGGGGTGCACCTCGCATCCACGGCGAACTGCTCAAACTGGGCATCGACATCGGGCAGAGCAGTGTCAGCAAATATATGGTGCGCTGCCGCAAACCGCCGTCTCAGACTTGGCGCACCTTCCTGGAGAACCATGCCCACCATCCGGTTCCAGGTCCTTTACGTATTTCTGGTTTTGGCCCATGACCGGCGTCGCATCTTGCACTTCAATGTGACCGCCCACCCGACCGCAGA
>Ga0137384_10005558_pt1 | contig 10124 bp, 10 predicted proteins | sample SagtaG_2_FD_104922 | JGI IMG/M metagenome (GOLD analysis project Ga0137384, IMG submission 104922) | Vadose zone soil microbial communities from Sagehorn Ranch, Mendocino, California, USA - Sage2_R_60_16 metaG | ecosystem: Environmental > Terrestrial > Soil > Vadose zone | place: USA...
CAGCGGAGAACCTGCCAGACGATCAGATCGCCGCTTTTCCAGGACACCTGTCGAGCAAGTACTACTACATCGGCTTTGCACGAAAAGCGCTCCGTGATGAGACTGGAGCGCAAGCGGCTTTCCTGAAAGCCAAAAACACGCTTGAGGAGCAACTGAAGCGCAGTCCTGACAATCCCGACATCCACATTCAACTGGCAAAAGTGCTCGCATTTCTCAGCGAGAAGGACTCTGCGCTCGCGGAGGCACAACGGGCGACTGAACTCGTTCCTCAAAGCGACGCGTTTGGGGGGCCGGAAATTATGAGCGGAGTCGCTGAAGTTTACGCAACTCTGGGCGAGAACAATCGCGCGATTGAAGTCCTCGATAGATTATTAAGCCGACCAAGCGGCGTCACCGCACAGGCTCTAAAAATAAATCCAATTTGGGATCCACTGAGAAGCGATCCGCGCTTTCAAGGTCTTATCGACAAGTACGGTGCTAAAGCTTAGGACTTTTGTCCTTTTCTTCACCGTTGTCGCTGCCGCGCATGCGGACTGGAAGATTCTCTCAGTTGAATCGGAACCAGGTCGCGCAGGAATTGAGCATCGACACGTCGTTGTAGAAAACACGGGTGCCGATCAGCGGGCCGATCTCGACCTTGCAATTTTCTCCGGCAAATCATGCACGTTACGCGTAATCGATAATCCTGACGGACAAACACTCGCGGCGGTTATGAAACGCGAAAAAGGCGCGTGCGGAGTCAATGGTGGTTACTTCGACACAAATTTCGAGCCCATCGGCTTGCGAATTGTGAATGAAGAAATGTTCGTGCCGCTGCGACGAGCCCGCCTGATTACGGGTGTACTGCTGGCGTCGTCGCGTGGAGTGCAAATCGTGCGCAGCCGCGAATTTTCGCGGCCTCAAAAAATCGCCGCTGCAATTCAGTGCGGTCCATTCCTCGTCGATGTGTCCCAGCGCGTTCGTGGTTTGAACAATTCCCATCGGGCACGACGAACCTTTGCGGCGACAGCAACGCACGACCGCGCGTTGCTTGGTGTTTGCTCGGAAGTTTCGCTCGCGGACCTGGCAACCATCCTTGCTACAACACGAATCGCTGGGGATTCAAGAATCGAACGCGCAATGAACCTAGATGGCGGTTCTTCGAGTGCATTCTGGTTTGCGCGGGAGAACGGCAGCGCGTTCTCAATTCCGGCACAAAAACCTGTGCGCGATTTTGTGGCTGTTGCGCCGAAGTAAATTGTAGGGCAGGCGCTTCGCCTGCCACGTTTTTGATTCGGCAACCGAAGTGGTCGCCCCTACAATTTTTCCGATGAGAACCTTTGGCGGATTCAAATCAGGCGATCGTTTTTTCCACGGCGAACTGCGCGGCGATGACGTGCATGTGCTGGCAAAACCGTATTGGGTCGAGGTTCAACCCACCGGCCAAGTATTGCCGCTCGCGACTTTGCAGATCGACCTTCCAGTTGGGCCGTCAAAACTAATCGCCGTCGGGTTGAATTATGCCGATCACATTGCGGAGATGAAGCGGACGCCGCTGGGCACGCCGCTCATCTGGTTTAAGGCTCCGAGCTCGGTTTTGCCGGACAACGGCGCAATCGAAATTGCGTTTCCCGAACATCAAACCGATTTCGAAGCGGAGTTGGCCGTCGTCATTGGCAAGACTGCGAAAAATGTGGCGGTGGAGTGCGCGCTCGATTTTGTTTTCGGTTACACAATCGGTCTCGACATCAGCGACCGCGATTTACAAAAGACCGAGAAGCAATTTGGCCGCTGCAAATCATTTGATACTTATACACCGATTGGGCCGTTTGTTTATGCCGACGTCGACGTGAGCGATGTTTCCCTGGAGCTGTGGCACAATGGCGAGCTGCGACAGAGCACGCGGACGAGCCGAATGATTTATTCAGTCGCGGATGTTATTTCATTTGCGAGTCAATCGCTCACACTTTTCCCCGGCGATGTCATTTTAACCGGAACGCCCGCCGGTGTGGGCCCGATTCATGATGGAGATCAATTGGAAATAGCGATCGACAATTGGCCGCGCCTGCGCAACAGCGTTTCGATCGCCGAGCGCGCTTCGGGCCGCGATGCTGAAGAAAGCTCAATTATTACAACTTGAAAGACTTGCCTTACATCCCGGCAGTAGAGATATTTCGAATCATAGATGCGACCTCGATGCAAGGGTCGCGGAAAAAAATGAAAAGTTTTGCTCGACTCGCGACCAACTCGTCTGCGATAAGAGAAAACCTGTCTCGAAACCGCACCGGTCAGATTCAACTCCTGCTTCAACTATGAAAACACTACTTGCTACCTGTCTATGCTCACTCGCGCTTGCCCTGATTTCACCCGCGCAATCTCCGCCACCCGCACAAGCTCCGCCTGCAGCAGGTACGAGTCCGGCTGCTGCGGCACAGCAGGCGCCTGCTACTAACGTTCCGCCAGGGCAGGCTGCAGCCCCTGGGCAGCAGCCCGCAGCGCAGCAACCAGCAGCCCCTGGGCAACCTGCAGCGCAGCAACCGGCAGCCCCTGGACAACCCGGAGCGGTAGGGCAGCCCGGAGCACCAGGCGCAGTGACGAGCCCTGCACCAGCCGGTGCCGAGAGTCCTGCTGCGACGGCCGCTGCGAGTGCCCCGCCAGCTGCTTCGCCCGCTGCGGAACCTGGCCTGCTTGGCAGCAACTGGTTGATCGACAAGTTTCACAAGGGCGGGCCGGTTATGTGGCCGATTTTGATCGTGTCGATCATTGGGCTCACAGTCGTGATCGAGCGAATTTTTTGGTGGGGTGGCCGCTGGTTTCGACGCGATCCAAAACGCATCGAGAAGGTCTTCACCGCGATTGAAAACGGTGATACGGCCGAAGCTTCCAGGCTAGCCCGAGGTTCGCGCGACCCGGTTTTGCGCATGATTTGGAACGGGCTCAATCACCAGCATGCTTCACTGCAGGGCGCCCTGCAGGTTGCCGCAGGCATCGAAATCAAGCGCGCTGGCCGATTCTTGGTTGTGATGGACACGCTGGTCACACTTGCGCCGTTGCTCGGCTTGTTGGGCACTATTACCGGTCTTATCAGGTCGTTCAGTTTTCTCGGCAACGAAGAGCTCGCTGTGCAGGCGGTCACTGGCGGTATCGCCGAGGCGCTCATTGCCACGGCGTGCGGTCTTGGCATTGCCATCTTCGCTCTGATTCCCTTTAACTTTTTCACTTCCCGAGTGTCTAACTTAGAGTTTGAACTGCAGACGGCAGCCACAAACCTGGAGGTGATGTTGGGAGCGCACACCGCAGAGCGTGAGATGGAGATCGCCGGAACAGCCCCAACCACCGGGAAAGGCTCGTCGATTTGAGGTATTGTAATGCACGTAACCTCACCCATTCCTCACAAAAAAGCGCGGATCGAGATCATCCCGTTGATCGACATCATGTTCTTTCTGCTTGCGAGCTTCATGATGGTGAGTTTGAGCCAGGTGCACATGAAAGGGATCAAGGTGAACCTGCCCTCGGGTGTTTCAGGTCAGACGCAGACCAAGCGCGAGTACATCAGCGTCTCTGTCGATAAGGACGGTCATTACTTCTTCGACAAGGACGAAATCTCCGATACGGAACTGCTGGATCGCCTGCGCAAGGTGCACCAATCCGCCCCAGAGGCCAAGGTGTTCGTTCGCGGCGATCGCGACTCGGTTCACCTGAATGTTACTCATGCGCTTGATGTAATCCGGTCGGCTGGCTTTTATAAGATCTCGTTTGAAATTAGGAGCGAAGCGCTCAAGGGGGTTCCGGGACCGCGATGATTTGCGTATGGCAACCGAGCGAGTAAGACCGTTAATTTACCAGCCGCCGCCGCGATGGTATTTCTGGACCGCTTTTGGCGCTGCATTGGCGATCCACCTCACAGCGGTTGCAGTCGCTCAAAGACGTGAGGCACCGCCGGTGGAGCTCCCTCCGCAACCGCCGCTGGTCGTCGAGGCGGTATTGGCGCCGCCTGAGGCCACTCCACCGCCAGAAGATATTCCGATCCCCGAGCCTCCTCCTCCTCCAGACATCAAGCCGGAATTTGTCGAAGAAAGAACACCGCCACCGCGGCAACCACAGACGGCGCAAAAATTCGTGCCAATCAAAGCCCCTGGGCCGATGTCGATGTCGCGAGCGAAAGCCCTCGCCTTGTACGCGCCGCGTCCCCAGTATCCCTACGAGGCGCGTTCGCGACACGTTACGGGGAGTGGAGTGATCGTCGCGCAAGTTGACGCGGCCAGCGGCAACGTTACCAGCGCTTCCGTCTCGCAAAGCACCGGAAGCCCCATACTGGATAATGCCGCCACCAGCGCCTTTCGGCAGTGGCGATTTAGACCCGGGACAGTTTCCAAGGTCAACATTCCCATCACTTTTACCATGACTGGGGCGTCGTACTAAATTCCACATATGAGACTCTCTTCGCCAGTTCCGCATAAACGAGCGCGCATCGAGATCATCCCGTTGATCGACATTATGTTCTTTCTGCTTGCCAGCTTTATGATGGTGAGCTTGAGCCAGACTCACATGAAGGGGATTCGCGTGAATTTGCCGGCTGCCCAAGGGCCTCCGTCAAGTGGTGTAAAGGATTTTGTCTCGATAAAAGTGCTGGAAGGAAATGCTGTGTTCTTTGACAACCAGTACGTGCCAGATGACCAGGTCCTGCCGCGCCTGTTTGGGCTTCACAGGGGAAATCCAGACATCAAGATCTCAATCAGCGCCACGCCGATGGCAATCTACGGTGATGTCATCGGAGTCCTCGACAAGGTTCGATCAGTCGGAATCACAAAGGTCGGCTATCAGATTAGAGCAGCCTCCGCCCCTGCGCCTGGCGGTGCTGCGCCGCCGCCCGGAGGTTAGATTACAGAAGTCGTTACTCTCCGACGACCGACGTCCTGACATTTTTAGTGACCGGGGCGCCGTATCAAGAACGTGCATAATTTTTCCAAGGCGCGAGCCCTGTGGCTTAATTGATTCTTTTCCGCAGGTCCAAGCTCGCCAAAAGTTCGTTCGAAACCTTTTGGAACAAAAATCGGATCGTATCCAAATCCACGCGATCCGCGTGGTCGCTCGGTGATTTCTCCCTCAACAGTCCCTTCAAACACTCCCAGAACCTCACCGTTGCGCGCCAGCGCCAGCAGACAATGAAATCGAGCTCGACGCGAGTCATTCTTAGCGCGAACTCGTGCAAGCTCCTCCAATAGCTTGTCGATCTTTTCTGTGTCGGTCGCATTCGCGCCGGCATACCGTGCCGAGTGTATTCCCGGCGCACCGCCAAGGGCGTCTACCTCTAGCCCTGAATCGTCGGCAACTACGAGTCCTGGCAATTTTGTTGATACCGCCAGCGCTTTGAGCTTCGCGTTCTCTTCGAAAGACGTTCCGGTTTCGATGATCTCGGAGATTTGCGGATACGCACGCAGATCGCGAACGCTGAAGCCTGATCCGAGAATATGCTGGATCTCGCGCGTCTTATGCGCGTTGCGGGTCGCCACGAGAAGCCGTATCACCCTGAAATAAAATCTGGAAGCCCGGAACCCACGAGTAAAATTTCAGTTTCCTTTCTTGGGTTCCTGGGTTCTTGATTCTAATCCGATGAGTAGCGAGCGGCGCAAATCATATCCCTTCGATCAGCTCGAACCAAAATGGCAGGCCATTTGGGAAGAGCGGCAGCTTTTCCATGCGCCTAACCCTGGCGAGAAAGGTTTCGATCCGGCGAAGCCGAAATTTTACATTCTGGACATGTTTCCCTACCCAAGTGGGGCAGGGTTGCACGTAGGCCATCCTGAAGGTTACACCGCAACCGATATCGTCGCCCGCTACAAAAGGATGCGTGGCTTCAATGTGCTGCATCCGATGGGTTGGGACGCATTCGGTCTGCCGGCGGAGCAATATGCCGTGAAAAGCGGCCAGCACCCTGTTGTCACGACACGGCAGAACGTGGCGAAATTCAAGAGCCAACTAAAGCGGATCGGTTTTTCCTACGATTGGCAACGGGAGATCAACACGACCGACCCGCGCTATTACAAATGGACGCAGTGGATTTTTCTCCAGATTTACAATTCCTGGTTCAATCCCGACACCAAACGGGCTGAGCCGATTTCCACGTATCGCGGGAGTGATCCGGACAGCGTTCGACTCGCCTATGTTGCTGATGTCCCGGTCAACTGGTGTGCCGAGCTCGGCACAGTTTTGGCCAACGAAGAAGTCGTGGATGGCAAAAGTGAAGTTGGCAAATTCCCGGTTGTTCGAAGACCAATGCGGCAATGGATGTTGCGCATCACTGACTATGCGGAGCGATTGCTCGATGACCTCGATGAACTGGATTGGCCCGAAGGAATCAAATTGCTTCAGCGCAATTGGATTGGCCGAAGCGAAGGTGCGGAAATCGATTTCAAAATTGAGAATCACGACGCGCACGTGCGCGTGTTCACTACACGGCCCGACACGTTATACGGCGGCACGTTCCTTGTGCTGGCGCCGGAACATTTGCTCGTCGATCAAATTGTCACCGAAGAGCAATGGCCAGCTGTGCGCGAGTATCGTGAGCGAACTGCGCGCAAAAGCGAGCTCGAACGCGCCGATCTATCGAAAGAAAAAACAGGCGTGTTTACCGGCGCGTACGCAATTAATCCCGCGACCAGCAAAAAGATTCCAATCTGGATCGCGGATTACGTATTACTCGGTTACGGGACTGGAGCGATCGGCGGCGTTCCTGCGCATGACGAACGCGATCTGGAATTCGCAAAAAAATTCGACCTGCCGATCATCGTAGTTGTTCAGCCAACACGCGACGAACCGGCCATAGGATTCACCGGCGAAGGCGTCGCAGTCAATTCGCCAATTATCAATGGGCTGACCAGCGCCGACGCGAAAAAGAAAATCACCGCGTGGTTGGAACAACACGGCTTCGGCAAACGCGCGATCAATTACAAGCTTCGCGACTGGTTATTCTCGCGTCAGCGCTACTGGGGAGAGCCGTTCCCGATCGTTTGGGAAAATGGAAAACATCGCGCGTTGGGTGAAAAGGAATTGCCGGTAGTCCCGCCGCCACTCGACGATTACAAACCGACCGGCACCGGTGAACCGCCGCTGGCAAAGGCAAAGGAGTGGATCCGGTATTCCGACAAGGCGCTGCGTGAGACAAACACCATGCCGCAATGGGCAGGCTCGTGCTGGTATTACTTGCGATTTTGCGATCCGCACAACGACAAACGTTTCGTAGGCGAAGAAGCGGAACGGTACTGGATGGGCGGTGACAAGCCGGGAGGTGTTGATTTGTACGTCGGCGGCACCGAGCACGCTGTTCTGCACCTGTTGTATGCGCGTTTCTGGCAGAAAGTCGTATTCGATCTCGGTTACGTCTCAAAGCCGGAGCCATTTCAGCGCCTCGTGAACCAGGGAATTATTCTCGGAGAGGATAATCAGAAAATGTCGAAATCGCGCGGGAACATTGTTAATCCCGACGATGTTATCGATCAGCACGGTGCAGACGCGTTTCGCTGCTACGAAATGTTTATGGGGCCGCTGGAGCAAATGAAACCGTGGAGCATGCGCGGCGTCGAAGGCCTAGCGCGTTTTCTGGCGCGGGTCTGGCGCTTGCTCATGACCGAGAACCAGGCAGGAGAGTGGGAATTATCCAGCAAGATCAGACCCGCTGACCCGGACAAGGTGCAGCAGAAGGTGCTGCATGCCACAATCAAGAAAGTCACTGAGGATATCGAATCGTTCTCTTTTAACACGGCTATTTCACAAATGATGATTTTCGTGAACGCGTTTACGAACGTGGAAACAATTCCATTATCAGCGATGCGGAGCTTTCTCGTTTTGCTAAGTCCATTTGCTCCTCACATCGCGTCCGAATTATGGGAAAGGCTGAACACAAAATTCACCGACGCACGCGGCGACATCACGGAACAGTCCTGGCCAGACTATGAAGAGCGGCTGCTCGTTCAAGACGAGGTTGAAATCGTAATTCAAATAAACGGAAAACTGCGCGATCGAATGAAGATGTCGATCCATGCAACAGAGCAAGAGCTGAAAACTGCCGCGCTGTCGAATCGCAAAATTCAAGATCGAATCGCTGGCAAGACCGTGCGTAATGTGATTGTGGTCCCGAGGAGGCTGGTCAATATCGTCGTATGAAGAAGATCTGGAACGAATTCAAAGAATTCGCCGTAAAAGGCAACGCGGTTGATCTCGCCGTGGGCGTCATTATCGGCGCGACCTTCGGTTCAGTCGTTACTTCGCTGGTGAAAGATGTGATCATGCCGCCGATCAGTGTTCTCACCGGCGGTCTCGATTTTTCAAATAAATTTCTCATTCTCCGAGCAGCCAAGGATGGCTCGACCCCATTCAATACTCCCGCAGACGCCGCAAAGGCCGGAGCGATTACCTGGAATTACGGCAACTTCATTACGCTGGTGATCAATTTTCTCATCGTCGCGACCGCTATCTTCCTTCTGGTCCGGCTGATCAATCAATTGAGACGACCAGCGGAAAACCCCCCCGACCAAAAAGAGTGTCCGGCGTGTGCGATGAAGATCCCGATTAAGGCAACACGCTGTCCTCATTGCACGAGCGAGCTTACCCAAGCGGCCACGGGCTAGCACTCTAGCTGCTGTCATTAATTAGCTTGCGAGACACAGTTAGAACCTAGCTCGATTCAGCGGCCCTAGGGAATTTTTGTAAATTATTGCTTGCCCATCCCTACTCCGGCTGCTATTGAGGGCGCGATAATGCGGTGCCTTAACCTCGCGCTCGCAGGAGCTTCAGCTTGTTTAATCGTTGGCTGCGCAACGCAGTCGAAGCCGATTCTCACCAGCGGACGTCGCATACCAAACGTGCGTACTACCGCGTATACCCATCTTGAGGGGGGAAGCGGCCGTCGTAACGCGCTCGGCGAATATTTGTCCGGCCGACACGTGATGAGTGCTGCTTCTGACTGGTCACGATATCCGCTCGGAACACGGTTTCGAATCGCCGAGACGAACGAAGAATATGTTATCGACGACTATGGGAATGCGTTGATCGGCACCGACACCATTGATTTGTACAAGCCAAGCCGGCTCGAGATGAAGCAGTGGGGCGTCCGACATGTAAACATCGACATCTTGCAATGGGGTTCTGAAGAACAAAGCTTGAAAGTGCTCGCCCCGCGTTGCAAACATAGTTGCGTACGGAAGATGGTCGCAGCCCTCGAGAAAAAGAGAGGCAAAACCGTCGCGCAATCTTCGACCGCCCGCACTTCGCTTTGATGTTGGTAGGGCGCGACCGCCGGGCGCGGCGAGCCGTCTCTACCATGCTCATTGATTCCAAGCGAATGACGCCTCATTTTTCCCCGCCATGAAAGTCTTCATCACTGGCGGGGCGGGCTATATCGGGAGCGTTTGCTCCGAGCTTCTGCTGAATGAGGGGCACGAAGTTGCCATTTTCGATAATCTGATTGAAGGCCACCGGCGCGCTGTCGATTCGCGGGCACGATTCATCCAAGGCGATTTGGCGGACCGAGATCAAATCGAGCGTGCGCTTTCCAGCACCCGTCCGGATAGCGTAATGCACTTCGCAGCATACGCGCTTGTCCCTGAGTCAATGCGGGATCCATCAAAGTATTTCCGCAATAACGTCTCGAACGGGTTGAATCTGCTGGATGCAATGCTGACAACAGGTGTTCAACGGATCATCTTTTCATCGACCTGCGCGCTTTTCGGTCCGCCCGATCGGGTCCCGATCGACGAAACTGCGCCAGCGCGTCCCGCCAATCCATATGGCGAATCGAAGCTGGCTTTCGAAAAAATTCTGCGCTGGTACGACCAAGTCCATGGATTGAAGTTTGTTTGTTTGCGCTACTTCAATGCGGCCGGTGCAACTGAGGACCTCGGCGAAGATCATCGCCCTGAGACACACTTGATTCCGAACGTGCTAAAGGTCGCTCTCGGTCAAAGACCAAGTCTTGAAATCTATGGCACGGATTATGAGACGCCCGACGGAACATGTATTCGCGACTACATCCATATTGTCGATCTTGCACACGCACATATTCTGGCTCTTGGCGCAACCGCGAGCGGATTCTACAATCTCGGTACGGGAGGCGGCTCCAGTGTTCGAGAGGTAATCGCGGCCTGCCG
>Ga0137384_10005561_pt1 | contig 10121 bp, 9 predicted proteins | sample SagtaG_2_FD_104922 | JGI IMG/M metagenome (GOLD analysis project Ga0137384, IMG submission 104922) | Vadose zone soil microbial communities from Sagehorn Ranch, Mendocino, California, USA - Sage2_R_60_16 metaG | ecosystem: Environmental > Terrestrial > Soil > Vadose zone | place: USA: California...
CATTGGGAAAGAGGGAAAGACAAGGGGATTACCTGCCCCCCGGGCAGGGTCCCCCTTGCACCCCGGCAGGGGAGGTCTCCTGCACCCCCTTTTCCTCTCATCTCCGGTGGTTTTGCACTAGCACAAATATTTCCACTACAAAAGAGCAGTTTCCATGATCAATTGCTCTTGAGATGGAGGAGGACTCGTGATGAACTGCCGTTCTTGTGGCTATCAGCTTCCTCCGGAAGCGAAGGTTTGTCCCCATTGCGGAACACCTGTTTCCGCTTATTCTTCCGATTCGGGAACAGTATCATCTGACCCGACTGTTGAATCTTATCCCTATCGTCCTCAACCGGAATCATCACCAACACCTGATCCAACGGTCGCCGCGGCGCCTTCGAATACTCCACCATACCTGGCATCCACCGGCTATGGCTCAGATCCTTATGCTCCTGCTGATCAGCAGAACCGCTATCCGCCTCCTCCTGGTTCACCGTATTCTTACAGTCCTGCGCCATTTCCTCCACCTAATCCTACTCCTTACGGATCCCCGCAGGCAGGATCATACCCTCCCTTTCCTCCTGCTGGCCCGCAAGGTCCGCAAGGACAACAGGCACCGCGTCGCTCTTCAACAGGCCTCATTGTCCTGCTGATCATACTCGTAGTGCTCCTTATAGGAGGAAGCGGTCTCATCTATTACATCGCCGTCTACAACCCCAACCAACTGCATACGCAGGCCACAGCTACCGCCGTAGTGCGGCTTACGGGAACAACCCAGGCAATGGCCACAAGTACAGCTCAGGCCAAAGCCCAGATGAATGCTACTGCCACGGCTGTGGCAGAGAATCCTTATACCCATAATGGGACGCTGGCCCTCTTTGATCCCTTGAGTGACAATAGCAAAGGGGTCAACTGGGCGCAGGATCCCACTAATTGTAGCTTCAAGGATGGGGCTTACCATGACAACGCACCCAACCCGCGCTTTTCCGACTACTGTTTGGCCAATTCCACCGACTACAACAACTTCGCCTTTGAGGTGCAGATGCAGCTTATCAAGGGCGACTCTGGCGGCATCGTCTTCCGCGCCGAGAATACGTCGACGGCGAACAAACTCTACGCGTTCTATGTCGGTGTAGATGGGTCTTACACTCTCAACAGGCAGAATGGATCTAGCTTCCCGGTACTGGCAAACGGCAACAACGCAGCCATTAAGCAGGGACTGAACCAGACCAACGTGGTTGCCGTTGTAGCCCAGGGGAGCACCATCACTCTATTCGTGAACCGCCAGCAAATCACTAGCTTGACTGACGGCACTTTTCTCCACGGACAAATTGGCTTTATTGCCGGCGCATTTGGGAACTCTGATCACCCAACAGAGGCGGCTTTCAGCAACGCCAAGGTCTGGACTCTGTGACAGGAGGCAGTATTAGCAGAGTTTTATTGTATTCTGATGTATAGATGGCCATAAAGCCTGGGGTTCTCCGGTATCGTCGTCCCAAAAAGACAGATAGATGCACTGGTTTCCTTGCAGGCTCTGTAATGCTTTCGTCTGATTGATAAGGGCTGGCAGCGGCTCGTAATAGAGGTACGACTCGACGCCATTATTATCCGTATAATGGACATAGGGATTATCAAGGGCCTGAGAATGGTCGTCGATTATCCTGCCACCTGTCCCATGCTGCAAATCATGGACAAGCTTTACAGCTTCCGGATATTCGCAAGTATTGTTGGACCATCCATTATTTAATTGCCATATCCGGCAGTAGGTAGGCAATTCCCACTCAATAGGAGACCCTGCGAGTTGAGGAATCTTTTTCAGGTAGTTATAAATTTGTTGGAGCCAGGTCGTATCGACTATAGATGATGGTTGGGAGTAAATCGTGTCGTGATCTAAGGCCATCATCACAAAAAAATCAACTGCTCCAGCCGCTAACCCTTGCCAGTTCTGCCAGGTAGTGCTCAGATCTTTCGTCTTCGCAATAAGAGTTGTCCCGAGGAGTAGCTGAGGATTTTCGTTGTGAAGCAATCTGCGCAGATTGGTATTGTACGCGGTAAATGCTGCCGGGTTGCTGCCATCTCCTGCCTCGATGTCATTAACAAGTCCATCATAGTGGTATTGATTCACTCGCTGGATAATGGGCTGCAAAACTTGAGGATCTTGCGCAGCCCGTTGTGTATAGCCAATGACGTCATCCTTCGTCCAAGCTCCTGGACTTAAGTCAATGCCTAAAACTCCATACACTTTGGAGTGGTTTTGATGGGCAACTTGAAGCACATTCTCTACACATTTCTCTTTATCGGGCCGCCCATGCTGGACATAGTCCCACAAGCTTCCATCGGATGTCTGAATCCAGAAATGTCCATACAAGTAAATATCCCGGGGCTTTTCCTGCCCATGTTCATCCCGGTAAGTAGGATGGGCCTGGTATGCTTTCCAACCTGCCTGGCAATTATGAATCCAGGCAGCTCCTCCATTGAGGATTGTTGGAGCTGTAGAATGAGAAGCAGGCATTACAGGATCGTAAACAAGAGTCTGACTTTCTCCACATGCTGAAAGTAATAATGTTAAAAGCAGTAGCAGGCTAATACTGCCTGGCCTTGTGGAGTTTCTAAGCATCTCTCACGCTTTCTTTATTGCAGGGTAACTCTTCAGGTACTTGATTCATGCCGCCTGCGGCGGCGAACGAGAAGGGGAAGTGAGCTGGGGACACCCCTGACCCCGGCAGGGGACTTCGCCCCCTGCACCCCCTTTAGTTCGCGCTTAAGGAGGTCATCTGCGAAATAGGCGTTCGCAGTGCTCCCAAGACCCCGTCAGAAGACTACTCTACCACAGGAGTTGCACGTCACGCAAGAGGATGCATGTCTGAGATCCTTTCATCACTTGCTTCCTTCGGAGGCGAACAAGGGAAACCTCAACCGGAGAAGACATTTGCAACCAGATTTCAACTCTTTTACTATTAGCAAGCGGGCAGTCTTTTAAGTATGCTTACTGTGTAAGTTCAAGTTAGTCTCGCCTGGATGGAACATTTGAGTCTAAAAGGAAAGATGAGTAAATCAGATGAAATTGCTGCTTGTCGATAATGACCGTTACTGGATCGAAATGTTGACCGGTTGGCTGAAAACGATGGGATACCAGGTACGTCGTGCTTATACGACAGAACAAGCCAGGATCGAATGGATAGAGCAGCAACCTGACCTGGTCATTCTGGATCCTATGTTAAAGGCTGGAGATGCGCTCGCAATGTGCCGGGATTTGCGGATCAAACATGATGCACTGGTATTGGTTGTGACCGAGGGGAAAGGTGCCGAGGATGAGGTCCGCTGTCTGGAAGGGGGAGCCGATGATTACTTGCTAAAGCCTTGTTTGCCGAGCCAACTGTTAGCTCGGATCCGCGCCCTCAGTCGAAGAGCACGCTCTACACTGAAACAGCGGCCTTCCTCTATTCTCACCAGGGGACCGCTGTGTGTTGACACACTGCATAACACCGTCAGAGTGTATGGAAAAACTGTTCGCTTAACGCCAACCGAAAGTAAACTCCTGTATTTGCTTGCTATCAATGCCAATCAGGTGTGTACAGCCGATCAGATTGTGACATATGTATGGGGCTATAACGGAGATGGGTCCTTGATCAAGGCTCATATCCGTCACTTACGCGAGAAGATCGAACCGGCCCCAAGCACCCCACGCTTTATCTCCACTATCCTAGGAGTAGGCTACAAGTTGGTATCTTCTCCTGCCGAGGAGCTTGCTTCCTAGTGTATAACCACCCCACCTCTTTGGGAAAGGGGGAAAGGCAAGCTGGGATCATTAGCGGATTCCAGAATTTCACCGGTAAGACCAAAGATTTGCCAGAATCATCAAAACCGGGTAAGATAGCCAGGGAAATGGATTACCGGTCCCCCAGACAGGGTCCCTCGCGCTTCGGCCAGGGGACGCCGTCCCCAGGCACACTTTGCAAAGATTGGAGACCGAAAGTTTATGAATCGCTGGCTGTATTTGCTCTTACTGGCTGCTCCAGCGGCAGTCATCGCCGAGGCGCTGCATGCAGCGCCTCTTGTTCCATTTGTGCTTGCGTCGCTGGGTCTCGTCCCGCTTGCCGGGTTAATCGGTCTTGCTACCGAGACGCTGGCGGAGCGCCTGGGGCAGCGCATTGGCGGTCTGCTGAATGCGACCTTCGGTAACGCGGCGGAGATCATCATTGGCCTGACCGCGCTGGCAGCGGGCTTGCCCGAGGTGGTACGTGCATCACTCGCCGGCTCCATCATCGGGAATGTCCTGCTCGTGCTAGGCTCGGCTATGCTGATAGGAGGGTGGCGCTACCGGAGGCAGGTGTTTGATCCCCGCGTGTCGGGCCAGTACGCGGCTATGCTCGCCCTGGTCGTGATCAGCATGGCTATTCCTTCGCTGCTGGCGACGGTTGGGGAGAGCACGCGCCCGGGAGCTGCCGTGGTGCGCGGCAACGAGCTGCACCAGCTCAGCATTGTCATCGCACTCATCTTGCTGGCCTGTTACGCGGCGTACATTGCCCACTCGGTCTTCGGCGTGCGAGCGCCCTACAATGCCATGGACACTGCCCGTGCGTCCACGGAGGGAAACGAGGAGAGTGGGCAACGTGACCCTGTTCCCTCTAAGGCGCTTGAAGGGGAAGCCAATCCACAGCAGCGGACAGGGGCTGTTGGACCTCTCGCAACCCTGGCTACCTGGTGGAGAAGCACACTCTGGCTCCCAATCGCCGTCCTGGCAGGTGTCACGGCGGTCACCGCTGTAGTGAGTGAGGTGCTGGTGAGCACCATCGAGCCGGTAGCGCACGAGATCGGGCTGAATCCGTTCTTTGTGGGACTTATCATCCTGCCGATCGTGGGTAACGCTGCTGAACACTTCTCCGCCATCACCTCGGCTGTCCGCAATCACATGGAGATCTCGATGGCCATTACCGCTGGCTCGTCGATCCAGATTGCGCTGCTGGCCGCACCGATCCTTGTGCTTGCGGGTCCGCTGGTCGGCGTGCCGCTCGATCTCAACTTTTCCCTGCTGGAAGTGGCGCTGTTCGGCCTGGCCGCGGGCCTCTACGCGCTGATCAGTCTGGACGGGGAATCTACCTGGCTCGAAGGACTGCTTCTCTGCGCCTTCTACCTGATCCTCGCTGTGGGCACCTTCTTTACACCGGCCTAGCCTGAGAAGCAATTCGCCAACAAAAGTATGATGCAGGAGTACCAGTTGTACATTCTTGGTCATATCATGTACAATAAGAGGTGAAAAGATATGATGTGTAAGGAGGTTGTATGATAACAACCGGGAAGCCTATACCGCAATTGCGCTCACCTCATCTCAAAGGGACACTCCTGCTCATCCTGGCCCTGCTGGCCGTCTTTCTCCTGCTCAAGGGAGATATTGAAGATGGAGCGCTCTCCTCATCTGGATACAGTCTCGCCGCATCGAGAAGTCCTTTTGTCCAGTCGCCGCTCAATCCTACCCAGGTTAATGAGCTTCACCACCTGGTCAAACACATGTTCTATAAACAACTGGCGAGCCTGTATGTCTCGCGCATGACCCTGGGCGAGGAACTCGGACAACTTTTCATAGTGGTAAACCGCTACCGGTACTATGGAGAAGACCTTGAACGGACGCTTGAGCTGTTCCATGTTGGCGGCGTGATTATCTACGATTGGCAGATGCTGTCCTTTGACCAGGCTCGCCACGATATTGCCCAGATGCAAAAACATGCCACGTTCCCTCTGTTCATCTCAACCGATGAAGAGGGCGGAGACAATGACCGCCTGAGTAATATTTACCCCTATCGTCCAAGCACTACAGAAATCGGTCAGAGTGGCAATGTCCAGCTCGCCGCCCAGCAGGGCAGACAGACTGCTCACGACATGCTGGCTCTAGGGCTCAATACTGATTTTGCCCCTGTCGTTGACGTAGCCGTGGTGAACGGACCCGACCAGGTGAATCGCACCTTTGGCAGTACGCCCCAGAAGGTGACAACCTATGCAGGCGCCTACATCCAGGCCATGCAACGGGCCGGAGTGATCGCCTGCCCCAAGCACTATCCGGGCCTGGGGGCGGCACAGGTGGATGCGCACGCGACCCTGCCGGTCATTAGCGGCTCCCGACAAGAAATCAACGCGAGAGACCTGGCTCCTTACAGAGCCTTTATCCAATCCAATGATCCCTCTCTGCATCCAGGCATGATTATGAGCACCGATCTCTTAATGCCGTCCATTGATCCGGTGATGCCGGCGGAACTGTCTTACCCGCTCATCACGAAGGTCTTACGCCGGCAGCTGGGCTATGATGGCGTGGTCGTGACCGATTCGCTCTTCATGGCGGGCATCTATCCGCAATGGAGTTTCCCCCAGGCAACGGTGCTCGCCCTCAAAGCCGGCGTCGACATTATTCTTGGAGCTTCCGGCCTAAGAGAAATGACGGCCAATTTTGACGCGATCAAGCAAGCGCTCAGGGATGGGACGCTTACCAAGCAGCGCATCGATGAGTCAGTGATCCGAATTCTTACTCTCAAAATGGAGTACCACATTATGCCTGCGGTTCCTCCACAGGTATGATCTGGAGAAGGGAATATGAATACATTCAATAAAGTAATCCTACAGCAAGAACAGAATGCAAGAGATGCAAAACACGAAATAACGATACTGACAGGTGTCATCTCAGTGCAAGGGCGAGACATCAAAGATATCAAGAGCCGTATTAATGATTTTGATCAGCATTTTGCATCTTTAGAGGAAAAACTCGATCGAGTATTGCAAATACTTACTACTTTACCCAAGAGGGATAAATGACCTCTCTGAAAGATACAGAAAACGCCTGAACGCTATTCAGGCGTTTTCCTGGAAATAGTTATACACTGCTCACGCCTCTTGTGACCTTTCAAACTGTAGGGGCAATATCCTCGTACAGGCGGGTCGCCTGCGGCGACCACACGTTGTAGTACAAGTTTGTGTGTGTTTTGCGGGCGCTGGCGCGCCCGCAAAACACACACAAACTTGTATAAAAGGACTATTTGCGGCGCAGCCGCAACATGTACGTGAGTATTGCCTCCACTGTTTCAAAAGTACCTTCATAACAAATTTGTTGCACCTGTGTGCTTGAATTGTTCACTTTGTTCGTTTACACTACGAAAGCGTGAACTTCTGTCTGCGGGCATGTGCTCGTGAACTTTTACGTTCGAGGTTGCTATTAATAATTTGGATGGAAGGGAACAAACTAACTCCCTATGATGAAAGGAATATATGATTATGACTAATCAGGTAATGACAATGCCAGGCATGGACGCGACCGGGTCGCCTTCAGGCGAGGTAGTCCTGCGCACACGAAATCTTTCTAAACACTATGGAAAACGACTTGCCGTTGACAACCTTAACCTGGAGGTCAAGCGAGGCGAAATCTTCGGTTTCCTGGGCCCTAACGGCGCGGGTAAAACCACGACGATCCGTATGGCCCTTGGACTCATTGCCCCAAGCGCCGGCAATGTAGAGATTCTGGGACAAGATGTTGCCACTCATCGAGCACATATCCTGCCCAGGGTAGGGGCGTTGGTGGAGACACCTGCCTTGTACCTCTACATGTCAGGACGTAACAATTTACGCGCGGTCGGCTCCGTACTTGGTGGCGTACCGGATGAGCGCATCGATGCCGTACTCGAACTTGTGAGGCTGCGTGGCCGTCAGAAAGATCGTGTGCGCACCTACTCTCTTGGCATGAAGCAGCGTCTGGGCGTCGCCATAGCGCTGCTGCAAGACCCCGATATCCTGATCCTGGATGAGCCTGCCAACGGGCTCGATCCAGCAGGCATCGTCGAGATGCGCGACCTCATGCACCGCCTGGCTGCCGAAGGCAAAACCGTCTTCATCTCGAGCCATATGCTCAGCGAGGTGCAGCAGATCTGCACGCGCGTGGCCATCATCAATTTGGGGAGGCTGATCTCGGAATCTTCGATTGAGGAACTCATCAGTGGGCGAGGAGAATTCACCGTCAAGCTTGAGCGTGCCAACGAGGCGCTTGCCCTCATCCAAAAGCAGCCGTGGGGAAGAAGCGCACGTCTTGATTCCACCGGTGCGCTCGTTACCCTTGCCCCCGAAGGTCGAGGGCGTAACCTTAATCTCTTTCTTGTCAACGAGGGCTTTGCTCCCGATATGCTTACACAAACAACACAGGATTTGGAGCAGGTCTTCTTAAGCCTGACAAACTCTGGCACAGGAGAAATACAGTGAATACAGTTCTCGCACCCTCGGCACAAATAAAGTTACATAGCTCAAAGCCAAGCTTTCCTGGCATCCTGCGCGGTGAAATCTTCAAGATCACGCGCCAATGGACAACATGGATTATGCTCGTTCTCTTGTTAGGGATTATTGTCCTACCCTATATCGTCGAGTTAACTGCACCGAACATCACAAACAACCTGCGCCTTACTCCGCTGAATTTCTTCAATAACGAGATGGAAATCGCCTTATCGGTGCTCCGTATCTTCATTGGCATCTTCCTGCTCATCCTGACGGCCCGTGTCTTTGGTCTGGAGTACCAGCTGGGCACGATTCGCGTCCTGCTGGCACGCGGAGTCGGGCGATTGCAACTGCTTTCTGCGAAACTGCTCGCGGTCGTGCTCGTCGCGCTGACTCTCTTTGCCGGGGGCATCTTGCTCGATAGCATCCTGACATGTGCGTTTGTGGCCATCGTGACGGGAAATTTAAATGCCCTGAATGTACTGACCTCCACGTTCTGGTCAAATACCTGGCTCTATGTCCTCGCGGTGCTGATAAGCATGGGTGTCACCATCCTTTTAGCCGCAGCTGTGACCATTGTGGGACGTTCGCTCTCTTTCGGCTTGAGCGCTTCGCTGGGCTGGTTTACGGCTGACACTCTCGGCAGCTTCATCTTCTTGACGCTCGCTTTCCGCATCACTCGCAGCGACTTCTGGTTGAATATCTCGGCCTATCTTCTGGGGCCGAATCTCAATGCAATGCCGACTGTACTTATACCGGCTCAATTCAAAGCCAATTCCCTTGGCATCCCGCCCCTTGTGCCTGTGGATGCTACGCACACTTTGCTGGTTACCCTGGGGTACGCCATAGTCTTTGCGGTGGTAGCTGTTGTCCTGACCTGGCGACGGGATGTCAAGGAGTAAGCCTCCAGGGTTTTCTCTTACCGGGTTGTGCCAGTGCCCATGGTGTTTTGCAACACCATGGGAAAGGGGATGCGGCGAAGGCCACTCAATGAACATGGGGACCACCTCACCTATTTTTGATACCTTATCAGAGACCCAGGTTATAAAATTTTGATACTCTGATGAGACCCACTTGTAGATGAGATTATCCGCGCAAGTCATGCTGCTTCGCACGAAATTCCTCATACTTCAGCTAAGACCGGATTAGTGGGAATATAAAATAACCCAACCGTTCCATCAGTTCCTTAACTGAGGCCAAGATAGACTGAAACATGGATATTTCATCAGAATTTAATAGTAATAGGGCTAAAGTCATAGGTTCCTGCTAGCTCGGCTGACAGAGAATACTTATGTCCAGCTACCGGTACAAACTGAAATGTTGGACGAAAGAGTATTAGTTGATTTGGTGTAAATTGTGTAGAACTAAATCCTTCTCCTACTCCATCAGTAGTTTCTCCTGTTAGCTGATCTTGAAACCTAATAAACTGCAATTGTGTACCCGTTGTGTTTGAGGAGTTATTCTGAAGTCCTATTAGAAGCGTGACTTGAACCTTGGGACGATCGATCGTTGCATTTCTTACAATAAGAGAAAAATTAAAATTACCAGAATCGCTGACGCAACTACAGATCATGATCTGATTAATTGGAATAACCTGCGGTGTAGGAGTTGGACTCGGTGTTGCGGTTGGACTCACTGTTAGAGTTGGAGTCACGGTGGCGTTAGAAGCAAATGGAATGGTTGGAGAGTGAGGAGTAATAGTAGCGGATGTGGAAAAGTAAACCCCCGCACCAAGAAGAACAACAATAACAGTAGACATGAAAAAGAGGGTTGTTTTAACTTTTAAACTTACCAATGCGTGACCACAAAGGTTGGTAGATCTATTTGTTAATGTTCATTATCGCGCTCAAGGGTCATCCTGTCTGTACGAAATAGGGAGGCTATCCGTTTTTGAGACA
>Ga0137384_10005571_pt1 | contig 10111 bp, 9 predicted proteins | sample SagtaG_2_FD_104922 | JGI IMG/M metagenome (GOLD analysis project Ga0137384, IMG submission 104922) | Vadose zone soil microbial communities from Sagehorn Ranch, Mendocino, California, USA - Sage2_R_60_16 metaG | ecosystem: Environmental > Terrestrial > Soil > Vadose zone | place: USA: California...
CAAAGGAAAATGTATTGAGATCGTAATGCGCGCTTCGGCTGTAGCCGACAGTGAAATCAACGGCCTTCACTGGCGAAAGACTCAAGCCAGCGCTGAATCCGTTGTCTGACGCCAGGCTTGAACCGCCGGTTGTCTGGTGGCCTTGCAAAAACGCAGGACCGTGACCTTTCGACGCTCCAGATCCTTTTCCAATAATCCGGCTGTCGATCGTCTGCGATCCCCATGGCGCGACATCGAAAGCCGACGCCGCTACGCTAAGCCAATTGACAACGTGATACGCGGCTCCGGCCTGGAAGTGGGCGAGTTCTCCGTAGGAAGCAAAAGGCCGCCGATAGACGAACGCATCAGGTATGGAGTTCGCGAGGCCCACCTCGAGGAACGGTGTCCAAGGGCCGAAGTCACGATCGATTCGATTCGTCCAGTCGTAGGTAGCGTGCCCCGTAGAGATTCCATCGGACGTGCTGCCCGTGGGCGCTCGCCCTGTAAACTGCGTCTTGAAATTCAGCGTAGGATTGGGAAACGAGAACTGCACCTGCCCGTAAATGTCGCCCAGGCCCGTAAACGAGTTTGTGGTCGAAGCTCCGGAAGCCGTTGTGGTATTGGCGCGAACGAAATAAACGGGAACGCCTGCGTCAACCAAAAGGTGGCGCCCGTAAAGGTAGCCTACCGAAGAATCAAGCAGCGTCACTTGGCCTTCCGTGTTCGAACTCCCGTCAAATTGCTCGATCCACGTGAAATGGTCAGAACGCATTGCCGGAATCACTGACGACGAATTACTGCTCGGCGCACTGCTGTTTGCCTGCGCGCGCGCTTGCGGCACCAAAAGTAACGCCGCAGCCGCGATAAGCAATGAATCGAACAACCTGGTCGCCTTAATGTCAGATTCGACGCGACGTTTCATCGGACTAGGCATCACCGGTAGTCTCGCATTTGTGCGTTCCATTGTGGATGTGGCGTTTCTTGGGCTTGAGCGACGCCAACGCGTTGGGCACACAACCCTGTGAAATCCGAGCAAACTGGCTGCCAAGTAGCCCGCGTGCCGTCGCCCGGTTATAAGTGCTTGGTGCGCAGGACCTTAGAAAGGGGACACATATTTTGTCAACGGAGGATAAAGGATCTTTCGCCGCGCACTTTTTACATGGTCCTATGGGAAGAATTCTGCTTTGGTTCAGTAGAGTGCCTCGCTAACCAATTTCGTTCCCCCAGCGAGGACCGTGACAGGGACTCTCCGCATTGCTAAGTTTCTTTGTTGCCGGTCGTACCAGCGAAATCTTGCCCGCTCTCTTATGCCACGGTGCGCCTAGCCAACTCTGTGGGATCGGCCAAGTCAACCCCCCGGCTTAATCCATAATTGCCACTCGAATAATCTGGCCCAGCCCTGGCGGTGCTGCACCGAAGTTGGAAATGTAAATTGCATCGTCTAGTCCGATGGTCATTGCGGTTTGGACTCCGAGCCCAGTTAGTATGTCCTCCATTTGGCCCGAAGGGCTGACGCGCACAACTGGGACATCCGACAGCTCAAGCACGTAGAGCCGGTCGCGCTTGTCAAAAGCAAGTCCAACCACGGTTGTGAAGCCGGCGTTCCACACCTTGAAGTTGCCATTCGGCGTGAGTCGCCCGCGCTCAGATTAGCGGACTGATCAGGCACTTGTACGCGGGTCAGGCCTACTCTACCGTGTAAGTGATCTCCATCCGATGAATGAGAAAGCATGATAGAGCAAGAATCGCGATGGTAAGACAGAGCAAGCCGAGGGCGGCAATAAATGGAGAGACGGGTTCGGCCACGATAGTGAAAATGGCCAAGGGGCCACGGATTGGCAGACTAACCGGGCAGAGTTGCTTCAGATAGAAAGTGACGCTGAGCCTCTGGGCCCAGGCAGGAAAGATTGGCGCGATCGTTTCCCATCCCATGATCACAACTCCGGGGATGATCGGATTCCTGAACAAAAGGCTGAGAGCGAGAAACGCGGCGCCATAGCCGAGACAAGCCAGAGCCGTCACAAGAAGATAGGACCCCAACTGGCCTAGGCCCGGCCCATCAAAAACATACGATTTGCCCGCTGAACCAAAACGGCTATACATGAGGAAGACGCAAGCAAGGACGGCTGTTTCGAACAAAGCAGTGGCAACGATCGCGCCGGCAAGAAACTTTCCTACCACCAGGACTTCTCTTCTTACCGGGGCGAGGAATTGATAATGAAGAGTGCGTTCCACGATTTCGCCACGGAATAGCCACGTAAAGACCGCCATGCAAGCGAAGAAGATACCCAGACGGAGATAGTACAGCTGGACGATTCCCGCGAGGACTTGTGTATCGTTCTCGATTTGGGCCGGGCCCGCGGGTTCGTTTCTGTCGAAGATCACGTGAGCTAGGATGATGAGCACGGGAATCAAAGCGAGCAGATAGATCCAAATTCTGCGGCGCGTAAACAGGTTCCGGCGAACTTCGTTGTGCACAAGGATGAAGATCTGGCTGCCAAAGAGTCGCCAAGGTTGCTCCTTCGACCATCTTTGGGCCCGCACGACCAAATCTTGAGCACTCACACCGGTCCTCCATCAGATCCGATGAGATATTGATAGATGGAGTTGACGTCATCGTCGGCGGGCGCAACCGCATCGACTTCGACGAGACCGCCGGAAACGATCTTGTTCAGTAAGTGATAGAACTGCTCAGCATCGCGCGTGCGCACCAGGACGCCATGGCCATCATTCAGAATTTTAGCCTCGACAACGTGATCGAGTTCGAACGCCGCCGCTGCCAACCGCCCTGCATTCGAGCATCGGACCAGGATCTGCATGGGATGATCGTGGACCTCCTTGCGAACTTCGCGGATTTGTCCCTCTGCAACAACGTAGCCGCTGCTCATCAACACGACGCGGTCGGAGATGCGATCGACTTCCTCCAAAATATGGCTGGAAATGATCACGTGCATCCCCTGCTTGGCAATCGTTTCGAAGAGCGCGATCGATTCCGCGCGAGCCATCGGATCAAGGCCGTTAAGCGGTTCGTCGAGAACCAGCACGGACGGATGATGCGCAATGGCCTGAGCCAGGCGAATGCGCTGTCGCATCCCTTTGCTGTAGCCCGCCACTTTGCGCCGTGCCACCTGCGCCATTCCGGCGCGTTCCAGGGCCTCATTCGCGAGCTTCGCTGCCTGGTCGCGGCCAAAACCATGAAGGCGCAGCGGCCAATAAATGAAGTCGTAGCCATTCGTGCCAGGAGGGAAGGAATCAAACTGCGTGCAGTATCCGACTTGCCGGAAGAACTCGATAGGTTGTTGCGGGGTAAGGCCGAGGACGTAGATTCCGCCCTGTGAAGGCCTGATCAGGCCAGTCAGCAAGTTCATCAGCGTGGTCTTGCCCGAGCCATTGGGGCCGACGAGACTGGTAATTCCGGGCCCCAGAGAGAAACTCACTTTGTTCACGCCAAGTACTTCTCCATAAAACTTGGAGACATTCTCGAAAACGATTTGGCGGGCGCTTGAGGTCATCCGCGCACCGTGTCACGGGCGCGCAATCGCGCATTCAGAATGACAAGCGAAAGCAGGCAGACGAAAATCAGGACGCCCCATGCCGCGGGAACGGGGATTTCGTTCCAACCCGTAGTACCCAGCAGCCGGGATGGTTCACGAAATCCTCTCGTCAAAATGATCTGGAACAAATATGAAAAATTCAGCAGTCGGCCCCAAACGGTGCCCATGATAGCGTTGGACATCTCGCCAAGCCCCGCAGGGATGAAAAATGAGATGAAGATTACACCCGTTGCTACAATTCGCAACTTGACCCACGCCGACACGGCCAGAGAAATGAGAGAAAGCATCAGGATCCAAATCACAGAGCACAACACGATCGGAACGACCATCCACATGTGCGACCAGATCCAGTCGCCCTTTGCCAGCCCTGCCTGCAGGGTGAATAACAGCAAGCTGGGCACCCACGTGACACCTGACAGAAGAAGGCCCATCACCGCGAGCTTTCCAAGAACATAATCGGCCCGGCTGAACGGCCGGCTCAGAAAAAGCGGGAGGGCGCCGTTGGTCAAATCTCCCGCGATCAAGATAGGACCAACCCAGCAGTTCAAAAGAAAGGCTGCCTGGGTCTGCACGATCATGATGAACGTGAAGAATCCTGCTTCCACTGAGAACATATCGGCAGGGCCCGTGGGCAGAAGCAATTGCACCGCCTTGTTGTTGGCGATGAATATGTAGCCCGCGAAAAACAGGCTTGGCACAAGGCTAAGAATCAAGAGAAGAACGAAGAAGCGGGATTTGAAAAGGTCGGCGAACGCATAACGCGTCAGGACGAAAAACCGCGACCGTTCCGGCGTCAGAGACCCAGTGTACGGTGTGTACTTGCGCTTATATACGGCCATCCGCCGCTCCCGTCTGTTCCATCGCGTTGAGGAAAATGTCTTCCAGTGAATCGCGACGATGATTCATGCGGCGAATCTGCACGCCCTTGTCCGCCGCAACCTTGAACACCTCCCTGATTTCCACGCCGTCCGGCATAACGACCTTGATGCGGCCGTTGGTGAAAACCGCGCACTCACAGCCAAGGCCCTCGAGCGCGGACGTAAATGTTGCCTCGGCGCCTATCGTTTCCAACTCGAGAAACTTGCGATTGGCGCGCCGTTCCTCGACGAGGTTCGAGATGGAGGCGATTTGCCCGTTGCGTAGAATCAGCACCTCATCGCAGGTTTCTTCCACGTCGCGCAGAAGATGCGAGGAAAGCAGCAGGGAGATATCACTGGCCTCCCGGATCTCGCGAATCAGTTCGATCAAGCGCTTGCGCGCAGGCGGGTCCATGCCGTTCGTCGGTTCGTCCAGAATCAAAACCTTGGGGCCGTGCGCGATCGCCTGGGCCAACTTTACCAGTTGTTTCATGCCGAGAGAATACGTCCCCACCGGACGATACCGCGCTTCGCCTAACCCCACGTAGACGAAAGCTTCGTGCGCGCGCTCCATCGCTTGAGCGGAGGGAAGGCCGGAAATCTCTGCCATGTAGCGAACAAAGCGGACCCCGGACATTTTTGAGATAAAAGCGTCGTTCTCAGGCATGTACCCGACAAGCGATCGAAGCGCCTTGCCGTTAGTGTGAGAGTCGAGCCCGAGCACGCGGGCGCTCCCCTTGGACGGGGAATGAAAACCCAACAGCGTGTTGATGAGCGTGGACTTGCCTGCGCCATTGGTTCAGAGCAGCCCAATAGCCCGACTCTTCAAAATGCCAGTGAGACCATGAAGGATCGTTCGGCCGCCGAGTTGTACTTCGAGCCCATTTAGCTCGATGGTTGGGTTCATCATCTACCAATCATTACGGATTGGCTTGGTGCGAGGTTCCGTGATCGGACAAACCCAGCAGGTGGATCAAAGTTGGAAGACCTGGATTCAAGTCAAACAGCTTGCCGCTGCTGGCCACCTCGAGGCGATCACTTTCCCCGTAAGCACAGAATACGCTTGGTTTGGCGTCGACTGCCAACTGTTGCAGGAGCGCCAACTGCCCGGAAGTGAGCTGGGAAGCGAGCGGTTTCAGAATCGGGCTCAGATTTTGATAAATCATCGCCGAGAAGTTCGCTTGATTGTCCTTGGGGAGGAGAGTACGAAACGAGGGGGAGCGAGCCAGCGAGGTGCCGTTCGCGTGAGTTTGCAAAGCGGCGATAAGCAGCGCGCGAGAAGGCGCCATGATCATATAGCCGTCCGAGAACGTGTAATCGTACTCGGTCGAAAGTCCACCAACCTGCGATTCGATCGTGTAGAACGTTCGCCCACCAACCTGTGCCTGCTTGATTGTTACACCCGGCCGGTTTGCCTTTTGTGCGTCAAGGTTAAAGCTCTGCACCAGCTTATCGATGGCCAGCTGCAGCGCACCCGAATTGTTCACCTCGATTACTGCTTTCCAGGAAGGTCTCGGAAGAACCGGGCCATCGAGCGCCAGTGTCAGTTCTCCACCCAGCGCGCTGGCCAGATCGTTACGCAGGTCCAGACCGAGCTCTGCATTTGTGCGAGCCAGGCCCTGTTTGAAGTTAGGGTCGGAAGCGCCGATGGTGCTGAAAATATCATCCAGCATGAGCGCGGGCTGTTTCGCAACGAAGGAGACCGCCGCGCCGGCGTTGGTGGAAACATAGTCCAACGAACCCATGGGAGCTGGAGCCGCCAGCCAGGAGGCCATCCCGTGCCGCTGCCCGTTAAATTCCAGGGTAATCCGGTTATCTCCTTGACTGGTAGACTCACCGCGCGTCGCGATCAAATACTTGATGTCGTTGAAGCCGCTGTTCCGAAGCGCCTGCGACTCTTCTTGCTTTGTATGCACGCTCTCTACAATCTGGCCGAGATTCGCAGCAACTAAGGTCTCCGTACCTCGGCTGTAGACGTTCGCAATCCGCTGCCCAAAATCCGTCTCGGCGAAAAGCGTTGCTCCGGCATCGAGCTGCGCGCTCATGTGCCGAACCGAGGCGGCGTCACCACCGACAACCAGAGTCTTGGGTCTGACCAGCATTATCATGCCGCGCTCATCGCCACTCAGCGACGAGAGCGACTGCGCGTCTACGACCCGCAGATTGCCCGTGCCTTGTCCACTCGTCAAAGTGTTAGCAAGGTGTTGCTGCAAGTAATCCTTCAGTCCGGGCTGCCGCACTTCGGCTAACAGGACTGGACCGCGCGAGTCAGAAACGGAGCTTGCCCTGGCGGTAATCACCACTTCCTCTCCCAAATACTGGCTTATCGCATGAATTTGGTCGATCAACTGCTGGAGAGTGAGATGCTGACTCGACTTCCCGCTTTTGTTCCACCAATCTTCGAGGACGGTGCTCTGCGAAAGCTGCTGCTGGAAGACTTGGTTGGCCTGTTGCAGTGCATCTCCAAGATTGGGGATGCCGATATAGAGGACTGTATCCGTCGGCAGCAACGGCAGGATTTTGCTTTCATAGCGCGGACCGGGCGTCTGGATTTCCTCCAACTTCGTACGAAGCTTTGAGAATTCCGCAAGCAAAGCTAGTTCATGATCCAGGTCACTGCTCCATCCAATCTCTTCGCGGACGGATGCCACGCCGACGCTCTGCGTGGTCGCCACCACGTCGCCAGAATGCAGAATCGATTCCACTCCAGCGTGTTTGACGTGCACTTCTCCCTCAATCACCGCCACCCGCGAACCTTTCGTGCCCGAGTTCACCGAAAAGACGGTTCCTGTTACGGCGATCGTGCAATCCGGAGCACTAACATACAGGTGCCCGGTGTGACGCTTCGCGGCTTGCACAATGATGCTGCCTTGATCGAGATGGATGGTTGTATCGAGACGGCTGGCGCGGACCGCCAATTCTGCGCGCTGATTCATTTCCACCTGAGATCCATCGAGCAGCCGCACCTTGGCATGGGAATCGGCGCCGGTGCGAATAAATTCACCCTCACCGACTTCGTCACCGAGTTTCAATGCCCGCTCGCCAGCGGGGCCAATGCGATACGCTTGCCCTTCGATGGAATCAACCCGGGCGCGCGTGCCCGGCGGACCCGCGAAGTACCAGTTGCTACCAATCCAGACCGCGGCAATCAGCATGGCCACGACTGCTGCCGCGAAGGACAGTCTGACCAAGCTCCACTGGAAACCGCGCGCGCCAGACTCCATCTGCCAGCCGACGGTCGCCGCTCCATCAACTCCGCGGCCAGACGCATACGAGCGGCACGAGACACATTCCCGCAGGTGATCTCTTACGATGAGTGCGCGAGCCTGAGGAAGTTCTTGCCGATGAAAGGCCGGGAGCAGAGACCGAATGTCAGCGCAGCCACGAATAAGCTGGACAGCGGTGATTGCGCCTTGGCCTGTTTGCAAACGCTGCCACACGCGCTGTACGGACAGAGACAGTGTCTTAGCGTCGGGCTCCTGAGCGCGAAGTTCGGAAATCGCCTGCTCAAGGTCGGCGTCTTGCTTCGATCGAAATAATTTCATGATACACCTTTCCTAAAAGCATGAAGGCCCTTCTTAAGTCGCGCGCGAGTACGATGCAGCGTCACCGCCACCACGGCTTGCGATGTGCCCATCGTTCGGGCAATTTCGGGATTGTCCAGGCCTTCCAGATAGCGCAGAGCAAACATTTCGGCAGCGCGGGGATTCAGCGTGGCCAGCTGCTGGCGAAGCCAATTCTTGATTTCCAACGACGAGACCGCGCGTTCCGGCGATACGCTGGAAATGGATTGTTGCTTGTTCGCCGTTTCGACCGGCACGGTTTCTCCATCGCCCTTCGAACGAATCAGATCCAGGGCGGCATTGACCGCGGACCGGCGTAAGTAACTCTCCATATTGGAGATACGGCCCGAGTCGAAGGTGCCACGGGCTAAGTGTAGGAAGACGGATTGTGAGACGTCTTCCGCGTCCGCCATGCTGCCGGTCACGCGGTAGGCCGCCTTGAGGACACAGACCTGGTGTGCTCGAAAGATTTCCTCAAGCCGTGCGACCGCTGGCGTCACCATGCTGTTTTCTATCGCAGTCGCCAAGCATCCCTCCTCGGCTCATCTACAACCTAAGACGCGATAGCTAGAAACTTCTTAACACACAATTTGAATTCAGGGGCATTTGCTCGGCGGCCCGCCCCGGTTTTGAACTGGGCTCTCGTTTGTGGCGTTTGACGGTCGGCCGCGCGCGAATTGGGTCGCTGCGGTCGAACTCCCCACAACCTCGATGTCAGGAGGAGAGCAAAAACTTTCCGATAGGGCATCCGCGTTCTGAACCGGTACGGCAGAATCGCATAGAACTGTCACCTCAATGCTCACTCGGAAAGACGACCGACTACCACTCGAACTGGTAAAGTCAGGGTTCAAGACTGTCAGGACGATGCTGTTGTGCCTCGCGGCTTTCCAATTGTTCAGCAAGAGCTACTGCTAGCCTAGATGCTGAACAGACAACGCGCAAGAAATCTTGGAGCGCGACGGAACTTTCTGGCCCGGCTATCGTCTATGTTCCTGTGGCAATGGCACAGGAGGGTTCATGTCTCCGCAACTGGAGATGCTGAAGGGCACTCTGGACCCTATGGTCTTAATGGTCTTACGGACGCTCAAGGCCATGGGCGCCCTCCACGGTTACGGGATTGCGCGCCGCATCGAGTAGATCAGCGGCGACGCTATCTTGCTGAATCAAGGGACGATATATGCGCCGCTGGTGCGCCTGCAGCAGCGCTGCTTGATCCGCTCTGAATGGGGCACCCATCCGGCAGACCCAGGACTATGGTTCGGTGGATCTGGTTGTGCGCACAAACGTTTCTCCGGAGAGAGTTGGCGGTGCGAGTGCGTGAGGCGTTGCGGCCGATCGAGCCCGACCTGCCTACCCACCGGACTCCGTACGTTGCAGGAACTTGTGGACAAAGCGGCCTCGCCGCGGCGCTTCGTGGTAGTTCTGCTGGGCGGGTTCGCGGCGTTTGCGCTGATTCTCGCTTCGCTGGGAATTTACGCGGTGATTTCGTACTCGGTCAGCCAGCGACAGCGGGAAATCTGCATCCGCATGGCGCTGGGCGCATCGCCGGCCACCGTGCTACGCCTGGTTTTGCATGAGACACTACGTCTAGCGGTTGTCGGCGTAGCGCTCGGGATCTTCGGCGCTGTGGTGCTGACGCGCCTGGTGGCCTCGTTGCTATTCGGCGTGACGCCTACCGATCCGCTTACGTTCGGGGCGGTGGTGGCGGTGCTGACGGCGGTCGCTGCGCTGGCAGGCTATTTGCCGGCGGCGCGTGCGGCACGGATCGAGCCGATTTCCGCGTTGCTGGCGAGCTGACGCATTTGCACAATGAGTGGAATCGTATTTTCTTCTTAACTGATTACGCGAATCGTGTCAATTTGAAAAAGCTGCGAATACGGCAGGCGAGGGTCCGGTTTTTAAAACATGAGGTCGGCACTTCTCCGAGATGGGCGACCGGGAGTTAGCCCCAATCGCTTGTTTTCAATGAGCGATTCGGATGAGGCTCTCGCGGGTCAATCTGACTTCGTTCGCGAGTCTTGACTGCCTACCGTCAGACGTGTTGGCCGCCCTGTCTTTCCGGAGGGGGAAAGTCAGCAAGGTAAATTTGTTCTGACGGGTCGCCGCAGGAGTTTACGATTTTCGCGGGGATGGAGCATCTCTCCACGATGCTGCCCGG
>Ga0137384_10005572_pt1 | contig 10111 bp, 11 predicted proteins | sample SagtaG_2_FD_104922 | JGI IMG/M metagenome (GOLD analysis project Ga0137384, IMG submission 104922) | Vadose zone soil microbial communities from Sagehorn Ranch, Mendocino, California, USA - Sage2_R_60_16 metaG | ecosystem: Environmental > Terrestrial > Soil > Vadose zone | place: USA...
GAAAACAGGGGCCGGTAGGTCCTTTGCTGCTGCCAAAGCGAAATCCGTTCGCGTAGACCTCTCTTCGAAGAGGAAGAACCGCTTAATACCTGAAGCGACATTCCGAGTATTCGAATCAAGAATTCCGAACTTCGTGGTCTGGGCGGGCCAATCGCCGCGACGACGAACCCGCTTCTTTCCTAGCCGTTCTAACCGCTACACATTTCACTCAGTCATTCCAGGAGAACTGCCATGAGACTCCGTCCAAACGAATTCTGCCCGATTCACAGATCAATTTCCTGCTGTGGACGGGAACTCCTTCGCAAGGCAAGACTGATACAACCAGGATTCTTACTCGCGACAGGTCGCGCAGGAGGCGATCGAGCGCTACAACAGACACATCGAACGCTGTAATCGCGCAATCGAGGCCGGTGAAAACACTCTCCCATCTTCCGGCGCAGGTGCCGAGATTGAGCAACTGAGGACGGAATTGATGCGAGTCGCCGAGGAGAGAGACACGGCAGCGCACGATCGGGACGTCGCGCGAGAAGATCTGCGGCGAAAGTCCGAGATCCTGGCTGAAATGTCCATTCGTCTAGACGCTCTGACGAGCAAGACCGGTACATCCGCTGCCAAGGCGAGTTCTGAGTTGCGCGGTGTCGATGCGAAGTTGGTAACTCACATCAACAATCTCCAAGAACAGCTGTACGCCGAACGCCACAGCAATCGGAAATTGAAAGGTGCGTAGGACGTGCTGGTAGGAGTCACAGGGTTCGGCAGTCTCTGGCGGCACAGGCAGGGCAGGGAAGACGAGCGGGGCCGCTTCACTCAGCCTGTGTACTACAACACGACCGGTGTTTTAGTGCATGGCAAGGTGCGCCAGCGACCGCAGATTTGCGGTTATGCGCGGTTCGATTCGAACGGCGGCTTCGATCCTAATCACCCTTCGAAAATGATCAATCGGATCTTCGAATGCGCAAAACCGTGTGTATGGATGGGATGCAACAAGCTGCTGTTCAGACAAATCGTCCGCACGCGTGACCGTCCCGAATGTTACCTGGTCATTGCCAGATTCGAGTCCACTGGGCGCCTGCAGGTCGGGAAAGAAGGCTGGCGGTCATCAGACAGTTGGCTAATTTCGTTCAGCGAAGATGGTGGACAACAGGAAGCAATGCTGCTCCTTCCAGCCTGCGGCTGGATACGGACGGACCTTGGCAAATTCGTGCTCAAAAGGGGCGATAAGCGGCCTTGGGAAGTACGGCTTGTTCTTTGTACCGATTGAGTAATGGAGTCAGGCCATGCGTTATCGGAAAGGCTCAGTCGCACTCAGCACAACGCGCGACTACCCGCTGCTTCGGCAGGTTTTGCATTCGGACTTTATCACGCATCGTCAATTATTCGAGTTCCTGAAGCTGGACTACTGCGCGTCATCGCGAAATGCTTTTAACAATCGCGTACTGCGATTGTGTAGGCATGGACTGCTGACCCGACACGACCTGCACTTCGCGAATCATGAATCGATCTACGCAGTCACGCCGGTCGGGGCGTCTGAGTTGGCGGGAAGAGGGGAATATTGCGTACCTTCTGCGGGAACATTGGGCGCTCGCGGTGTACACAGCGGTATTCATCATTCTCTCGAGTTGAATGAGATCCACTTGGCGCTGAAGCGCACCGGAGCACTGGTGTACTGGATGCCAGAGATCGAGATTCGCTCGCGGAACGACCTTACTAGCAGTGGATATTGGAAGTATTACGATGCCGTTGTCGTTGTTCGCCTGGCAGGACAGGATTGCAAGTTCGCATTGGAATACGAGCGAACACCGAAAGCGGCGCGATACTATATTGATATTCGTGAAAGGATCGAGCAGGAAGCAGCGGTCGCTGACTTCCTATACCTGGTTTCAAACCCTGACCTCTTGAGGTACGTTTCTGAGAAGCTGTCATATTGCAAGCGCTCGATTTACTTCGGTCTGGCTAGAGATTTCCTTCACCAGACTTTGGCGTTGCCCGTGAGAAGAAGTACAGCTCCCGCGTCAGCAAGCCTCATCTCCCTCCTCGCTCAGGGGAAAGCCCTACAATCTACGGCCAGTCTCTTCCCGAGTATTGCAGTGTGATTGCGGTGTCTTTGCAGTGTGTTTGAAGTTTTGGTCAGCTCGAAAGTGCCCATTGAATCTGTTGCTTGTCTCTTGACTATAGCTAAAGCTGGGAAGGCGCGGCATGAGGCGATTGCATGCACGGTGGCGCGGGCGTGCGTGCTTTTCGTGCGGATTACTCACTGCTGAGACATCCTCGAACCGCGATGAGAGTCCTTCCGCTCACGCTCCAGTGCGATCGCGAGTTCCGCCACTCCTCGACGGATCTCCTTCGTGTCCAACGCAGCAAATCCCAACTGCAATCCCTCTGGCACCACTCTGCCTTGGCTATAGCGGTCCAGCGGAGTCACATCCACATTGCGCTTTGCTGCGGCAGTGGCTGCTGATTCGGCGTTCATTCTGCCAGATAGCCATCCCGCTGTCTGCAAACCTGCTTCGACGCTTGAGATTTCCAGCAAACCCGCAAGCCTCAGACGCGCCTCTTCCAAAAGAACCGAGAGTCGCTCCGCATACACCTCGCGCATGCGCCGCAGGTGTCGCCCGAAGTGGCCCTGGGTGATGAAGTCAGTGAGCACAAGTTGCTCTAACAGCGGCGCGTGCCGGACGGTTAGAGAGAGGGCCGCTTCGAAGCGATGAAGGAGGTCGAAAGGAATCACCATGTAACCTAAGCGGAGCGCGGGAAACAGTACCTTACTGAAGCTGCCGGCATAGAGAACCAATCCGCCGTCACCGAGCCCTTGCAGAGCAGGAATCGGCCGGCCCGAGTAGCGGTACTCGCTGTCATAGTCGTCTTCAAAAATCACGGCACCCGACTTCCGCGACCATTCCAGCAGCTGCAGGCGTCGAGCCAGGCTCATCGTGGTTCCCAAGGGAAACTGATGGGCAGGCGTAACGTAAATCAATCGAACTCCTTGCGTGGGCAACTGGCAGATTGCAATCCCGTCTCTTTCGATCCCAGCGGCGTAAACTTTGGCGCCGAACGCCTGAAATGCCAGCACTGCACCGGGATATCCGGGGTTCTCTACGCACACCCGATCTCCGGGGTTCAACAAGAGCCGCGCAGTCAGATCGAGCGCTTCTTGCACTCCAGAGACGATCGCCACCTGCTCCGGCACACACCTCACGCCGCGCGACCGACTCAGGTATTCGGCGACCGCCTGCCGAAGAGGCGCGTACCCAAGAACATCGCACCCCATCAGATTTTGCTTGGAAATTCGACGTAAGCAGCGCGTCGTGATTTTCGTCCACAGTGTCACGGGAAACAGGTCTAACGCCGGCACGTTGGCGCGGAAAGCGCGAGTCGGCCGGTTCCCAGCCCCTGCAAATAACTGAGCTCGTCGGGCGTAGTGGGAGACCACAGGAGGCCGCTTCCCACGCATTACTGGCTTCTCAGCCCGTCTGGACGCGACCTGGAGCAATCTGTCCGGCAACACGTTGCTGACATATGTACCCGATCCTATGCTGCCTTCCACATAGCCCTCGGAAGCGAGCTGATCAAAAGCATTCACGATCGTGCCGCGCGCTAATCCGTACTGACGGGCAAGATCGCGGGTCGCAGGTAGGCGCGAACCCGGACGCAGACGGCCGCCGAGGATCTCTGAGCGTACCGCTTCATAAAGCCATCGGTAGGCAGGAACGTCAGGGTTGGGATGCGGCAGTGCCAGTTCGTAAGAAGCGGATTTCTTCGCCATAATAATGGTATAGGACAAATATCGTAAATGGGCCTTCCTTAAGAGTCCATTTGTTTCTACCGTAATCGTGATCAGGGAAGGCTTATGGAGAACAAGACGAACTTTGTGCGGTCATCTACAGCGTCGCTTGCGGAAAGTTCTGACTGGTTACTGCTCGTCCTGCCTGGTCTGATTTTTGGCGCGTCGCCCTTCTTCATCGCTGAAGGGATGCGCGCTGTCGGTCCCAACGGAGTCACGTTTGTCCGAATCCTCATCGGTTTCGCGACACTCTCGTTGGTCCCTGCGGCGCGGAAACCGGTCATGCGTTCTGACTGGGCTGGCATTGCCGGGCTGGGTGTGCTGTGGTTGGCGTTCCCCCTCAGCATGTTTCCGTTCGCCGAACAGCACGTCTCTTCCGCGCTCACCGGGATGCTGAACGGCGCCAATCCCCTGTTCACGGCGATCGTTGCCGCCGCCATTGCGCGACGTGCGCCAGCGCGCCTGATACTGGTAGGCGTTGCTGTGGGCATGGCCGGAACGTTGTTGATGGCGTTACCCACGATCGGCGAAGGGCACAGTAGCGCCACGGGCGTCGGGATGATCATGACTGCAGTTGTTTCTTTTGGTTTCGCACTCAACATTGCGAGGCCGCTGCAGCAGCGCAACGGGGCATTGCCGGTGATCTGGCGGACTCAGATGGTTGCACTGGTCTTCACCGCACCTTTGGGATTGCCAGATATGCTCTCCGCACGGTGGAGACCTGGCCCTGTGGCTGCCCTGCTGGCGCTGGGAGCACTGGGCACAGGAGCGGCGCATGTGGTGATGTCAGTCGCAGCGGGCCGGTTCGGAGCAGCACGCGCCTCCGGCACGACTTTCCTCATACCCGCAGTGGCACTTGTCCTGGGTGTGGTTGTCCGCGGCGAAAGAGTGGCGTTGCTTTCAGTTGCGGGAAGTGTAATGTGCGTCGGCGGAGCGTGGCTCATGGGACGTGCCCAGGACTTGCGTGGAGTTCAAAGCAGCAGCGACGGATCCTTATTTTCCAATCTGGAGGCCTCATGATCTCGCGACGGCGGTTCTTCAAAGTGGGCAGTGCGGCGGCGGGAGTCGCCGTGGCTCATCCCCTCCTGGCATCTCGGGCAACAGGGAAGTCTGACGACTCTTCCCTGCCGCCGTCTCTTGCGCGCTTGAAGTCGCGGAAGAGTGAAGCCGTTCCCATTACTCGCGAGGAGCGGCACCAGCGCCAGGAGCGCGCTCGCAAGCTGATGAGCGAGAACGCGCTCGACGCCATCGTGCTCATGGGTGGCGTGCCACGAGGCGGCGGAAATGAGAACGACGAAGGCACCTCGCTGAGATATTTCACCGGCATTCGCTGGTGGGGCGGCGAACGCCTGTTCGCGTTGGTTCTGCCGGCGAAAGGTGCTGCATTTTGTGTGTGTCCGGCATTTGAGGAAGGCCGAGCCCATGAGCAGATCTCCGGCTCGCCCAATGACCAACGTGCCGACGTGCGTACGTGGCAAGAGGACGAGAGTCCATACCAGCGCTTGGCCCAGGGCCTGAAAGAACGTGGCATAGCCAGCGGCAAGCTGGGCGTTGAAGAGACCGTACGCTTCGTGTTCTCCGATGGAATTGCCAAGGCAGCGCCACAAATCACGCTTGCCAGCGCGACTCCGGTCACGGCCGGCTGCCGCATGATCAAGAGCGCGAATGAGATTGCATTGATGCGGCTGGCGGCGCAAGTGACGTTGGCCGCGTACGAAGCGGTTTACCACGCGCTGCACGAGGGCATGACCCAACAGCAAGCGAAGGATTTGATTGCAGCCGCCTACGAACAGCTTGGCTTTCCCGGCGAGGCCAACGTACAGGTCGGTGAGTACTCCGCGCTTCCGCACGGCTCGACCGCGCTGCAGGTGATCCGCGAAGGCTCGATTGTCATGATCGACGACGGCTGCACCGTCGAAGGATATCAATCCGACATCACGCGCACCTTCGTGCTGGGCAAAGCTCCAGAACAAGCCGGTGACAAGATGAAAAAAGTATTCGACATCGTCCACCGCGCGCAAGCTGCGGCGCTGGCTGCGGCGCGTCCCGGTCTGGAATGCGGCGCGGTTGATGTCGCGGCACGAAAAGTGATTACCGACGCGGGGTATGGACCGGACTACAAGTATTTTTCTCACCGCTTGGGCCACGGCATCGGCATGGATATGCACGAGTGGCCCTATCTGGTCCGCGGCAACACGACCAAACTGCAGCCCAATATGACCACCAGCGACGAGCCCGGCATTTACATTCGAGGAGAATTTGGCATCCGTCTTGAAGACGATATGCACGTCACGGAAAACGGCGCCGAATTGTTCACGCCGCAGAGTCCGTCGCTGAAAGATCCGTTCGGCAAAGCATAAGAATTCGCGCCAACAACTTGCGTGCGATCTCCCCGAGATCCCAAAGCCTAAGTCCGGCGAATGGTCGGAGCCGTACGCGAATCCGGATGCAAAGGTGGTTCCATTTTGCCCGCGCGGACTATCGTTGTGACGAAGTGGGGTTCAATTGTTGGACGGCTTACCGCGGGCGGATAACGACCCTGAAGTGGCGCACTGCAAAGCTTCGAGCGCGACGCGTATAGCCTTACGGCGTGTGTTCGCAGGACACCATAGCGCATATGTGCGCCTACGGAGGAGTGGTCTAAGCGCCACGATGATCGCATGACGGCGTCGAACGGCGTGGCTTTGGTCAGTTTGTGTCAAGTTATTATCCGTTGACGATCTTCATCATCGCAGGCGCATAACGCTCGCCGACAACGGAACCCTTGGGCAGAGCCTGTTCGATCCGGTTGAGATCTTGTTCGCTCACTTCGATCTCTGCCGCTCGCACATTTTCTTCCAGGCGAGCCATGCTGCTCGTTCCCGGAATCGGGACAACATCGTCGTGACGGCGAATGAGCCATGCCAGTGCCAGTTGAGCGGGCGTACATTTCTTTTCTGACGCGAGTTCGCGCAGGCGGTCCGCAATAGCAAGATTAATGCGAAACTGTTCGCCCTGGAACCGCGGATTACCTCGCCTCCAGTCCCCAGGCGCGAGATCGTCGACACTGCGAAATCGTCCGCCGAGGAAACCACGACCCAGTGGACTGTAAGCCACGAGCGCGATGCCAAGTTCCCGCAGCGTTTCGAGCAGACCTTCCTCTGGCTCGCGGCTGAACAAAGAGTATTCCGTTTGTACAGCATGAATCGGATGCACCTTGTGCGCGCGGCGCACCGTTGCGGGAGAAGCTTCCGAGAGCCCCAGGTAGCGTACCTTACCAGAGCGCACCAGTTCAGTCATCCCGCCGACAGTTTCTTCAATTGGGACCTTCGGGTCGACACGATGCAGATAGTAAAGATCGATCTGCTCCACCCCGAGCCGTCTGAGCGATTCGTCACAAGCGCGACGGGCATTCTCCGGGCTTCCGTCGACCCCGCGATCCTGTACCGGAGACTCCGTAACAATACCAAACTTCGTCGCCAGGATGACAGCGTCGCGCCGATCACGAATAGCCTTGCCGACTTTAATTTCCGAGTCGCCATAGATGTTTGCTGTATCGAGAAAATTGACGCCCAGATCGAGGGCGCGATGAATGAGTTCAATGGCCCGGCTCTCGTCCTGTGCGCTGCTGGTGTACACATCCGCGATACCGATACTCATGCAGCCGAGACCGATTGCCGAAACCTGCGGTCCGTTCTTCCCGAGCTGTCTTCTTTCCATGACCATGCGCTCCACGATTTAGGTTGCCAGCTATTTAATATCGATTTTGGATGCATCGGATGTGAAGTTGGATCTGTAAGCGCGGGAAAATTCTGAACGTTTCCTACGTGCCGGGTTCCTGCTTCATTTCGTAAATTCGCCGCCACGGCGAACGGCATCCAGATAACGCGCGAGCATCTCAGGATCGTCTACCGAACCGTGACGGTGAATTTGACGCCAGCGCCCGTCGACGCGATGGTGTATGACCGGCCACTCGGACGTTAGACCTTTTCGGCGCGTTAATTTCCAGCGATCTCGCAAATCTCCCGTCCACCGAGAACGGGCCAATCTGAGTTCTTCAGCTCGCATTTGAGATACGAGTCACGGGAAGGAAGGAGAAGCTTATGTTTGGTCACCTGAAAGCACAGCCAATTCTGAGAGTCGGCGCGTCCTCCGCGGAGCACGCAGTCGAGGCTCTAGTGACAGCCACCGATAACGCACAGCCAGTCCGCTGGATAGAGTTTCCAGCGACAATTCTTTTACTTCTTGGTGTTCCGAACGACCCCGAGTCCGGGGCATTTTACGTGCTGGATCGCAAGACTGGCACCTGGCTCTGGATTGACTTCGAGGACGAGCAATACGGCGGATACAGCGTGAACGACTTCGACCTGCTGGTACACGAATACGACTTCCTGAGTCTCGTGGAACGCCCAGGCTTGCTGAGAGCCAATGCAGGTTGGTTGTTGGAACCGGGCCGGCCGGCTGAACTGGCCCACTCTTCAAAATGAACGGCCTGCAGCGGTCGTTTGACAGAAATCCATTCTCGACTTATCAAGCACACAGCTCGGATACGAAACCGGCGGAAAGGAGCGAGCCATGGGCCGACGATTCACAGCAACGCCAGCCCTTGTGAAAGCCTACATCGACCTGTTCGTCAATCGCCGGGCCTACACCCTCCAGTCCATCCGGCCACATCCGGACAGCGGCCATCATTATTATTACCGCCCCATGGAGAAGGAGTCGGGTGCGCCACTACTGCTGAACGAGAAAATTGTATGCGCCCACCTGGAGGGCAGAATAACTATCGGGTTGTACGCCATCAATTCAGCGAACCAGCGCTGTAAGTGGGTTGCCATTGATGCGGACTACGCCAACGCGATGCATGACCTGGTCAAGCTCCAATATCAGCTCACTCAAGATCGCGTCCAATCTGCCCTCGAAATGAGCAAGCGGGGCGGCCATCTTTGGATTTTCATGGCCGTTCCACTGCTGGCCAGAAAGTGCCGCACTTATATCTACGACTTGGCGCAGAAGCTGGAAGTGCCAATAAAAGGATCTGGTTTGGCCGAGGGGATAGAAGTATTCCCTAAGCATGACGAGATTCAGGAGGGTGCGTTCGGCAACGCCATACGAGGACCGCTGGGCATCCATCGCGGCGCGAAGCGCCGTTTCTGGTTTTATGGCGCCGACTACACATTAGACGCGCAGCTCGGATTTCTACGGCGGCTACGAAGATTAACAGAAGATGAGTTGCACCGTTTCACGGCTGGTAAGGAGCTTCCACCCAATATTGCAAAGGTCAGGTCCGAAGTCGAGCCACTCAACAGTTCTCAAATTGCCCCAGGCCGGGGGGAATTCTCGATTCTCGAATATGTGACGGAAACAAGAGTCGTTGGGCGCAACTTTGTGGCTCGTTGTCCATCGTGTGCCCTAGCTGGTCGCGACCGCGGCCGCGACAACCTGGCGATTCTCGTCTCTAATCCGCGCTTTTATCAATGTTGGGCAGGCTGCTCGAAAGAGATGATTCGCGCAGCGCTGGGACGCCCGATCGCAGTCAGGCAATCCATATATATAAGGAGGTAGTCTCAGTGGCCAAACAGAAGGCTACAGGTGCTACAGGGCTGACCCTGCCGCGGCGGGCACTGAGGGTGCTGAAGGATCGAGGGATCTTCGCACACGCGACTATCACCGTTGAACATCAGCAGCTAGCCGGCCGTTACGTGGTCCGCGGCCTGGAATCGGGCGGAGCGGTGGGAGATGTTGGACGCTATATCACTTTTGCGGGAGAAAATGGACAAACTTTAGAATACTTGTATCCAGTCGAGTCCATCGCAGTAAACGGCCTCCATGCCGTCGTCATTTCCGTCGATCTCGTGCGAGTGGACATGCTGCGCACGGAACGAACGTATGAGCTGCTGATCACACGGCATTTCCTGAGTCCACCGGAAAATGGGAGCCGTCCAGTGCTGCAAACGGAGATTCTGTTTCGCGGCATTCATGGCCGACTTGAACTTGACCTATGCAGGAGAGATAAGGCACACGCCGGGAATGTCGTTCCCTCATTCTTTTCGTTGGCCGGAGAACCTGTCGCGATCCCTGAGCAGTTCTTGCCGATAGTTCGTGCAGCGACCAAAGGCGTCAACTGCATCGGATGTTCGCACGCCCACTACTTGCGCAAACCACGTGCTCGCAACATTGAAGAGCACGGGAGAGGTGAATCAGCCGTTAAGAACAGCGATATTCCTGACACTGCAGTGATCACCTGAGAGCTGACCGGATGAGGTAGTAACTCGGGTGTAGCCACCCAATTCACATTCGCATGGGAGATGCAGGTGCGACACAAACTCAAACAGTTCTTGCTGGTCATCTGTC
>Ga0137384_10005573_pt1 | contig 10110 bp, 9 predicted proteins | sample SagtaG_2_FD_104922 | JGI IMG/M metagenome (GOLD analysis project Ga0137384, IMG submission 104922) | Vadose zone soil microbial communities from Sagehorn Ranch, Mendocino, California, USA - Sage2_R_60_16 metaG | ecosystem: Environmental > Terrestrial > Soil > Vadose zone | place: USA: California...
ACCCTATACTTGTCTCAGCAGGCAGTACGAAAGGAACTGGTCTCTTATTTGACCTGTCCCGAGCGCTTCACCGACTACCAGTGTATCACATACGAGAGGAGGTCAAACAGGAGGTGGGTTTTATAGGCCTGCTGCTGCTGAACGAACGTGCGACCGGGAGAGGCATCTCGATCACGCTGTAGGAGACACCAGTTGACTTGAAGGCCAGTGAGACCAGCGGGTACTTGCAGCAGCAGCTGAGCAAGGTTGCTTCCCTCCTGACCGAACCACCTGAGATAGGGGTCTACGAGGTGAGTATCAAGCTGTAGACCTCGTAAATATCTTCCCGAAGAAAGATAGTTGAGCATAGAGTATGGAACAGGAAGCATCACTGCTGCCTAAAAGCAACGGGCAGCATCAGAGTATAGGCCAGCTCGGCCCTCTGCTCTGCTGGGCCGTCGTCTTTGCGGACATTGGCTCTTCCATCTACTACGTTCCCGGCATTCTCTACGGCCGTGTCGGTGCCCTCGCTGGCTTCTTTGTACTCCTGACGATGTCAGTCTTTGTGCTCCTCACCCTCAAGTATGCCGAGGTGAGCGCGCGTTTCCCCGAGGGTGGTGGGGTCGTGACGGTGGCAGCGCAGGCGATGAACTCCTGGGTGGGAGCACTGGGCGGTATGTTTATCCTGGTCAGTTACTTTCTCACTGCTGCCATCAGTTGCCTATCAGCGATCCAGTATTTCAGCGTCATTCTGCCTGCCATTGGCCCCGTTGTGTTAGAGATTACCATCGTCGTCCTGGTGCTCCTGGGCCTACTCAACTGGGTTGGGATCAGTGAGAGCGCCAAAGTGAGCCTGGTTGGAGCACTCATTGCCTTTGGGAGTGACCTAGTCATCATCTGGACCGTCTTTAGCCACATCCCCATCTCCGAACTCCCCCTGCTGTTTAGCCAGATGTTCAGGCATACGACCCTCACCCCGACTGCGATCCTGGTGGGTTTTGCCGGGGCATTTCTGGCCTTTTCAGGCCTGGAGAGCATCTCGCAGCTCTCGCCTGTCATGAAAGCACCGCGCAAAAAGATTATTGGCATCGCTCTGTTCCTGGTCGCCATCACGATTGGGATCACCAGTCCCCTGCTGACGATGCTCTCGACCATCTTGCAACAAGACAAGGCAAGCGATCCCGTCCTTGCGACGCAGTTGATCTCGTTACTGGGTGGGCATTGGGGCAATGTCATCTTACAGACGGAGGTAGCGGTCAGCGCCAGCCTGATCCTGGTGTTTGCCAGCAATACGGCCGTGATAGGTGCTTACCATGTCTTTATGGCCCTCTCGCGCATGGAGTTTTTCCCTGAATTTATTCTGCATCGCAACAGGTTCCGTGGCACCCCTCATTGGTCGATTGCTTTAGCCACCGGCATTCCCATTGCCGTGCTCGTGTTGGTACGAGGCAATATCAACATTCTGGGCGATATGTATGCCTTTGGGCTCCTGGGAGCCTTCACCGTAACGTGCGTCGGGCTGGACATCATCCGCTATCGTGAGCGCAGGGTGACACGAGACGCACCCTGGCAGCGAGTGGGTGAGCACGAGGAGAATGGGTACCAGTTCACTACAGCGGGCAACAAGTTCCAGCATTTCTATGCTGCCGACCGGGCGTCTCACCTTTCTAATGGGATCTTCTCGGCAGATGCACTCCCGAGAGAGGTGCTGTTGACTATTACTTCGTCTGTGCGAGAGAGGATCAGTGGCCTGTGGCAGGAGCTCGATTTCTGGTTGGGTATGCTCACGACACTGCTGGTGATGCTGGCGTGGTCGATCGGTATTGTCTCGCAGCCGCTGGCAACTGCTTTTGGCTGTTCGGTTGCAGGTGTGGGCATGGCCGTTGCCTACGTGAACTATATCCGCGGGCGCTCGCCCGTGGTGATTCCCTACCTGGAAGGACGTGTGCCAGATTCGCTGCTCGCTGTGCTAGCAGCTGGCGACGAACACAATGACGCGATTATCGATGCAGCCGTCAACAGTGCTCGTGGGAATCCGGTCGTGTTTCTCTATCTCGCCGAGCCGCGTGCTGGCCGCGTGCCACGCCTGTGGGAGGTGGTTGATCCCTATCTGGAGGATCAGCCCGCCAAAGACACCTTGAAACTGGCGGCAGTGCGGGCGCGCAAGGCCAGGGTGACCTCCAGGTTTGTGTACCGGCAGCAAGGCTCCGAGGCAGCAGCTCGCCTCTGGCACATTGTGCATCCGCGTGATGTGGTCCTCTCTGCCAGGTACGCTGCGCAGTTCGAAGAGATCAACCCCGATCGCATCCGTTACGAGTTTACGCCACAGGGGAAAATCGCGCACCTGCTCAAGCGCTGGTGAGGTGCTGGTGGGTGAAAGAATAAGACGAGTGCGGGTATGTTCGCACTCGTCGCCTGCATTACCTGCAGTTGCTGCTATCCAGATTCATATTCGTGGGCTCATATCAACATCATCAGCACCTAGTGCGATTCATCCCTCGCCTCCTCTATGCTAACATGTTCCCGCTGAACATATTCAATATGGTTAGCAATCTTCACCAGCAGGCTCAAGCGGCGCTCAAGCTCCTGGGTCTCCTGGTACAGAGTACGCAGTTCCACCGCAAGCTCCTGAAATTGTCCATTGAGCGAGGCAAGCTGCGTTTCTTCTTGTGGAACGGGTAGATTCTGCCCCGTCGCAACATCTTTCGCTGCTGCCTCCGGCCCCGGTCCACCATTTTCTGCTGGCTCCGGCGCAGGCGCAGCAGCGGGCTTTTTTGCTGTCCCTGCAGCACCTTTTTCACCGCGTGCCAGGAAAGCAGCGCCAAGCATTGCCAGCAGCCCGAAGACCAGCAGGCCTACAACAATCAAGAGATTCATCACTCGACTCCTTCCACTATAAGGATACCATGTCCTTTTGTGACATGGTATCCCGCGCAGCTAGTGAATATGGATCGTCACACTCACGCTCATACCCGGCAGCAACGCCTTGCCGCCAGCTCCATCGAGCGAAATGACGACCGGGATGCGCTGTCCCACCTTCGTAAAGTTCCCGCTCGCGTTGTCCTGGGTCGGCAGCAGCGAGAACTCGCCGGCGGTCGCCATCACGATACGCTGCACCTTGCCGGTAAAGCTGGTATCGCTGTATGCATCGACATGGATATCCACATCCTGCCCGACCGAAACGTTACGGATGGCCCCTTCATCTACGTAGGCCGTCACCGTCTCGGCGCCCAGGTCTGTCACTTGAAGAATCGGTAGTCCAGGGGCAACGGTCTGACCCGGCACCGCGGCAGTCATCAGAATAGTACCATTAATAGGACTGGTTACATCCACCGTACTCACAGTGCCTTTCCCGTTCGCGCTCGCCGCAGTGACAGTCGCTAGCGTCTGGCCGGATGTCACCCTATCGCCTTGCTTGACGCTCAGCGTGGCGAGGAGACCCGCCGCTGGCGCGCTTACGTTGACAATCGGGCTGGTGATTTGCGCATCATCGGTGCCGTAATACATGTAATTGTTGTACACCACGTACGCGATGCCGCCTCCGATGGCGAGCAAGGCAAGAAACATCAGTAGTGGAACGAAAATCATGCGGCGCATGGTATCACTCTCCTTTAGTTAAGTTTAGTTGAATTGAAAACGAATGGTTATCCGACGAGCACCGGCTCTGCTGGCGCTTGCTGTTCAGCATCTTCAGCGGATGGCTCCGCAACGCTGGGCCGTGGTCTCTCTTTGACGAACAGTGTGGCCACGAGCGCCAGCAGAGCTATAGCGATGGACAGGAAGAAAGCATCGCGTATGGCCAGCATATAGGCCTGCCTCTGCACGAGTCGAGCGATCAACAGGACAGCCGTACTTACAGCCGACTGCACGTCCGCTCCTCGCAGCACAAACAATGCTTCAAAGCGCGGCAGCAACTGCCCCAGCGGGGAAGCAGCTGTGACCTGCTCCGCCAGGTGAGTATAATGCCCCATCGTTTGCGTCTGCACAAGCGTTGCCAGGGCAGAGATGCCCAGCGAGGCTCCTACCGAGCGCACGACCGTCGTCACGGTTGAGGCATTGGTGACCTGCTGCCCCTCCCGGATCTCCACCATGGTGGCAACGAACAGCGGCTGACCCACCAGCCCAACAGCAAAGCCGAGCAGCACCAGGATAGCCTGCACCCACCAGAAAGGGGAATTCAGGGTCAGAAACGTCAGTTGCCAGCTGCTGATTGCCAGCAGTACCAGCCCTGGTATCACGACCGCTCGCACACCAATGCGGTCCACTAACCGTCCCCCCAGCGCGATGCTCACCAACATAGCCAGCGACTGCGGCAGCAGGATCAAACCTGCATGGAAAGCGCTCTGCCCGCGCAGGACTTGCAGGTAGATCGGTACCAGGAAGAGCGCGCCAAACATACAGAAAATGGTCAGCAGCAAGGCGAGCGTGCCAACGCTAAATGAACGTTTGGCAAAGAGCCGCAGATCCAGCAGCGGCGTCCCTCCAGCACGCGCTATCACCAGTTCGACAATCACAAAGACGATCAAGGAAAGCGCCCCGGAGAGCAAGAAACCCAGCACGTTCGCCGATCCCCAGCCGTACTGACTCGTCTGCGAGAGGCCGTAGAGCAGCGCCGCCAGGCCGTAGGAAGCGGTAATGAAACCCGCCACGTCGAAGCGCATCCGTCCCTCGGTGCGGGACTCGCGCAGGAGCAGCGTGGCAAGAATGAAGGCGATCACGCCGATAGGAACGTTGATGAAGAAAATCGTCCGCCAGTCGGCATAGGTCACCAGGTAGCCGCCCACGATCGGTCCCAGCGCCGGGGCCAGCAGCGTCGGTACACCAATCGTTGCCATCGCCACCCCGCGCTCCTGAGGCGGAAATTCGCGGAGGAGCATCGTGATAGACAGCGGGAGCAAAACGGCTCCCCCCAGCCCCTGCACGATACGGAAAAAGATGAGCATAGGCAGGCTCCACGACAGTCCGCAAGCTACCGAGCCAAGCGTAAACGCCACTAAGGAAAGGATGTAGGAGCGTTTGATGCCAATCCTATTTGCCAGGAAGGGCGTCGTAGGGGTCATTGCCCCCTGTGTGAGCAGATATGCTGTGATCACCCACTGCACACTGTGAATGTCTGTCCCGAAGGCACTTTGTAGACGTGGAATGGCGATGTTGACCACCGTCTGGTCGAGGATGCTCATAAACGCTCCAAAGACCAGCACGATCGCCATCACCCATTTGTACTGCAAGCCGCCTGCTTGCCGGGTTACCTGTGCATTGACTGCCATGGGTAACCTCCTTTCTACGGCTTCGTCTCCGGGGGATCGACCATCATCCCGGCGACGAGAAAATCAACGATGTACGCGCGCGCGCGTGCCAGCGCCGTGGCAGAGGAAAAATCCTCACCTGGTAGAACCATCTGATACAAGGGAATAGAGGCAAGATAGTACGGGCAAATGTAGACGGCCATAACAAGCTGTACGATGGAATCGATACCAGATCGCAGCAGTCCAGAGCTCTGTAGCTTGGAGAAGAATGGCCTGAATCGCTCAATGTCCTCTCTATCACGTTGTGACATGATCTTTGTATACGTCTGCCAGCCCTCTGCCACCTCCCAGATGAGAATACGCCTGATGCGCGGATGTTCTACCAGGTAATCAAAAAATGCTGTAATACTCGTTTCGAGTAATGTCCTGAACTTGTGAGCGTTGGAGGCAATGGTTTCATCCTCGCTCAATGCTGTGTATACTCCCGCCTGTACTTCATTTATTTCCCTGTCAGCACGCCTGACCACCTCCGCGTAGAGGCCGAGCTTATCGTCAAAGTACTGGAAGATCAGGCTTTTGTTGTAGCCCGCTGTCGCAGCGATGGCATCAATACGCGCACCATCAAAACCGTGCTCTGCGAAGACCTCTTCTGCTGCATTCAGGATGGCCTCCCGCGCGCCCTCAGCGTCGTGAGCGCGCCCCCGTCTACTTCCAGGTTCAGACATTCTATTCTCTATCTCCTTTCTTAATCTAACCGGTTGGTTATCTAACTAACTATTTAGATTGTAATCAGAGATAGTGAAGATGTCAAGAGGAAATGAGGGCAATTTGTAGAGAAAGGAAAAAGGACCAGATTGTTTATGATAGCTGCACGCTGGGAATAGCTGCCGTAAACATTTCCTGTGCGCCCGTTCGTGTATCATTCCACACCGGGTGGACGAACAAATTGTCTGCAGCAAGACCCTGATAATCTCCAATAAATTGCACCCGGCTATCGTCCAGGGGAACTTTGACTGCTGGATCCCAGCTCTGTGTAGTCACACGAACATTTTTAAGGAACGATGCTCCATGGTTGATAGACTGTGCCAGGTAGACATCAATGAGCCGGTGCTGTGGGTCCCTGCGGGTATCGAAGAACGCGATGCTTACGACTCCATCCGGTGCGACAGCCATCTGTGGTTGGAACTGGTTGGCACCATCCTGTAAAGGATCGTCATTAACACGCAAGGACTCTGACCAGGTCTGTCCATCGTCTTTTGAGGTCGAGAAGAGGATGTCTGTATCCTTCTCGCCTTTATTAGACCATGCGATGTAGAGTTGTCCAGTGTTGGGATCGCAGGCAACAGCTGGCAATGAGATGGCCCGAAACTTGTCCGGGGGCAATGTTCCCATAATGTCGTCAACGAACGCGATGAACACCGGCTTGCTCCAGCTATCTCCTCCATCATGTGAAAGAACTGCTAACAGGCGTGTGGGAATGGACCCACTTGTGACATTTATGTAAGGTGTGGCCACCACAATAGTTCCGCCGGGCTGGACGATGGGAATGGCTCCCTGAATTCCATCACAGCGGGTCGAACCTGCCGGGTGGTGAGGTGCGGGATTTGTGCAGAAGGGTGCGCTTCCCTCTACCAGGCGGACCGGCGAGAACGTCTTGCCAGCATCGGTCGAGCGCGAGAAGGCCAATTCCTCGCTGCAGAAGTTGCCAAACCCACAAGAGCCACCGTGGTCATAGGACCAGACGACGTAGACATTACCAGAGTATGCTCCTCGCGTCTGGTCAACGGCAATCCAGGGTTTGTCGCTGAACACCTGTTGTGGCTTCGCGCGAAAGACACTGACCGGGGGGCCGAAGGTCTTGCCGTTGTCGCTAGATCTCAGCACTGAGATGCCGCTTTCCTGTCCGTTGACGTTCAAGACTGCCGCATAGACTTCGTGATGAGGACCAAAAGCGAAGCTTGGATCCGAGGTGCTTGTAGCAGTGCTAAAGCCGGGGAGCACACCCCCGTCAGTCCACGTACAGCCCCCATCGAACGAACTGGCGTAGCCGACCTGGAAGCGGTAATGGGCGATAGTGGGGAAGAATTTGGCGCCGGCGACAAGATGCAATGGATTGTTCGGGTCCTCGGCGATCATCGTCTCGCTGTGAGCCTGGTAGCTATCGTGAGTAATGCGCACGTTGGTATACGGCGGCTGGACACGCTGGCCCAGGGCAACACATCTGCCTCCTCCTGAGAGTGTATATGTTGGCTTCGGCACGGTATGACGTGTGCTGGTGGTAATGGAGTTACATGAGCAAAGTATAATAATTAGCAGGACGAACATTGACGTATTGCTGAGAAATTGTTTGGATAAATGGGATAGTTTCAAGATTCTGCCTCCTCTCCGGCTGCCGACTGGCACTGAGCGCCGGGTTGCCAAACGAGGTTCTCATTTTGTAATACGTGATTACTTACCTGGGCCTCACAACTCAGGTGAGTGTTCTTAGCAACGATTGTTGTAAGGAGAGAGAGAAGACTATGCGAACACACCCACTGAGACTTGGCTATAAAGCATCAGCAGAGCAATTCGGCCCCCGGCAGCTGTTGGATTTTACGACAGAGGCCGAGGCGTGCGGATTTGATAGCGTCTGGATCAGCGATCATTTCCAGCCGTGGCGCCATACCAACGGGCATGCGCCTTTCGCGCTCTCGTGGTTAGCGGCGGCAGGCGAACGTACCAGGCGCGTGATCCTGGGAACGAGCGTGTTGACGCCCACGTTCCGCTACCAACCAGCTGTGATTGCGCAGGCGTTTGGAACGCTGGGAAAGCTCTATCCCGGTCGCATGATCCTGGGCGTCGGGTCTGGCGAGTCGCTCAACGAGGTTGCAGTGACTGCCACAGAGTGGCCCTCGGCAAAAGAGCGGCTGGCGCGGCTGCGTGAAGCGGTGGAATTGATCCGCCGTCTCTGGTCGGAGGAACTGGTGACATTTGATGGCCAGTACTATCACACGCGCAACGCCACCATTTACGACAAGCCCGATCAGCCGGTACCCATCTATATCAGCGCGGGCGGTCCTGTTGCCGCCAGGTTCGCGGGCCGTGAGGGAGACGGATTCATCTGCACCTCCGGCAAGGGTGACGAGTTGTACCGCGATCAACTGCTGCCAGCCCTGGAAGAAGGCGCAAGGGCGGCGGGCCGCGACCCTGCCACGATTGAGCGTGCCATCGAGGTCAAAGTCTCGTTCGACACGGACAAAGCACGGGCACTGGCCGATACACGCATCTGGGCAGCACTGTCCCTATCCGCCGAGGAGAAGGCGAACATTCACGATCCGCGCGAGATGGAGCAAAAAGCGAAGGAAGTGGCGAACCAGGCGCATCGCCGCTGGCTGGTCTCAAGCGACCCGGAGGAACAGGTGGAGCAAGTGGGGCACTATATCGAGCTGGGCTTCACCCACCTGATCTTCCACGCGCCAGGCGACGACCAGTCACGGTTCCTCCAGTTGTATGCTCAGGAAGTGCTACCGAGACTACGCAAACGCTGGGGGTAGTGGCTCGCAGGAAGTTAAGAAGTATGCCCGCGGGTGACAATGCCGCTTTATGAAAAACCAGCTACGCTGTTCCACGCTGGGAGGCGACGAAGGAGGCGTACCAATGGCCACTATCCTTGACGACGCGGCGCAGCGTGGGGTAGTCAACATAGACCAGGCCGAAGCGCTTGCGGTAGCCCTCTGACCATTCAAAGTTATCCAGGAGTGACCAGACGACATAGCCTTTGATGGGCACACCCTGGTTCATCACCCGGGCGACTGTCTGGATGTGCGCGCGCAGGTAGTCTATACGCTGCTGGTCATGAATGTGGTTGTTGCCGTCCCAGTGATCGTCGAAGGCGGCACCGCTTTCGGTGACAATCATGGCTTGCGGTGCATACTCGCGGTGGATGCGCGTCAGGATGTTCGCGAGGCCATCGGGGAAGATCTCCCAGCCCATTTCGGTGTAGGCTGCGCCAGGGATACGCTCGACCGCTTCGTAGGCACCCTGCCGGGGGGCAGGTATCCCGATTGATCGAGGGACTCAGCAGGCACCGTGTGTTCTGCAATGGTTGAGCTATCTATGCGTCCCCGCACGAGCATGCGCGAGTAGTAATTGACGCCCAGGAAGTCGATAGGGGCGGAAATGATAGCAAAATCATCCTCATGGATAGGTGGAGGAGTCACTCCTAGATCGGTAAAAAGGCCATGCGGGTAGCGACCGAGGAGCAGCGGATCGAGGAACCAGCGATTGCGGAAGGTATCGGCGCTTTTGACCGCGAGGAGCGTTTCGGGGCGATCATCGGCAGCATAGACGGGATAGAAGTCGAGGGCAATGCCTACCTGCGCCTGGGGAGAGAGATGCGCGCGCAGGCGTGCTACAGATAGACCGTGCGCGAGCAAGACATGGTGGCCAGCCTCGACGGCCAACTGTTTATCGTGCAGGCCCGGAGCATGGATGCCTATAGCATAGCCGAGGTACGCGCTGCACCAGGGTTCGTTATGCGTAAGCCACCAGTGAACGCGGTCTCCCAGGCGGCGTGCCACCACCCCGGCATAGTCGGCAAAAGCGTATGCTGTATCACGAACGAGCCAGCCGCCGCGATCCTGGAGGATCACAGGCAGGTCCCAGTGATAGAGTGTAGCAAGGGGACGAATACCGCGAGCCAGCAGGGTATCGACCAGGCGGTCGTAAAAATCCAGGCCGCGTTCATTGACGGCGCCTGTGCCCTGGGGCAGGATGCGCGGCCAGGAGAGCGAGAAGCGATAGATACTCAAGTTGAGTTCGGCCATGAGCGCAACATCATCTTCCATACGATGATAATGGTCCACCGCGATCTCGCCCGTCTGGCCCTGGTATGTAGCACCAGGCA
>Ga0137384_10005574_pt1 | contig 10110 bp, 11 predicted proteins | sample SagtaG_2_FD_104922 | JGI IMG/M metagenome (GOLD analysis project Ga0137384, IMG submission 104922) | Vadose zone soil microbial communities from Sagehorn Ranch, Mendocino, California, USA - Sage2_R_60_16 metaG | ecosystem: Environmental > Terrestrial > Soil > Vadose zone | place: USA...
CATGGCACCGAACTGGATGGTTTCGTGCGATGCGATCGCCTGCGGCGTCTTTGGTTCGCCGCGCGCTTTGAGATAGTCCGGCGAGGCAACCACGATCCGCCGCATCTCGCCGACATGGCGCGCGACCAGGCTGGAATCGGCAAGGTGGCCAATTCTCACCGCGAGGTCGACGCCGTCTTCCACCAGGTTGATCACGCGATCGGCCAGCCGCAATTCACCGAATACCTCGGGATAGCGTGTCAGGTAGGCCGACATGATGGGACTGACATGAAGGCGTCCGAATCCAACGGGCGCCGAGACCACCAGCCGCCCGCTCGGCCGCGTGCGCTCGCCCTCGGCCGCGCCTTCGGCCTCCTCGACGTCGGCGAGGATCCTACGTGCGCGTTCGAGATAGCGCGCGCCGACATCGGTCAATGTCACCGACCGCGTGGTCCGTTGCAGCAGCCGCGCGCCGAGATGCTCCTCGAGCGCCGCGATCAGCCGCGTGACGCCCGATGGCGACAGCCCGAGCTTGCGCGCCGCCGGCGCGAACCCCTGGAGGTCGGCCACCGCGACAAAGGCCTGCATGGCGTCGATACGATCCATGGAATTATTCCATATATTGCAATTATGAAGTGTCAATTCGGCTGATTGCTTAAATTTCGAAAAGGTCCATCTTCGAAGGAGAAAACGGGCGTTGCGGCGCGCGGCACGAACTCTCGGGAGATCCTGCGATGTCAGACACTCACAGCTATTCCAGCGACGTGGCGTTCACCCCGGCCGTGAAGGAAATCCAGACCCGCAAGGGATCGCGCGAGGCCTATGCGCATGTCGAGCAAAAGGGCGGCTGGCGCACCGAGATCGACGACAATCTCGCCGCGTTCCTGGCCGATGCCAACAGTCTGTATTTTGCTACCGCCAGCGCCGATGGACAGCCCTATATCCAGCATCGCGGCGGACCCAAGGGCTTCATCAAGATCCTGGACAAGAACACGCTGGCGTTCGCCGATTATAGCGGCAATCGGCAATACATCACGCAAGGCAATCTTTCCGAAAATCCGAAGGCCAATGTCTTCCTGATGGATTATGCGCATCGCCGTCGGGTCAAGATCTGGGGCGAAGCGCGGGTGGTGGACGACGATCCGGCCTTGCTGAAATCGCTGATGCCGCAGGGCTACAAGGCGCGGCCGGAGCAGGTGATCCTGTTCAAGATCGCGGCCTGGGACACCAATTGCCCGCAGCACATTCCGCAAAAATTCGATGCCGCCGATGTGGCGGCGGCGCTGGCAGCGCGCGATGCACGGATCGCGGAACTGGAAGCGGAGTTGGCGGCATTGAAGGGCCTGCCCGCTTCGGCGCATTAGAGCGTTTTCAGCCGAAGTGGACACCGGTTCGCGTGAAGAAAACGCATCAAGACAAAACGAGAGCCTCGGTTCTGATCCGTCAGAACAGAGGCTCTGAAATCAGGCCGCCTGCTGCAGCGATTTCCAGGCGAAGTCCGGATAATACTGAAGCATCAGGCGGTCGACATAGGCCGCGAGATTGGCCAGTTGTTCGGTTCGCTCCCGCAATGGCGATTCGAAGAACGGCGTCAAAATCCCGGCCAGCGCGCCGAATGCGGTGGCATCGGTGCCGCATGGCGTATCGCCCATCAGATAGGGCTTGTCCCCAAGCTGGACCGACAGCGCAAACAGCGAGCGCATGGCAAGATCGACATCTTCGTCCGGGGCGTGGCGGCCGAGACCGCTCAGAAGATAATTCTCCGCAACGCGGAACTGCGCGTCCTCGCGAAGTTTTTCGCGAAGATGCTCTGGCGCACCATCAAAGAAATGCGTCGGCCCCTTGGCAAAATTTGCATCATCGACCCAGCGTGCGCCGACCAATGCCCAATAGACATGGTGCTCGATCATTCGTTCGAACGCCCAGGCCTGAGCGCGCTGCTGCAAATTGAACGGCGCATCGAAATCGAAATTGTATTTGCCTTCGATATGCGCCCGGATGAAGGTGGAGTCGGCAACACTCTCGCCCTCATCGACGATATAGGGCAACTGCCCCTTGGGCGACGCCGGCGGCATCGCTTTCTCCTTGCGATAGGCGAGGCCGGCCATCTTGAGCTGGACTTCGGTCTTGGTCACGAATGGGCTGATTTCCGGCAGGCCGAAGCCGGTGCCAAAACCGTAGAGGGTGATCATGTGAGGGCTCCCGATCTCGTTGGAACGATGCGCGACGCTAGCCACCCCCTGCTGCCACCATACTGTCAGCATCGGTCATCTCGGCCGCGAAACGGGCCCCCTGCCAGGCGCGACCCATGACGGTTCGGGCCAGGGCGACCAGTTGCCGCTGCGCAAAGGCCTCCAACGCGGCCAACGAACGCAAGGCCAATGCGGCGATCGCCCAGCGCAAATCCCCGGAGGCGCAGTGGACGGAGATCAGGTGCAGCGCGGCCCAGACCTGGACGCGGCAGAACGGCCGGAAACTGCCGAAATCACAAAGAATCATCATGGACAAATCCCCTTCAGTTGAAGTGTTGTCCAAGGTATAGCCACCGCCTGCTGCCAACATGCTGTCAGCATCGACAAGGCCGCACCATTAAAAGAGATCTCCCATGAGACGTGCCGACCGGCTGTTTCAGATCATCCAGGTGCTCCGGCGCACCCGGAAGCCGCTGACGGCCGATGCCATCGCAGCGGAACTGGAGACCTCAAAACGGACAATCTACCGCGACATCGCCTCCCTGATCGGACAGCGCGTGCCGATCCGTGGCGAGGCTGGCATGGGCTACGTCCTGGAGAAGGGATTTGACCTGCCGCCGCTGATGCTCACCCCCGATGAAATCGAAGCGGCCGTGCTTGGCGCACAATGGGTGGCCGGACATGCCGATCCGGTGCTCGCCAGGGCCGCCGAAGACCTGATGGCCAAGATCGCCGACACCGTCCCCGAGCGCTTAAGACCTTTTGTGCTTGAACCCGCCAGCCGGGCCCGCCCGGGCTGGCGCAGCGAACCCGACCGCATCGACATGGTGCGGACCCGCGCCCATATCCATGAGGGAAAGAAGATCGCGCTGTGTTATCGCGACGAACATGGCCGCGACAGCGAGCGCACCATCTGGCCGATTGCCATCGGCTATCTCGAGGCGGTACGGCTGCTCGCGGCCTGGTGCGAACTGCGCAAGGATTTTCGCAGTTTCCGGACCGACCGCGTCATCGACGCGGTGTATCTCGACGAAAAATACCCGGAGCGGCGCGACGCGCTCAGGGCGAAGTGGCGCAGGAGCCTGGTATGGGAGCCTCCGAGCGATGCCTGACACGCAAGATGATCCGGCCGCTTATGCCGAGAGCCCGTGCCAGGACTGCGGCGCCTGTTGTTCGTATTCGCCGAACTGGCCGCGCTTCACCACCGAGGACGATGCGGCGCTGGATCTCATTCCGGAAAAATTCGTGAATGCAAGACTGTCGGGAATGCGCTGCGACGGCGAGCGATGTTCGGCGCTGTCAGGCAAGGTCGGCGTGGCGACGTCGTACGCGATTTATGCCGTACGGCCCGAAGTCTGCCGGACCTGCATGCCCGGCGACGTCGAATGCGCAATGGCGCGGCGGCGGCACGGATTACCGGTGCTGGCCTGATTTCGCATGTCGTCCCGGCAAACACCGGGATCCATACTCCGTGCTCCATCGCTGTGATGATCGCAGCGGATATCTTCTGCGATAATCCAGGTCGGTGGTTGCCCCCGGCGTTCGCCGGGGACGACGCGCAACGGGTTGCGCGATGGTTACGCCGTCGCGGCTTGCGCCACATCCTCGTCGTCGAGTTCGTCCTCGACCGGAGAGAAGGTGCTGAGCGGTTTGGTCGAGAGCGTGATCGGCTTGCGGCCGCCATAGGACGGTGACGCGCCGGAACGTGCCGCCGGCGCTTCGCGGGACAGCGCGTAAAGGGTGGAACCGACGCGACCGCCGACCTGGATCAGTTCGCGTTCGCTGCAACTTGCGGCGATCGAGAGCGCCAGCGAGTGCAGATGGCTGCGGCGATAACAAAATAGCGCCAGCATCGCCCGCACATCCGAAGAGACGCTCTCAACCAGCTGGGCCAGGCCGTTCGCGTTGGCGCGATACATCTCGCCAAGCAATTCATCCCGCACCGGGCAGAAATCGTTGTCGTAGGCATCGCGGCTTGAAAACATCAGGATATCCCCCTGTCCGCAAGATGCAGTGCAATCCTCTAACGAAAGGTTAACCACGGCACCCGGTAGTGACACGGGTGTCTTGACCGCAACGAATCGGCACAGCGCGGACCGCGACGTTCTCTACAGCGCGTTCGCCTTCATCCATCCGGCGACGGCCCGCCCGATCGCCGGCCCGGAATCTTCCTGGATGAAATGCGAGCCTGGTACCGTGACTTCGGTCTGGTTCTTCCACGTCCGGCAAAATTCCCTGACGGCGCCGATCAGGATGGCGCCGGGGTCGGCGTTGACGAACAACTTTGGGATATCGTTCTCGGCCATCCACTGCGAATAGCTTTGCACGATCTGCACGACTTCAGCGGGTTCACCTGCGATCGGAATCTGCCGCGGCCAGGTTAGCGTCGGCCAGCGGTCGGTGGGCAGCAAAAACGGCCGGCGATACTCCGTCATCTCGGCCTCGCTTAGTTTCCGCAAGACCGAACCTGGCAGCACCCGCTCGACGAACATGTTGCGATCGAGAATCATCGCCTCACCCTTGTCGGAACGAAAGCCCTGGAAGATCGGCGTTGCCGACGCGCTCCATTCATCCCAGGAGGCGACAGGGCGCACGATCCCTTCCATGTAGGCGATGCCGCGGACGCGATCGCGGTGATGGTTCGCCCAGTCGAAACCCAATGCCGAGCCCCAATCATGCACTACGAGCACGATGGATTCCGACTGGCCAATCACCGCCTCGATAAAGCCGGCGAGATAGTTGCGGTGGGTGGTGAAGCGGTAGGTGTCCGGGCCCGGATTTGGCAATTTGGCGGAATCACCCATGCCGATCAGGTCCGGCGCGATCAACCGGCCATACCCTCCCAATTCGCGAATGACGTCGCGCCAGAGATAGGACGAGGTCGGGTTACCGTGCAGAAACAGCATCGGCGGCCCCTCGCCGCGTTCGTGATAGGCCATGCGGCTGCCCAGCACATCGACGGTCTTTTTTTCGAACGGTTGTTCGGTCATTGGCTCCCTCGATCGATCAGCGCGGTTCCCGAGCATGCGGCGCGATTGCGGCTAGTGCAATAAAGCACGCGCCGACCTGGGGAAGCCGCATGGCAGCATGGATGGAGACACGCCGTGCGGTCGGCAAGATCAGGCGTTCGCCGCTATGAAGATCGACAGGCCGAATCCGGTGAGATGGTGCAGCGCCTGATCGACCCCGATCAGCGTCCAGAACCATGGATGCTGATTCTCCTGCGTCACGCCAAATGTCGATGCGCAAATTCCCTTGGCGCGGTCGACGGTGATGTGAATGACAAAGTCGATGACGGCGACGAACCAGAACCGTGGCGCGACAATCAGGATCAGCGTCATGGCTACCGCCAGATGCACCAGACAGTGCGCCAACAGCGGCAATGCCCAACCTTTTTTTTGGTCCTTGCCAATCGCCATCCAGGAGGTTTGCAGTACGAAATCCGCGATGATGTGCTTGAATGTCAGGAGCAGCATCCGCCATACCAGCGCACCGACAGCGACCGACGAAGACATGGAGGGGAACAACAAAGCCGACGCCCTTTGCTGGGTCTGACTGGAATGGCAGTTGGTGACCGGAATTTAGGCCGTCAGCGTAACTTGCTCTCAAACTCGGACAATTCGGTCGTTATTGCCCATTTATGACATCTCCGGAACGGGAATGCACCTGCGGGGAACCGAAAAACGCAGGGTGTGACCTAACCGTGATATGTCCGCCATTGGTAAGGTTACCCCAGAGGCCCGATTTGCAATCCACCGGTAGGTGGATATCATTCCTCAACCGGAAAATTATCGTTCTTTCCTAGATATTTGCGATCTCGTTCGGGCGACCCTCTGAGCCGGTTTGGCGGCGAAGCCCCCGGATGCAGGTGTGAATCATGAGCGCTGAGGTCCCGACGCCGCCTGCGGAAAAGCCGCCCGCGCGGTCGCGGGTTGTCAGAAGCAATCGCAGCCAGGTGGTGCTGTTTGCGGCACTGACGGTGATACTGACGGTCGCGACGGTCTTGGGTGGCCGCACTTGGTTGAAGAATTCGGAAACGCTGACCTTCGCCGTCGGGGACGCCAAGAGCCTCGAGGCCCGTTTTGCGGCCAAGCTTGCTGCCGTCCTCGAGAATAATTCTTCGCGATTACGTCTCAAGATCGTGCCCAACGCCGATAGCGCCAAGGCACTAGCGCAGTTCGATCACAGAAAAGCCGATCTGGCGGTGTTGCGAACCGATGCCAAGGTCCCGCCCCGCGCCCGTGCGCTGGCGGTACTGGAGCACGACGTGCTGCTGCTGATCAGTCCCGGCAGCAAAAAGATCAAGTCGCTTGCGGAGCTGAAGAAAAAGAGAATTGCCGTTCTGGCCGACGGCGACAACAACGTCGCTCTCCTCCGCACCATCCTCGAAATTTCCGACAGCTCCGACAGCGGCCCGCGCCTGCAGATGGCGCCGCCGAATTCGACCTTTGACAGGCTGTTCGCGCCGGGCGGCTCTGGCGCGGTGATCGCGATCGCGCATGCGTCGACGATCCTCAAGGACAAGAGCTATGAGCGATATGCCAAGGGCGGCGGTTTCACCCTGAACGCGATCGGAGAGGCCAAAGCGCTGGCCAGGAAAAATCCTGGCATTTCGGAAGAGACGCTGGCGACCGGCACGCTGTCCTCCTCGCCGGCGATTCCCAGTGAAGATCTCGATACCATCGGGCTGCAATGGCTTCTGGTCGCGCAGTCGAAGATGTCAACGACGACGGCGGGAGATCTCGCCCGCACGATCTACGAGAACAAGGCCGAACTCGCGCTTGACGACGGCTTCGCCGCCCGCATCGAACCGGCCGACGTCGACAAGGACGCCTTCATCGTCGCTCACCAGGGCGCCGCCGAATACATCAACGACGATACCAAGTCGTTCATGGACCGCTACAGCGATCTTCTGTATCTTGGCGTGGCGGCGCTTGGCGTGATCGGTTCGATCTTTGCCGGGATCTACACCAAAATCACTCGCGTCGCGCCGGAGAAAGCCGGCGAGCTGGCGACAGCCATTCTCGACATCGGCGAGAGAATCGAACACGCCGATTCGCTGGATTCGCTGGAAGCGTTGCAGGACGAACTCGAAGGGATTCTTCGCGGCGCGGTGATCGGACTGCGTGACGGTTCGCTCTCAAGCGACGGCCTGGATACGTTCAAGCTCGGCTACGAATTCGTCCGCGACGAGATCGGCATGCGCCGCGATCACCTGAAGCGCCGCGCCGGCCAGGATGACAAGGTGGTTGTCGTCAAGTCGGCGCAAAGCGCGTAGGGCGCGCTACTCCTAAATTCCCCAAAACCATGACGTTCACGGATTATGGCTCGCGGTGTTCGCGGGGACGACGGGCTGTTGGGCTTCAGCGAGCGCCCGCGCCCTGATTTCGGCGATGGCGCGCTTGAGCGCGGCCTGCCGCGGGTCGGGCGTGGCAGCGGCGCGCGCTTCCGCGACGGCACCAGCCAGATCCGGCAAGGCGAGAGCGCCATCGAAAGTCGCCTTGGCGAGACCATCGATGATCGCGTGCCAGTCGGCGAGGCCCTGGCGATAGGCATCGCCATAGCCCTGAACCATGGTCGCGGTCTGCACGATCTCGGGCGTCGCTTGCGGCTGTTTGGTGAGGCTGCGGTCGATCATGTGCAGCCAGCGCTCGACCCAGACCCGCTCCCTGGCATAGCGCACCGAGAACATCCGCCAACGCCGCAGCGACGCCTCGATCTTTAACCGGCGAATGCCCCAACGGCTTGTATTGCTGAAGCGGATCGAGACCGGCTTGTGCAGCCACCCTACCCATTCAAGTGCATCAAGCACCGGTTCGGCGACAACAGCGGGAAGCGCACCGATCAATTCATCGACACGGAATCTCCTGACATCATCAGTCGATTGAAGGCGCGGATTACCGTCCGCGGTTGCCAATTCAGCGAGCTTGAGCTGCGCGATCCGGATCGGATCCTCATAGCTCATGCGCATCGCCATCAGACGGGCGATTTCAATGAGCATGGCGTCATCGACACCCCGCCGGCCGATGAACCGCCGCAACCGGTCCACATAAAGCCTGGCGTAGCTCGGGCCCTGATAGTCGATCAGCATGTGGATGGCGTCGCTGACAACGGCGGCAGCGCGATCGGGCAAGCCTTCGGGCAAAAATGGCGGCGCGTCGTCGTCATCGCCGATGAAATCGGAGAGCAAGTAACGAAGCGAAGACAGAACACCTTTCACTCTGGCGCTTCCAGTTCTCAGGCCGGCTTCGGCGCGGCGGCGGCCTGATGCGCTAAACGCTGCTCGAGCACGCCGATTTGTGCCGCCTGATTCGCCAGCCGCTGCTCCAGCGTCGCGATGTTCTGAAACAGCCGGGCGCTGGAGAGACGAAGGAAGTAAAAGCCGAACTCCGGATTTTGCACGTACAGTTCCTCGACCTTGCTGTAGCTTACGCTCAGGATGAGGCCGGCCTCCACGCACTCCAGCGACTGGGTTCGGATATTCGAGGGCGACAGCATCCCGAGCTCGCCGACGATGGCGCCCACCGGCAGTTCGATGCCGGACTCGACCAGCTTGAACCGGCCGCTGACGATGTAGAGCAGCTCATCGGCCTTCTCGTCCTTGTAGAACAGCACCTCGCCGGCCGCGCAGTTGCGCTCGGTCATGAATGGCTTCAGCCATTCCATCGACAAATCACTGTTGACCGATTTTTTGACGTCGCGCACGAGCTGCAGCATCTGGTGCAGCCGATACGAATTGAGCACCAGCATCACCGTCTGCAGCACGATGGTCAGATAATTATGGGTCGGAACCGCAGTCCCGATCAAAACGACGTTGGCGAGAATGCCGAAAACCCTCAGAGGGATCATCGTCCGCATCGTCGTCGTCGCGACGACAAAAACTGACGCGAACAGCGTGCCCAGAGTACTGGCATGTTCTGTCAGATGTGAGGTATCCATAGGGATCAACCAATTTTTCAAGGAATGGGCAGATTTTGCGGTCGTGTTCCAGCGAGCGCCCGACATCATAATGTGTGGGGGAAGGCTTTGGTATACGGCGGAAAAGCGAGGTTTTGTCAGAGATTATAGTTAAAGCCGGCCAAAAATTCCGCATTGCAGCGGGCCAGTTTCGAAAGCCATCTCATCCCCTGACGATAACGCTGTTTTTCGGCTGTCGTTGACGGCCTGCCAAGGCCCGGGCACCTTGGCGGACCGACCGGGCCCAACCAGCCGGATCCGGCCCATTTTACCGACGGGCTCCATCTCCCAATGTCCAAGCCGCGTGCTTTTCCCGCTTTGGCGCAATTCGCAGCCTCGACGGCCGGCCGTAATATGACCAAGGCGGCCTATGCCGCGGTTTTGACCGGCGTCGTCATGATGCTTCTTCTCACGGTCGATCCCGCTTATGAAGCGGCGCATCGCTGGGTCGACATCGGGCTGTGGGCGTGCCTGGCCTTCTTTGCGTTCGAATGGGTGGTGCGGCTCCGCTATGCCGTCCTGACGCAACGGGGATGGAACTACGTGCTGTCCGGACGCGGACTGGTGGACACAGGCGCCGCCCTGGCCATACCGCTCGCCCTCGTCCTTGGCGTCGATCCCAAATCGGCGTGGCTCTTGGGCATATTCTGGATGCTCAAGGTGGTCCCGGGAATTCCGGGATTGCGGCAGTTGCGCCGGGTCCTGGTGCAGGAATCGGGGCCGCTGTTCAGCGTGCTGGTGATTTTCCTGATGGTGCTGTTTCTCGCCTCGGTGTCGGTGTATTTCCTGGAACGCGACGTCCAGCCGGCCACCTTCGGCAGCGTGCCGGCGGCCTTGTGGTGGGCGGTCGCGACCCTGACCACCGTCGGTTATGGCGACGTGGTGCCGATCACGCCGCTCGGCCGCCTGATCGCGGCTTTCGTGATGATCTGCGGCCTCGGCGTGTTCGGGCTGTGGACCGGTATCCTCGCCACCGGTTTCG
>Ga0137384_10005575_pt1 | contig 10109 bp, 9 predicted proteins | sample SagtaG_2_FD_104922 | JGI IMG/M metagenome (GOLD analysis project Ga0137384, IMG submission 104922) | Vadose zone soil microbial communities from Sagehorn Ranch, Mendocino, California, USA - Sage2_R_60_16 metaG | ecosystem: Environmental > Terrestrial > Soil > Vadose zone | place: USA: California...
AGCGCGGCCCGCACGGTCTCGACCGCGACCGGCCCCGGCAGTCCGGACGCCGGATCCAGCTCCGGCCGGACCCAGACCGGGCGCAGCCCGGCCAGCACCAGGCCGAGCAGCAGCGAGCGATGCAGAGTCCGCGTGACGACCGCGTAATCCCCCGGTCTTCCCGCCGCCAGCGCGAGTGCCTGATTGCCGTGCGTGGAGCCGGCCACCGAGAACCGGCACCAGTCGGCGCCCCACAGCCGGGCAGCCCGTCCCTCGGCGCCGGCCAGCAGTGTGTCCGCCCGCTTGATCGGGCCGAGGCCGCCGTACAGCGGCGCGTCGCCGGCCACCACAGTGCCGACAAGATCATGACGCTGCTTGTGCCCGGGCACGCTCATCGGCGTCAGCAGGCCGGCCTCCGCCTGCCCGGTAAACCGCAGCCAGGCATCAAGCAGCGGCGCGTCAGCCCGCAGCCCGCGCGGGTCACGAGGGTCCCGCGGATCGCCGGGGTCCCGCGGATCGCCGGGGTCCCGCGGATCGCCGGGGTCCAGCAGGTCGCCGGGGTCCAGCGGGTTGCCGGGGTCGTCGGTGCCACGTGCGCCGGTGTCGGCCATCCGCCCAGTCTGCATGATCAGCCTGCGGCGCAGCATGCTGGGGGAAGGCGGTCCGGGGCCAGTGAGGGCGCAACTGGCCTGCATTCCAGGGGTCACGCTGCGGGACAGCCGCACGGCGCAGGTCACCGGCGCGATGCCGGACCTGTTCCGGATGCTCAGCGTCTTCATCAGCGTGGCCGCGGCGCTGACCGGCCAGCCGCCCTACTGCTGAGCCGGGCCGGGCCGCGGGCCGCCGGGTGGCCTGGCCGGATCATGCCGGTAGAACTCGGCGGCCGATGGCGGCAGCGGCGTGTTGCCCAGGATCAGGTCGGCGGACTTCTCCGCGATCATCATCACCGGGGCGTAGATGTTGCCGTTGGTGACGTACGGCATTACCGATGCGTCCACTACCCGCAGCCCGTCCAGGCCGTGCACCCGCATAGTCGACGGATCGACGACGGACGCCTCGCCGGTCCCCATCGCGCAGGTGCATGACGGGTGCAGCGCCGTCTCCGCGTCGCGGGCGACCCAGTCGAGCACCTGCTCGTCGGTGGCGACGTCCGGCCCCGGTGACAGCTCGCCGCCGTTGTAGCGGTCGAACGCTGGCTGGTTCAGGATCCGGCGGGTGATGCTGATCGCCTCGACCCACTCACGGCGGTCGGCCGGGGTGGACAGGTAGTTGAACCGCAGCGCCGGGTGCACGGCCGGATCCGTGGAGGTGATCTTGACCGAGCCGCGGGAGTCGGAGTACATGGGGCCGATATGCACCTGGTAGCCGTGCCCGCCAGCCGGCGACGAGCCGTCGTAGCGGATAGCGATCGGCAGGAAGTGGAACATCAGGTTCGGGTAGCCGACCTCGTCGTTGCTGCGCAGGAAGCCGCCGCCCTCGAAATGGTTGGTCGCTCCAGGCCCGCTGCGCAGGAACAGCCACCTGGCGCCGACCACCGGCCGGTTACGCCACTTCAGCGCCGGGGCGACCGAGACCGGGAGCTTCGAGGCGAACTGCACGTAAACCTCCAGGTGGTCCTGCAGGTTCTCGCCGACCCCGCGCAGGTCGGCCAGCACGTCGATGCCAACCGAACTCAGGTGGCTGGCGCTACCCACCCCGGAGAGCTGCAGCAGCTGCGGCGTGTTGATCGAGCCGCCGCACAGGATGATCTCCCCGGCCCTGGCCTGGTGCGCGGCGCCGTTGCGGCGGGTGAACTCGACCCCGACCGCCCGGTTTCCGCTGAACAGGATCTTCGTCACGAAGGCCCTGGTGGTGAGATCGAGGTTGGCGCGGCCGAGGACCGGGTGCAGGTATGCCCGGGCGGCACTGAGCCGCCGGCCGCGGTGCACGTTGCGGTCGAACGCCGCGAAGCCCTCCTGCCGGTAGCCGTTGACGTCGTCGGTGAGCGGATAGCCGGCCTGCTGCACGGCCTCGAAGAACGCGCCGAACAGCGGATTGGTGGCCGGTCCGCGTTCCAGCACAAGCGGGCCGCCGGTACCGCGGAACTCATCGCCCCCGGCCAGGCAGTTCTCCATCCGCTTGAAGTACGGCAGGCAGTGCGCGTAGTCCCAGTCGGCCATCCCGGGGTCGGCGGCCCAGCGCTGGTAGTCCAGCGGGTTGCCGCGCTGGAAGATCATCCCGTTGATGCTGCTCGATCCGCCGAGAACCTTCCCGCGGGCGTGATAGATCCGCCGGCCGCCCATGTACGGCTCAGGCTCGCTTTCATAGCGCCAGTCGTAGAACTTGCTGCCGATCGGGATGGTCAGCGCCGCCGGCATGTGGATGAAGACGTCCCAGCGGTAGTCCGGCCGCCCCGCCTCGAGCACGAGCACGCGGTTGGCAGGGTCGGCGGACAGCCTGCTTGCCAGCGCGCAGCCCGCCGAGCCGCCCCCGACGATGATGAAGTCGTATTGCTCGCGCAGCGCCTGCGCTTCCCCGGTGGCGCGTTCAGGTCCCATCTCGGGATGCTATATCGGTGCAGACGGCAACCGCGATGGATGCCGGGGCCGGCCGGGCCGCACAGCCAGAAATTTCCGCGCAGCTGTCGATTGGCGGCTGGCTCGTTCGTGTGGGGAGTGAGGAGCCGGCGCGGCGCCGGCGAGCACAGGACGGGAGTAAGGAAATGAGCAGGATCGTGCTGACCGAGTTCATCTCGCTGGATGGCGTCATCGAGGAGCCCCGGTGGACATTCCAGTTCGAGCGTGGCCCCGAGGGCAGCAAATTCAAGTTCGATGAGCTATTCGCCAGCGAGGCGCTGCTGCTCGGCCGCGTCACCTACCAGGGGTTCGCGCAGGCCTGGCCGTCGATGGGCACCGATGAGTTCGGCAAAAGGATGAACAGCATACCGAAGTACGTCGTCTCGTCGACGCTGACGGACGCCGAGGCGACCTGGGGCAGCACCACGGTGATCAGGGGCGATGTCGCGGCCGAGATCGCCAGGCTGAAGGCCGGGCCCGGCGGCGACCTGCTGGTCGGGGGCAGCTGCCAGCTCGCCCAGACGCTGATCCAACATGGCCTGGTCGACGAGTACCGGCTGATGTTGTTCCCGATCGTGCTCGGCGCCGGCAAGCGTCTCTTCCCTGCCGCGATGAGCGAGCCAGCCAAGCTCACGCTCGCCGACGCCAAGCCGGATCGCGACGGGGTCATGCTGCTCACCTATCATCCGGCGGCGGCGGAGGCGCCCGCGGCGGCGGGACCGGCATAGGCCCGCCAGGGAAGACGCAGTAATGCCCGTAGCGAGATCGGGACCGGTATGTTGCCGGTCCACCAGGCAAGGGAGAACTCGATGAAGCAGTACTTGCTCAGCGTGCACTCCGTGGCGGACAGCCCGGTCCCGTCTGCCGAGGAGATGCAGCAGGCATACGAGGATGTCGCCGCCTTCAACGCGGAACTCCAGGACGCCGGGGCATGGGTCTTTGCCGGCGGACTGCACCCGCCGGACACCGCCACCGTGGTCCGGATCCAGGATGGCGACGTGCTGACCACCGACGGTCCGTTCGCGGAAGGCAAGGAGCACATCGGCGGGTTCTGGGTGATCAAGGCCGCTGATCTCGACGCCGCGCTCGCCTGGGCAGTCAAGGCCAGCCAGGCATGCGCCAACCCGGTCGAGGTCCGCCCGTTTCAAGAGGAACCCGAGGACTGACAACCCATGCCGGCCGCCGACGCGACCGCCATCGAGCGAGTCTTCCGCGAAGAATACGGCCGTGCGGTGGCGGTCATGGTCCGCGTGTTCGGTGATATCGACATCGCCGAGGAGTCAGTGCAGGAGGCATTCACGGTGGCGGTGCAGCGGTGGCCGGCCACCGGAATGCCGCCAAGCCCGGCCGGATGGATCATCACGACGGCCAGGAACCGGGCGATCGACCGGCTCCGCCGTGAGGCCTCCCGCGACGACCGGCACGCCCAGGCCTACCTGTTGCACGCGCAAGACGAGCCCGCCCAGGAGGCGGCCGTGAGCGACGACCGGCTCCGCCTGATCTTCACCTGCTGCCACCCGGCGCTGGCACCCGCCGCCCAGGTCGCGCTGACGCTGCGGCTCCTGGGAGGCCTCAGCACCACGGAGATCGCACGCGCCTTCCTGGTGCCCGAGCCGACGATGGCCCAGCGGCTGGTCCGGGCCAAGGGCAAGATCCGGGCGGCCGGCATTCCCTACCGGGTGCCCGGCGATGCCGAGCTCCCCGATCGCCTGCGGCCCGTGCTTGCCGTCGTATACCTGATCTTCAACGAGGGATACACGGCAAGCTCCGGCGATCAGCTCGTCCGCGAGGATCTCTGCGCGGAGGCCATCCGGCTGGCCCGCCTGCTGGCCGAGCTGATGCCCGACGAGCCCGAGGTCATGGGCCTGCTCGCCCTGGTGCTGCTGATCCAGTCACGCAGAACTGCCCGCACCACCCCCGAAGGTGCGCTTGTCGTCCTGTCCGACCAGGACCGCTCGCGGTGGGACCGGGACCTCATCGGCGAAGGCCAGGCCATCGTCCGGGCGTGCCTGCGGCGCAATCAGCCGGGGCCATACCAGATCCAGGCAGCCATCAATGCCGTGCACAGCGACGCGCCGACCGCCGCCGACACCGACTGGCGCCAGATCCTCCAGCTCTACGACCAGCTCCTCGTGCTCGCCCCAAGCCCGGTAGCCGCGCTGAACCGCGCCGTCGCCGTGGCCGAGGTCGAAGGGCCCGGTGCGGCCCTTGACGTCCTCGACGATCTCCACCTGGAGAGCTACCACCTGTTCCACGCCATCCGGGCCGACCTGCTGCGGCGGCTCAGCCGAAACGCCGACGCGGCGATCGCTTACGACGCAGCCATCGCCCGCACCGCCAACACCGCCGAACGGGCCTTCCTGCAGCGCCGGCGCCAGTCACTCACTCAGTCAGCAACGCCGGATTCGCGTCCGTGATGCCGCGCTCTGAACGCGTCGCATCATGATCGGCCTTCGGCGGGCTAGCGTTGTCCACATGAGCGACAGGTCGATCCACGAGCTCGCTCGATCTCGCCTCGGCTTCGAGCGTCTGCGGGCCGGGCAACTGCGTGCCGTGGCCGCGGCGGCCGGCGGGCGCGACGTGCTGGCCGTGTTGCCGACCGGCGGCGGCAAGTCAGCGATTTACGAACTCGCAGGCCTGATGCGGGACGGGCCGACGGTGGTCGTCTCGCCGCTGATCGCGCTGCAGGACGACCAGCTCGCCCATCTCCGCGCAGCGGGGCTCCACGCGGTTGTCCTGAACTCGCAGCAGTCGGCGGGTGCGCGGGCAGACGCGCTCGTTACCACCTGCAAGTCCGACTCTTTCGTCTTCGTCTCGCCGGAGCAGCTGGCAAACGTGCAAACACGGGACGCGCTGCAGCGCGCACGACCTGGGCTCTTCGTCGTCGACGAGGCACATCTGATCAGCCAGTGGGGCCACGACTTCCGCCCCGACTACATGCGTCTTGCCGCGCAGGCCGACGCGCTCGAAGTGCCCGTTCGCATCGCCTTGACCGCGACTGCGGCACTTCCGGTGCGACTGGAGATCTGCCAGCGCCTGGGCCTGCGCGACCCCGAGGTGGTGATCGGCGATTTCGATCGCCCGCACATCGAGCTATCTGCGCGGCGGGCAGGCTCGGTGGCGGAGAAACACCGCGAGCTCGACCGCGCCGCTGGCGAGTTCACGGGCGCGGGCATCGTCTACGCGGCAACGCACGCGAGCGCGCAGGCGGCGCACGACGTGCTCGCCGCGGCAGGACATCAAGTGACGCTCTACCACGCCGGGCTCTCGGCGAGAGCGCGGCACGCGGCGATGACGGCCTTTCTCGAGGGTTCCGTGCGGATAGTCGCGGCGACGGTGGCGTTCGGGATGGGGATCGACAAGCCGGATGTGCGCTGGGTGCTGCACGTCGACGCGCCGGCCTCCATCGACGCGTACTACCAGGAGTTCGGACGCGCCGGACGAGACGAGCAGGACGCACATGCGCGCTTGCTCTTTCGCCCAGAAGACTTCGGCGCGGCGCGGCACCTGACGGCGCGGAGTGTCGGCGGAAACGTCGTCGCCCACGTCGCGGAACGCCTCTCGACCGGACGCGAACTCGACGAACTTGCCGCACGGCAGCTGACCGCCGCCGTCACCCGCCTCGTTGATCTGGGCGCCGCAGCCTGGGAGGCCAACGGAGAGGTTCGCTGGACCGGCGCTGTCAGCGTCACCCAGGCGCTCAGAGCGTCAGCGACCGAGACAAAGCGCGAAGACGAGGTGGAGCGCTCCCGGCTCGAGATGATGCGCCGCTACGCGGAGCACAGAGACTGCCGCCGCTCCTTCCTGCTCACGTACTTCGGCCAGAGTTACCGCGGCCCGTGCGGGCGATGCGACAACGACTCGATGCTCGTCGCGCGGCCGGCCATCGTCGAGCCGTTCGCGGTGGGCGAACGCGTCCTGAGTGAACGCTGGGGCGAAGGCACCGTTCAGCGCTACGACGGCGACCAGCTCACAGTGTTGTTCGACCGGCACGGCTATCGCGATCTCCTTCTTCCGCTTGTGCTTGAGCGACGGCTCCTGCGCCCGGTTTGAACGCCGCTACAATCATGGCGCCGTCGCGGTTAGCCACTGGCGGATGCGAGCGGGCCACGGCGGCCTTAGGCGCGCACGATGTCGACGGTCGGCTTCATCGGTAGCGGAAACATCGGCGGCGCGGTGGCGCGGTTGTCGGCCGCGGCCGGCTACGACGTCGTGCTGAGCAACTCGCGCGGACCGCAGACGCTTAAGGATCTGGTGGAGGAGTAGGGGCCGCGTGCGCGCCGCAAAGGCAGCGGTGACAACGTTCCTCGACGAAATCGGGTACGACGCCGTGGACGCCGGTCCGCTCGGCTCGGGTGGCCGCCGCTTCCGGTTCGGTAGCCGTGCGTTCGTCACACCATACGGGGGCTTGCGCGAGCGGGGCACCCCGGCCGATGTAGCAGCAATACGGGCCGTTATTGGCGTCTGACCGGCCCCATCCGCCCGGACCTTTCCGCCAGACGGTGCAGGCGCCCTGGCGCTGTCAGCCGCAGCTGAACCGGTACCCCATGCCCGGTTCCGTGAGCAGGTAGCGCGGCCGCGACGGGTCAGGCTCCAGCTTCCTGCGCAGGTGAGCGACGTAGACCCGCAGGTAGTTGCCCTCGGTCTGGTACTGCTCGCCCCATACTTCCTGCAGCAGCTGCCGCTGCGTCACCAGCCGGCCGCGGTTGCGCACGAGGACTTCGAGCAACCCCCACTCGGTAGGGGTGAGCCGCACGTCGGTCCCGTCCCGCGCCCCCCGCTTGGCGGCCAGGTCGACCGTGAAACCCTCGGTGGCCACGACCGGCTCGTCCGGCCCGGGCGATGCCCGCCGCACGGCCGCCCGCAGCCGGGCGAGCAGCTCGTCCATCCCGAACGGCTTGGTGACGTAGTCGTCCGCGCCCGCGTCGAGCGCAGCCACCTTCGTGTTCTCCTGGCCTGCGGCCGACAGCACGATGATCGGGGTGGATGTCCATCCGCGGATGCCATTGATCACATCCACGCCGTCCATGTCCGGCAGGCCGAGGTCGAGGATCAGCACGTCGGGACGGGCCCGCGCCATGGCGGCCAGCCCAGACGCGCCGTCGGAGGCGGTGACGACCTCGTACTTGCGCGCGGTGAGGTTGATCCGCAACGCACGCAGGATTGACCCCTCATCGTCGATGACCAGGACCCGGGTCATCGGTCGGCAACCAGCGCAGAGCTGGCGGCCTTGCCCGCAACCCGGAGGGTGACGCGCATCGTCAGCCCGCCGCCAGGAGTGTCGGCCGCCTCCAGCGACGCGCCCATGGCCTCGACGAACCCCTTGGCCACGGCCAGCCCCAGCCCCACCCCAGTCCCAGAGTTAGGACCCACACGCTGGAACGGCTCGAAGATCCGCTGCTTCCATTCGTCCGGCACACCCCGGCCGTGGTCGGTGACCTCAAGCACAACCCTGTCGCCCACGTGGTGAGCGCGCATCGCAGGCGGCCTGTCCGGCGGCGAGTAAGCCAGGGCGTTGGCAAACAGGTTGGCCAGCACCCGTTCCAGCAGACCCGGATCGGTGAGCACGAGCGGCAGCCCGTCCGGCACGAGCAGCTGCACGCGGGCCGCCGCGTCAAGACCACGCAGCGCGAGCGGCGCCACCTCGTCAACCGCGGCCGGGCGCAGGAACGGCTGCAGCGACGCGGTGGACAGGCGCCCCATGTCCAGCAGATTGCCGATCAGCGCATCGAGGCGGTCCGCGGACTGCTCGATCGTGGCCAGCAGCGCCGCCTCGTCGTCCTTGGCCCACGCCACGTCTTCTTGCCGCAGCGTGCTGACGCTCGCCTTGATCGACGCCAGCGGCGTGCGCAGGTCGTGGCTGACCGCTGCCAGCAGCGCGGTCCGCATCCGGTTGCCCTCGGCGAGCGCCTCGGCCTGGGCGGCCTGGGTACGCAGCCGCTCCCGGTCGAGCGCGGCGGCAACCTGCGCGGCGAATCCGTCCAGCAGCCGCCGGCCAACCGGCCGGGGCTGCCCGGCAACGACGAGCACCAGGCCCTGCCTCGCGCTGACGCGGGTGCTGGCGGAAGCCTCCGGCGCATGGCCGCTGGCGGCTATCCGGACCCACTCTCCTCCGACGCGCTCCACCAGCTCGGCCCCGCCGCCCACGGTGCCGGTCAGGTGATCGAGCACCGCGGCAGGGGTGTCGTCGCCGCCGAGCACCGTCTGCGCCAGGGCCAGCAGCGCCCCGGCTTCCTCCCCGCTGCGGGCGGCCTGACCAGCGCGGCGGGCCGCCAGGTGGACGACACTGCTCACTGTCACGGCGACCGTGACGAACAGCAGCAGCGCCAGCAGATTCTCCGGCCTGTCGATCGTGAAGGTGTGCAGCGGCGGAGTGAAAAACCAGTTCAGCAGCAGGCTCGCGGCGACGGCGGCGAGCACGGCCGGCCAGAACCCGCCGACGATCGCGACGGCGACGACCGCGACGAGGTAGATCAGCAGGTCGTCGTCGAGGCTCAGATGGTGCCGGCCGAGCGCGAGTCCCGCGGTCAGGAGCGGCAGCACGGCGGCGGCCAGCAGCACGCCCACCACCTGCCTGCGGCGGTCGATACCGGCCGGAACATCCGGCGCCAGCCAGGCCGGAGGCGTTTCCGGCACGCCGCCGCACTCCCCGGCGGCGGTGCCAGGCTGGCTGGCCGGCCCGGGCCAGCGCTCGTTGGGGCTATGCACAATCCGCAATCTGGACGAGGACATGACGTGCCGCACCAGCATTCCGGTGCCTACTGCCACCAGGCTACATGCGGCCAACGTCACCGCCGCATGCGCGGCTAGGGGCCCGGTGGGCCGCAGCTGGGCATACGGCGGCCTGGAGAAGCCCACCACGGTGAGCCACCCGACCAATCCCAGCAGCGGTGCCGCAAGCGGCTCGGCGACCGCTGATGTCACCGCGACGAGGATCGCGACGGTAACGAGCACGCCGGTTGCGGAGAACCGGCCGTGCAGGGCCGCGGCGGCGGCGCCGATGAGCAGCATGCCGGCATATGCGGTCGGCAGCGCGACATGCGCCCCGACGGCACGCTGACGGATTCTGCGGCTCATCTCCGGGTCAGTCAACCCCGGCAGCGAGCGGCATCCAGCGATCTTGACGCCGTCTTAACGCCCATACCCGTGATCTTGACGCCACGTTAACACTGGTCAGGGCCGTAAGCCGGTAGGAAAGACAGGTCAGGTCCGGCGGAGCGAAAGATACAGCATGACGATTCCGGGATCTGGGAAGGCCGTCGCGGCCACCCAGGATCTTCCGGAGAGCCTCGGTTACTCGATCAAGCGGCGGCTGCTCGGCCCGCCGCTGATCAACGAGCAGCTGGCCGAGGAGCGGCTGTCCAGGCCGCTTGCGCTCGGCGTGCTGTCCTGCGACGGCATCTCGTCCGCAGCCTACGGCTCTGAGGAAATCCTGATCGAGCTGGTGCAGGTCCTGGGCTACACGGCGGCCTTCGCGATCTTGCTGCCGATGACCGGCGTGGTGCTCTTCGGGATCGCGCTCGTGGTCCTGCTCTACCGCGAGGTCGTGTCCGTCTACACCAGGGCCGGCGGCTC
>Ga0137384_10005589_pt1 | contig 10096 bp, 4 predicted proteins | sample SagtaG_2_FD_104922 | JGI IMG/M metagenome (GOLD analysis project Ga0137384, IMG submission 104922) | Vadose zone soil microbial communities from Sagehorn Ranch, Mendocino, California, USA - Sage2_R_60_16 metaG | ecosystem: Environmental > Terrestrial > Soil > Vadose zone | place: USA: California...
CAAGGTGTTCCCGACTGATTCCAGGGGACGCGCTGAGATATCGTTTGACGTGAAGGTGGCGCTTTGGTCTCCTGAAAACCCCAAGCTATATAAGGTTGAGATTGGCAGTGAGACAGACCGGGTTACAGAAAGCATCGGATTTCGTTCGATTGAAACGAAGGGCACGGATATTCTACTCAACGGAGCGCCGGTTTTTCTGCGCGGAATCAACATCCATGAAGAATCTCCGGTGCGGCCCGGCCGCTCCTGGAACGAGGACGATGCACGAACGCTGTTGATTTGGGCAAAAGATCTGGGCTGTAACTTCGTACGGCTGGCGCACTATCCCCACAACGAGGCCATGCTGCGCATGGCGGACCAAATGGGAATAATGGTCTGGGCCGAGGTGCCGGTTTACTGGAACATCCAATGGGAAAATTCCCAAACTTTGCGCAATGCCGAAAACCAGTTACAGGAAATGATTACGCGGGACCATAATCGCGCTTCGGTCATCATCTATTCCGTGGCCAATGAGACTCCCGTCAACGATGCGCGGAACCGTTTTCTGCGCCAGCTCATTCAGGATGCGCATTCGTTGGATCCCACGCGGCTGGTCTCTGCCGCTCTTCAGGACCATGAGTCCGCTCAGGGGGACCGCATAGCAATCAGCATTGAGGACCCCATCGCTGACGATCTCGACGTGCTGGGCAATAATGAATATATCGGCTGGTATACGCATACCCCCGCGGATGCGGATTCAGTCGATTGGACCTCAAAGTACAATAAGCCGCTCATCATGAGCGAATTCGGAGGCGATGCTCGCTTCGGCTTCCACGGCGACGCGCTCACGCGCTGGAGCGAGGAGTATCAGGAAAACCTTTACGTGCGCCAGATTGCCATGCTGAAACGCATTCCATTTCTGCGTGGAACCGCACCATGGATTCTGAAAGATTTTCGCAGCCCGCGACGCACCCTGCCGGGAATTCAGGATTACTTCAATCGCAAAGGTCTGGTAACCGAGCATGGTGAGAAAAAGAAAGCTTTCTATGTCCTGCAGAAATTTTATCGCGAAGTGCAAAGCGCTCCACCGCGTTAGAGCCGCGAGAGAGCGTCGGCAAAATGACCTTCGGTGGCCCAGATTGTTGGCGTAAAAAAATCCGGGGCTCCTCCAAGCCATGTCGCTTCGTCTCACGCCCGATTGCAACCGAATGAAGACGATCTTATGATGAGATTGCATTCCCGGGGTGAACCGCAAAATTTGCGGCCTCCACCCAGTGTTTTCAGCAGCCGTCAAAGTAAGAAAAACAGGTCAGAAGACCGAGCCTGGATTAGGAGCGTACAAATGTTGCGAGTCTTTTCAGATTTCTTGGTTCTTAAAAGTAGGCTTAGTCTCCTTGGAATAGCATCCGCCCTTCTTTTCGGTAGCGCATTCTTCGCGCTGGCACAGACGTCCCAAGCGGTGCCGTCAGGCAAGGCCCTGGAGATCTACTTTGTAGACGTCGAGGGCGGGCAGGCGACTCTCTTCGTCACTCCTGAAGGCCGATCGCTGCTGGTCGATACCGGCTGGCCCGGAAATGCTGGACGTGATGCGGACCGAATTGTCGCCGCCGCCAAGAAATCGGGGATCTCTAAAATTGATTTTGTTCTGCTCACTCACTATCACAGAGACCATATTGGCGGTGCCCCACAACTCCTTGCCAGGATTCCTATTGGCGCGTTCATTGATCACGGGCCGAACCGCGAGCCGGACAATCAGGAAACAGAACAGGGTTGGGTGGCCTACCAGAAAGTGATTGCAGACCAGGGTGCGAAACGAATCACCGCAAAGGTTGGGGACATACTGCCAATCCGGGGATTTCGTGCGCAAGTCGTGAGTTCCGATGGCGAACTACTCCGAAAACCTCTCCCCAATGCTGGCGCGCAGAATCCTGTGTGCTCAACAACCGACAAACGGCCGGCGGATCAAACCGAAAACGCCCGCTCGCTCGGCACAATCATCACCTTCGGCAAGGCCCGGATTCTTGACCTGGGCGATCTTACGTGGGACAAAGAAATGGAACTCGTTTGCCCCGCGAACAAGCTGGGGCACGTCGATATCTTTATCGTCTCGCACCATGGCTCGTTGCAAAGCAATAGCCCCGCTCTGCTTGCCGCCATTTCGCCCCGCATTGCCATTATGGATAACGGTGCGGACAAAGGAGGTTCACCCTCGTCGTGGGACACCATCAAAAACTCTCCAAAGCTCGAGGACCTCTGGCAGCTTCATTTTTCGAATGAAGGCGGTGTGGCACACAGTTCCGCCGGACCCTTTGTCGCCAACTTAGCGGAACCGGATGCGGGCAACTATCTGAAACTATCGGTTTGGCCAGACGGCAATCTTGAAGTCTTCAATTCGCGAACACAAAGCACCAAACATTACACGCCTTCGCGGTAAAAGGAGACCTACGACGGCTCGGGAATCGCTTCGATTCAGGAACGCGAGCTTTCGTAGCATATGTGTATCTCCCCAAATGGAAATCTTCTGTTTCAAGAACGTATTCGGGTAACCGGCCTGGCCGGTTTTCTAGCCGGAGCGATCGAGCTCTTCCGTCAACCGCGACAGCACGGCATCGCGGTCTTCAGCTTCCAGAAGTTGCTGGCGGAATTCTTCGTTCATCAGATTGCGTGCCAGTTTGGAAAACACGCGCAGGTGTGCGTCATTGCCGTCGGACTCGCGCACTGCCAGTAGAATCATGACCCGGACCGGATTGCCATCGACCGCGTCCCAGTCAACCGGTGTGCGGAATCTGAGAACGCCGATGGAGCCGGTACTCACAGCGTCGGTTTTACAATGGGGAATGGCGAAGCCGTGGCCCAGGCCGGTCGAGTAGGCTAGTTCGCGCGTCCATATTGCTTCTTCCAGGCGGTCGGGGTCGTCTGTCCTGCCTTTCACATAGAACGCGTCTACCAGTTCGCGGATGGCTTCCTCTTTACTGTCGATCTCGCTCTCCAGAAAGACCAGTTCGCGCTCCAGCAAACCGCGGCTGGCGCCATTGGTTTCGCGATTGAGTAATGACGCAACGTCAGCAGACTGCCGGCAGGTGATGGCGTGCATGAGTAATTTCTGACAGTCGGGGAGCGAGAGACGGGCAAGGCGTTCTTTGATCGTTGGTATCTCCGAGGACAGAACGCTGATCTCGTCGAGTCCAAGCCCCAGCAGCAGTGGAAGATGACGCAGGTCCGCAGCCATGTCTCCGCACATGCCCACCCAGCGTTTATGTTTGTGCACGCCCGCGACAATGCCCCGCAAAAAGTTGAGGAAGCCCGGATGCTTCACATTAGAGAGCCCCGCCACTCTGGCGTTACCGCGATCGGCGGCAAAAAAATACTGGCTGAGATCGTTCGTGCCGATGCTGAAAAAGTCGACCTCGGCACAGAGCTGGTCCAAAATAAAAGCAATCGAGGGAACTTCAATCATGATTCCGATCGGCATCGATGGATCGAAGGCGATGTGCTCGGCTTCCAGGTCGTGCTGTATCTGTTTGATTTGCGCTTTCACCCACAGGACTTCTTCCATGGCCGTGACCATGGGAATCATAAGCTGAACGCGGCCAAACGCGGAAGCCCGGAGCATCTACAGCCCGGAGGATCGCGCGCAGTTGCGTGCACAGCAGTTCTTGATGGGAGGTGTAAACACGCGCAAGGAATACATTCCCGTCCAAAGAACAACATCTCTGTGCGAAACAACCCAATACCATCCGCGCCATTCTGGAAAACCGAGGTCAGCTCTTCGGACGAAGACTCATTGGCCGCCACCTCAACCGCCCGTCCGTCACGAGTGACCGCAGGCCGCAAGGCATAGCGTTCCAATGATGTCCGTCTTTTCTGCATGGTCCTTGCTTCAATCTCATAAAACTTGCGGACTGGGGCCGTGCACTCGGCAATCAGAAACCCTCGATTGGCATCTACCAGAACCTCCTGCCCCGGAGACAGGTCCTGCACTTCCTTGGCCCCAACCAGAGTGGGAATACCAAAGGAGCGCGCCAAAATAATCGAGTGGGACGTGGCCCCGGCCGACTCCAGCACCAGGGCGGCCAGCCATCGCCGATCCAGCGCCAGCAGTTGTTGCGGCGTCAGGTTTTCGGCGATCACCACCGACGGGCCTTTCAACTCCACCACGGATTTTAATTTTGGGCCGGAAACATCTTCGAGCAATTGAAAACAGATGTCCTGAATATCCAGGGCCCGCTCGCGCGTGTACGGATTGTCCGACTGGCGCAAGAGACCGGCAAAGAACCTGCTGGCATCCATTACGGCTTGGGCCGCGGAATATCCTTGCGCGACCCCTTCAAGGATTTTGTCCAGAAGAGAAACATCACCCAGAATGGCGAGGTGCGCGTGCAGAATCCCTGCTTCCGTCGCCGACAGGTGCTCCAACATTTTGTTCTCAATGCGCGCCCGCTCCGCAGAAATCGACCGTTTGACTTGCTCTTCCTCCCAAGTCCGGTCCAGCCCTTTCGCGGGGACCTCCCGGGACGGGGGTCCTACGGTCCCGATGATGACCGTCTTGCCCTGTCCAATGCCCCGACTCACTGCTTGGCCGAAGTAGGCCGTGACTCCAGCGGATCGAAGGAAGCACGGCAGTCCCCGGCTTTTCTGCTCCTGTAAGAGCGCCAGGGGCGCATCGTAGGCAGGCAAATCTTTCCCCACAAAATGGCGTAGCGTCGCCCGTGCGATCTGTTCATCGGGCCCTTGTATCAGGATGGAGCATTTATCGTTCAAGCGGATGTCGGCGGCAATGATCGACAAGACGCTCTTCATGTTGGCCGTGGCTCCGTTGCGCAGGTTGGTCAAAGCACAATCGGCAATGAAGTCGCTGGCCATCCCAGCCAGATGACTGGCCGGCCGGGCATGAAAACCGTTAGACAAAGGACAGATAAATGTGAACTCTAATGCCATGCAGGCGTTGTTCATGGATTTAACTCTGTATCTTGGCGAAGATACCCCGCGTATTCATGAGCGCTTCCTGCAAAGGCACTTCAATCACTTGCATGCTCCGGAAACGCTCGCGGCCTTCGCTTCCGATGGCCACCGCGAAGATGACGCCTGCGCCTATCGGATATCGGCCTCCGACAATCGGTTTTCAATCTCCAAACTCCTTGCGTTTTCACCTTGGTTTTGTGCCTTAAATTTTTCGCGGTTTTTTTCAGTATCGCAGCGGCCATGTAAGTATGCGCAATAACAGTCGGACATGCAGTCACCGCGACAATTTTCATGCTGTCTTCTTGGCTGTCGATGTTTTAGAGAAAGACTTTACCGTAGTGATACAGACAGCAGTTAACAGAGCAGCGCTGAGAATCGCAACCACGTATTCCCATTTGCGATCCACCACGGGCAGAACAATTGCTAGGTCTCCATGGAGCGGCCGTGCTACTCGATTTCTCCTAGCTTTTTTTTGATGAGAGTAACTGCATAAGGGGTGCGCCATTCGCACCCCTTATCCCCATTGGTCAGAATAAGACCTTCAGGGAGAGCTGAAGTTGTCGGGGGAAGTTCTGTTGCTGTGAGCCAATGGTCCCATAGCCGGTCATCGAGCCCGGCGTGCCGGGAATAACCCCCGCAACCGGTGTAACAGCGTTGTTAATTGGACTCGTGTCCGGGCCGCCGAAGATCGGCGTGTTGGTCAAGTTGAAGGCCTCAGCTTTGAATTGCAGGTTTAAGCCTTCCCTGACGACAAACTGTTTCCCCAAGGCCATGGTAAGCTGCGGCGCATACGGCGCCCGGATCGCGCCCGATCTTGCAAGGATCGTTCGCGGTATCCATGACCTGGTGGGAATGGCGGCAAAACAACTCGGAGTCTCGTTGTAGAGCCACTCGGTAGGGGTTTGGTGTGCCGGCAGAAGGTTGTTGTTGTTCTGCGGGCAGTTGAAAGTATCTGCTGAGAGGTTTGTCCCCAGATTGATGGGCGTGCCAGTATCAGCGGTCAGTATCCACTCCGTGTTCCAGTTGTTGATGAGCATACCCAGTATCCCTGAGGCATTGCGCCCAACCAAGCCACCCTTCCCGACAGGTAGTCCATAAATGCCGCTAAAGGCCAAATCCAAAGTACGGTCATTGCCGCCAAGCACATATTGGGGATGAGTATCCAGGCACGTGGGGCAGTTGCCATTAAGATTGTTCAGATAACTAGTGGCGACCATGGTTTTAGACCAGGTGAAAGAGGTGAGGAAGCTCAAGCCACGAATCACAGCACCGCCTCCCGAGACTCTTTTGTTCACTCTCACTTGCAAGGAGTTGTAATCGGAGTAACCCACCGGCTCGGTATTGGAGGACACGTTGCCATTGAACTGCGAGAACGGCTCCGCAAGCAGGTAGGCACGAATCGTCTGCGAAGCGCCCAGCGTAGTGGTTTTCGGAAGGATGCCAAAATACGGGTTGGTTACCACCTGGCTACAGGGGACCGGGTTAGCCTGGCACATAGCATTGAAAGCGTCTGACATGCTCTCCAAATTAGTGCCTACGCGAAGGTTGGAACTGTAGGTTCCAACATAGGCTGCATCCACCACAATCTGGCCGGGAAGCTCTCGCTGAAAGCCCAGGGAGAACTGTTGGATACGGCCAATATGGCGGTTCCGCTGATCAAACGACTGGCCGTCACCAGCAGAAGACAGCAGCCCCAGCGAAGATCCGGCCGGCGGCGTCAGCCCGCCTGGGAACGGGTTGCCCGTGTTCAGTAAGTTGCTGGGTGTGATGCCGTTGTTGTTCAGGGTTGTTAGCATGTTGGTTGTCTGAGTGAAGGTAGTGTTCCCACCTAACTCAAAACCAAACGCCCATGAGACTCCATAGCCGCCGCGTATCACTGTCTTTGGTGTTATGCCCCAGGACACGCCAACTTTCGGCGCCCAATGGTTCCACTGTGTATCGTAAGGCGACCTGCCGTTACCGATGAAAGTGAACCCACCCACGACTGGAGTCGTCATGGTGATGCCCGGAGGAAGCACGGGAGGCGTGATCAGGTTCGTGAGAGGACTCACACAGGTCGCGCAGAAACCTCCGTTGAGATTGTTGTTGCGCTCATCCGGAGATAGTTCTACGTCCCAGCGCGTACCCAGATTGAGAGTAAGGTTCTTCCTTACCTTCCAATCATCCTGAAAATAAAAGCCGAAATAGGGGTAGCCTTCGTAAATAGGATTAGTAAAAGGTATATTCCCGCTTGCGGGCAAGCCCAGCAGAAGGCTGGCAACTCCCGTCCCGGTGTTGTTGGCGGCGTTGGTATTCTGCTGAGTAAAGAAACTATCAAAAGTGAGACGGCCACCAGCACCGAATCCGTTACCTTGGGAGTCGCCGGTGCCGCAGCAAGGAACAGCATAAATCTGCCAGAACGCGCCACCCATTCTGAAACTGTGGTTGCCGTGAGATTTACTGACTGAGCCCGCCAGTTCATACACCTCGTTCAGCGGGGGATGTGTAAAATCCGAGAACTCGCTGTTGCCAATAATGTTGCTCAAGCCCCCCACTTGAATCTGTGGCGCCAGGGTCTTCGTTGTAGTTGGAGGTACGGGCCAGGTTGTAATCCCTAAGTCTTGTGGCGTCAGCTTGGCCAATCCCGCAGCCAGGCCGCCATTTGGTGAACGGTCTTTGGATCGGCTGAAGGAAAAGCGCAGATCGCTCAGCATCGTTGGGCTGAAGGTGTGGGTGAGATCGACCATCTCATTCTGAAAGGAACGGTAATTATTAATATTGCCGGTCTGGATGCGCGGGTCAGTGTACCCGGAGCCATTCCGAAACTCGGTTCCCGACCACCAGGTGTACATGCCGTAAAGTCTGGTTTGATCGGAAAAATTGTGGTCGATGCGAACCATCGGCTGTTTGTACTGGTAGAGCCCGCGGCTGGTGCCAACCAGATTGCCGTTAAAACCGGCTGCGTTCGCCTGAGGATAGAGACCGAGAATCTTTAAGCCAATCGGGCTGACCAGGCTCGGGGGAATCACGTTGTTCTTTCCATTCCAGGAAAACTGCTGGCGTGTTTTGCAGCTTCCATCGGCATTGGTGGGTCCCACGCAAACAAACGGGTTATAAATTCCGTTGATGGCCCTTCCGGTGAGCCACCCGTTCATATCCACGCTGCCGTCGGGATTCATAACGACTCCGGCCGGAACCGTGCTTGCAACGGGAATCGGCAGGACTTCTTTGTCCCATTCAAGACTGAAGAAAAAAAAGGTCTTGCCCTTTTTGATCGGGCCGCCGATGGTGCCGCCAAACTGGTGCTGGTTGTGGCCGCCCCGTGGCTGGCCCTTCCCGGTCGCCGGATCTACCCGCTGATTGAGCTGGTAAAAGTTCGCGTCGAAAACCGCATTACGCCAGTAATCATAAGCTGTGCCGTGGAACGCCTCGCCCCCGCTTTTGGTGACGACGTTGATTGTGCCTCCACCCGTCCGTCCATACGTGGCATCGTAGGTATTGGTCTGGACTTTGAATTCCTGCACTGAGTCCACATTGGGAGCGATAAACCACGATCCCCGCCCCGTGCTGGTCTGTTGCGAGATGTTTGCGCCATTCAAGGTGAATTGATTCAAACTGTTCTGTACGCCGTTAATCTCGTAGGAGTTGGTCTGGCCCCAGGTCCCGGTATTCCCAGCTCCCGAGGCGCCTAATCCTGTGTTCGTAAACCGGGTGCCCGGTAAAAGCGGCAGCAGTTGGTAGACTTGTCGTCCATTGAGAGGCAAGTTCTGTATTTTTTCCGGATCCATGACCGATCCGCCGGAAGCGTCCACGGTATTGACTCCGACCGCGTCGGCTTTCACTGTCACCTCTTCCGATACGGCTCCAAGCTGCAAAGAGAAATTCAAATTTACTTTTTGCGACACATCGATGCTTACGCCCTGCCGCAACTCTCTCTTGAACCCCTTCGCTTCCACCGTAACGTCGTAGATCCCTGGTTGCACGAACGGAATACTAAAGTTCCCTCCGCTGCTGGTTGTGGTCTTGTACGTTTGCTGCGGCCCTTTGGCCGTGACGGTGGCATTGGAAACCACGGCGCCAGTGGGGTCAGCAACGCTGCCAATAATCAAGCCGCGGAATTCCTGTCCCAGCGCAGGGATCGCTAGGATTGTGTGCAGGAAGAATAGCGTGAACAGCAGCGCCCCGCGCGATATCCCTCGGCACCGGACGGACATCGCTGTCGCTGGTTGAACGTTTTTCGATGCTGTTTGTGGCAACACCTTAGCAGCAGGAGCAATGATTGGGGTCTGGTTCATGTTCCACCTCCAGGGGGAGTCTGCGTTCGCGATCACGTCTCGGGTAAGTCGCCGCATAAACTTTCGCGGGCGCAAGTATGCGTCCGCAATGGCTTCCAGAGAAATAGTAGACATGAAACATTTATTGCACTAATGTAACAATTTATGAAACGGCCTCATCGACATTCGCTGGCAACGGAGCTCCAAGCGCACAAAGTGATTGTGGCCGCATTGGAAGAATTCCTTCGCGGTACGCGAATTCGCCGGGTACACTTCGCGGAGTTCAGTGTTGCTCCGCCGGCGTTTGCCTATGTCACCACGTTTCCGCGATTGTCCATCCCCCTTCATGGGTGTCACAAGATGGAGATGGCACACAACGGGCGTAGTGAGACCATTTTGCCCGTTCGAGGCCATGCGGTCTTTGTCCCGGACAATGCCTGGAACAATCCGGATTGGTCCAGCGCCGTTCATGTGCTTACGTTTTTGTTTGGCGCCAAGCAGATTGGGGTCAGCCTTGTCCGCCACAACGGCCGGACCGAAGTCCCAGTCAGCGCATTGAAGACCAGCATCTTTGGGGCCTATGACGGCTTGACCCATGGCGTGCTCACTTCTCTGATGTTTTGTGCGACTGAGAACCCGAAAGGGCCGCTCTCCCGGCTTCTGACCGAGTCACTGCTGCATTCCTGCCTGCGACGGTTGAAGACACCGCAGCAACATCATTCGCGTAAAGCCAGCCGAACCTACGAATCCCTTTGCCTCTATGTGCAGGAGAACTTTCAGAGGCCGATTACCAGAGACACTGTGGCCCAGCACTTTGGCCTGGCTCCCAACCACGTCTCGCGTCTATTTCGGCAGGAAGGTCTCATGCGGTTTAACGACTATCTGAACTTTGTCCGCGTGAG
>Ga0137384_10005591_pt1 | contig 10096 bp, 9 predicted proteins | sample SagtaG_2_FD_104922 | JGI IMG/M metagenome (GOLD analysis project Ga0137384, IMG submission 104922) | Vadose zone soil microbial communities from Sagehorn Ranch, Mendocino, California, USA - Sage2_R_60_16 metaG | ecosystem: Environmental > Terrestrial > Soil > Vadose zone | place: USA: California...
AGACGCCTTCGTAATGCAGGCCGCGCGGCATATCGATCGCCTCCTGCACGTCGCAGCCATAGTCGAGGATGTTGGTCAGCACGTGGGTCTGCCCGACCGGCTGATACTGCCCGCCCATCACACCTAACGGCACCACCGCCCGGCCCGCCTTGGTGACCAGCGACGGAATAATGGTGTGCAGCGGGCGTTTTCCCGGCGCGATGCAATTGGGATGGCCGGGCTGAATGCGGAAACCGCCGGCGCGGTTTTGCAGCAGGATGCCGGTCTTGTTGGAGACGATCGCCGAGCCAAAGGAGTGCGCGATCGAATTGATGAACGAACAGACGTTACGGTCGCCGTCCACCACGGTGATATAGACCGTCGACGGATTCATTGGCGGCGCCACGTTCGGCAGTTCGAGCAGCCGGTCCATCCTGATCTTGCCGACATGCTCCTCGGCAAATTCCTTCGCCAGAATCCTGACCACGTCGACGTCGACATAGGCGGGGTCCCCAATGTACGTCTCGCGCATCATGTAGGCGATGCGCGCGGCCTCGGCTTCGAGGTGAAACCGCTCGACGCTCAGGGGCGCAAATTTCGTCAGGTCGAAGCGCGACAGGATATTCAGCATCACCAGCATGGTGATGCCGGGGCCGTTGGGCGGGCACTGCCAGACGTCGTGGCCCTTGTACATGGTGCCGATCGGCGTCGTGGTCTCGGTGCTGTGCGCGGCGAAGTCATCCAGCGTGTGCAAGCCGCCGATGCCGCGCAGGGTCTCGACCATGTCCTCGGCGATCGCGCCCTTGTAGAAGGCGTCGCGACCGTCTTTGGCGATCGCCCGCAAGGTCTTGCCGAGCTCCAATTGCCGGATCACGTCACCGGCGACCGCCGGCTTGCCGTGCGGCAGCAGATAGCGCTCGGTGTTGGTGCCTTTTTTCAACTTGTCGAACTGGTTCTTCCAGTCGAAGGCGATGCGCGGCGCGACGACATAACCTTCTTCGGCGGCCTTGATCGCGGGCTGCAGCAATCGATCGAGCGCGAGTTTGCCGTGATCTTTCAGGATCGTCGCCCAGGCGTCGACCGCGCCAGGAATAGAGACGGCGTGCGCCGACGTCAGCGGGATCGCCTTGAGGTTGCGTTCGAGATACCATTCCGGCGTGGCCGCCTGCGGCGCGCGGCCCGAGCCGTTATAGGACACGATCTTGCCATCGCCCTTCGGCTGAACCAGTGCAAAGCAATCGCCGCCGATTCCGGTGGATTGCGGCTCGATCACACCTAGCAGCGCGCATGCCGCCACCGCGGCGTCCGCGGCGGTGCCGCCGGAGCGCAGCACCTCGATCGCCGCCAGCGCCGCCATTGGATGCGACGTCGCCACCATCGCGTTCTGGGCGTGGACCGTAGAGCGGCCGGCGAGATGGAAATTCCTCATGCCAAAGTGCTTTCTTTACCGTTTATGGTGGTTTTCTGAGCGCGGGTTTACATGGCATATTCAGGCGCCGCTGGGCAATGCTTGGAACGCATAACGCAGTATCGGCGTCGTCCCCGTATAGGTTGATCGCGTCCCCGCCCTCCTGATAAACCACCGCCATGCCCTACCAGGTCGCCGCTTTTTACCAGTTTGCAGCCCTGCCGGATTTCCGGCGGTTGCGCGAGCCACTGCGCGCGATCTGCACCGAACTTGAGCTGAAGGGCAGCGTGCTGCTGGCCCATGAAGGCATCAACGGCACGCTGGCGGGCAGCCACGGGTCGATTACCGCGCTGGTTGAGGAATTGCGGCGGAGCGCTTTGTTCGGCGGCCGGCTCGACGATCTGGAGTTGAAATTCTCAGCCGCGGCGGCGATGCCGTTCCGACGCCTGAAAATCCGGCTGAAGAAGGAGATCGTCACGCTCGGCGATGCCAAGGCCGATCCGACGCAGCAGGTCGGCACCTATGTCGACCCCGCCGACTGGAACGTATTGATTGCCGCGCCGGACACACTGGTGATCGACACCCGCAACGAATTCGAGGTGGCGCTGGGCACTTTTCCCGGCGCCGTCGATCCCGGCATCAAGAATTTTGGACAATTCAAGGATTTTGCCAGCCGTCATCTCGATCCGTCAAAACACCGCAGAATCGCGATGTTCTGCACCGGCGGCATCCGCTGCGAAAAGGCCAGCGCCTATCTGTTGTCACGCGGCTTTGCGGAGGTCTATCACCTCAAGGGCGGGATCCTGAAGTATCTGGAAAGCGTGCCGGAAGCGCAGAGCCGCTGGCGCGGCGAATGCTTTGTGTTCGACGATCGCGTCGCGCTCGGCCATGGGTTGCGGGAGCGCCGGATAAGAGAGGATTTCGATGAGTGACGCGAAGGCGCTCAACGACCGCATCGACGTGCTCGAGACGCGACTGACGTTTCAGGACGAAACCATCGAGACGCTGAACCAGACCATCACCGCGCAGTGGCTCAAGATCGACGCACTGACGCGCCAGGTCGCAGCCTTAAGCGAACGTCTGGCGGAGGCCGAGATCCAGACCCCGGGCGCCGCCAATGAGCCGCCGCCGCATTACTGAAGCGGCTATCCGACGCCGCCGCAGCCTCTCATGGGTCATGGGCGGGACAAGAACGGCCACCGCGAAGGGAGGCCGCCCAATCGGTTCGAATGCAGATGAACGGGATTAACGATCGGCAATCACGGTCTTGCGGTCACGAAACCCCGATCGCAATCGCAGTGCTTCTTGATCACGACAGTCGCCGCACTCGATCGACACAAGCACTTCAAGTCCTCATCGCAAACCACAGCACCAACACGATGATGGTGACGACGATGACGGCCCATACGACCGGCGCAACCGGCTTCGAACTACCGCTTCGCGGCGAGTCGTTGGCGGCGTGGTTGAATTCGCGATTCATTGCAGGGTCCTTGCAGCATCCTTGCCAGCATCCCGCGCCAGCGGCCTCGACCGACGGCGTCTCTGCAAATCTACCGGAACACCGCCCGCACCTTGTTCAACAGCGACGCCGCTTCACGGTCGCCGTCCGCCTTTGAAGGCGCGGGCTGTGCCGCACTGACGGGATCGGATGCCGGGAAACTGTCGATCAGTCCGGCGTCGAGTTTCGCATGTGTATCGCGGTCGGCGCGAGCCGCTTCGCGCGGATCGGCGGCATGCTTGTCGTGCGCCGCCGGATTGAACTTCTCAGCCATGTGATCCTCCATCACAAAGCTAACGCGCCGGGAATGCGGACGTTCCGCAAGGTGGAACGGAATGTCAGGAATTCAGTCTCATTGGCGCGGCAGGGGCGGCAGCTTCGCGGCGGTAGTGCCTGGAAACCGGCATATGAGACCGGGATTTTTTACCGTTATGCCCACTGTCGCGCAGACGGACGCTGCGACTCGGGATCGACTATACGGGCGATGGGAATGCACCCTCGTCGCCAAGGTGAATTCGAATTCGCGGCGCTCCAAGGCAAAATTCCGATCCCAGCCCGTTTGGAATTTCTGGTTTGCAGCATCGTTGAACCTTATCGCCAGGCCGAAGGACTGTGCGGGCAAGGTCCTGCTTTCGAGACGAGCACACGCTCACGACCCGGCTCTACCATCGGCTCCCGCAACACAAAAAACGGCGTTGCCACAATGGCGGCCGTTTCCTGCCGGGAGCCGATCGTCTGTTGGCCAAGTGCTTACCGCAGTGTATCAGGAGCGATACCTCGCCCTCGATCACCCAGCGGAACCAGGCACTTGACCCAGACCGACACTGTTAAACCTTTCGTTGAGGTGCTTTCCGGGCGCAGACAGCCGGTGCCGCCGATCTGGATGATGCGGCAGGCCGGCCGTTACCTGCCGGAATACCGCGAATTACGCGCCAGGGCGGGTGGCTTTCTCGATCTGTGCTTCACGCCCGAATACGCCGCCGAGGTCACGCTGCAGCCGATCCGCCGCTTCAACTTCGATGCCGCGATCATCTTCTCGGACATTCTTGTCGTTCCCTGCGCGCTCGGCCGCGAGGTGCGGTTCGAGGTGGGCGAAGGCCCGCGGCTCGATCCCTTGGATACGCCGGACAAGGTCGGCACGCTGTCGTCGACGGGAGATTTCACCAAGCTCGAGCTGGTATTCGAGGCACTGCGCCGCGTGCGCCGCGAACTAGATCCAAAGATCGCGTTGATCGGCTTTTGCGGCGCGCCGTGGACGGTCGCGACCTATATGGTGGCGGGCCAAGGCACGCCGGACCAGGCGCCGGCGCGGATGATGGCCTATCGCCATCCGGAAGCGTTTTCGAAAATCATCGCCGTGCTGGTGGAAAACTCGATCCAGTATCTGCTCGGACAGCTCAAGGCCGGCGCCGACGTGCTGCAGATCTTCGACACCTGGGCCGGCGTGTTGCCGCCGCGCGAATTTCACCGCTGGTCGATCGAGCCGACGCGGCGCATCGTCGAAGGCGTGCGTGCCAAAGCGCCCGGCGCGAAGATCATCGGCTTTCCCCGCGGAGCGGGTGCGTTGCTGCCGGCCTATGTTGAGACGACCGGCGTCGATGCCGTCAGCATCGACTGGACGGCGGAGCCGTCACTGATCCGCGAGCAGGTGCAGAACCGGGTTGCCGTCCAGGGCAATCTCGATCCGCTGGTGCTGATCGCCGGCGGCGACGCGCTGGACCGCGCCATCGACGACGTGCTGGCGAACTACGCGAACGGACGGTTGATCTTCAACCTCGGCCACGGCATTCAGCCGGAAACCCCGATCGCGCATGTGGAGCAGATGGTCAAGCGGGTGCGGGCATATAGAGGGTGAAGTTCACAACAGGCCCCGGCTGTCATACCCGCGAAAGCGGTATCCAGTAATTGCTGATCTGCGTTGGAATCGAAACGGCGCGGCGTACTGGATCATCCGCTTTCGCGGATGATGACGATAGAATGTGCGGCAGCACCGCCAATCAATCACACCGGCCGGCTGCGCTCGATGATCTCCGCCGCGCCCTTGGCGAGCAGCTCGAGCCCGACCGCGCGACCGAGTTCGCGCGGACGATCGGCGGGGCCCGTGCGCGAAGCCTCGATGAACAGGTCGCCCGCTTCATCCAGCACCGACGCCGTCAGCGTCATCTGCGTGCCGCGGATGGTTGAAAATCCGGAGATCGGCGAGTTGCAGTGACCGTTGAGGACCCACAACACCTCGCGTTCGGCGTCGGCGCTTCTGTGAGAGTCAGGGTCGTCGATCATCGCCAGAATGCGCCGTGTCTCCCAGTCCTTGATCGCGCATTCCACCGCGACGATGCCCTGCCCGACCGCCGGCAGCATTTCCTGAACCGCAAACTCGTAGGCGATGCGCGCGCCCAAGCCGACGCGCTCGAGCCCGGAACGCGCCATGATCAGCGCGTCGGCCGGACCGACCTCACCTCCATCAGGCAATCGCTGCATTTCCAAATTATCGAGCTTGCGCACGCGGGTATCGGCGGCGCCGCGATAATGGATCACCTCGACGTCGGGGAACAGCCGCCGCGCGTAGGCTGCGCGCCGCACGGCATTGGTGCCGATCTTGAAACCCTTGCCGCGCGATCGCCTGAGGTCGTCGATCGAAAGACCGGTCCGCATGACCAGCGCATCGGTCGGCGGATCGCGCGACAGCGTCGCGCCGATCACGAGCCCGGGCGTGTCTTCATTGCCCGGCATGTCCTTGAGCGAATGCATCGCGGAATCCAGCTCGCCGGCAATAATCGCCTGCCGGATCTGGGCGACAAAGGCCCCTCCCTTGCCGCCGTGCTGCAGCAATTTGCTGGTCTGGTCGGAATCGCCTGAGGTTTCGAATTTGACGATTTCGGTGTCGACATCGGGCGCGACCGCGGTCAGGCGACGCGCAATTTCCTCGGTCTGCGCCAGCGCCATGACGCTCTTGCGCGTGCCGATCCGCATCCGAATTGCCACCACTGACGCTCCATTCGACGCCGCGCAGGGATCGCGGCCGGTTCCGGGCGGAACATAACCAGCCCGCGCCGGAATGCAATGTATGCCGTGGTCGCCTCGCGCTAGCTGTGGTCGAGGCGTCGACCACGCGCAGGCCCTCGATATCGTATCGGTTACTCCGCGAGCTTCAGGAAGTCCGGAGGCCGGCGCTCGGCGAATGCCATGAAGGCTTCTCGCGCCTCCACGGTTTTCAGACGTTCCGCGAACCGTTCGCTCTCTGCCTGCATCTGCGCTGTCAGGACCTGCGGATTCCGCATCAGCCGCTTGGTCGTGCCGATGGCACCCGCCGGCTGCCTGGCCAGACGCGCGGCGAGCGCTCTCGCCTCGGCATCGAGCTTGTCCAGTGGCACGATCCGGTTGGCGAGACCCCAAGCGACCGCGGACTGCGCGTCCACCGGCTCGCCAAGAGCGAACATCTCGTAGGCACGCGCATAACCGATGCGGAGCGGCATCAGCAGGCTGGATGCGGCTTCCGGCACCAAAGCCAGGTTGACGAACGGCGTTAAAAGCAGCGCATTCTCGGCGAGCACGACCAAGTCGCAATGAAGCAACATCGTGGTGCCTATGCCGACGGCGCGTCCTTGCACCGCGGCGACCAACGGGCGACTCGATCGCGCGAGAGCCTGCACGAAGCGGCCGACATGCCGCTCGCCCTGGACATCACCGGTGGCGATGGCCGCGAACTCGCCGACATCGTTACCGGCCGTGAACATGTCGCCCTCGCCCCGAATCAGCAGGACACGGACGGCGGTGTCGGTCTCCGCACCTTCGATCGCGTCGGCCAACGCACCGTACATCGCGTTGGTCAACGCGTTCTTCTTGTCGGGCCGCGCCATCGTTACATTCAAAATCCCGCCGTCGTTTTCGACCTTGATATGCTCAGTCATTCATCTTCTCCTCTTGGAAATTTGTTTTGCAAACTGGCGAGCCAGCGCGCGACGATGTCGATTTCGGCGTCGGTGAACCCCTCGGTGAGACGTGCGTTGATATCGGAAAGCCCTGCTTTCGAGCGCGCGAGCGCCGCGCGGCCGGCAGGCTTCAGCCAAAGGCGCCACGCGCGCCCGTCATCCGGATCAGCACGTCGTTCGATCAGGTTCGCCGTCGTCATCCGGTCGACCAACCCACTGATTCCCGGTGGACCGAGGTCGAGCGCCGCCCCCGCCTCACCCATCAGAATGCCGTCTCGCCGGCCCAGGATAAAAAGCAACCCGGACTGCGCCGCCGTAACTCCGTTTTTCTCCGTCCGCGCCGCCACCCAGCGCTGCAGCCGGCGCTGCGCGACGTTGAGCAAAAAAACCAGCCGTCGGTCCTGACCGGAGTTCACTTAGAGAGGGGCTTGAAGAATTTAATTCGCATGCGAACTATATAGGAGAATACCGGGATGTTGTCACGATGAATCTTTGACTTGCCGTCGCCCCGCCGGGATACGGCGGCGGGCTGCGCTTAGGACGAGTAGAGGTCGGGCCGACGTGGACAAAGCGGGAAATGAATCCGGCGCTACATTGGGATCGCTGCTCGAGGCCCTGCGGTCGAGATAGAACTCGGCTCCCGGCGCGCGATGACAGGTTGCGCTACCGTGCATCCTCCAGGATCATGTCGGAGGCTTTTTCGGCGATCATGACGGTGGGAGCATTGGTATTACCCGACATCAGATCGGGCATGATCGAGGCGTCGACCACGCGCAGGCCTTCGATACCGCGCAGGCGAAGCCGCTGATCGACCACCGCCAAAGGATCGTTGCCCATCCGGCAGGTCGATGTCGGATGATACACCGTGCTGCCGGTCTGGCGACAGAAACTCAGCAGTTCCTCATCGCTCGAAATCTTTGCACCCGGAGCGACCTCTTCGGTGACATAAGGCTTGAGCGCCGGCGCGCTCAAGATCTTGCGCAAAACCTTGATGCCCTCGATGAAGGCTGTGCGATCGGTCTCCGTTGCGAGATAGTTGATGCGGATTTCCGGCGGAACCGTTGGATCGGCGCTTTTGATGCGAAGCGAACCCCGGCTCTCCGGGCGCAACTGACAGACCGAGGCGCTGAACCCCGAAAACAAATGCAGCTTCTCGCCCATCTTGTCGGTCGAGAATGGCAGGAAGTGAATCTGGATATCCGGCGACGCGAGGCGCGGGTTGGTCTTGAAGAACGCGCCTGAAGTGCCGGCCGCGATGGTGAGCGGCCCCTTGCGAAGCGCTGCGTATTGTACCCCGGCCATGACCCGGCGGAGCGGGTGGTTGAGCGTATCGTTGAGGGTGACGCGCTGCGGGCAGCGCATCACCAGCCTGACCTGCATGTGGTCCTGCAAATCGTTGCCGACGCCGGGCGCGTCGAGCACCACATCGATCCCATGCTGCTTCAGCAGTTCCGCCGGCCCGACACCGGAGAGCTGCAGCAATTGCGGCGAATTATACGCGCCGCCGGAGATCAGTATCTCCTTGCGCGCCCGCGCCGTGCGCAAGCTGCCGCCGTGCCGGTATTCGACGGCCCGGGCGCGACGGCCTTCGAACAGGATGCGCTGCGCCAGCGCCGAAGTCTCGATGTACAGATTGCCGCGATTCCTTGCCGGGCGAAGATAGGAGAACGCCGTGCTCGCTCGTCGGCCGCGCCGCGTCGTAGTCTGGAAGAATCCGGCGCCTTCCTGCGTCGCGCCGTTGAAATCGGGATTTGTCGGGATCCCGCTCTCCGCCGCGGCGGCGACAAAGGCTTCCGACAGCGGATCGGCGTGGCGCCAGTCCGACACCGGCAGCGGGCCGCCGACGCCGTGATACTTGTCGGCGCCGCGTTGCTGGTTCTCGGCTCTCCTGAAATAGGGCAGCACGTCTTCATAGCCCCAGCCGGCATTGCCGCGCTGGCGCCAGCGATCGTAATCCTCGTGCTGTCCGCGAACGTACAGCAAGCCGTTGATCGAACTCGAGCCGCCGAGCACCTTGCCGCGCGGCTGAAACACCTGGCGCCCGCCCAAGCCCGGTTCGGGCTCGGTCTGGTACATCCAGTTGACGGATTTCTCCTTGAACAGCTTGCCGTATCCGAGCGGCACGTGGATCCAGATGTTGGTGTCCTTTGGGCCGGCCTCGAGCAGCAACACCGATTGCTTGCCGTCCGCGCTCAGACGATTGGCCAGCACGCATCCCGCCGATCCCGCGCCGACGATGACGTAGTCGAATTCTCTGATCTCGGACAATCCGCCCCCTATTTTCGTTTCGCGCTATTTATCCAGGCCTGGTCGAAGACAGGTTGAAGTCACAGGCGTGCGCGAATTACGTGTTATCTGAGTGTCTTATTCGGGTCTGTCAATGCATCCAGCGTGATCCGAGAGCGGCCTTTTTTCGCCAACACGGCTGGCATCAACACACTACAGTCCGAGGCGATCGCGAATTTGCCCATAGAGCACCACGCTTTTCACGGCCCCCGGCCATAATGCGTGGAAGCGAATTGGCTTAAGGGCTGTAATGGGCAGGTCGATCCTGGCCACCTCGCCTTCGATCAGCCTGCGCGCCAGTTGGTGCCCCATCGCGGTGGCGAGCGCGACGCCGCGGCCGTTGCAGCCCAGATAGACCAGCGCGCCGGGCCCTGGCTCATGCACATGCGGATAGTGGTCGGCGGTCATCGCGAGGCGGCTGTTCCAACCATGGGTCCAGCTGATACCTCGAAGCGCCGGCCAAAGCCGGACGGCGTAACGCATGAGATAATTGACCGCGGATGGATCTCGAATCCATCGCATCGGGCCGCGGCCGCCTATCAGCAAGCGGTTCGATGCATCGATGCGGTAGTAGACGGTGATACGGCCGCTTTCGTACAGCGCCGATCGCGTCGGCATGATCTGTCGCGCGACGTCGTCAGGCAACGGCTCGGTCGCGGCGATGGAGCTGAATACCGGCACGATCGTTCGTCGCAAGTCGGGCCACAGATCGTCGGTAAATCCATTGGTCGCGATCAGGATTTTCTCGGCCCGAACCACCGCGCGCGGCGTCTCGATGCGCCATCGTCCGCCCTCGCGCTGCAATGACGTCGCGGGCGTCTGACCGTGAATCGCGGCGCCGGCTGCGATCGCGGCGCGCGCGAGGCCGCGCGCATAGCTCAGCGGCTGCAGATCGCCGCCCCGCCGATCCAGCATGGCGCGGACGTATCGATCGGTTCCCGTCGCCTCTCGCAGAGCGTTCCGGTCGAGCACCGTGACCGGCATGCCGCGCCGGAT
>Ga0137384_10005593_pt1 | contig 10094 bp, 15 predicted proteins | sample SagtaG_2_FD_104922 | JGI IMG/M metagenome (GOLD analysis project Ga0137384, IMG submission 104922) | Vadose zone soil microbial communities from Sagehorn Ranch, Mendocino, California, USA - Sage2_R_60_16 metaG | ecosystem: Environmental > Terrestrial > Soil > Vadose zone | place: USA...
AGCAACGCAGTTCGTGTCTTAGAGCTTTTTACAGGCTTGAGCAAGGTTCATTTGTTCCAGATGGCTCTTTTTATTCCAGGAGATGCTGCCCACCAGAGTCAAGTCTCATTTGACCAGGTTTCCGCCCGATAATCAAGCCAATATTGCGCAGGTTGTTCTGGGCAGCAGCGCCCGAACTCACTGCGACAGCTCCTTGCTCTTGTTCGCGACGCTCTTGTACCGGCATTTGCTGTGGTATCATCTCACTCCTCTTTCTCTAAGCTGAAAGAACGGAAGATGGAGCAACAGGCTCGGAGGCAGCACCAACTTTTTCGATGAAGATCTCGGTCAGGGATGGCTCGGTCAGTTCGAAACGGCTGATGATGCCGCCGTGTTGCAGTGCGGCTTCCACGATGACGTTAGGGTTGAGATTGGCCTGGATGTTCATTTCGATATAATCTTCCCGGCGTCTGGTGACATGAACTCCCGGAAGCTGCTCAAGCCAGGGAGCCTGGGGGTCGTTCTCAAGTTTGAGGCGTGCAACATGGCGCCCTGACTGGTGTTTGACCTCACGCACACTGCCCTGGACAACGCTCTGCCCTTTATTGATGATCACGATCTCCTGACAAAGTTCTTCAGCTTGCTCCAACTGGTGCGTGGAGAAGAGAATCGTCTTGCCGCGTCTGTGCGTCTCCACAAACGCCTCTTTCAGGGCATTCGCGTTGACCGGGTCCAGGCCACTAAACGGCTCATCCATGATCAGGATCGTTGGATCGTGCAAAATAGCGGCGAGAAACTGCACTTTCTGCTGGTTGCCTTTGGAAAGTTCTTCAATCTTTCTGTCGCGATTGGCAGTGATCTGAAAACGTTCAAGCCACTCATCCAGCGCCAGCTTCGCCTCCTGCTTCGATACTCCTTGCAGGCGCGCCAGAAACAACAGTTGCTCATCCACGCGCATTTTGGGAGAGAGCCCGCGCTCCTCCGGCAGATAGCCGAAGGAGCGGCGCGGCACCTGGCGGACATCTCTGCCGTTCCAGGTAATCTGACCGGAGTCAGGACGGAAGAGGTCGAGGATCATGCGCATGGTCGTCGTCTTCCCCGCGCCGTTGGCGCCCAGAAAGCCAAAGAGCGCGCCTTCTCTGACCTCCATGGAGAGGTCCTTGATCGCCTGAAACTGGCCGAACCATTTGTTGACGTGTTCAACTTGAAGACTCATAGGGATCACTCACTCCTTAGAAATGTTCAGATGCTTTGCCCTTACCCTGCGCTGTAGCTGGCTGGGCTTTCAGGCTGGCTGGACTGTCTGCCATCTATTTGATCCCTTTCCTGCGTGGCCGGGACAGGCTGCGCGCTTTTTTCCGCCGGAAGGAAGAGCGAGACGGCAGTGGCAAAGGCCAGGATTTTCCCGATCACGTTCATGGCAAATGGGAGGGGAGCAAATGGGTAGGCAAAGCCGAACAGCGCCCAGATCGCGAAGATCAAGAACATGCCCGCCAGCAGAAACAGGCTATAGCGCGACAGCTTCATGACTGGCGATAACATGAGCAGCGCAAAACTTGCGATCTCGACGAGAAAGAGCGGGAAAAAGAAAAGCGGGGTAAACAGCGTGGCTGGAGCAGGAGGATAGGTGTGCCACATGACGATGAGATCGAAGGGAAGCTCGAAGATCATCGGCGCGGCGATGGTCCCCACAAGAGCAGCTCCTAGCGCAGCCCTGAACCCGCTCCGATTCGCAAAGTACGCCAGAACCCCGATAACAACAAACGAAACCAGCGCCGAGGTATCGGTGATGGGAGAGATTGGGTCCCCCACCGAAGTGACAGAGCCCATCTGCTGAACCAGCGCAAGCGCATAGACGGTAATCGCAACCAGGAACGTTGCCACTGACAACACCCAGATCACGAGGAGAGCAAAGCCAAAAGCTTTTCCAGGTCTTTGGACTGAGATGGGACGCGCTACTCGCATGGCTAAGAAGATCAAAAGACATGTGACGATAAGCAGAACGACCGCCAGGATAATGGAGCTGCTCCCAGTATAGGGACTCCAATTGCCAGAGTGACTCATGGCTCCCTCCATGTTCTGATTGAGCGAAACAACGCACACCGATGCTTGAACTCGGTCGTCTTCATCTGAAAACCGGCAGTAAAAAAGACAAAACGCCTCCTAAAACCAGTTCACGTTGGTTGAAAGAACAGCTATTCGGTTGTTTCTGGCCTTCTCATCAAGGCTGATCAAGCGACGGAAGGAGCGGTGACCTAGTACCCCAGTTGCTCGAGCCGCCTGACCAGTTGCCTTTCTGCTTTCCCAGAATCGCGGCGGTGAAAGTAATCCACGCCTTTCTCCTGATACGGCTCTTCTGTTTCTGGCCGCCAGAAAGGCTTTTGAACGCGGAGTTCTCGAACTGCTTGATGCCTCGTGACTCGAGCAACTCGCCCGGATCCAGCGGGTTTGAGTAGAACGAGGCGAAGAGCCTCACTGCCTCCCCACCTTGAGCCGTGGCGGCAGTGCGCTCTCCTGCAACTGGATACCGACCAACTCTCTGACCTTGTTTCTGTCCTTCTGCGGAGAAAGTCCGTACACGCTGATTGATCCCGAAGCGGGAGCGCGCAGCCCAGAGATGCACTCCACACTGGTCGTTTTGCCAGCGCCGTTGGGTCCGATGATTCCGAAAATCTCTCCTTCACGTATGGAAAAGGAGACGTCGTTGACAGCAAGCAAGTTTCCGTACCTCTTGACGAGGTGTTGAACCGTCACAACTTCCGCTGTGCTCATCATGAATCTCCCTCCTCCCCCGAGTGCTCGCTATCAGCGGCCAGTGGCCGACCTCGGCGCGGCAACGGGGCAGCATGCCTGGGCATCCTGCCCGCATCGGTCAGGGCTTGCCGCAGCAGCATCTCGATCTGTGCGTTGAGGCTGCGGAACTCATCCGACGCCCACCGACTCAGCGCGTCATGCACGACCGGATCGAGGCGGAGCAGGATAGGCTTGCGGTCCCTGCTCATGGATAGAGGGTTCCCGCATTGACGACCGGAGAGGGCGGCTGGTCTCCGCAAAGCACCACCATCAGGTTGCTGACCATGCTGGCAGTGCGCTCCTCGTCGAGTTCCACGACTCCCTTCTCGGTCAGCCGGCTGAGGGCCATCTCCACCATGCCCACCGCACCCTCGACGATCTGCGACCGCGCGGCAACCACGGCGTTGGCCTGCTGGCGACGCAGCATCGCCTGGGCGATCTCGGGGGCGTAAGCGAGGTGGCTGATCCGAACCTCCACCACCTCGACGCCCGCTATGGTCACTCGCTCGGCGACCTCTCTGGCCAGTTGGTCAGCGACTGCGTCGGTTGAGCCGCGCAGGGAGGTTCCGCCGCCCCGGGTGTCCTCGTAGGGATGACCCATGGCGACATGACGGAGCGCCGACTCTGACTGGATCGACACGAAGGCTGGGTAGTCGTCCACCGCGTAGACCGCCTTGGCCGTGTCGGCGACCTGCCAGACCACGATGGCGGCGATCTCGACCGGGTTGCCGTCGGCGTCGTTGACCTTGAGGCGGTTGGTCTCGAAGTTGCGCACCCGGATGCTCACGGCGCGGCGGACCGCCAGCGGCCACACACACCAGAACCCCGGCCGACGGACGGTGCCCACATAGGTGCCGAAGAACTGCACGACACGGCTCTGGCCAGGCGGGACGATCACGATCGAACTTGCGACCAGGCCGAAGGCGATGATGGGCAGGCCGATCGCCCAGCCTCCCGCCTGCGTCTGAACGGCAGCATAGGTCGCTCCCGCCAGCCCGAACAATGCGGCCACTCCCAGCCAACCAGTGATCATGGCTGTCTGCCGCTGCTGGATCTCCACTCTCGCTCCTTGACGGCCTACCGGCTCGACCACCGAGGTGGTCTGCTCCTGTTCACTCATTGTGCCCTCCCAAGAAAAGTGATATCTATATGATATCACTTTTCTTGGGAGAATGCAAGGGTGTAAATTGGTCCGTTCTGTGTCGCAGTTTTGTGATAAGTAACTGCCGTAAGAGAAAGGTGCTCTACCGGCTTACAGTCAGCATTGAAGGCAAAAAGAACATTTGTTTTACGACATACAGCGATCACAAAATGACGATACAGGATTTTGTAATTTACATATACCTGAGGAAGAGGAGATACTAAACTCTTCTGTTTTCGGAGGAGGAAAATGATTGATAGCTACTTTGACAGCTAGTTATATGGTACGTCGTATCTTTTCGTCAAGATCACACTGAAAGGCCGTCCCTTCCACAGTGTTAAAAACAAATGCCGACCTGGATCAGCAAAATGGTGACAACATGGCAGATTGATTCATATCCTGGATCTTACGCAACCTCGCTGAGGTTGAAGGGCTCTCAGCCGCACATGTTGCTGTGAACAGGCTGCTTGCGTCAACGAGCGGTTGCTTGTCATAACGAAGCGGTATGGTATGATTCAAGGGAGGTTGGTGCCCCGAAATGGAGAGTGGACGATGCGAGCTGCTCCGAGCAGCCAGGGAGCTCTCATGTCTCCATCTGGTCTCGCTGAGATGGAAAGTGGGATCATGGGACAGAAGATGCTGTTGTATGGCACCCTTGCGCAGGAGGAAAGGAGTTCCCCGTCATGGCTCTGTCATCTCTCTCGAAGAGGACCTTCCGGGTCCTCAGGGGCTGGCTGCTCCCGCTCAGCATGGTGAGCATCCTGGTTATGAGCTGTGCGAGTGCTTCTGGCACGGCTTCTCCCACGCCTACCGTCCCCACGGTCTACACCACGGCAGCTGCAGAGACCGCCGTCTGGCAGAAGTTGCGGCAGCGACCACTGCACATGCCCACAGGCACCCCCGGGACGCCTTGTCCGACCGCACATGGTCATCTGCTGGCGACCGGCGAAGGCATCGCGGTGGGCAGCGGCCCGGTGTATGCCCTCCTTGGGCAACTGCAAAGCACTGGGGCTGACCAACGGCAACGGCAGGGCATCTTGCAGTATGTCGATGCGCAGGCCTACGGCACTGGCGCGAGTGGCTGGGGAGGGATGAAAGTGTTATGGGTGATCGATGTCCACTACAACGGACTGGTGCTCATTCGCGGGCACCAAGTGGATGGCCCACACGACGTGCGCTTTAACGGCGGGCTCGATCAGCTCTACAACACCGATGTACTGTCACCGCCGCTGCCAGCGTTGCGCCTGCTGGAACCACCTCCGGAGACGAACTGGCCCTCCCAGACCCGTTTGCAAGCCCCTGGGTGCTATGCCTATCAGGTCGATGGGCTCACCTTCAGTGAGGTCATTGTCTTCCAGGCCGTGCTGGTCCAGCATTCGTGAGGGGGGTCTGCTCGCCCTGGAATGAACGGAAAGGACCAGATCAAGAGCAGAGGCAAGAGAGGGACGTCTGTGCGGCTCGGAGCAGTTCCTGTCGCTCTCCTCCCCTTCAATTGCATCGTTTGATCGCTCTCCCGCGAGCACGCTGATTCGGGAGAGCGTCTGGTACGCTGTTCTCAATTGCTCTGCTCTGGCAGTCGTTTCTTTCATAAGGTCAAGCGGGCCACAACCTCAGCGAGGTTGCACAAGAGCCAACCTTTCGTGGCAAGGATTGCTTTTCAGCACAAAATGGAGTATGGTCATATCTGGGGAAGAGAACTCCATGCTCATCGAGGGTGTGGATGAACCAGCATGTCGGGGAGTGGTGACTCCACGAGATACGTCTGTGCATTCTCAGGAGGAGGAGATGTCCGTCACGCTGCGCGAGATTACGAAAGACAACTGGCGTCACTGTATTCGGCTCGATCCGGGACCGGCAGGCAAGGCCTTCATTCCTTCTAACCTCTATGCGTTAGCTGAATCCAAGTTTGCTCCCTCCTTTGTCCCGCTAGGGATCTACGTGGAAAGCGTGATGGTCGGATTTATCATGTACAACACGCAACCGGAGGCTGATGGAAGCTATAGCATCTACAGCATGATGGTGGATGCAAGGTACCAAGGCAAGGGGTATGGAACCACAGCGCTGCGGCTGATCATTGAACGCCTTCGCCAGCTCCCCCATTGTACCACGGTCTCTCTCGAGTACGATCGCGTGAATGAACAAGCAGCGCGGCTCTACAGATGCCTCGGCTTTCGGGAGGTAGCCGAGAGTCCAACGGGGGGCGTTATTGCTCATTTACACGTGACGTAACTTATGGATCTCTGAGTATATTTTCACTAGCACGATTGAGCCATCCCTTTGCCGTTTGCTTACCTTTGATTCAATCTGGCAAATCTTTGGCTCTTGCGCCACCTCGCTGATGCGAAAATGATCCAATAAGAAAGAAGTACGGACCCGTTCTGATAGTGACTTTTTTCATCTCATGAGAGCAGCCATTGAAACCACTCATCTGCTTCTGCGGCCCTGGCGTGAGGAAGATTTGGACCATTTGGTTCGGCTCCTCGCCAAGCCTGAAGTGGCTCGCTACATTCGCCTTGCTGGACAATCCTTCACGCGGGAGGAAACAGCCGTGGTTCACGCGCGGGTCTTGCGGAGCTGGGCAGAACTGGGGATAGGCCCCTGTGCGGTCATCGACAAGTCCACTGGCTTGTGGATCGGCAAACTGGGCCTGATGTATTAAGCGGATTGGCCTGGTCCAGACAAGTTCGAGGTGGACTACGAACTGGATCCGGCGTGGTGGGGGCGAGGACTGGCGACCGAGGGAACACAAGCGGCACTGCGCTACGGGTTCGTGGAATGCTTGCTCCCGCGGATCATCGGTGCCACCGTTCCTGAGAACGGCGCATCAAGAAGAGTCATGGAGAAGTGTGGACTGACCTACCAGGGTGAGTTCCGGTTCCGCAATGCCCAGATTGTGTGGTATGCTCTCGACGCCTCACCCTGGAGGACGCTTGCGCACCAGCAGGGGTAGGAGGAAGAAGGCATCGATCCTCCCATGATGGACTCATCGTCACCTTTCCCCCTGGCCTTCTCACTTTGCCATCAGCGAAGTTGCGCAAGAACCATATCCTCGCCGGATTGACGCATATCTCCGCCTAAAAAGAGTCATTTATCAGGGTTTTGAGCACAAAATCGGGCGGATTTCCTGCTCGACATTTCTCGTCAAGGTTATGAGTCAAAATGGATTCCGGGCGAAGTTATGCGTCAGAGAAACTGTCTTTGACTCATCCATTCAAGCTCATTGGACTGGCGATTTTATGAGTCAGAACTGGCGATTTTATGGTCTTTCCGACAGGGGAGACAGACGATCGGCCCAAAAAACAAAAACAGTCACTTCAGGCGAGTGACTGTTTTTGTTTTGTCTTGTATCTTTAACGCTCGTTTGTTGCACTTGATGAGATACTAGCATGGTCGCTTGCGTATCATGTTTTTGCGCAGGCTTCCCGCAGTTAGCAAAATATAGGGGGATTTTTCTATGTCTATGCAACCACCGAACGATCCAAGCTGGCAAGGGCAGCCACCGAACACAAATTACCAGACGTGGCAGCCGCAAGACTACAGTCAGTCTACGCAGCAGCAACCGAGTTATCCACCACTACAATCATTCCAGCAGCCGCCAGGGCCACCGCAACCAGGACAGTTTCAGCCTCAGACCTTTCAGCAACGCCAACAGAGATACAATCGAGGCATTATACGCTGGCTAAAGTCCAAACCGAAGAAAGTACAATTTGCTCTGGGCTGTGGTACTCTTCTTGCTGTTCTTGCGTTATGCATTTGCTCAATCAGCAGCCTTGCAGCAAGCCCGCCAACAACACAAACATCGCCTACACCAACCGATACACCTACATCAGCTGCTGTACTAGCAGCAACTGATACTCCGACTGACACTCCTACCACCACGGCTACACCAAGTCCGACACCCAAACCTACGGCGACGCCTAAGCCAGTAGTGCAAGCAACGCCGACACCCCGGCCTCAACCCACTCCAACGCCACATCACACCGGTGTGAACGGCAATCCCTGGGGCTATGATTTCAACCCGGGCGGCTATATTACCTACCCACCTTCAGGCTTTTGCAGCTACTTCAACTGCATTGCAACGTTCTACGCTTCCGACGATCCCGGCGACGGCTATGTGGTCGAGTGTTCAGATTCGACGTATAGCCAATCTGGTGGTGAGAGTGGAGCATGCAGCTCACATGGCGGGGTGATGCGACCATTGTACAGCCATTGAAGAAGGAAGTAGTTATGAAGAAGATGAGAATCCTGTTTCCGGTATTTATTTTTGTCGTTGTTTCAGCTCTGCTTATGTCTGCCTGTGGTGGGAGCTCTCAGAGTTCATCCTCACCGACGGCAACAACCGGTAAAATATCGCCTACAGCAACATCAACCCCTTCGCCGACACCAACCCCGCATTCTGGGCATGCTGGCCAAACTGCTGATCAGCTTCTACAAGGATTGAAGGCACACGGCTTACCGATTGGCGCCTCCTTTACATACAATGCGGCAAACGACTTAAATCACCAACTGGGGCGCCCTGGTCAGTACATCGGCAAGGTGAACTTCAAGGATACGCGCATCTCAAGCTCGGAGCAAGGCGCTGCCATCCTCGTTGCCAATGGCGGGTCCATCGAGGTGTTTGATAACCCAACTGATGCGAAGAAAAGGTTTACCTATCTTCAGGCCCTTTCCAAGTCCGGTGTGCCTCAGTTTGTGGAATACGAATATCTTGATGGAGTTGTCGTTTTACGGGTCTCCAACCTGCTGACGCCAGATCAAGCAACTCAATATTTGACAGCCCTCAAAGCATTGCCTTGATATGCTCTCACTATAAGCGCCTGCTTGTTGCATTTGATGAGATAATGGCGTAGTTGCTTGTGAATCATGTTTTTCCATAGGCTTCCCGCATTTGGAGAAGAAAAGGGGCTTTTCTATGCAGCCACCAAATAATTCAGGCCAGCGAGGGCAACCATCATGGCTTCCGCAGCCAGGCCAGTTTCAGTCACCGCCTCCAACGAGGCCCCCAGATCATCGTCAGCGAAATGCCTGGCTCATCATCATTGCTATCATGCTGGGAGGCCTCACGCTGCTTGGTATATTGTCTCCACCCTCGCCTTCACCCTCGAATACGACTGCAGTGGCTACACCGACAGTAGATCTGGCCAGCAGCGCTACAGCTCTTGCCCAGCACAATGCAAATCTGACGGCTGTAGCATCTACGCCAACGCCGAAACCAACCCCAACGATGAAACCCACACCAACGCCAACCAAGGTTACAGGCAATTTGACAGCGACATATGGTCCGCCGCGCTTGGGTGGGCCGATCACTGATTTCATCGGCAAGTATGGCAAGCCCAACGATCATACTGATGCCAACTCGTTTCACTGGTTTCGCGATAGTTCCTCAAATGCCGATGGCCTGATTGTGTGGGATCTCACCCACCCCAACCAGGTTGATTCCATTGATGTTCAGGGCGTCAATGGAGATATGCCGAACATGAGTGCGGCTGTTGCTCTTTGCACAGTGTACAATCCTAGCGATGCCCGCCAATTGAAGAGCATTTCGCTTGTCAATGCATCAGGACAAGCATCAGGCGTTGATGTTGTGTATTTGTCAGCATCCCTGGCCCGCGTATTTTCCCCTGATGATTTTACCGATAGCCAACAAAACAATGTGCAGCCGGGCACGTTCGATATCCAATATCTCTACAAAGGCGATGGAACAGGGAGTATCGACAGTTGTAGCATCCTGCCAGGAGAACAGCAAACGCAGGGATAAGAGATCTATTCATCTCGTTTAGCTAGCACTTGCATCCTATGCTCTTAGCATAATTTGCCCAGCTGAAGGCCTGACCAGATCGTGATAGCTTCTCTGACATCAAATCCGAAGATGCGCGTCAAATACTGATTTGAGGCAACGCTCAAAGCATAGGTGCTACTCTGCTATCTTTCCCTGCATTATGTCAACAACAGTGCGTTTGATGCGGTACCGGTGGCGCTTGCCCTCGATCACCCTTTCAGCCTCCAGGACGCCGGCTTTAATCCAGCGCCTGACGGTGTATGCATTCTTCAAGCGCAATAGGGGTAGAGCTACGTAAGCTGTCACCAGCCGCAAAGTGGCAGGAAAAATACTGTATTAAAAAGTGATTATGCGAGCAACATTGCAAAGACAACTATGGCAGGAAGAAAGCGATCTCTGGCA
>Ga0137384_10005603_pt1 | contig 10087 bp, 13 predicted proteins | sample SagtaG_2_FD_104922 | JGI IMG/M metagenome (GOLD analysis project Ga0137384, IMG submission 104922) | Vadose zone soil microbial communities from Sagehorn Ranch, Mendocino, California, USA - Sage2_R_60_16 metaG | ecosystem: Environmental > Terrestrial > Soil > Vadose zone | place: USA...
TAGCTTGCAACACTAAAGGTAGACTGAGGAATGAATATCATAAAGTAGTGTAGCACCTGAGATTGGCTAACGTCAAATCAGTGGAAGCAATCAAGCGAGTATCATATAGGGAACTGGCACTCTATTTTATGGGATATATTCATGTATTGACTACGAAACGCAGGAATACCGCCAGAGCAGGGGAAATGAAAAATAAATGAAGTAGAATCTTGCCAGCCATCAGTTCACGCGCTACTTCGTAATGTCTTAACTGATGGCTGGCAGAGGAGCATTACGGCAGCTAGAGACGACCCGCACCACGGCTACCAGCGAAAAGGTTGTACAGCAACACGATAACCGCCAGAAGCAGCAGTAGATGAATCGCGAAGCTCGAAACATGCAAAACTATAAAACCTAGTAGCCAGAGTATCACAAGAACGACAACGACTGCCCAGAGTATACCTACCATAATCCTTTCACCTTTCGTAATGGAATATTACAAGGAACTGGTTTTCTTCCTGGTATTATTGCCAGTTGAAAGAAAACTTTGTCTCTACATCCATCACGCAAAAAGGGTTAGAGAAGTTTTAAAGAACTCCCCAAAAATAGTTAGAAAATGCTTAGCTTTTTTCAAACTTACCAAGCCGAGCCAGAAGGCCCCCGCATTCATGCGCGGGGATGAATGGCGAGTCCTTAGACGGGTTTGGGCAGAGGGGTTTCCGGTTTTGCCCCGCCGAAAAAGAAGAGATGAACAACTTGGGAGAACCCACGCCGCTCTCTCAGCCGGGGCCACCCGACAGCGCCTGGATACTGGCGCGAGCCGTGAGAGAGAATTTGCACAACGTGCGAATGAGGATGCATCTGCATCTGAAGCCCGGATTTGTATGAGGGCCAGAGCGCGTCGGCTCGCAATTCTGTTGGTCCCCATTGATGTCCCTTTCTCCGAAAGTGTGAAGAGGTGGAACGACAGCAGAACCCCTCGGCTTTCAGCCGTAGGGAGTATCAGTTCCTCGCTCTCTTGTTCACAGAACAGCGAGCACGAAAGCCCCCGTCATGAATGCGGGGGATGAAGCACCGTTCCTTGTTTTGGAGAGGGGAAAGGCTTGTTTTCTTCGTAGATATCTGCCAGACTAACAACATGGAATATCAACATGAAAGCCATTGTGTCCATCTGGTGGTCTATCACCTCATCTGGTGCCCAAAACGACGGCGCAAGATTCTGGTTGGCCTGTTCACGACCGTTTGAAGCAGATCATCGAGCAGGTCGTTGAAGAGCATGCCTGGAAGCTGCTCAAGCTGGCGGTTCAGCCTGATCATGTGCATCTGTTCCTGCGGGCCAATCCCTACACCTTGCCCACCGATATTGCCCGCAAGATCAAAGGGCGCTCCTCTCATCTGTTGCGTGAAGAATTTCCGACCTTGAAACGCATGCCGTCTTTATGGACACGGAGCACATTCTACTCCACCGCAGTCGATGTCAGCGGCCAGATCATTGAACGATATATAGCACAGCAATCAACGCAATAAGGCAAACGAATAGAAACGGCAGGAGGCAAGCCGATGAAGACCAGACGCATGGCCAAGAGGAGCAGAGAAGAGCAGCCAAAGAAGCCGACTCCGACGTTTCTGCTCGAACTGCCTCTGGCAGTTGATGCTTGATGCCGGGCAGGCAAAACGGCTGCGTGCGCATTGGGAAGCCGCGCGCCTGTTTTACAATGCGATCCTCTCCGAAGGAAGCCAACGGCTGCGCCGGATGCGGGCTGATGCGAAGTGGCAAGAGGCACGCGCCATCCCTCGTACCCACAAAGAGGACCGCGCCGCCGCTTTCTCGACCTTGCGCCAGCAGTATGGCTTTTCGGAGGCCGCCTTGCATGAAGCGAGCAAATCGTTGCGCACCACCTGGATTGCGGACCACCTTGACGCGGTGCTGGCGCAAACCCTGGCCTCGCGCGCCTATCGGGCCCTCAACCGGGTGTGCCTGGGGCAAGCCAAACGGGTACGCTTTAAGAGCCGGGGACGAGGGCTTGGAAGCCTCGAGAATAAGCGCAACGATACGGGGCTGCGCTTCGTCTTGCAGAAGCCGGAAGAAGGTCATCAGGGCTACCTGCTCTGGAAAGAGGATCGGTTGCCTGCTCTCATTGACTGGAAGGACCCGGTCGTCAGACATGGCTTGGAGCAGCGCATCAAGTATGCCCGGCTCGTTCGGCGGCCTGCCTCCAGCGCCAGGGCGCAGGGAGCCGATGCCCATGGGGATTGCTACTTCGTCCAATTGGCGCTGGAAGGCATTCCCTCTCACAAGCCCAAACATCCTGTGGGCACGGACACGATCGGGCTGGATCTGGGGCCTTGCAGCATCGCCGTTGTGCCACGGCAGGCTCAAGCGCACCTTGAGGTGTTAGCCGAAGACCTGGCTCCCAACGAAAAGGCGATGCGTCGCCTGCAACGCAAGATGGATCGCCAGCTTCGAGCGGCCAATCCCGAGCGCTATGATGAGAAAGGATGCCCCAAGAAACGGGGCAAGGGGAGCAAAGCGAATACCCCCTGGAAGCGGAGCAAGGGGTATGAGGCGATAAGGAGGCGCAAGGCGACCAAAGAGCGCAAACTCAAAGCCCATCGCAAGAGTCTGCACGGTCGCAAAGTCCATGAGATCGTGGCTGTGGGCAACACCATCGTCACCGAAAAAATTTCCTACCGAGGCTGGCAAAAACGCTATGGCAAAAGCGTCGGACTTCGTGCTCCAGGGATGTTCATCGACCATCTGAAGCGCACCGTTGCAAGCACGGGCGGCACCCTGCTCGAAGTTCCGACGCGCAGCACCCGATTGTCGCAGTTTTGCCACAGCTGTGGCACGTACCAGAAAAAACCCCTGTCCCAGCGCTGGCATCAGTGCGCCTGTGGGATCGGGCCGGTGCAGCGCGACCTGTATTCGGCGTTTCTGGCGGCCTATCTTGATCCAGATCATCCCAGCCCCTCGTGTGCCCAGTATGTCATTCCCTGGTTGCGACATGAAGTCGTTTACGTAGCTGTTGGGACTTATGCAATGGGACCCAACCCGGTGTTCCACCACCGGTATCTTACTAAGACCTGCGACAGGAGTAATCCTGGGGTAGGAAGCTCTTAGGACAATGTACCCTCCCTCAGATGAGGGCGATGGAACCGTGAGGGGAAGTCGTAACCGCAAGCACCAATGCAGTTGAGGGGCTAAGGTTCGACGGTATGGCTAACAGAAGTGAATCGCTGATAAACACCGTTACGACAAACAAGCCAAAGGTGATGAGAGGCTTGAACCAAAAGGTACGTGATCGGTAGGGAGGCTCCAGGGTCCTCTCTCGTGGACAGGTGATCACCGGTGAACAGGCGGAGCCTAACCCGTCGAGGTACGTAAACGGAACATGGTAAGTCTGTACCTCTCCCAACATGGGAAAGCAGCCTGCAAAGGATGCCCATAGAGGTGCAGATAGAGGAGGACGGAAAAAGCAAAGGCTGTGCTGCAATGGTACAGATAGAAGGTCTCCTTCACACGAAAGTGGGCTGACTTCCGTCTGGTCTTTCATGACGAAAAGGATTGGTACATGACACAGAAGGAAAAGCAGATGGCGGCAGAAATGACTCCACCGGAACTATCCGATGAAGAAACGTCTGCTGGTGCATCCTTCCACGATATGTTGGAATGGCACGGCACTCGCTGGTACCGCTGCGAACGTAACGTGCGTCGGCTCCAAGCCAGGATCGTCAAGGCAACTCAGGAAAAGAGGTGGGGTAAGGTGAAAGCCTTGCAACGGCTCTTAACCCACTCGTTTAGCGGCAAAGCACTTGCCGTACGACGAGTGACGGAAAACCAAGGCAAGAAGACACCAGGGGTGGACAAAGTGGTTTGGGATACGCCGGAGAAGAAAGCACGAGCCATACGCGACCTACGGCAGCGAGGGTATCACCCACAGCCATCAAGGCGCGTGTATATCCCCAAGAGCAATGGTGCTCAAAGGCCACTCTCGATCCCGACTATGAAAGATCGAGCCATGCAGGCTCTCTATCTGTTGGCCTTTCAACCCGTAGCCGAGACGCTTGCCGATCCACACTCGTACGGGTTCCGTCCCGAACGATGTACGGCAGACGCGCTTGTCTACTGTCACATCCTCTTTTCGGCGAAAAAAGGGGCAGAATGGGCGCTAGAGGGAGACATCAAGGCATGTTTTGATAAAATCTCACATGCCTGGCTGCTGGCTCACATTCCCATAGAAAAGGATATCTTGAGAAAATGGCTGAAAGCAGGATATATGGAGAAAAACGTCCTCCATGCAACCGAAGAGGGAACGCCGCAAGGCGGGACGATTTCACCCGTCATTGCGAATATGGCCCTGGACGGACTGAGCCAGCACCTTCAAGAACGGTTCCCACGCTCAAAGCACGGAAACAGTCCCAAAGTTAATCTGGCAAGGTATGCAGATGACTTTATTGTGACAGGAGCTTCAAAAGAGCTCCTGGAGCAAGAGGTCAAGCCTTTGATTGAAACCTTCATGCAAGAGCGAGGTCTCTCCCTCTCGCAAGAGAAAACAGTCATCACGCACATTGAGGACGGCTTCGACTTCCTTGGACAACAGGTACGCAAGTACAAAAACGGGTCCGTCTTAACGACACCTGCGAAGAAGAATGTGAAAGCATGCTTGAAAAAGGTCTGAGGGATCATCGAAAAGAACAAGGCAAGCTCTGCTGGACAACTGATCGAGAAGTTGAACCCCGTCATAAGAGGCTGGGCAATCTACCATCGTTTTGGGGCCAGTAGTCAAACCTTTAGCTCTGTGGATCATGCAATCTTTAAGAAGTTATGGCAGTGGGCAAAAAGGAGACACCCAAAGAAAAACGCCACTTGGGTGAAGCAGAAATACTTCAGAACAAAGGGGGCGAAACACTGGGTGTTTACTGGAGAGGTCACAGATGAGGAGAGGAACACAACACTCGTCTACCTACAGCGAGCAATAGATGTGAAAATCCAAAGGCATACTCCCATACAGGGAGCAGCAAACCCGTTTGATCCGGCCTGGGAAACGTACTTTGAGAAACGTCTTGACGTGAAAATGGAACGGAACTTGGCCGGCAAAAGACGGCTCCTGAATCTGTGGAAGGAACAAAGAGGTCTCTGCCCCATGTGCAACCAGAAAATCACCAAAATCACAGGGTGGCACAGTCACCATCTGATCTGGCGAAGCAAAGGTGGTACGGATAGCGTAGAAAACCGTGTGCTCCTTCATCCTAACTGCCATAGACAACTACACAGCCAAGGTTTACACGTGGAGAAACCGTGTCCCATTGATCGAAACGGGGCATAAGAAAGGCTTGAGCGAGCATATGGGGAAACTCATACGTGCCGTTCTTAGGGGGCTTGGGGGCAGCAATGTCCCCCGGCTACCCGGCGAAGGTGCGGAGGCGCGCCTGCGAGCAGTACACGAGCGGAATCTCCAACGCGCGAAAGAGGGGCAGGTCTTGCCTCGAAGCTTTGGTATCCCCAGAGCCGGAGCGCGTCTGCTCAAAAGTCCGAGTGAACCCACACAAGAGCCCGTCTTCCTGCTCACGCACGGGAGGCTGGAAGCGTGGAAGGAACGCTCCGAACCCCCCCGTGCTTTAGCCGGAGGGGCTCTCAGTTGCCAACTCATTTGAGTTGCTGTACTGTATATACAGGAGATATATGTTTTCCGCTCTCCCCTTACCAGAATTCCGGCAAAAACGCCCAATACTTTTGGCGAAGGGTCGTATCAACGAGTGATTTTTCCACTCAGTCAGGGATGGAGACGAAGACATTCACACTATTGACAAGGAGTAAACGACTATGGCTGCTAAGCAGCAGACAACGACCCAGAAGGCAAACCTGCAGGCGCACGGCACGCGTGCGAATGATGAGGCCATCGTCGTTGACAATTTCAGCAAAAGTTACGGCTCCCACCGGGTCGTTGATCAATTACATTTTACCGTTCATAGAGGAGAGGTCTTTGCCCTGCTGGGACCTAACGGTGCTGGCAAGACCACGACAGTGGAAACGCTGGAGGGATACAGAAGGCCCGATCAAGGGAGTGTTCGCGTCCTGGGGCGCGATCCCATACGCGAAGCCCAGTCACTGAAGCCGCTTATTGGTGTTATGCTGCAGCAAGACGGACTGTACCCCGCTTTGACGGCTCGCGAGATACTGCGCCTCTACGCAGGTTACTTCCGAGAACCTCAAAATATCGATGCATTGCTAGAACGCGTTGGACTTTCGGCGGCAGCGAGGACCCGCTGTCGGCGATTGTCAGGTGGGCAGAAACGCCGTTTAGCGCTGGCGGTCGCACTGGTGGGCAATCCCTCGCTTGTCTTTTTGGACGAACCAACAGCGGGTATGGATCCACAGGCACGTTTGGCAACATGGGAGATAATTCGCGACCTGAAACAGCGAGGAGCGACAGTGTTATTGACCACGCACTTGATGGATGAAGCAGAACGGTTAGCCGACCGCGTAGCCATTATCGATCACGGGCGGCTGGTAGCGCTCGATACCCCTTCACAAATGATGGGCGTGCAAAATGCCACTACTGTGCGCTTTGTAGCTCCAACCGGCCTGGATTGCACACAATTAGCGGCTCTACCAGCCGCACAAAGGGCCGAAGAGATTCGCCCGAGCAGCTATTTGATAGAGACAGAGGCAGTTCCAACACTTTTAGCAGAGCTTACCGCGTGGTTGCGCGACAATAACATCACCCTTTCTGAACTGCATGTAGGGCATGGTTCGCTAGAAGATTTGTTCCTGCGACTAACAGGGGCAGAGGTGCGAGAATAATTATGGCGATACAGACATTGGATCAGCATACAGGAGGCAGGAACAAAGCGGCACCTCGCTTGCGCCAGATTCTAATCCAGACACAATTTGAATTGCTTCTCACACTGCGACGCGGTGAGAACATATTGATTACATTGATTGTTCCAGTCATTTTACTCATCTTCTTTACATCGCTGAATATTGCCACGGTGGTCAACGGTCACGCCGTCAACTTTCTCCTCCCGGGAATACTCGCGCTGGCGGTGATGGCTGCGGGGATGGTGAACCTTGGTATCGCAACTGCCTATGAACGCTACTACGGCGCGCTAAAGCGCCTTGGCGCATCGCCGCTGTCACGGAGCGGGCTGATAATTGCGAAAGTCATCTCTATTCTGGTGCTGGAAGTAGTCCAGGTAATACTGGTAGTGGGGGTCGCAGTGACACTCTATGGTTGGCAACCTGCTGGTTCACCATTGCTTGCCATCCTGGTAATGGCACTTGGTACAGTCACTTTTGCCGCTATCGGCCTGGCTATGGCTGGCGCGCTGCGCGCTGAAATCACATTGGCAGGGGCTAACGCACTCTTCCTGCTTTTTGTCCTGCTCGGAGGTGGCATCCTGCCCTTGAGTCATCTCCCGGCTCCGGTTGCCGCCATCGCTCAGTTTCTACCGGCTGCTGCATTTACGCAGGCCCTGCAAGCAACTATGAGCAATGGCACAGCATTTCCTGGTTTCGCTTTAGTGGTGCTCGCCGTTTGGGCCCTTGCTGTGCTTGTCATTGCTATAAGAACGTTTCAATGGGAATGAGATTGGGCAGAATGTTTATCCAACCAGGAGCATGGCTCCGGTTCCAAGGTGACCCGGCACGAGCAGGCAATCAGGTTTTCATAGCTGACCATATCCACTGGTCAGGGCAGGTATAATCGAGCACGGCCAAGTTCCCTCTATGTTCTGAAAGACTGATAATAAACTGTGGCACACTGGAATGCTGTAGCTGGTTTTCAGTATTAGGTATCAAGATGGAGATACCATCCGTCCCCTGGATGTGCGAAATGGTCTGATCAAAGGTAGCAACCTGGTCGATGATAATTTTTACGCTAAAGCTTACGATCTGACTCTGATTATCGTAACCCAAGAAACGCGGAATGATCGTATCCATTGCTTTGCGAAATGGATCATGAAATGTGAAATCCGTTTTATATGGATTATCAGCTGGCGCTTTGGCAAACGAGAAGGCTTCGCTACAGAGGGAGTATTTATAGGCGCTATTTGGCACCCTGACTAGAAGCGATCCGTACACAACGGGCTTGGGGGTGTCTAATCGTCCACGGATAACAAGAATGCTCACCACCACAACTATCAGAACGAGAGAAAGTAGTAACCACTTTTTCATCAATACACCCTCTCCAGGATTGAGAAGTACATTCAATACGAGATAGGCGGCTAAAGAGTCGGGTGTACGAAAAGTTATGTCTAAATGTTAAAAGTTGTCACCAACTACCACCAGCGGATGCCTCTGCATGCATGCAGGGGGAGGAAGCAGGCGTACCTTGAGCTGGCAAGGAGGAAGTTCTCCCTCCTGTCATGTCATTGCGTAGTCGAACCCATCTGCTCGTTGAAGGATCCGACAAAAGCGCGCTGGAATGCCCTGCACCTTCCCCATGCGAAGCTGCCCGCTGGCGCGCACCGCGATGCGTCCGGTATGCGTGCCGCAGGCGGCGAACCCTGCCGGCACGACCGCTCGCACCCGGTCGCCCGTCTTGATGCCCCGCACCTGCTTGTTGCGCATGAGATAGCCGCGCGGGAAGCCACACTCGTCCATGTTGGTGCGACCGTAGCGTCCCCGACCCACCGCCGTGATCGTCACCGTCTTGAGCCTACCCGTATCCACCCCTGCCAGTTCTCCCACGCAGAGGGCATCCAGCGCATGCGTTTTGGGGAGGTCGCAGCGCGCCCGGTTCCAGCGCGTGCGTCCCCCGCTCCAGCCGCCAATGGGTATCCCCAGTTTCTCAAGCTCGCGCACCAGCGCGAAGCGCGTCGCGTTGACGGCGGCGGCATCCCTGAGCGGGGCTTTGGCCTGCGCCTCCACCTGCGGGTGGCCGAACTCGGCCGCCGTCCGGTTCCCTTTGGCGCTGTTGCAGTCATGGCAGGCCAGCACGAGGTTGGACACCCGGTGGGAGCCGCCTCGGCTGCGGGGCAGCTGGTGGTCGAGCTCAAAGGGCACGTCCCCCTTCCCGCAGTACACGCAGCGGTGCTGGTATTTTTCCAGCAGATAGGCCCGCGTTTCCCAGCCGGCACGCTCACCCCGCTGGTACTCCAGACCGCTGATCTCCGGGTTCTGCAGCAGCTGCGGATCGAATTTCACCCGTTCCACCTCGATGCGCTTGAGCGGTACCCACCGGCTAAAGCGCCGCGCCCAACTCAGCACGTTGCCGACCCGGGAGGCCAGCGAGGGCGGGAGCCACCGCGGTGGGCGCCTGCGGTGGTCGAAACGCGCTGGTCGGTAGCGCAGGTTGGCGCTGCGACGGCGGCGGCGATAGCCCGAGCGCTCGAGCATGGCCTGGTGCACTTCCGCTCCCCGGTGGCGCACCTCACTGAGATGCAGCGCGTGATGGAGCGGGCCCTCTGCCGTTGCCTCTTGCCTCGCAATGGCCATGCCCGTGGTCTTGCTGCCCGGATCGATCTTGAGCGACACCGGTTGCAGCGTGCTCTCTTCGACCCGACGATCCTTGAGCCGGATCACGAACGGGCTCAGCCGATGCACCACCGCCCGCCTACGCGCGAGCAACAGGCGCGCCCGTTTGGGCGAGCACGGCATGAGTGGCTTCTTGTGTCTGTCAACAACGAAGACCACGAGTTTCCTCCTTTTTCCTCACCATAAGGTCCCCTTACGGGGCGGTGTGACGGTCCCGGGCCGGCGTGCCCGCGACGCTCCCCTCGCCCATGTTGGAACGGCTTGTTCGGCTCCGCGCACCGCCCGATACCCCGAACAGGCTTTTAACACCAGAGCGGCAGGGCTCCAGACTGAGGAAGCATCTGGAGGTGCCATGACCATTCCAACGGAGTCCCCTCGCCTCGAGGCCGTCTCGATCAGGGACTGAGGCTGGACAACGACGGACTCGCGAAACGCAAGCCCCCGCGTTCTACGCGTGGGGTCGTTGACTGATAACATACCTTGATGAAACATTGTGTGTCAACATGTGCGGCTTTACGGCATACTGCAGTTTTACGAGGTGAAAACACTGAGGGCGGAAGCGCCATCGAAGGTGTGACGCCCGCCGCCCTTAGAATTCGCGCTTTGTAACGAGGCTGACTTCCTCCGAGA
>Ga0137384_10005604_pt1 | contig 10084 bp, 8 predicted proteins | sample SagtaG_2_FD_104922 | JGI IMG/M metagenome (GOLD analysis project Ga0137384, IMG submission 104922) | Vadose zone soil microbial communities from Sagehorn Ranch, Mendocino, California, USA - Sage2_R_60_16 metaG | ecosystem: Environmental > Terrestrial > Soil > Vadose zone | place: USA: California...
ACCGGGGCGGAGTGACTTCGCTGCAGGGCCCGACACCCGGTCATGTTCTGTCGACTGCTTGCACAACCTTAGCGGGGAGGCCCTTCAAATATACGAAAACTGGTAAACTCTGGAACAACATAGGCGGAACTAAGAAGCTTTGGACACATGCAGTATTGTGAATCGCCAGCAACCTAGTTTCTTGGTAGGAATACTTAATTAATCGCCGGCCGGGCTCGGCGCAGCCCTCCGCCATCGTTACGGACAGTAATGTGACGCCGGTCATGCTGGGGGCATGCGGCCACGCACCGTGTTGCCGGACGGTATCCTTCGAGAGTCGGGCATGTGAACGGTCTCGTCCGCGCCTCGTGACCGGTCATGACCGAGACCGGGGCAGGGGCGGGCCAGTCACGCAGCAGCCAATCGAGGAGCGCCGCCACGTGACTGTGAGCCGTCCGGCCGCTGTCGTCATTCTTGCCGCGGGCGCAGGGACGCGCATGAAATCCCAGCTCCCGAAGGTGCTGCACCCGATCTGCGGTGCGAGCATGCTCGATCACGTGCTGGCCGCCGCCAGGGAGCTCGGCCCGGCTGAGCTGATCGTCGTGGTGGGCCATGCCCGCCGTCAGGTCACCGCCCATCTCGCCCGGCACGCGCCGGACGTGCGGGTGGTGGTCCAGGACCGGCAGGGCGGCACCGGGCACGCCGTCCGCATGGTGACCGAGACGGTGGGCCTGGGCCGGGGCACCGTGGTGGTGACCTACGGTGACACCCCGCTACTGCGCGGTAGCACGCTCGCCGCGCTGGTCACCGAGCATGCCGCCGCGGGCGCCGCCGCCACCGCCCTGACGACCCTGATGGCCGACCCGGCCGGCTACGGCCGGATATTGCGCGATGGCCAGGGCGCCTTTGCCGGGATCGTGGAGGAATCGGACGCGACCCCCGGGCAGCGGGCGGTCACGGAAATAAACTCGGGCGTTTACGCATTCGAATCGGGCCTGCTGGCCGATTCGGTGAAGCGGCTGCCGACCGACAACGCCAAGGGCGAGGAATACCTCACCGACGTGGTCGCCATCCTGCGCGCGGAAGGCCACCGCGTGGCCACCGTGACGATCCCGGACAGTGATGAGGTCCGCGGCGTGAACGATAGGGTCCAGCTCGCCTGCGCCCGCCGGATCCTCAACGCGCGGATCCTGGACGGCTGGATGCGCGCGGGCGTGACGATCGTCGACCCGCTGACCACGCTCATCGACACGGGCGTGATCCTCGAGCCCGATGTCGAGATCGGCCCGGGCACCCAGCTCACCGGCTCGACGGTGGTCGAGACGGGCGCCTATGTCGGCCCGGGCTGCGTGCTCACGGATACCGCCGTCGGCAAGGGCGCCGCGCTGACCCACGTGGTCGGCGTGTCCGCCAGGGTCGGCCCGGGCGTCGCGGTGGACCCCTTCACCTACCTGGCGCCGGGTACCGAGCTGCCGGCCGGGAAGCCGGGGCCGCCGCGGAGCGGTGCGGGCAGGCCCGCGGGAAAGGCAAGAAAGGAAGCACAGGCGTGACGGGCATCACGGTCAAGGCCAGGAAGAAGCTCATGCTGTTCTCCGGCCGCGCGCATCCCGAGCTCGGCCAGGAGATCGGCGCCTGCCTCGGCATCGAGCCGACCCCGACCAGGCTGTCGGACTTCGCCAACGGCGAGATCTTCGTCCGCTTCCTCGAGTCGGTCCGCGGCTGCGACGCCTTCGTGCTGCAGAGCCACACCGCGCCGATCAACCGCTGGATCATGGAGCAGCTCATCATGGTCGACGCGCTCAAGCGCGCGTCCGCCAAGCGGATCACCGTGGTGACGCCGTTCTTCGGCTATGCCAGGCAGGATAAGAAGAGCCACGGCCGCGAGCCGATCTCGGCCCGGCTGATGGCCGACCTGTTCGCCGCCGCGGGCGCGGACCGGCTGATGGCGGTGGACCTGCACACCGCGCAGATCCAGGGCTTCTTCGACGGGCCCGTGGACCACCTGTTCGCGCTGCCGATCCTGGCCTCCTACATCGAGGGCCGGCTGGACGTGTCGCGGGTCACGGTGGTCGCCCCCGACGCGGGGCGGGTCCGGGTCTGTGAGCGGTGGACCGACCGGCTCGGCAGCCCGCTGGCCATCATCCACAAGCGCCGTGATCCCGATGTCGCCCACCAGGTCGCCGTGCTCGAGGTTGTCGGCGACGTGGCCGGGCGGACCTGCATCGTCGTGGATGACATGATCGACACCGGCTCGACCATCACCAAGGCGGCCGAGGCCCTGTTCGCCCAGGGAGCGGCCCAGGTCATCGTCGCCGCCACGCACGGGGTGCTGTCCGGCGCCGCGGTCGACGAGCTGAAGAACTCACGGATCGGCGAGGTCATCGTGACCAGCACCCTGCCCATCCCGCCGGAGAAGCGGTTCGACAAGCTCACCGTGCTCTCGATCGCGCCGCTCCTCGCCCGGGCCATCCAGGAGGTCTTCAGCGACGGGTCGGTGACCAGCCTGTTCGAGGGCCGCCCCTGACCGGGTCGCTGCCCAGCGCGACCGGCTAGCAGCCGAGCGCACATATTTGCGGATTTCATGACGCGATCATGCACAAAATTTTCCGATAACGTGCACTTTCGCGTCATAACGCGGCTAATACTCCTTGTGTTGCGGCCGTCGGGGGAATCATGCGATCCCGGAACCCACGCCGCACGCCCCGGCCCGCGCGGGCCGGGGCCAGGCATGTCAGGGAGCACCTTACGGGGAGGGCATGATGCGAAGAGTTCCGCGATGGCTAGCGTGGCACGGGGCAGGCGCCATGGTGGCCGTGCTCGCGGTGGGAGCCAGCGGGATGGCCCCGGCCGCGGCGGTCACCGGCCCGGTGTCCGCGACTCCTGAGGCGGGAACGCCGCAGCTGGTCACCACGGCAACCACCGAGCAGATCCGGAAGCTGGTGGACTGCGGCGGGACCATGTACGCGGTAGGGACCTTCACCGAGATCAGCCAGGGGGCCACCACCTTCACCAGGAACAACATCTTCAGCTTCAGCGACACGACCCCCTACACCATCAAGGCGTGGAATCCGAACGTCAACGGTGAGGTCAACACGATCGCGTTCAACAACGGCAACTGCGCCGACGCGTACATCGGCGGGAAGTTCACCACGGTGGGCAGCACCGCGGTGAAGAACATCGCCGAGATCGACACCAGCACCGGCGCCGTCGTGCCTGCCTTCAAGTCCAACGCCAGCGGCCAGGTCGAGACGATCCTGGCGGCCAAGGGCCACCTGCTGACCGGCGGCTTCTTCAAGGGGATCAACGGCAGCAGCGCCAACCCCTTCTACATCAGCCTGAACCCGGCCACCGGCAAGGACGACGGCTACCTCGGCCTGGCCGTCTCCGGGCACTACGTGTACACCGGCGCGAAGACCAACAACACCGAGGTCTACAACCAGCAGCTGAGCCCGAGCGGCAACAGCGTCCTGGTGGAAGGTGACTTCACCTCGGTGGGCGGCGTGGCCCGCCAGCAGATCTTCATGCTGAACCTGGGCGCCAGCCAGGGCACGGTGAGCGCCTGGAACTCCGCGCAGTTCAGTCAGTTCTGCGCCGACAACCGGCCGTTCTACATCCAGGCCGCGGCCTGGTCGCCGGACGGTACCGAGGTCTACATCGCGGACACGGGCAGGAACCCGCACAACTGGAACCACACCTTCCCGCTCACCGGGCTGTGCTCGGTGGCCGCGGCCTTCCCGGCGACCCAGGCCGGCGGCCTGACCCCCGATTGGATCAACTACACCGGCTGCGACTCGCTGTACTCGGTGGCGGCCGACTCGAGCGCCGTGTACGTGGGCGGCTCCGAGCGCTGGGCGGACAACGCCAACGGCTGTAACCACCCGGGTGCCGGCTCGGTCAACGCGCCGGGCATGGGCGGGTTCACCCCCGGGGCCTCGGGCGGGGCGCTGCTGGAGAACGCAGGGAAGACCGCCGGGCTGTACTCCCGGGCACGCGGGCTGGGCGCGGACGACATGCTGCTCACCGGCGCGGGCCTGTGGATCGCCAGCGATAACCTCCAGGGCTCGGCCATGTGCGGCGGCGCCGCCGGGCACGCGGGGATCTGCTTCCTGGCCTACTCCTGATCCAGCACGGCCGAAGGCCCCGTGGCGCGCCACGGGGCCTTCGGCCATCCGGGGTTCGAGAGGAGCGCTCCGCGGGCCAGCCGGGCCGTAGGCCATCGGGGTTCGGGGGGGCGCTCCCCCCGGGTAAACACGGGCCACCGGGAGGTTCCCGGGGGGCGTTCCCCCGGGTAAACACGGCCAAGGCCCCGTGACGAAGGAACGGGGCCTTGAGCCACCGGGGGGTTCCGGGGGTCGCTCCCCCGGGTAAACACGGCCCCGGCCCGGTAACGGAGGAACCGGGCCGTAGGCCATCGGGGGGTTCCGGGGGGTCGCTCCCCCGGGCAGATACGGCCAAGGCCCCGTGACGAAGGAACGGGGCCTTGCGCCACCGGGGGGTTCCGGGGGGTCGCTCCCCCGGGCAGATACGGTAAGGCCGCCGGCGGAGGGCTGGCTTTCCGCCGGCGGCCGGCCTGCGGGCCGTTGGTCTGATGACGAACGGATGGCTGCCTGGTGGTGACCGCTGCCCCGCCCCGGCAAGCGCGGGGGCAGCGGTCACCAGCTCTGGGAAGCCGCGTATCGCGGCTCCGGCCGTTCGCCAAGCTGGACGAGAGCCGTCCCGTAACCGTGCGGCCGCCCGGCCGCCATGTCACGGTTCGCTCCGGATCGCCCCCGCGGAGATCCGCAACTATTCCGGCCTCATCCGGCTCATTTCTCACACCGTGGTCGAAATCGAGCATCGCAGCATACGATTGCGCGACGATTGACGCGTGATTGCGCATTCCGGGGCGATACGGTTCCGGCTGCTCGGACCGGTCGAGGTGTGGACCGGCGACGGCTGGGCCAAGATCGGGGCAGCCAAACGCCGGGCGGTGCTAGCGGCGCTGCTGGTGCACCGCGGCGAGCCGGTGTCCATCGACACGCTGATCGAGGAACTGTGGCCGGACGGGCCACCGGCCAAGGCCGCGAACCTTGTCAGCATCCACATCTACCATCTGCGCAAGCTGATCGGGGATGCCGAGGGCCAGGTGCTGGTCACCAGGGCGCCGGGCTACCAGCTCGTGCTGGCGCCCGGGGAGCTGGACGCGGACCGGTTCGCCGCGCTGGTCACCGGCGGCCGGCGGGCACTGGGCGGCGATACGCCGGAACGGGCGGCGGAACTGCTCGGCGAGGCGCTGGGGCTGTGGCACGGGCGGCCGCTGGCCGATGTGGCGGCCACGGCGCTGGTGGCAGCCGAGGCGGACCGGCTGGAGGAGTCGCGGGTCGGGGCGGAGGAGCTGTTTGCCGAGGCCTGCCTGGCGTGCGGGCGGTACGCCGAGGTGGTGCCGCGGCTGCGGCGGCTGCTGGCGGACCACCCGCTGCGGGAGAAGCTGTGGGCGCTGCTGATGCGCGCGCTGTGCGGCGCTGGCCGGCAGGCCGAGGCGCTGGAGGTGTACGAGCAGGCCCGCAAGACGATCTCCGAGGAGCTTGGCGTCGACCCCGGTGCCGAGCTGCGGCAGCTTTACCAGCAGATCCTGGACGCCGACGGCGAGCAGGCCGTGGTCAGCCTCGCCATACCTGGGCCCCCGCCGGCGCCGCCCGCGCCGACTCCGGCCCAGTTGCCGGCCGACATCTCCGATTTCACCGGCCGGTCCGGCCAGGTGGACCAGCTCCGGGAGCTGCTCGCCGAGGTGGCCGTGGCCGACGGCAGCCCGGGCGCGGTGCGGGTGGTGCTGGTCGTGGGCCCGGGCGGGCAGGGCAAGACCACGCTGGCGGTGCACGCGGCGCACCTGCTGCGCGAGGAGTTCCCCGACGGGCAGCTGTACGCCAGTCTGCTGGGCGCCACCCAGTCGGCCGACCCGGCCGAGGTACTGGCCCGGTTCCTGCGTGACCTGGGCGCCGACCCGGCGCGGATCCCACTGGAGGCGGAGGAACGCGCGGCGCGCTACCGGACCAGGCTGGACGGCCGGCGGATGCTGATCGTCCTCGACGACGCACGCGACACCGAGCAGGTCCGGCCGCTGCTGCCCGGCAGCGCCTCCTGCGCGGTGCTGATCACCGCCCGCCACTGGCTGCCCGAACTGGCCGGTGGCGCGGTCCTCGACCTGGATGTGCTGTCCGGCGACGAGGCCCGGGCACTGTTCACCAAGATCGTCGGTGAGCGGCGGGTGACCGCCGAGCCCGGCGCGACCGGCGAGGTGCTCACGGCCTGCGCCGGCCTGCCACTGGCGATCAGGATCGCCGGCGCCCGGCTGGCCACCCGCGGCAACTGGAGCATCCAAACCCTCGCCGGCCGGCTGGCCGACGAGCGGCGCCGGCTGGACGAACTGCGCGTCGGCAACCTGGCGGTCCGGGCGTCGTTCGAGGTCAGCTTCGCCACCCTGCCCGGCCCCGCCACGCCCGGCGGCCCGGCCCCGGCGCGGGCGTTCCGCCTGCTCGGGCTGTGGACCGGGCCGTCGATCAGCCTGCCGGCCACGGCGGCCCTGCTCGGCGAGGGCGACGAGGCCGCCGCCGAGGCGCTGGACATGCTGTTCGACGCGCACCTGCTCGAATCACCCGAGCCCGACCGGTACCGCTTCCACGACCTGCTCCGGGTGTACGCGGCCGACCGGGCCCGCACCCAGGAGACCGAACCGGACCGCACCGCGGCGGTGGCCAGGTTGCTCACCTGGTACCTGCACACCGCCGAAGCGGCCGCCGCGGTCATCTCCGCGCGGCACGCCCGGGTCCCGCTGGGCCCGCCGCCCGCCGGTGTCCAGCCACTGGGCTTCGGCTCGCTCGAAAACGCGCTTGCCTGGTGCGATGCCGAGCGGCCCGGGCTGATGGCCGCCACGCGCCTGGCCGCGTCCGCGGGCCAGCACGAGATCGCCTGGAAGCTGGCGGCCGCCTTGATGAGCTTCTACTACCGCCGCAGTCACTGGGGTGACTGGGTGGCCACGCACCAGGCCGGGCTGGACAGCGCCCGGGCACTGGGCGACCGGCTGGGCGAAGCGTGGATGCTCAATAACCTCGGCATGGCCTACGGCGTGCAGCACATGGAGCAGGCCGTGGCGTCCTTCGAGCAGGCGCTGGCGATCTTCCGGGAGATCGGCGACGAGCCCGGCGAGGCACGGGCCGCGGGCAACGTGGCCCAGGCCTACGTGGACGTGCGCCGTTTCGACGACGCCTGGTCCGTCGCGCAACGGTCGCTGGCCATTCAGCGGAAGATGGGCAATCGCTATTCCGAGGGCGTGGTGCTCGGCCATCTCGGCCGCGCCTCCCGGGAGCTGGGCAGGTACGCCGAGGCCGTCGGCCATCTGGAACTGGCGCTGGCGATCTTCCGCGAACTCGGGCAGCAGTACGGCGAGGCCGATTCACTCACCGACCTGGGTGATGCCTACCTGTGCCTGGACCAGGTGGACAGCGCCGTCACCCACCTGCGCGAAGCCCTCGCCATCCGGCATGACATCGGTGACGTGCACGGCGAGGCGGTCACGCTCCAGTCGCTCGGCCTCGCGCTGGACCGCGCCGGGGACCACGCCCAGGCCCGCGACCGGCTCGCCGAGGCGGTGCGGCTGTTCGAGGAACTGGGGGATCAGGCGCAGGCCAGGGCGGCCGCGGAGGCCCTGGATGGCCTGGGCAAGCCGGGCAGCTAGGTCAGTGCCATCTTCCCGTTAGGTAATACTTCGGCCGCCTGGCTGAGGGTGTCCCGCCTCGTCGTTACGCTTCAGCTGGAATTATCCGGTCTGTTAGTAACCTTCCCGGTGGGCACTGGGGGAAAGGATCACTAATGGGGGACGAAGAGACTGACGCCCAGCAGGCGCCAGACGAGGAGCAGACCGAACCCACGGGGCAGCCAGATCCCAACGAGCCGGGGACGGACGAGCCAGACACCGGAGACACCAATGGTGAAGGCCCCCCCGACGACGGCTCCATCTATATCGGCTAGGCCCGGCGTTCCGGCCGCGGTGCCCGCGAAGGTGACGGGCGCCGCGGCCGAGCCGTAGTTCAGCCCGCCCGGCCCGATTCCGCCTGCGGCACCGGTGTCCTGGCTAGTCCTGCAGCCTGCGGCGGACCTCGGCGGCGACCCTGGCACCTTCGCCCCGGCCCGCGACCCGCGGTGTGAGGACCTTCATGACCTGGCCCATGGCGCGCGGGCCGCTCGCCCCGGTCTCCTCGACGGCGGCCGCCACCAGCTCGCCGAGTTCGGCGTCGGTCAGCTGGGCAGGCAGGTAGGCGTCAAGCACCGCGCCCTCAGCGCGCTCGGCCGCCGCCTGCTCGTCCCGCCCGGCGGCGGCGAACGCGTCGGCCGCCTCCCGGCGCCGTTTCGCTTCCCTGGTGAGCACGGCGAGCACCTCGTCGTCGCTGAGTTCCCGCGCGGCGCTTCCCGCGACCTCCTCCTTCGTGACCGAGGTGAGCGCCATCCGCAGGGTGCGGACGGTGACCTTGTCCCGTGCCTTCATCGCGGCGGTCAGGTCACCGCGGAGCCGGTCCTTCAGTGCAGCCATGGGCCTCATCTTGCCCGACGGCGCCGGGTTCGCCACGCGCATTGTGCCGCCGCGGGACGGCCACTGCCGGGCCGTTTCGCCTGGCTATGGGTCTCTGGCCTGGGAACTCTGGCCTCAGCGTGTCCCGCCACATGGCACCATAGGTGGATGCGATCACCCTTGCGCGCCCTCACCCTGGCCGCCGTGGCCGGCGGTGCGGTGCTCGGCTACGGCAGCGTCCTGGAACGGAACTGGTTCGCCCTGCGCCAGGCCGACGTACCGGTTCTGCCCGCTGGTGCCCAGCCGGTCCGGGTGCTCCACCTATCCGACATCCACCTGACTCCCGGGCGGCACCGGCTGCTGTCCTGGCTCAGGTCCCTGGACGCGCTAGCCCCGGATCTCGTCGTCAACACCGGGGACTCGATCGCGCACGCACGATCCGTCCAGCCGCTGCTTGAAGCGCTCGGCCCGCTGCTGGACCGGCCAGGCGTGTTCGTGTACGGCTCAAACGACCTCTACTCGCCCATTCCGGCGAACCCGCTGCGCTACCTGTGGGACACCTCCGCGGACAAGCACCACCGCCATGTCCCCGACCTGCCCTGGGAGGAGCTCGGGGCGAGCATGGCCGCGGCCGGGTGGATGGACGCGAACAACGCCCGCGGCCGGATCAAGGCCGGCGGTCTCGACATCGAGGTGGGCGGGGTGCATGACTCGCACATCGGCCGCGCCCGCTATCAGGACATCGCCGGGCCTGCCGACCCCACCGCGGACCTGCGGCTGGGGGTCATGCACTCACCGGAACCAGGCATCCTGGACCTGTTCGCGGCGGACGGCTACGACCTGCTGATGGCCGGGCACACCCACGGCGGCCAGGTCCGCGTGCCGGGGTACGGGACGGTGGTCACCAACTGTGGCATCGAACCGGCACGGGCCAGCGGGCTGCACCGGCACCCCGCCGAAGGCGACCCCGGCCGGCCGTGGCTGCACGTGTCCGCCGGGCTAGGGACCTCGCCGTGGGCGCCGTTCCGGTTCGCCTGCCGACCGGAGGCAAGCTTGCTCACGCTGATTCCGCGGATCGGCTAGACTTCCGGGGGTTCCGGGGCCGAAGGCCCCGGGCTTCAGCCGCTCAGGCGGCGGGGTGTGGCGCAGCTTGGCAGCGCGCTTCGTTCGGGACGAAGAGGCCGCCGGTTCAAATCCGGCCACCCCGACCAGGTAAAACCCGGCCCTAAGCAATCTTGGCGGAGGAGTCTGGGGGCCAAAACGGGGGCCACTCACTCACGCGGACTTAGCTTGTTTCTGCTGGTTGAAGATGGTGTTCATGGTCTCGGCACCCTGGGTGATCACCGGCTTCAACTGGTGCCGGTAGACCTCCTCGGTGACTGCCGTGCTGGCGTGCCCTACGAGATCAGCGATGGTCTCGATTGGGACGCCGTTGTCACTCATGATCGACACGAACGAATGGCGCAGCTCACGGGGCGTCCAGTTCTCCCCGATCCCGGCCTTCCTGGTGATCGACTTGAACGACCTGCGGACGTGGGACGCGTCCAGCCGTGTCCCTGCCTG
>Ga0137384_10005607_pt1 | contig 10081 bp, 7 predicted proteins | sample SagtaG_2_FD_104922 | JGI IMG/M metagenome (GOLD analysis project Ga0137384, IMG submission 104922) | Vadose zone soil microbial communities from Sagehorn Ranch, Mendocino, California, USA - Sage2_R_60_16 metaG | ecosystem: Environmental > Terrestrial > Soil > Vadose zone | place: USA: California...
CCTTTCCGTTAAGCTGCAACCTGAAACATGAGAGGCTGCGCCTCGAAAATGGGATCAGAGGCATAGCCTCAATTTCAATAAGGATCACGTGCGGAAGGGCAAAGCCCTTCCGCACATCAGGCGGCGGAGCCGCTAGGAAAAGGGGCCCTTCATTCTTGCGACTACATCCTTGCCCTACTCCGCCCGCAGCGCCGGCAGCAGGGGTGACCGCAGAGCGGCCCATGTCGCCACAAGCGACGCCGTCAGGCCAGATATTAATACCGCCAGCAGCAAGAAGCCCAGAGAAACATTAGGCAGTCTGCCGCCACGCGCAAAAAATACGGGAGCGATCGCGAGCACCGCGCAAATCGCTCCGGTCGCCAGTCCACAGAGCAACAGCAAAGCGTTTTCGGCAATCACCATCTGGGCGAGATGCGAAGACTTATAACCCACGGCGCGCAATAGCGCCAGCTCTCGCCGCCGCTCGAAAACGTTGCGCAACAACACGGCCGCCATCCCCAGTGTGCCCAGAATCAGACCCAAGCCACCCAGCATCTGGAAGGTGGAAAGATAGGTGTTCTCGACCCGATGAAAGTTAGCCAGTCGCTCGCTCGTCGGCACAACGTCAAAGCCGAAGTCTGCGAGTCGATCTTCCAGCGTCGCTGTTACGCTGGACAGGTCGCCCGCTGGCGCATCGATCAGGAAGAAGCGGTAACCTTGCTCACTCGGGAACAAGCGCAGAAAGTTCTTCTCCGACATCAGCAGCTCGCTTTGAAAGACGCTGTCAGCCAATGCGCCAACCAGACGTAAGCGAACCGGTCCCTCGTTACGATTCAGCACCAACTCGTCGCCCACTTTGAGGTGAAGCACGTAGGTCATCGAGTTCGCATCGGCAATGACTGGAATGACACCATCCAACTCACGATTCAGCAGTAACCAGGGATTCCCTGCTTCTTCCTTCGTGGCGGCTTGAGAATTCTGAAAAGCAAAGCGGTTGCTCTCAATGAAGTCGTCGGGCGCAGCCATAATCCGGGGATTGCGCGGTTGGTAGAGATTCAGACAACTAGCGTCGTCGCCGGGTCGCAAACGGAAACGTGTGAAGGTCGTGTTGGCGAGCGACACCCAACCCGCATCGTCTGCAAGATTCAGAGCTTCGCGCCCAGCCGCTGTGTTTGGGTCATGCACCAGCGGCAGAAGCGATTCCGCCAACAGAGGGTAGCCGCCGCTGCCCGACTTTCTGTCGGACTTTGGGTCTTTGTCGTTGCGCCTGAAGGCATCAACCGACACGATGATGAATGTGGCTGAGGCAATCAAAGCGATGCACAAGACGCTTCGGCCCCGCCGATGAGTGGCATTTCTGAACCCCAAACGCGAGACAGGCCACCAACCCATTCCCTGAATCGACTTCCTCCTTCGCCGGCTCAACCATGTAGATTGGAAACAGAGCAACGCAACCAGAAGCAACGTGCCGCCTCCGAAAAAACCGGCGACCTGACCAATGAGATGGGAGAAAGTCGCGAACAAGAGCAGCGCACCCAAGAGAGTGACAGCCACGGCGATTCGCATTTGAGAGAAACGACCGGGAGACTGGGAGACGGGGGGACGGGGGGACAGGGCGTGCGTCTGCGGGTCTTCCCGGCTTCGCATCTCCCCGTCCCCCTGTCTCCCCGTCTCCCTGTCTCGTTCCAAAGTGCCCGTCAAGAGACTCCGCGTCGAGGCTCTTCCCAATCGCCTTAACGTCCACACAATACATATCACTGCCGCCAGGATCCCGCCGGCGCCGCCCAACAATAGTGAAAGCGTGGAGACGTGAAGAGTCAGCAAGGTGGTTCCCACAGCGCCTACCCACCAGGTGCGCAACCCCATCAGAATCAAGTACCCGTAGAGTACCGCAACGACCACACCGAGCAGGCTCCCAATCACTGCCAACACCACTCCCTCAGTGACAAACAACGCGCGAATTCTCGGCGCCGCAAAGCCGACGGCTTGCAGCGTGCCGATCTCGCGCAAGCGTTGCTCAATTCCGAGTTTGAAAAAGAGCGCGGATAACAGCAGCGCTGAGGCAACAAGAAAGAAACTGAAGTAAAGAAAATACTGGCCAAAGTCTGCGGCGCCCTGCGAAGCTTCCAGTCCTTGTTGGCGAGCCGCAACGAAACGGAAGCCTCTGCGCGCGGGTTCCAACGCGGCTTGCAGGCCCTGACTATAACCAGCGAGCGTTCGGTCAAGCGGTGATTCGCCGGCGCTGGAAAGACGCAGAGAGGTCAACTTGCCAAAGCGCGAGTGCCACAATTCCTGCCCTTTCGTAAGTGAAATGAAAGCCTTCGGTGTCGTTCGATATTTATGCCAGTAATCTTCGTCCTGTTTGCGTATCCGTTTGAGATCAACCGGAAAAGGCGGATCCCAATCAGAAAGGCTTGGCGATTCGCTGATGCCCGGATACTCCGGCACCAGATCCCGATCTGCGGCCAGCCCTGCTATTGGCACGACTGCCAACAAGCGGAACTCAGCGGTCTTTGTCTCAAGACGGCCATCCTCACGCCAGACGTAATACTCAAGCGAAATTGAATCGCCCGGGTGAACACCGAGATCTTGCGCGGCCCATTCGTTGAGGATGATTGAGGTCGGTTCGGACGCGGAGACACGGGGACGAGGAGACACGGGGATGTCTTTGGTTTCGCCCTTCGGCAATGTCTGCGTCGCTGTTGCTCCGCGTCTCCGCGTCTGCGCGTCTCCGCTTCTAAGCTCTTCGAAGCTCGCGTCATCCAGCGCGGTTACCAGTGAATAAGGTATCGAGCGACCGCGCGAGCTGATGCTGTTGGCCAAATAAGAAAGCACCGACCCGGCCCGCAGCGATAGAGTATTTGCAACAGTGCCGCCCGTCTCAGCCAACGGGTCATCGATGAGTGTGCTACTTCTCTCCAGCGCGATGCTCTGCTGTTGGGGCAGCGAGCGCAGCCTGATGCCATAGTCTTCAAGCGTAGCCGTTTCCCTTATGATTTTTTCGAGGGATGAACTCATCGCTGCCTCGTCTGGCGCACCAGAACGTCCGCTTGCGCCTGGGTTTTCCGAAATCAGAATGGTATTGACCTTGCCTTCCTGGCCCAGCTCCTTTTGCAGCAACTTGAGGGAAACGAAAACAGCGCGCACCGGACTTTGCTGTGGCTGAACAGAAAACTCTCCCAGCGCGTCAGCCGCGAGCGCTGCGCTCATTGTCAGGCGCAGTGTACGGCCGAGATCTTCTTTGCGTCCGTGCAACGACTCGACGGGAATGGCCGAAGGCTTTTCGATTCTCAACAGGAGAGCGTCGCCGCTGCGGGCGCCCAATTCAAGAGCCAAACTGTCGCTCACGAAAACGTCACGGGTCTGCGGTGCTTGCTTTTCATCTTGCCCGTGAAATTTCCAGAATCTTTCATCCACGCCATAGACGCGCACGGCTGTGGCCCGACGTCCACTCGTTTGGTGGCTGACGCTTCCTTCGAGTTCAATCAACGGACAGGTCGCGTGGAATCCGACGGCAGCAAACTCTTTGTGACTCTGGATCTCGCCGGCAAGCTGCTCGCGGAAAAATTCTGTGGCTGAGATCACCTGGTCCGTCTTTCCCAGTCGCTGCAGGAAAAGATCTCGCAGACTGGCGCGCACCGAATCGCCGACCAACAGCGCTCCGGCCAGTACGGCAACCGCCGTCGCGACACCAAACACTACGGCCAGATTGGTGCGCCAGTAGTACGTGACGTTTCGTTTGAGCAGCTGAGCAGTGCGCATCACACCTCGCTGAGATGCTGATCCCTTAGCTGGAAACGCCGGGGAAACCGACCCGCCAGTTCCGCGTTGTGCGTTACCATCACCAGGATTGTTTCCTGTCGCCGGTGCAGTTCGAACAGCAGGTCAGCAACGACTTCCGCCGACCTTTGATCCAGGTTGCCCGTTGGCTCATCACACAACAGGAGTTGCGGCTTCATGATCAGAGCCCGCGCCAGGGCAACTCGTTGCTTTTCGCCGCCCGAAAGCTCAGCCGGTCGATGATCGAGCCGGTCGCCCAGGCCCACCTGTTCGAGCAGCGCCGGCGCTCGCTCGGCTTCGGTCCCGTTCGTTTCGGAAACCAGCGTCGGCGTCAGCACATTCTCAATGACCGAACACTGTGGCAAAAGACAGTGATCCTGAAAAATGAAACCGATCTCTTTGTTCCTGAACTCCGCCAGCGGTCGCGCTTTGAGTTGAAATGGATTCCGGTCGTCCAGGGTAACTGTTCCGCTTGTCGGTGGTTCCAGAGCGCCGAGAATATAAAGCAGCGTGCTCTTGCCGCTGCCCGATGGACCCATGATCGAGACCGCGTCGCCGCGCCCCAAAGAAAACGAGATGTCGGAAAGGATCCTGAGTGTCCCGCGCGGGGCCGGGTACTCCTTCGAGACATTTTCGACCTTCAGCAAGTCCAACACCTCCGAAATACTAGCCGCAGATTAACGCGGATACACGCGGATAAGACGAACTCACAATAAAGAAAACACCAACAGCTAGCCTGATAATCTCGACCCTTTTCTGATCCGCGTGTATCCGCGTTTATCCGCGGCTCAATACGCTCTCGTAAGCTTCGAGCGCACGGTCGGCCATCTGCACCGCGCTGTAATGCTCACGCACGCCGCGAATGCCGTTGTGGCCCAGTTCTTCCGCGAGCGATCTGTTCTGGAAAATCTTCAGAATGCCTTCCGCCAAACTATCCGGATCATCAGGCTCGACCAGAAGACCGCCCGACGTTTTCTCGACGATCTCGGTAAACGCACCGCGTCGCGGCTGGACCACAGGCACACCACAGGCCATCGCTTCGAGCAGGGACACTCCCTTTGGCTCATCGTACGTTGCAGGCACGGAGAGCACGTCGAGCGTTCGCAGGAACGCTATCTTCTGCGGGCGATCAAGGACTCCTCGGTAATGGAATTCCGAAGCGAGGCCCCAGTCCTTGAGCCGCTGTTCAATGTCGCTTAGATAGGACTTATACTCCGGCGCGATGTAGCCTGCGACTTCCAGGCGCGTTTGGCCTACATCCTTCGACTGGCGCAGCAACCGGTATGCTTCTGCCAACAAGTGTAGTCCTTTTTCAGGTGCGATGCGCGCAAGGAACCCCACGGTAAAAGGCGTTGTGCCGTCTGGCGCTCTTGCCTCGAAGCCTTGCAGGTTGATGCCCAGCGGCACCACGCGAATTTTGTCCGCGGGAATGCCGAGATAGTTCGGCATGAACTCCGCATAGTAGTCACTAACCGCAAGGAAAGCGTCGACGTGTTCGATTTGGCGTCGAATCAGCTCGTGCGCTTGCCTTCGGTAAGGTTCCTGTAGGCCATCAAGGAACAGGTCCTCGCCCTGAAGCGTGCAACAGATCGGGCGGTTCAATGCCTGCTTAAGCGGTTTCGCCAGTCCGAGCAAGAGCGAATACGGCAAGCTGATGACGTCAGGTTCCGGCTCGCCTTTGAGCCAGTGGATCAGTTTGTGTATCTCTTTGCGTTGGAACCCCCCTTCACCCTTGAGCACTGAGACGGTCATCTCGCCCAACATCTTTGGATTGGTCGAAATCGAACGGCGCGAGGCCAGATTCAAGATCAATGTGGAATCCCACAAGCCATCAAGCCACCCGGGCGTCTTGCGAAAAAAGGGAACATACTGCTCGAGATAGACACTGATGCCGCCCAGGACGATTTTATCCTGACTTACATTGGGTTCGTCCGTAAGCGTCGGGGTGTATACAGGCAACAGCACCACTTCATGTCCGCGCGCAATCAGCTCAGTCGCCAGAGCGTTGTCACGCAGACAACTGCCGCAATACATCCGGCCGGCGCCACCTGTGAGATAAAGGATTCTCAATCTCGATCACCCATTCATTTACTTCCAATTCGGCGGACAGGACAGACGGCTTCCATCACTCAAGACAACCGGGTCGTCAAACCTGCTGGTCTGGAGATGCCTCTCTTTCATCTTGTAATGAAAGTCCGCGGTTTGCTTGAAGTCTTCTGAAGCGCGGCCAATTGGGAGCACGACTCCGATTTGCTTTGTTGGGAAAGTTGCCTGAACTGCTTTGACGGCCGGCGTGAGGTCCGTATCTCCGGAAACGATTATCGCCTTGTCGTACGAGTCGGAAACCGCAAGCCGGAACAAATATATTGCAATGTTCACATCGGTTTGCTTTTCCTCGACCGATCGAAAACGGTTTCGGCAGAGAGGGCAATACCGATCCTTGCGTTTGAACTCTCCATAGACGACGTTTACAGCTTGTGCTTCCTGGGCTCTTATGAAAAGTCTGTGACGAGACACCTTGCCCGGATCCCAGGTCGCCAACGTTGTGAAATAAAAGACTCCTGCAATAGAGTCGCTCTTGTCAGTTACAAAACACTTTGAGAGTTTAGCTAGATTGACCCACTTGTACTTGTGATATTCCCTACGATAGTCGAGGGCGTGATATAGATTGAAGCCATCAATGAGGAAGACGATTCGGCTCATGCAAGCGGGAATTGGAAACCGAACAAAATTAAACCCAGCCCCACTAGGAGGCTGGGGCCAGCAGTTTGGGCTTGCGCCCAACCTAACTGGGATGATCTACATTGAATGTTACGGTCGTAACAGTCCTCTGTCAAGCACACCTTGATCTGGATAAACTCGCTGGCGGACCTATGGGAATTCATTAGCCGCCACCGATCAAGACAACCCTGACAAATCACAACCTTGTTCATTAGCAATGGTCGCACGACCTCAAACCGCAGCAGCGCGTTGAAAAGCTCGACGCCCATACAAGTGTTCAAAGAGATTGCCTTCATGTGGTTGATCCCAATTCACCTGATTCGTTGGTACGGCTCCAATATTGAGACGATCGACATTCGGCGAGGAGATCAGTCTTTGAATCATTTTTGCATCGTCGGTGATCGCAGTCACTACCAGACTTGGCCCCAAAACTTCCGGAATCTGATCCTGGCTGACTTTCACGACGCTCGCAAAGGGAAAGAGATACTCTCTATTTGCCAGGCTATGGTTGGCCTCTTCACAAAGTACGAGCGTGGGTAATAGATAGCTGCAATCATTCCAGTGCCTTAGTCGCTCACCCTTCCTGTAAGCAGCGGTAACGTCGCGTGCACCCGGTTCAGCCAGGCCCTGATCAATCGCCAGCGAAATACGCGCAGCGACGTTAGCGTCGGCAAACGGGGCGAGTTGCGCCGCCTCATCTTCCGCAGCGCGCGGAACGATCAGTGACAGACGTTCAGCCAACGCCTCGCTGATTTCCTCGGCGCGCCTGGGCACCCACACGCCTGACGCGTTAATGCAGGAACGACCGCCGTTCTCGGCAATTGAAGCAACAATCACGTCCAAATATTGCTGCCAATCGTCAACACAATCTTCGCCAATAACGATCTTGCTGTAGCCGGGCCCGTGGATCTCCACGCGCGCATCGTTTTCCCAGATGGCAGTCGTAGCCGAATCGCCAAAGATCATTCCGCGTCCACAGTTTCGCAAAATCTCTCCGCCACCGGCGTGATCCGCAGGATAGAAACTAAAGGCTTCCCGTGGCGCCCCCGCGTGAATCAAGGCTTGAATAATTCTGTACGGCGTCCAGGGCTCAGCGCTACCGGGTTTCAAAACAAGCGGAACCTTCAGCGGGAATGCCGGAATCCAGAGCGAATGAACTCCCGGAGAGTTATTCGGCAACACTGCTCCGAGAGACTGCCCTCGCGGAAAAAAACTCAACGCATGTCCTTCGACTTCACCGAACCCTCGATCAAGGACCTCCCAGTCAAGATTTCTTGTGAGACCGTTAAGGACGTTTCGCATCTCTGCGAGCATGGTATGGATCTTCTGCATATTCTTTCGCACCAGGACATACGGCAACCCTGTGGTCGCTGACACTTGCCGCACATAGTCCTTCGGTGTCTGCAATTCGTCACCAAGCGGAAGCATGTCATTGAGAAAGTGTTCCGCGGCTCGAACGCAGATATCCACCAACTCGGAGGTCGCGAATTTTGCAAGCAGAGCGCGGTTTGACGCTTGATCGAGCAGGTCGCGGCGGATTAATCCGCTGTTTGCCTGACTGATCTCAACGAACGGTTCGCGCGTTCGATGATGCGGCCCGCGCGCAACGTCGAGGCTCGTGTAGGGTTCACCTTTTCGAAGCAGAGGAATAGAAATCATTGCCAATTTCCGATTGAAGTCATTGCCGATTGCCGATTGCCGATTGCCGATTGCTTGCAGGACAACTTGAGTTTGGTTTTCCAAAGTGAAATCTATTCAGCGCTAAATCAAAATATGACGGTCGGCATTCGGAAATAAATCTAATCGGCAATCGGCAATTGGAAATCGGCAATGCTAGTACACCCCTTCGACCACCGTCGTCTGCAACTTTGAAAACGGCCGGACATTACGCACCCCATCCCAGGGATAGATCTCGCAGGGTGGTTCTCGCTCTGCCTCGTCGCGTTCGAGAAAGCGCGGCATGAAGAATTCCTTCGTCAAGGTTGTCAAACGGACACGGCCCGTTTCACCGTAATTCACCACTCTTTCAGGGTTGTCCGGCTCGACCACTTCGATCATCGCGCGGGGGAGTGGCGGATAGTAGATGATGGCAAAGTTGTCTTCCGGCTGGCGCGGCTTGTGAACCGCAAGACCCATTAGGGTGTTGCCATAAGTAGGCGCGAAATAGGCGCCATCGAGCAGTTCTTCCACGGCAAAGCGATGAAACTGTGGGGTCATCTCCGTGCCGCCGCAAAAAACTCCTGTGATGCCCAGTTTCTTCAGAGAGACCCTTTCACAAAGCGCTTCTAAAAGTTTTGGCGTGGTAAAGAGGCAGCGAATGTTCTCATGCGCGCGGAGCAGCGTCAGGCCTTGCTCAACGACGTGCTGCTTGTACTGTTCGGCCATCTTTGTCTGGCCCTGTTTGATAAGCTTGATGACCCAACGCGGATCCAGATCCACCATAAAGCAGATGCCGCCCCGATACTGGGCCAGGTGTTCGACAGCCAAACGCAAACGCCGCGGCCCGGTTGGCCCAAGCGACAACCAATCAGCGCCCGGCGGAAAAAACTCGTCGGGCAGGTTGGCGCTGAAGGCTTCGTAGTCGAGGCGAAAGTCCTCGATGTTGATTCGGGACTTAGGCACACCAGTACTCCCACCCGTCTCGAAAGTATAGACTGGCCGGCCGGCATAACCCCTTGGCACCCAGCGACGCACCGGACCTCCGCGCAGCCACTCGTCCTGAAAGAAGCCGAAACGAGATAGATCGTCGTAGGTCTGAACTTCATCACGAGGATCCCAGGCGAGGGTCTTTGCGTAATCCAACCAGAAAGGACAGCCGGTAGCCGGATCGAAATGCCATTGAATAACCTCACGAACCCAGGCATCGAGCGTTTCATTCGATCTCGCGATCTTTGTTTGCAGGATTGCTTCGGCACTAAGCATGGTTTCGAATAAATGAACGCACCTAATTCAATTGAATATCAAACACTAAAATACCAGAGTAGGTTTTCAAAAAGATAACCGGCGACGAGGGTAGTGTCCAATTTGAAGTTTGGTACGGAACCGCGAGCGGTAGCGAGCGGGTCGTTGGCTGTTCCCCGCAGACTGCCCGCTCGCTACCACTCGCGGTTCTGTACGTGCGCCCGCAAACTCGGACACTACCCGGCGACGAGAGTAAGACCGTTTTCTGGGTTCAAGGACAGTACAAAACCGCACGCCTTTCAATAATTGCCGGAACGCGAATGCCAAAAGCTCAAAGCAGTGCACCTAAGATTATCACGGCGGATCGAACTACTCGCCAGTCTTTGACGTTTGGCCGTTGAGCGCCGCGCGCAAAGTTTGGGGAATCTCCGTCGGCTTGCCATTCTGTAAAACCACGACGGTCATCGTTCCCGCAATAGCCAGTTCTCCTCCGGCATCGAAGACTTGATAATCGTAACGAATGGAGGTGCGCCCCAGCATGCCAACCGTGAGGCGGAGGCAAAAGGGCGCGTCGAGTGTGAGTACGCGGAGAAATCGGCACTCCACGTGGACGCGCGGGAAATCGTAATTCCGGCTCCGGTCCATGGGCCAATCGAGACCCCGCACCAGTTCGCTTTCAGCCTCCTCGATAAGCTCAAAG
>Ga0137384_10005609_pt1 | contig 10076 bp, 12 predicted proteins | sample SagtaG_2_FD_104922 | JGI IMG/M metagenome (GOLD analysis project Ga0137384, IMG submission 104922) | Vadose zone soil microbial communities from Sagehorn Ranch, Mendocino, California, USA - Sage2_R_60_16 metaG | ecosystem: Environmental > Terrestrial > Soil > Vadose zone | place: USA...
GCCAGATGCCGTTCGAACGCGGCCAGTTGCCGTACAAGGCGGTCGGGCAGCGACTCCTCCACCGTCCCAGTGTCAGCCATCCGCCGCCCGGCAGCGTGCAGGCCACGCGGGCAGCGGCGACCCGGGCCGATCAACGGCTAACCTGCCGGCCAACTCCAGGAGCCGGCCAGCCGACGCCCGCCGCCAGCCACTACACCGGCCAGCGGCAAGACCCGGCCAGCCCCGCACCCGCCACCAGCCCTACACCGGCCAGCGGCAAGACCCGGCCAGCCCCGCACCCGCCACCAGCCCTACACCGGCCAGCGGTAGGAGCCGACCAGCGTGGCGTCGGCCGCCTGCGGGGGCGCCTCAACACGGTCGCCGATCTCGCGCTGGAACTCCGCGAACGCGCTGACTTTGGACAAGGGGTTGACGTCGCCTTCGACCGTGGCGACGTGCACGAAGGTCACGCCGTCGGCCAGCCGGAACGTCGCATACCGCAGGCCGCCGGGGTCGTCCTCGGCAAGCTGCGCGAACACCTGCTGCACGAGTCGCTGGTTCTCGTCCGCGGCGTCGGGTCGGGTCTGGTAGCGCACGATGACTGTCTTGCTCATGATGACCTCCGTGAAGTGCTGGTCAGTTCTGGCTGACTGGCCGGATGACTGGGCTTTACCTGCGTGACAGAACCTTGCCTGTGTGACATACCTCTTGTTGTGTGACAGATCTCTTGTTATATGACAAAACTCCGTTGCGTGACAGAACTCCTGTTGTGGGATGGGGCTTTTATGAGGTGACAGCACGTTTGTCGTGTGGCGAGCCTCCTGCTTTCGACAAGATGGCGTCCGGGGCAGTTCCTGCGCTGCGCTCCGGCACCGGCACCGGCGCGCCCAGATCGCGCCGGATCGTACTCAGCGCTGTCGTCACCACGGTGCTGTCGAGCGCGATCATGAACGACCCCGACGATGTCAGCGCCAGGACCCAGACCTGGTTCGACGTCATCCGCATTCTGCTGGCACTCACGTGTTGTCCTTCCCTCCGGGCCGCATGCTGTTAGCTGATACCGAGCGCTGGCGCGGTGGCGTCTTGAGTTCACCCGTACTTACCGGCGGGCTACGGAAACTCATCGGCCTGGAACCGATGAGTTCTGGTCGGCCGCCCGGTATGTACGGGTGGCGGCGCATGCTGCCGGACTATGCGCGGTCGGCCTATGCGCCGCCGGCGGCACGTGGCCGAAGTTCACGCGCGGCCGGAGTTCACGCGCGGCCGGAGTTCAGGCGTCGATCAGCGGGAGTGCGATGACAGCGACGACGACGGCATTCGCGGATGGCGAGGAGTTCGCGCGTCTCACTGGCCGGTTCCGGCGCGAGTTGCTGGCACATTGCTACCGGATGCTCGGCTCGATCCACGACGCCGAGGATCTGCTGCAGGAGACCTACCTGCGGGCATGGCGCGCGCATGACGACTTCGATCTGCGCCAGGCCTCGCTACGCACCTGGCTGTACCGGATCGCGACCAACGCATGCCTGACCGCGCTGGAGGGCCGCAGCCGCCGCCCGCTGCCCTCCGGGCTCGGCGGCCCGAGCGGCGACCCGGAAGTTGCCTTGGTCCGGCGGCCCGAGGTCCCCTGGCTGCAGCCGATACCCGATGCGCTGATCGGGCCCCAGCCGGGCGACCCGGCGAACATCGTGGCCTCGCGGGGCAGCATCCGGCTGGCGTTCATCGCCGCGCTGCAGTACTTGCCCGCCCGGCAGCGCGCGGTGCTGATCCTGCGCGACGTGCTGGCCTGGCGGGCAGCGGAGGTAGCCGATCTGCTGGGCACGACAACGGCGGCGGTCAACAGCCTGCTGCAGCGCGCCCGGGCGCAACTGGAACAGGCGGCACCCATCGAACACGAGATCACCGAGCCAGGTAACGCGGACCAGCGCGCCCTGCTCGACCGGTACGTCGCGGCGCTGGAGAGATCCGACGTGGTTGCCCTGATGAGCCTGCTGCGCGAGGACGCCGAACTGGAAATGCCGCCGCACCTGACCTGGTTCGCCGGCCGCGAAGCCGTCGCCCGCTTCCTCATTGCCAGGACCCGCGGCACCCGTGGCGCCTGGCGGATGGTCCGGACCGGCGCCAACGGCCAGCCCACTGTCGCGACCTATCATCCCGAGGACGGTGGTATCTACCGGGCGCACTCCGTGCAGGTGCTCACGGTCACCAGCACCGGCACGAGCGCGGCCATCGCCCGCGTCGTGTCGTTCCTGGATACGAGCCTGTTCCCGACGTTCGGACTGCCGCAGGAACAACCAACTGGCAGCTTGCCCTAGGTGCTGCTGCTCCCGCCCCAGCGGCTGCTACCGCCCCAGCGGCCGCCTGCTCGCTCAGCGTAGTCCGGGCTGCCGCAAGAGGCTCTCATTCGCCGCGGTTACCTGTCCTTTCTGGTCCGCCAGCCCCTGTCCGACCGCTCGATGAAGCCGGCCGCGGCGAGTGAGCCCAGGCACCGGATGACCGTGTCCAGGTCGACGCCGGCCGACACCGCAATGGACGCGGGCCCGCTTCCGCCGCGCGGCGGGACGGCTTCGAGGACGGCGCGGGTGACCGGGTCCAGGTCGTCACGCGGCAGCACAGGACCGCGACGAGCGCCACCGAGTTCCTCGCCCACCGGAGAAACATGCTCAAGGACGTCGCGGGCGCCGGTCACGAGGACCGCGCCCCATTCCCTGATCAGCTCGTGGCAGCCGGCCGACATGCCCGACGTCACCGGCCCTGGCACGGCCATCAGCGGGCGGCACAGGTCTCGGGCCCTGGCGGCGGTGCTGAGCGCGCCGCTGCGCAGCGCCGCCTCGACTACCACGGTGCCGCGGCTCAGTGCGGCTATCACCCGGTTCCTGACCAGGAACCCCGGCCTGGTCGGCCTGCGGTCCGGTGACATCTCGCTGACCAGGACGCCTTGCCCGGCGATCGCCTCGAAGAGCTGAGCATGCCCTTTCGGGTAGCCGTAGCTGAGCCCGCTGGCCAGCACGGCCACGGTGACGCCGTCAGCGGCCAGCGCACCGCGATGCGCGGCGCTGTCGATGCCGAACGCCCCGCCGGATACGATCACCCAGCCTCGCTCGGCCAGCGCGGCCGCCAGTTCCGTGCCCACATGCGAGCCGTAGCCGGTAGCGGCGCGCGAGCCGACGACGGACACCGAGCGGAGGCAGGCGAAGCGCAGGTCAGCGCTGCCCCGCAGCCAGAGCGCGATCGGGCTGGCATCGCCGAGCGCCGCCAGCTGGGTCGGCCATTCCGGGTCGCCAGGGCAGATCAGCCGGAAGCCATGCCGGCCCCAGTAGGCGAGCCGGCCGGCGGTCGGCACCTGGCCGATCCGGGCCTCCCACCGCCGCAGCGCGCGATCCAGGCCCGGGATGCCGCCGCGCTCCCGGCCTGACCGGGGGCCGCGACCCGCACGAAGGTCACCGGCCTTGCCCGGCCCGCTGGCCGCTCGAAGCTCGTCAGCGTCCCACAGCCCGGCAGGCTCCGGCGGGGCCGCCGCCCGATCTAGCGGAGCCGCCGTCTCCGCCGTGGCTGCGTCCGCCACGGGCCGGCCGGCCGTCCCGGGCCGGCCGGCCAGCGGATGCCGCCCGCCGGCCAGCGCCGCGACTACCTCAGCAGGCGGGCAGTACCGCAGCAATGCGCCAAGCGCCAGGTCACCGGGATCGGCCACGAAGCTGAGCGCGGCCCTGGCCAGCCGCTCCTCGTCGGTCACGGCGGTCACGACGCGGCCCCCAGCCACAGCCCCAGCGCATAACTGACCTCTGCGATCGTCGGCCTGGCGACATTAGCCAGGTCAGCGACGGTCCAGGACAGCCGGATAACGCGATCAACGCCACGCGCGCTGATCTCGCCCAGGTCCATCGCGCGTTCCAGCGGGGCGAGCGCGCCAGCCGCGGGCGCGTAGCTGCGCCACAGCTCGCTGCCGGGGATCTCGGCGTTGAGCCGCCAGCGGGTGCCGCGCAGCCGAAACGCTGCCCGCTGCCTGGCCAGCTCCACCCGCTTGGCCACCACCGAGCTTGGCTCGGCAAACTGCCGGTCGCTGAGCAGCTCGGCCCGGCCGACCGGCAGGAACTCTACCTTCACGTCCACCCGGTCGAGCAGCGGCCCGGACAGCCTGGCCAGGTACCTACGGCGCGCAGCCGGCCGGCAGGTGCAGGCCGCCCGGGCTGCCGCGGACGACACCGCCGTCGCCGCCGACCGGGCACACGGGCACGGGTTGGCCGCGAGCAGCAGCGTGAACCTGGCCGGGAACCGCGCGGTCTGCCCCAGCCTGGCCACCACCACCTCGCCGGACTCCAGCGGCTGGCGCAGCGCATCGAGGACGTCGCGGGCGAACTCCGGGGCCTCGTCCAGGAACAGGCAGCCGTGATGCGCCAGCGAAGCGGCGCCGGGCCGGATGATCCCGCTGCCGCCGCCGACGATCGCGGCCTTCGTCGCGGTGTGGTGCGGCGCGCAGAACGGCGGCTGGCTCAGCAGCGGGCCGCCAGGCGGCAGCGTGCCCGCCACCGAATGGATGGCGGTGACCTCAAGCGCGGCAGCGGGCTCCAGCCTCGGCAGGACCGTCGGGAGCCGTTCCGCCAGCATCGTCTTGCCCACGCCAGGCGGCCCGAGCAGCAGCAGGTGATGCCCGCCTGCCGCGCAGATCTCGGCGGCCAGCCTGGCGGCCGGCTGCCCCACCAGCTCGGCCAGGTCACGGCCGGGAACTTCCGCCCCCGGGCCGGGACCGCCGCCGTCCGGCGGCAGGGAGCCGCCCTGCCATACCGCCGCGCCCGCGGCGCCGTCCGCCGGGCAGCCGCCGCGCAGCCAGCCGAGCAGCGATCCCAGGCTGTCCGCGGCGAGGACCCGGATGCCGGGAACGAGCGCCGCCTCGGGAGCGTTGTCCGCAGGCACGACGACGGTGCCGAACCCGGCCGCCGCTGCCGCCGCCACCGCAGGCAAGACGCCGCAGACCGGGCGGAGCCTGCCATCGAGCCCAAGCTCGCCGATGAACAGCAGGTCCGCCAGGCTAGCCGCGGGCAGGACATCGGCGGCGCCCAGGATGGCCACCGCGATGCCGACGTCGAAGCTGCTGCCGCGCTTGGGCAGGCTGGCCGGCGACAGGCCCACCGTGATCCGGCGCTGCGGCCAGGCTTCCCTGCTGTTGACGATGGCCGCCCGGATCCGATCCCTGGCCTCGCGGAGCGCGGTATCGGGCAGGCCCACCAGGAGCAACGCGACCAGGCCGTTCTCGATGTCGGCCTCGATCTCGACCGGGTGCCCCTGGACGCCCACCAGCGCGATCGAATGGGTGCGGGCCAGCGGCATCTAGCCCACCCCCCGGACATGCTCCACGGTAAAGTCGCCGGACTCGGCCCGTAGCACGCCTATGACATCGATGCGTATCTCGTCAAACAGCACCCCGTGCGCGACCAGCCAGCGGACCGCAAGCCTCCGCAGCCGGTTCCGCTTCTGCCGGGTGATGGCCTCAAGCGGCGTGCCGTACCTGACGCCAGAGCGGGTCTTCACCTCGCAGACAACCAGCGCACGACGCTCGGCGGCCACGATGTCGATCTCGCCTTCGGCGCACCGCCAGTTCCGGTCGAGTATCCGCAGGCCGGCCCGCTGCAGGTGCTCAGCGGCCAGTTGCTCGCCCTGCTTGCCGAGGACATCCTTGGCATTCACGCCACACCACCTCCAGATCCGACGGTGTCGGATCCGCAGGCGCCAGGCTGACGCCGACGAGCAGCCGTGGAAGACGCAAGCGGGAGGGCCCCATCCGTGGATGGCGACCCCGGACTGTCAGTCCCGTCGGCTTAGATGGCCGCTCCCGGCGGGATGCGACGGCGGCGCCCAGCATCCGCACATCTTCGGACAGCGTTCCGGCGTTGCATTTCAGCACGCGTGGCGGATGCCTGACGATCAGGAGAAGCCCTGCTCCTTCTCGTCGGGGAGCTGCAGGTCGCTCTTGGCCAGTTCCTCGATGTTGACGTCCTTGAAGGTGACTACCCGCACATTCTTAACGAACCTCGCGGGACGGTACATATCCCACACCCAGGCGTCTTGCATGGTGACCTCGAAGAACACCTCGCCGTTGTCGGCCGTCCGGACGTTGAGCTCTACCTGGTTGGTCAGGTAAAACCGTCGCTCGGTCTCGACCACGTGGCTGAACAGCCCGACGACATCGCGGTACTCGCGGTAGAGCTGAAGCTCCATCTCGGTCTCGTACTTCTCGAGATCTTCCGCGCTCATGCTCTCCCCTCCTGACCGGCCCGTCCCCTGGGAGCACGGCCGGCGATGAGGTCAACCTTAGGGCCATTCTGCTCCAGCATCGGCCGGGTCCCCAGCCGCCCGCCCGGACCGCATGACGCTATCCGCCCGGCTGGCCTGCGATCGCCCATTCCTGGCTGTCAGCCACGCCTTCCAGGCCGGGCGCCATGCCCTCCTGGCTGTCAGGCGCGCCTTCCAGGTCGGTCGCCATACCCTCGTGGCTGTCAGGCGCGCCTTCCAGGCCGGTCGCCATGCCCTCCAGGCTGGCTGTCATGTCTTCCTGGCGCACCGGCCCGTCCTGGAGTCCGTCAGCCCGGTTGTCCCGGCAGTCGGCTCTGTCCGCCATGCCGCCGGGCCCGTCCAGCGCGGCCTGGCCGCCCAGCACCGCGATCACGTTGGCAAAGGAGTACCGGTGCTCCGGGCAGGGCCCGTGCGCGGCGAGCGCGCTCATGTGCGCGCGGGTGGAGTAACCCTTGTGCGCGGCGAACCCGTATGCCGGGTACCGCTCCGCCATGGCCGTCATGATCCGGTCCCTGGTCACCTTCGCCACCACGGACGCGGCAGCCACGCAGGCCGCTACCTCATCCCCCTGCCACATGGCCAGGGCGGGCACGGCCAGGCCTCGCACCGGGAAGCCGTCGGTGAGCACGTAGCCTGGCCGGCCGGCCAGCCCGGCAAGCGCGCGCCGCATGCCGGCCAGGTTGCAAACGTGCAGGCCAAGCCGGTCGATGTCGGCGGAAGGGATCACGACCGCGTGCCAGGCGGCGGCCGATCGCAGCACCTGCTGGTAGGCGACCTCGCGGGTGGCAGGCGACAGCGCTTTGGAGTCCGCGAGGTCGGTGAGGCCGCCAAGCCTGCCCGGGTCGAGGATAACGGCGGCGACGACCAGCGGTCCTGCGCACGCGCCGCGGCCTGCCTCGTCTATGCCGGCCACCGGGGACAGGCCGGCCCGGGCCAGGACGCGCTCGTACCCGATCAGCCCCGCGCCGCGCCGGGGAGTCAGGCCGGGATGCCGCCATTGTGACGCGAGCATGGCCTCACCGTGACGCCCGGCGCGCCCGGCGCCCGCGCACCCGACGCCGGACCAGCCGCTGCAACAGGGTCAGCGGGACTGCCCCGGCGAAGCCGATCTCAAGCGGCATCAACGGGGCCGTCGGGGCGACTGCCACCGACTGCCCAGGCGCCCCGGGGCCAGCTGCGGCCGCCTTTCCGCCGTCAATGCCCGGCTGCCCGAACGTGGCCGGAATCGGCAGCACGCGCCACCTGCTCGGCGGCCAGACGATCATGAAAGCGCGGCCGACCACCTGGCTCTCCGGAACCGTCCCGCCGCCGGGAAAGCCGGTATGCCCGCGCGAGTCGTAGGACACGAACCGGTGATCCCCCATCACCCAGAGCCGCCCGGGCGGCACGGTGATGCTGAAATGCGACGTCGAAGGCAGATTGCCCGGGTAGAGGTAGGAGTTCTCGTGCAGCGGAACGCCGTTGACTGTTACCTTGCCCGCCGCGGAGCAGGCAACATGGTCGCCCGGCACCCCGATGACGCGCTTGATGTAGTCCTGCTGTCCCGGTGCGGTGCCGAACAGCCCGATGATCGAGCGGAACAGCGGGACGATCACCGCGTCGTACAGCCGCACCAGCGGGTCGGAGCTGGCCTTGCTGGCCGGCGGCAGGGTATTCCAGGAACCCGCGCCGTTGAAGACGACGACGTCGCCAGGCTGGATCGAGCGGAAATGATAAACGAGCTTGTTAACGAGCACCTTGTCGCCGACATCAAGCGTGTTCTCCATCGACGGCGAAGGTATGTAGAAGGCCTGGACCACAAAGCTCTTAATGAGCAGGGCGATGACCAGCGCGATGACGATCAGCACCGGCAGCTCGCGCCAGAACGATCTATGCTTCTGCTTTCCCTGCGGCGCGGGTTCGGTGTCCGCGCCCGGAGTGTCCTGGCCCGGCTCAGCGCCGGCCCCGCGGGCGTCCTCGCGGCCGGCCGGACCCGGACCAGGCTCGCCGGCCCGGGGCTGGCCCGGCCCTGGCGGGCCGTCCGCGGCCGGATCCTGAGCAGCGGGCGGAGCGCTGGCACTGACCCGCTTGCCGTCATGGCCCGTCTCGGTCAAGGCCCACTTAGGAGTTTTCTGATCATCCATCATCGGATTCGAGCCTAGCCGGGCCGGCCGGTACAAACGATGCCGGTACCGCGGGCCGCGAGAAGCCCGCGCGCCGCGGTCCAGGCGATATTGCCATTTACCGACCAGAACATTCCCGTATCACCCTCGCGTTCTCCGCGCGGCCAGTGATCCGGCCACGGCCACGCTGAACCGGTAATCCGAGGGCACCCGCTGCGGCCGCACTCCTAGCGTGCCGACATGTCGCGGCGTTCCCTGATCCTGGCCGCCTTACCGCGGAGCGAGCGGAGATAGTACAGCTTGGCCCGCCGCACCCGGCCGCGGGTGACTACCTCGATCTTGTCCAGGGACGGGCTGTGCACGGGGAACGTCCGCTCGACCCCGACGCTGTAGCTGATCTTGCGGACGGTGAAGGTCTCGCGCGCCCCGCCGCCCTGACGGCGGATGGCGATGCCCTGGAAGACCTGGATCCTGGAACGGCTGCCTTCAACGACCCGGACATGCACCCGGAGGGTGTCGCCGGGCCGGAACTCCGGGATGTCCGAACGGATCTGCGCCTGCTCCAGCTCGGCTATGGCGGTGTGCATCGCTGTGGTTCCTCAGTAGTTCATCACGCGCACGCCTGCAAGAGCGCGGCTTCGGTCTCTTCGGTGAGGGCGGCGAGCCCCCGGGCACGCCCCTGCTGAGTCAGGCTATGCCGGGGCGGCGGCTTTCAGTGTGCCACATCTTCGCCACTGACCGGAAAGCCAGCCTCGAAGAGCAGCTCCCGGTCGCGGGCGTCAAGTACGGCGCCGCCGCCCTGGGCGGCATCCCCGCCCCGGGCGGCGGTATCGGCCACGGCCTGCCCGGCCGCGAGCCTGGCGGCAAGGTCGGGACGGTTGGCGGCGGTCGTCCGCAGGGCGCAGTCCCGGCGCCACCTGGCGATGGCGGCGTGATCACCGGACAGCAGCACCGGCGGCACCTCGCGCCCGCGCCAGACCCGCGGCCTGGTGTAGACCGGGCCCTCGATCAGCCCGGCCATCGGCCCGCCGCCGCCGCCGAACGAGTCATCGGCCGCCGACCGCGCGTTGCCGATGACCCCGGGCAGCAGCCGGCCGATCGCCTCCGTCATCACCAGCACCGCAGGCTCGCCGCCTGCCAGCACGTAGTCGCCGATGCTCACCTCGTCGACGGGCATCCTGGCCCTGGCGTCCTCGACAACGCGGGCATCGATTCCCTCGTACCGGCCGCAGGCGAAGATCAGCCGGGGCTCGCGGGCATACTCAGCAGCCATCCGCTGCGTGAAGGGGATGCCGGACGGGCTGGGCACAACCAGCCTGGCCGACCCTGCCGCGGGCGCCACGGCGTCCAGCGCCTCCCCCCGCGGCACTGGCTTCATGACCATGCCGGGGCCGCCGCCGTATGGCGCGTCGTCCACCGAGTGATGCGCGTCGCGCGCCCAGGTCCGCAGGTCATGCACGCAGAAGACAATGTCGCCGCGGTGCGCTGCCTTGCCGATCAGCGACACCTCGAGCGGGCCGAAATAGTCCGGGAAGATCGTGATTATGTCGATACGCAGGGCGGCACCTCCTCTTCCCGGCGGCCGGCCGGCCCTAGCGGCCGGTGTCCGGATCGAGCAGTCCGGGTGGCGGGTCGATGATCAGCCGCCCGGCCGCGATGTCGACCACGGGCACGATCGGCGTCACGAACGGAACCAGCGCCTCCGCGGGC
>Ga0137384_10005615_pt1 | contig 10070 bp, 8 predicted proteins | sample SagtaG_2_FD_104922 | JGI IMG/M metagenome (GOLD analysis project Ga0137384, IMG submission 104922) | Vadose zone soil microbial communities from Sagehorn Ranch, Mendocino, California, USA - Sage2_R_60_16 metaG | ecosystem: Environmental > Terrestrial > Soil > Vadose zone | place: USA: California...
CTGCCCTCGAACGAACACCCGTTCCGGCGTGCCGTGGACAGTGCTCGGCCTCGGCCATAGCGAGCGGCCAGGGCGGCGGGGAAAGCTGCCTAGCGCGTAATCACCGGCCCGTTCGGAATAATTCTCCCGAACGAGTCTGTGACACGGTGCTCAAGCCCACGCCGCCGGTCGGTTAGGGTACGGACCGCTCCGCTCAGGGCGGGGTGGCCGCGGTGCTGGTCGCTCGCGCCATCCCGGTAGTCATGAAATGACCTTCGCGGAGTCGAGGCCGGAAACCTCGAAGGTGCGGACCGGACGGGAGAAGCCACGCAACGATAGCTCGCCGACCAGCCGGCTCACCACGAGCTCCTCCGCTGCCGCGTTCACGCGCTGGGTGACGAGGATCTGCCAGGGCGCCGCCTCGGCGCAGAGGCGCGCGGCCAGGTTGCTGACGCTCCCGACCGAGGCGTACTCGAAGCGGTCGGCATATCCGACCCGTCCGAGCGTGGCGTAGCCCTGGGCAATGCCCACCCCGAGGGCCAGCTCATGACCGCGGCGTTGCCAACTGTCGGCCAGTTCCTGCACCCGCTGGCGCATCGTCAGCGCCATCCGGACAGACCGCAGCGGCGCGTCATCGCACGGGATGGGATCGTTGAAGAAGACCACGAGTCCATCACCGGTGAACCGCTCCAAGGTCCCCTCGAAGCGGCCTATGAGGTCGCCCAGGGCACCGTTGTATTCCCCGAGGATGTCCCAGACATCCTCGGGTTCCGCCGCTTCGGCGAAGGCGGTGAAGCCACGCAGATCACAGCACACCACCGTGATCTCCCGGCGGTGCGCGTTGAGGAACGATTCATCGCCTGAGCTGATGATGAGGTCAGCCAGCTGCGCCGGAAGGAAACGGCGCAGCCGGCTCACCCGGTCCAGCTGCTCGATCTGGTCCTGGACGCGCTGCTCGAGCTCACGGTTCCAGCGCGCCAGCTCAGCGGCCTGACGCTGGATCGTGTCGTGGTACCGCTTGACCCGGACCAGGGAGCGTACCCGGGCCAGCAGCTCGGCCTGGTCGAAAGGCTTGTTGACGAAGTCGTCGGCGCCTGACTCGATAGCGCGGATCTTTTCCTGTTCCCCGCTCGCCGTGATCATGATCACCGGAAGGAAAGCCGTCCCTGGATCTTCGCGGATTCGGCGGCAGACCTCATACCCGTCCATTCCGGGCATCAAGATGTCCAGCAGGACGACATCTGGGCACTCCTTGCTCAGCGCGTCCAGAGCCTCCTCTCCGGAGGACGCCGTGGCCACCCGGAATCCCCTTGGCGACAGCACCGCCTCAAGCAGGCGGACGTTCGGCGCCAGATCATCCACGACGAGTACTAGTGGATCCGATGTCACCCGGTCCCCACCTGCCCATCTGAGAGGAAGCTGCGAACCTGACCGGGAAAGGCACGGACACTGATCGGCTTCTCGATGTACCCGTTGAAGCCGGCCTCCAGGGCCCGTTCCCGATCCTGCTTCATCGCCTGGGCCGTCACCGCGACGACGGGTATATCCGCTGTCCGCGGGCTCTCGCGCAGCCGGCGAAGAGCCTCCATGCCATCGATACCAGGCAGTTGGAGATCCATGAGAACGAGATCGGGAGCCTCGCTGGCCGCCAGGGAGATGCCGTCCTCGGCCGTCCGAGCCACCCGCACGTCATAGCCCGCGTACTCGAGCACATCCCGCAGCAGCTTGAGATTCCGCTCGTTGTCCTCCACGACCAGGATCACGTAGGTCATCCCGGCTCCGAAGCCGGGGACTGGCGACTCGTGCTCGCCCAGCGAAGCAGTCCCGCGAGGCCCGACAGATCGAAATCCGTCTTGCGCGCCACATAGGTGATCCGCCCCTGCAGTCGCTCCTTGTCTTGCTGCGTCATTGACTTGGACGTCAGGATGACCACGGGGACGGTTTTCGTGTCGGGGTCGGCTCGCAGCGCCTCCACGACTTCGAAGCCATCCATACCGGGCATGAGAAGGTCCAGCAGAACGGCAGAGGGTTGCCGTTCCCGGATTAGGGCCAGCCCCTCCTGGCCCGTGGCCGCTCCTAGCACAGTCCATCCCTCGGGCTCCAGACTGGCCCGGACCAGTTCTATGGCCAGCGGATCGTCGTCAATCGCCACCACCGTATGCTTCCGCTCAGGCATCGCCGCCGCGCGGTGGAGGGCAGCCATCAGCTGATCCTTGCCCACCGGCTTGACGAGGTATTCGGCAGCGCCCAGTGCGAAACCGCGGCCGCGCTCATCAAGCATCGACACCACGATCACCGGTATCGCTGCCGTCCCCGGATCGGCCTTGAGCTGGGCGAGAACCTCCCAGCCGTCAATTCCCGGCAGGAGGATGTCGAGGACAACGCCCGCGGGACTCAGCGAGCGCACCGTATCCAGGCCTTCTTCGCCATCCCGGGCGCTGACGACGCGGGCGCCCGCCGCCTCGAGATAGACCCGCAGCAGATCGAAGGACCGCCGGTCATCCTCCACGACCACGACGGTGGGTCCCGGGCCCGGGGTCACCTCGGCGGGGAGACCGAGATCCGGGCCGGCCTGCGGGACCGACGTCAACGCCGGTTCCCCGGATCCGGCCGGCAGCGCGAAACCGAACGTGCTGCCCTGCCCGGCTTCACTTTCGACCCAGATCCTGCCCCCGTGCAGCTCAAGGATCCGCTTGGACAAGGTGAGCCCGAGCCCGGTGCCCTCGGTCTGCCCGGGATGCCGGGCGCCTTGCTGGAAAGAGTCGAAGATGCGCTCACGGTCCTCAGCCGCCACCCCCGGTCCCGTGTCGACCACCTCCACGACGAGGTCCCGATCACGTAGTGAGGCGCGGACACCCACGCGCCCGCCGTCGGGGGTAAACTTCACCGCGTTGGACAGCAGATTCAGCACGACTTGCCTGAAGCGCAGGCGATCGGCGTCAAGCAGGCCGACCTCGGGATCGATTTCAAGGCTCAGCAGGATTCTTTGCTTGAGCGCTCGCTCACGCACCATCGAGAGGCAATACTCCAGGGATTCGCGGACGGCGAATTCCGAGTGGTTCAGGACCATCTGGCCGGCCTCGATCTTCGACAGGTCGAGGATGTCGTTCAGCAGTTCGAGCAAATGCTTGCCGGAACTCCATATGTCGCGCAGGTAGTCGTCCTGACGCTCGTTGAGCTCGCCGAACATGCGTTCCAGGAGCACTTCAGAAAAGCCGATGATAGCGTTCAGCGGCGTACGCAGCTCGTGGGACATACTGGCCAGGAACTCCGACTTGTGCCGGCTCGCGACCTCTAGTGCGGTGCTCTGCCGCTCCAGTTGCCGGTACAGCTGCGCGTTGATCAAAGCCAGTGCGGACTGACTGGCGAACGTCTCGAGCAGGTCGTAGATCTCTTGCGGGATGCGCCCGGGGGTATGGCGGCGGACAACCATAGCGCCGACGATGCGGCCCTCCCGGAGCATGGGAACGGCCACCAAGGAGCGCCAGCCGGTCTCGGCCAGGGCGCTCAAGTGGGGATCTAGTGGCGCGTCGCGAAGGTCCGTGAGCTCTAGGGGCCGGCCCAGCGTCGCCGCTTTGCCGATAAAGGTGTCATCGAGTTTTATCCGGGCGCGCCGGAGAGCGTCGAACGCTTCCTGGCTGGTGCCGCAGACGGTCTCGACGCGGAACTCCCTGGCGTTCTCGTCGAACTCGTAGATAGAGCCGCCATCCGACCCGGACAGCCGCACCGCTTGCGTGATGATCGTGTTGAGCACTTCAGTGAGGTTCAGGCTGGAGCTCACCGCCTGACCCACGGTGCCGAGGGCCTCGAGCTCATTCACCTTGCGCCCGAGTTCGCCGGTGCGGCTCTCCAGCGTCCGTACGAGATCAACGGTGCGAACGGCGAGAGCCGCCTGCGCCGCGAAGGTCGTGAGGACTTCCACCGCGCGATCGCTGAACGCGTCGACATGGATCCGCCACACCGAGAGCACCCCGACAACGTCGCCGTCCAGCAGCATGGGGACGCCCATGATCGTCCGGAAGCCGGCCACCCGCTGCGCATCCGTTCCGCCGTAGTCAGGGTCGGCGAGCACGTCAGTGATCTGCGTAGCCCGCCGGTTGAGCCCGACCCGGCCGACGAGCGTTCCGCGGTCCAGGACGACGGGATTACTGGCGATGAATTCCCGGTACTCCGCCGTCATCCCGGAGCCGTATGCCAGCCGGTACCTGTCTCCATCGACCAGGAACACCTGCCCGGCATCGGCACCGCAGAGCTTCCGCGCGGATTCGACGACCGTTTCAAGTACTCGCTCGAGATCAGATGCGGATCGTCCGATGACGGCGAGAACCTCGCTCGTCGCTCTGAGTTGCTCGCGCACCTCAGCCAGCTCATCGGCCAGCCGTTCGGCCTCGGCTGTCATCTCCGCATCATTAGCCGGGTCCTGACCGGCCGGCTTTCGCTTATCCCGCTCGACCATTCGGCCACCCCCTACGCGGTGTACCCGAGAGCATCACCTTCGTACCAGTGTCCTCTCCTGGCAACCGGCATACAACCGGCGAGCGCTGCAGGTCACGGTGGCGCGACAAGCGTGTCTCGCCTCGTCCGTCAACGCTGCCCGATGAGCCTGCTCCTGCTCAGATCCTGGACCCACTGGTCCAGGTCGTCACCGACATCCCGGGTGCCCGCCCGGACCGTCAGGTGAGCGTCGCCGCTGCTATCGGCGGCGGCAGCGACGACAAGTGCCCCAGAAGGCGGCGGGCCGTCGCTGGCGGCGATGCCATCCCTGGTGAGCCCGGCGGCTAGGCTCGCGCGCCGGCCTCCGGCCGGACTGATCACCAGCTTCAGCCGGTCCGCGACCGCCAGTTGCGCGGCGACCAGGACGACGGCTGCCCCGCCCTCCCCTCGCGTCCACCGGGCCGCCACCGCGCTGGGCGCTTCCGGCAGGCTGCGCACGACCGTGACGAGCTCGACGGCCCCGTCGGCTGCGAGCGTCTCGCGGAAGGTTCTGCCCGGGCCCAGCACGATGGTGTCAGGCTCGGCCGCCGCCACATAACCGGGCAGTTCACCGGCGATGTCCTGGCTGAACCGGGACCGCACGACCGCTGACACCCCGCGAGCCGACGCCCGGTCGGCCAGCGCCTGAAGGTTTCCCGTGATCCTGGTCGTTTCCCGCAGCTCGCCACCCAGCCCGGTGGCAACCTCTGAGCGGGTGCCATGTTCCCGCGCCAGGAGATGGCAGAGGATCAGCTGACTGTGCTCCCGGCTGGCCGCCAGCGCGGCCCCGATGTCAACGAGCGGAGCGGCGGTTTCCGGCGCCTCGATCAGCACCAGGATCCGGTGCCCAGCGGCGGTCCCGAGAGCGGCACGGTCCGCCTCCGCGATGTCGGCCACGACGAACCGATCCGGGTAGATGAGACGCAGCAGCGGCCCGGCCATCATCGTCGTCACGATCGCCATCACGATCATCAGCGAGTACAGCGACTGGTCCAGGATGCGCAGCTGCAGGCCAACCGAAAGGATCACGATCCCGGTGAGCCCGCGGGTGTTCATCAGGGTGGCGAGAACCCCGGCGCGCCGGGCACGGACCCCCGCGAGGCTGGCGCCGATGAAGGCACCGCCGAACTTGCCGACGACAGCGACCAGCAGGATGAGGCAGAGTTCCGTGAGCCCGGACAGACCAACCGATGACAGGTTGACGCTCAGTCCCGACACCACGAAGAACACCGGCAGCAGCACCAGGACGCTGACCTGTTCCAGGCGATCGAGGATCTCCTCGCGCAGGGCGGCCGCGGCCCCCTCCCGGGGCATGACGACGCCGAAGAGGAAGGCGCCGAAGATGTACTTCAGGCCCATCCAGCCGGTGGCGTACGAGGACAGCAGCAGCCCTGCCAGCACCGCCGCGAGGATGCTGGGCGTGAGCCCGCCCCGCCGCTGGTAAACATCCACCAGCCTGCGCAGCAGCGGGCGGACCAGACCGAACATCACGCCCGCGTAGACCGGGACCAGGAGCAGCCGGAACTGCTGGCTGCCGGCCCCGGCGATCGCGACCACCACGGCCAGCAGCGACCAGGCCAGCACGTCATCTGTCGCGGCGCTGGCCAGCGCGATGCTGCCGATCCGGGTGCGGTGCATGTTTCGGTCGGTGAGGATGCGTGCCAGCACCGGAAACGCAGTGACCGACATGGCCGTGCCCACGAACAGCGCGAACGGGAGGACGTGATGCACATGATGACGGCTGGCCAGCCACGCACCGAGCCCGACCCCCAGTGACAGCGGCAGAATGATCGAACTGACCGACACGCTCGCAGCCACGCGCTCCCGGCCCCGGATCAGGCGCAGGTCGAGCAGGTACCCGACGGCGAACATGAACATCACCACGCCGAGGTTGGCCAGCGCGCTCAACGGCGGCCTCAGCGTGATCGGGAACAGCGTCGCCGTGATCTTGCCGTGAAACAAGGTCGGCCCCAGCAGGATGCCGGCGATGATCTCGCCGAGAACCGGCGGCTGGCCGAGCCGCTTGGCCGCGATGCCGAGCAGCCGGGCGAGCAGGATGATGATGGCCAGGTCGGCCAGGAACAGCTGGACTTGCTGATCCGTCATCGGGCGCCGTTCCCCAAGCACACGTTCGCGAGGCCCGCGAGGGCACGTGCCCTCCAGTACCCGGCGGTCATCCCGGCTCCGGCCTTGATGGTGCTGGCCACCTGCTCGGCCCGGGCAGGATCGGCGGCGGCCACCATCATGATGATCTCAGCCACGCGGGCGGGATCATGGCCGGCCGCCTCGACCGCCTGTTCCAGCAGCGGCGCGGCGTCGGCCGGGTCGGTGCGAACCGCTACCACCGCCCTGACCAGAGCCTGCAGGTATCTGTCGGCGCTGCCGGCTGCGATTCGCTCACCGCAGGCAGGGTCGGTGAGCGCCGCCGCCATGGCCACCTCGGCCCGCTCGGGTGCGTCGGCGGGCAGGCTGCCGATGACCTGCTCGGCCTGGACGGGGTCGGTGCGAGCCGCCGCCAGGGCTACCTCCCCCAGGGCTCCGAGCCGGGCCGGCGTGCCGCTGATGGCGCGGGCGTACTGCTCGGCCTCTGTCAGCAGTTCCCCGGCGTGGTCCGGGCCGATCTGGGCCGCCGCTGCCTTTACGCTGGTCAGAGCCATATTCTGCAAATCACTCGTGCTGATGGCGCGAGCCCACTGCTCAGCCTCTGCCAGCAGCTGCCCGGCGTGGGCAGGGTCAGTCTGGGCTGCTGACGCCTCTGCACTCGCCGCCGCCGTGTCCCGCAAGGTGCCCTGACCGGCGATGGTGCGGGCGAACCGCTCGGCGTCATCCGACAGCCGTACCGAACGGTCAGAGTCGGCTCTGGCCACGACGATGGCGATCTCGGTCAGTGCCCGGACCTTCCAGTAGATGGCCCGGTTCGGGTCGTTCAGCATCGAGGGCGGAGGAGCCGCCTCCCGCTCCCACGCACCCTGGTTGGAAGCCTGCCTGGGCCGGCCGGTGACGGCGAAGGCGATCTGCCCGGCCCGGGTGGAGTCGGTGCGGGCCGCGACCATGGCGACCTTGGCTAGCGCCATATCACGCGCGGGCGTGCCCATGGGCCGAACGAGCTCCTCCGCACTGGCAATGTCGACGTCGGCTACTACCTCGGCAACCTTAGTGATGAACGGTGCGACGTCGTCGAGGAATTCTCGGTGCTGCCGCGCCCGGATGACGGGGGGGATCTTCCCGATGTCAGCCACCAGCCGCCGTGCGGGCGATGGGTCGATGCGGGCCAGGAGCATGCCGAACTCCGGTGCGGAGTGCCAGGCCAAGGCCTCCAGGATGTGATGGTAGCCCGCAGTCTCCGCGATGCCCGCATTCCAGCTTGGGTGCAGGGCCTCGTCCAGCAGCTGTGCGGCGTGAGCAGGGTCGGAGCGGGCGGCCACCGTGGCCACGTGTACCAGTGCCCTGGCCCGCTGAACGGCCAGCGGGAGAGCACGGTCGTACTCATCATCCAGTCCGCGGGCGTGGGCGCTGCTGCTTGCCGGAGGCGGCGGCGGGCCGGGAATCGCTGCCGCGCGGTCCTCCGGTGCCATGGCCTGCTCATCCAGCGGAAGGGCGCGGGCGATCTGTTCTGCCTCCTCCAGCAGCCGGGCGGCGCGGGCCACGTCGGTGGCGGCCACCGTTGCGGGTTTACCCGGTGGCTTGTAGGTCGTGATCATGGTGTGGAGTGGCTGGGGAAGCCACTGGCCGGGTGGGTCCGGGTCGGCAAGCAGTTCCAGGATCGTGGCCGGGGTGGGCCGCTCGGAAGGCTCCTTGGCCAGGCACGCTGCTACTACATCGCGGATCTGAGGGTCCAGGCCGCTAAGGTCTGGTTCTTCGTGGACGACCCGGTAGGCAATCGCCTCGGCCAGCCCCAGGCCGAACGGCCGGATGCCGCCGGCGTAGGCCAGCACCATCCCCAGCGCGAAGACATCGCAGGCCGACGTGAGCGGCTGTCCCAGGAGAACCTCGGGTGCCATGAAGCCCGGCGTACCAGACCGCGCGGTAATGCCGGAATCGTCGATGGCACGCGCGACGCCAAAGTCAATCACGTGAGGCCCGTCTTCAGCCATCAATATGTTCGACGGCTTCAGGTCTCGGTGGATCAGCCCGGCGGCGTGAATGGCTCCCAGCGCTTCGGCCACGCCCGCGCCCAGCACCCTCACGCTGTCCAGGGGGAGGGCCTGGTGCTCGGTGAGCATCCGATCAAGGGACGGTCCGGCGACAAAGGCTGTCACCATCCAGGGACGTTCGGCGTCCGGGTCAGCATCGACAACCTGTGCGGCGTGGAATCCGCCGACCTTACGGCCCGCCTCTACCTCCAGACGAAACCGCCGCCGGAACTCGGCGTCATGAGCGAAAACCGGATAGATCAGCTTGACCGCGACCGGGCGCCCGGCCCGCGACCGGCCGAAGAACACCTCGCCCATCCCGCCTGCCCCAAGGCGACCGGTCAGAACATAGTGTCCGACCCGCCGAGGGTCTCCTGGCCTAAGGGAATCCATGCCACCCCGTCACCGCAAGGGAATAGCGGACGCAGTGAACCCGTCCGAACCCGATGATTCCAGGAAACAGATCGCCGAGAAAGACTTGCTCCATCGCGCCGCCTAACCAGGCGAGCGCTCGCCGACACCTGGCCGGGCTGGTCGATCACGTCGGCCCGGTCGATCGCAAGCCAACACCGGTCACACCGCGATCAATCTGCCCCTAGATCACAAACCGGGACTGTAGTACCGGGCCGCTGCCCGGCTCCGGTTGGTGCCGCTGGTTGCGATCATGCAGGCGAGTCGACTGGGAGGGCCGCCGCCTGGGCCGCGCCCAAGAGTCGCTTGTCATAGGTCACGAACGAGGTCAGCCCGGAGCGGTAATGCAGGGCCGTGGCGAGATGAATGGCATCCAGGCTGCGCACTGTGACTGGCTCTACGGTCCGGGCCAGAATCCGGATGCCCGGGCCCAAATCGATCAGGTCGATCTGATCCAGCACGGCCGGCAGACGGGAGACCGCCTCTGCCGCATACCGGGCCAGCGCCCGGAATGATTCGATCTCCGTGAGCACCGAACTGATCCACCCGGTCTCGGCCCGCTCGTCCAGCCAACGGCGCAGCGCCGGTGATTCCGGCTCGGCGTGAGCGAGCTTGACGACCGCCGCGGAGTCCAGGTAGATCATCAGCGCTCGTCGGCTCGATCGCGGGCTAGTTCCTCCGCCACGTTGACCCCATCGGGCTGCCCCAGATCCATCCGCAGCACTGCCCGGCGCATCTCGGCGGCGCGCTCGCGACGGCGGGCCGCCTCCAGCACCGCCTGCCGGATCGCGGCCGACCGTGAGCTGCCGTCGTGAGTCAGCACGTCCAGGGCATACTCGGTTTCCTCGTCCGTGCGGATGGTAATCGTTTCGGCCATAACGCTACTGTAAGACACATGGTCTTACAGTAGCAACGGAAGCCATGACGTCAGGGGTATCAGCACCGCACTGGCCTCGCCGATCAGAGCCCGCCCATAGCTGTTGCCGCGCCGGACCGTCCGGGGCTCGTGCATAGGTGGAGCGACCCTCGGCCCTGGGAACGCCACGATGCACATCCTGGGTGATCGTTTCCTTA
>Ga0137384_10005617_pt1 | contig 10070 bp, 7 predicted proteins | sample SagtaG_2_FD_104922 | JGI IMG/M metagenome (GOLD analysis project Ga0137384, IMG submission 104922) | Vadose zone soil microbial communities from Sagehorn Ranch, Mendocino, California, USA - Sage2_R_60_16 metaG | ecosystem: Environmental > Terrestrial > Soil > Vadose zone | place: USA: California...
CTGAGGATCATCCCCAGAACTTCCGCAGAACGATTGCTGATCGTGGGTGATCTGGTATTCGCCGACGATGGTCGGGTGGGTAGTATTAGAGACACTGATCAGGCGCGCCCAGCCCCAGGGACAGCCAAAGCTGGGATCGGTAAAGGTTCCATACACTTCGTCGGTCGTGAGGGCAAACGAACGCCCAGGCACCTGCACCGCCGAGTGGCCATTGGGACAAGCCTTCGAGCAAGGCGCCGGATTGCCCCAGATGGGGCGGTTCGCCGGATCCGTGAGCAGCCGCAGTTGCGGGTTGGGCACGTTAGTAGCGATGTCGCTCGTATCTAGGACGAGGAACTCTCCGGCTTCCATGGCCAGATAGGTGCGGGTGCCGTCCGCCGAGACGCCCATCGAGTGGACGAAGAGGTTGAAGTTGTAGTTGGCGGGGTTGTCCGCGCCCGGGTAGCGGTTGTTCCAGTTGCCCTCCGCGACTTCGGTGATCGGGCCACCCTGGAACACCTGGCTGATATCGACGATCATCAGGTTGGGCTTGGTCGGGTCAGTTGACAGCGTGGGCGTCGAGAGGTAGAGGAGTGCCCGGTCATCGTTGTTGGGATCGACCCACAGGAACATCTCGTGCGGCTTCACCTTGACGCCTGCCTTTGAGGTGGGAACGTAGCTCTCGATGAACTGTGGATGGACGGGGTCCTTCAGGCTGAAGAACTTGATGTCGAAAGGGAAGGTGGTGTCGTTGCCCGCCGGGCAGGCGTGAATGACGGAACTGCAGCGGAAGTTCATGACCATCAGCAGCTTGTGCTGCGGCAAGACACGCAGTTCGCGCGAGGTGATGCCGACGCTGCCCTCCAAAGGCGGCCCGATCTCACCGACGACGGTCGGATTCGTTGGATCCTTGACGTCGACGATCAACACGCCAGGGTGCGGGTGCGGGCAGTTTGCACCTGGTCCGCGAGGATCGCCGACCCCACAGGTGCTCGAGCCATCGGTGCGGTTGCCGATGTAGATGTAGTGATCGAAGATCGCCAGCGCGGCATTCATGCCGCGATTGAAAAGTGGATTCTGTCCAACAAGCACAAAGTTTGACGACGTGCCGGGTGGGACACCTCCTGATCCGACACCAACGTCGGCGTGTGCGGTCCCTGATAGAGCGAATACAAGGGTGATCAGCGCCAGGGCGCTAAATAAACGACGCACCAGACGTGTCATGAATTTCCTCCTATCTGTGAGAACGCTCTCGACTGCCACAGTCCTCGATTGAGACGTGACGCTAAAATAAACTCATTTGGGGAGTAACCCGCTGTGATACAAAATGCCCCCTACAAACATATACGCTTCCAGGTTTCAGTGCTTCGTCTACGTGGCGCGTCCGCTGAGGAGTAGTCATCTTCTCTCATGCTAAATGCTTCCATATTGAAGTTGCGGAATAACTGCCTCAGACCAAGCCGCCGCAAGCAACGCCGAATCCGCAACTTTTCATTGGAAGCATTTAGACCGCTTAGCTACGCTCATCAGTGCCATTCAGAATCGCGTGCAAGCGATCGATTGTTTTGCCTGGCAAGGCTTGGAAGAGCAGGTCAAAGCCCTCCCATTTGCCCCCGCTGCGCGTTGGATGCGAACCCACTGGTATGATCTACAACGCGTGCGGGAAGCCGGAGTGGCGAAGATTCGCGAGCAGTGGCAGGTCAGTGGCAAGGCCGCAAACAGTGCAGGAGACTGGGTGGAAGCACTTGTTGACCTGGCCGCAGAGGTGGTGACCCACGACGCGCGCTGAGAATCAGTACCTGGACTTCGCGCAGAGGCCTCGCCGAGGTCTGTCGGGAACAGGAGTGGCTCGCTCCCCTCGAGCAGCAGCACCAGATGCTGCGCAAGAAGACCATCCGCCCACTCTACCGGCAGATCCACCCGAGCAACAACCTGGAAACGCTCAAAGGGGAAGGGCCAGATAGTGCTGCGGTCTCTGCCAGTTTCAGGTTCTGGGACATATTCAGTGTGCCAGGTTGCTTAGATGGGCAATCTCGTCCTGCGGAGAGGATCACGATTGACCAAAACAGTATATTCAGCTGTGTTTGTCTCTGCTGAATAAGCCGTCATTGTACGTCAAACCACTGTGTGGACGTGGTGGAAAGCATGGTTTCCCTCAATAGAGAGCGATGCTAGATAAGAGGGGAGCGGAAATCCTAAAAAGAAATAGGGTTATGTAGACAGTTGTCGAAGACAATCTGTGCTACATCAACCCGTTTTATGTAGACACTTTGCCAAAGTGTCTACATAATAAAAGAGATCCCTACTGCTTGCGATGTTCCTAAACGGAGGCAGATGAACTTGCCGCCGCAGCATCGCGTCTCTCAATAAGCATGTTGTAGAGACCAAGTACCAGGAGTAAAGAAAGTTCAGGTATCTCTGCGGCCTGCGGATATATTACGACGCGAGATTTGCGCGAGAAGCCACCAACTGAGAGTTGTACATAGGCAGTAGTGCCAGTAGGATCTGTCCAGGCTTTCTGTGTGCCCCAAAAGTTGACCTTGCTCCACCTGAACTCGCGTCCATCAGGGAAGAAGAGTTGGCCGCTTGTTCCGGTCCATTTGCGTTGATAGGTGGCAAGAAGTGGGCCTTGCTCAACCGCATAGATAGCTACCTTCAGACCAGACCAGCCCTCTTTATGCATGAAGAGTGTCCCTTCCGGGACGAGAGCCTTCGCTTTCGAGGTCCAACTGCTCATATCCAATGTCGCAAGGGTTGTCTTGTCTGGTGCGATGAGATCGTAACGTGCCTTCAATGCTGCGGTGGGAACCCAGGTCAATGGTTGTCCAACCAGGGAACTCAGGGAGGAAGTCATACGTCTCTTGCTCCTTTTTCTGTCAGCTAGAGTCATTATTTGGTAGAAAGGGATACACCTCAAGTATTACGTGTACGCCTATGCGGGTGTTGCACTTTTCGGCTCTTGGACACCATACACCCACGAGATACGCAACGAGGTTGTGTAACGAGGATTGATAGAGGGTAAATCGTCTCGAAACTGGCAAAAGAGACAAGAACTGTGTCTTCTTTACAAGGGAAACACCTTATTGCATACGTTTCCCAAGAAAGAAGATACAGAAAAGTATGACACACCCTTCAGTCCATGTCCAAATCACCCCAACCTCCGTTCCTTCCACGCCTTCGTGGCTAGGGGAAGTAGCCGTTCTGGCTCATGTGTTCAGCCAGTTGGGTCTGCAGAAAGCTATCGAGGAGCGGGTGCGGTTTGCGCGCGCTCGGATGGGGGACTACGAGGTGATCGATTTTGTCGTGATGCTCATTGGCTACGCCGTGAGCGGGGAACGAACCCTTACGGCCTTTTATCAACGCCTCCTTCCGTTTGCTGAGCCGTTCATGGCGCTTTTTGGGAGAGCGAACCTGCCTCATCCTGCAACGCTTTCCCGCTTTCTGGCGGCCCTTGATCAAGGGTCCGTGGAGACGCTCCGCACACTCTTTCAAGACGATCTGGTGGCACGACCAGTGTTCGCCTCCCCACCAGGTGGGGTGTGGGACCGACAGGGTCAGCATTGGACAGTGGTAGATGTCGATGGAACAAAACAGGCTGGAAGCCTTCGGGCCCTTCCCCAGACAGCAGATCTTCCTGCTCCTCATCGCCGCTTTGATCTGGTCTCTGCTCCCGGGTACCTGGGACGCAAGCGGGGAGAAGTCGTGCGCACGAGAACCACCGTACTCCAAGCGCATACCCATCAGTGGCTGGCCAGTTTCGGAAATGCAGGCAATGGCGATTACCGGGGAGAATTGCTGCGGGCACGAGAGGTGATCTCGAGCTATGCCACCCGGCTTGCTCTCCCCCTCTCTCACGTGTTGGTGCGCTTAGATGGCTTGTACGGCAATGCCGCTCCGCTTGCCGATCTGCTCGCCCCTGGTGGGCCTGGGGTGGTCGTGCGCGGGAAGGACTATCACCTGTTGGACCTCCCTGCCGTGAGGGCGCAGTTGCAGCTCCCCCCAGATCAACAGACGAGGCATGCCTCTCGTCAGGGACCAGTCGGGCACTCTACGACTGCCCGAATATTGCGCTCACGCCCACAGGACCGGTGGTCCGCATGCTCCTGGCTGTACGTCAGGTTGCGGGCTCTTCCCCTTCTATCGGCACACTGCGGAACGGGACGGTCTATGAACAGTTCTTCACCACCGTCCCGCCACACGCCTTCACGCCCGCTGATGTGCTTGATCTCTACCTGCATCGCGGGTCCTTTGAAACGGTGCTTGCCGATGAAGATCAGGAACAAGACTCGGACCGCTGGGTTTCTCATACGCCCGGCGGGCAAGAGTTCTGGCAAATCATCGCTCAATGGATCTGGAATCTTCGATTGGAGTTCGGGCTGCAGGTGTCTGCTCCCAGCATGCGTGTGACGGAATTCGCCTATTCTCAGCTTCATGAGCCGGTGAAGGCGAGTGAGCCGGCGAAAGCGGATGAGCCGGTCTGCTGTGGGCCTCCTCAATGGGCACGCCGATCCTTCACCAAAGGATTTGCCGGAGCCGATTTCGCTCTGCTCCCAGATGGAACGCTGCGTTGTCCGGCTGATTACCCGCTCTACCCGCAAGAGCGTCGAGCGGAGCGGGACGGCTCTGTGCGGGTGCTCTATGCCGCCCGCATTGGCCATTGTCGCTCCTGTCCTCTGCGCACGCAGTGTCAAGAAACCGGCGCTCCCATGAAACCGCGACGGGTGAGTGCGGTGTTCTGGCCACGGACTTCCACGACGTCACCGCCCGATGAACCGCTCTCCGATCAGCCAGCACCTTCTCGCCCGGTGCTTTGGGGCGATTGGGAGTGCTGTCATCTCCGGCGACACTGGTTCCATCTGTTGCGCACACAAACCGTTCTGCTCACCTTTGGCTCAGTTCAGCACGTGGCGCGAGAGGATGTTCCCCTCCCCGATGTGCTTCCCCGTGCCCAACGAGCCCATTGGCGGCTCAGTTGGGAGCAACGTCTTGCTCGCAATGCTCGCCTCCCTACCGCCCCACCACTTGAGGTCACCATTCATGGTCTCCCGGTCAGCTTTGCTCAAGCATTTGGCTTTGATGTGGTGATGGCTGCTTAACTCCTCGAAAACACCGCTCGCTTCTCTTTTTTCGGATCTCTTCTGTTCAATGTGCCTTCAATATCCTCAAATATCTTTTGATCTCTTCTTTCCACGGCACTTTGCCGTTTTTCTCCTTCATGAAAATGTCGTCGCCCCTCTTATTGCTTGCTTGCTTTCATCTCGTTGCGTATCTCGTGGGATACATAAATTCGCTTGCTACTCAGAGTCACTTGCCTGTCTTTGGGGACCTGCTGCGATGGACTTCTTTTCGGCGTACGAGACCTCCTTCTCATCTCAATGGGAGCGCATCAGCACTCGCTGCGACCAATGAGGCACTCCTACTGATTGGAGCGCCTCACCCAACCGATCGGTCATGCGTGCATAGCGCTGAGCCAGCCCGGGGAAGCGTGAGGCTTTGATGCGTCGGGAACACGAAGCGAGAGGACAGATCCACTTGCGTACCAGCAAGCTTCCGCACCAAACATCGCCCGCCACACGCGACATCAGCAAGGGTCCGCTGGTAGCGACTGTGGACCCGTGAACCGGCCGTTCCACACTGTGGGCAAGCAGCAGTGGGAGCGGTGGTATGAAGATGGACAATGACCGTCTGATCCTGCACCTCGATGCTATCAAGGCTCAGGGTTGAAGGGAATGCAAACACAGGAGAAAGATCGATGGGAAGGCCTCCAGATGGCTCACAGGGATTTCACTGCGGGCATTCTACCACAAGAGAACCTCCTCCGCCGAGCAAGCAGGCACACTTAAAGTGATATTGGTGGCGAATTCAAAAATCAAGCTCGTTTTGAACGAGAGTGGTCTGAACCGGTTCCAACGTCACCTGGTGGGAGGCCCTGAGACGAGCTTGTTTTCGTGCCATCAAAAATCTCCTGCCAAACCTCGGCTGCAAGCCATCGAGAGCCAGAATGACGTAGCATTGCGCTCTAAGACGCTCGCATGAGCATATATGTTCTCCAGAAGTCCGATAGAGGTGGTGAGAGTGAAGACAGAACCAATTGCGAAAGCCTTGCTCCGTGAGCCCCCTACCTGGAGATGCCGTCTTGTCCATTTTGCCATTCTGCTGGCGGCTTCTTGCTCATTGTGCAGTGGGCAAGCTGTCTCAGATAGCCTTGGTCTTCTGCGACGATAGCATGACAGAGGTGATAGACATCCTTGCGTCATCAAGATAGGATTACCATTGGTGGCATTTGATCATGCTGGCAGACTTCGCCATGGCGGATGCCGCGTCATGCTGGATGGCCCTTTCGTGCTTCCTGTTCGTGCTTGCCTCGTGCTTTTGTCACCCTCACTCGATTTCGTGGCTCTTGCGCGGACCGATTGCCCGAGCTCACTCTCACCTGGGGCTGTCCACACCTGTTCCCGTGCTGAGGAACTCTTGCACGAGATCGGCCAGGATTGTTCCACTCCGGCTATTCAGGTGAAGGCCGTCGCGATGCAGACGCCAGCCATTTCGCTGTCCAATCTCATCATGACTCTGGTGCAAGACAAACTGTCTGAATACATCGCGATAGAATGGCAGAAAGTCGAAGCTCGTGAAGGCACGTCCAGGAGAGGCGAGGATGAGCTCGTGCATCCGCTCGTAGAGGGGAAGGTAGCTCACCGCTTCCTCGCGCGCAATGTCCTTGAGGATGGTGCTGTACTCCTCAATACGTCGGTTGGCTTCGGCCTGGAAGGGAAAAGCCTCGCCAGGATCTTCCCCAATGGGGATCAGCGAGCAGAGGGCGATGGCTGCCTTCGTCTCGCTCTTGAGGCGACGCACCATGGCTTGCATCGTCTCGCGGTACCACTGCGGTGAAGGGTTCCTCGGAAGATGCTTCGTGAGGCGAACAAACTGGGCGTGTTTCTTTGAAATCAATGCCAGCACATCGTTCTCGCCAAGCAGAATGATCACATAGTCGGGATAGCAGTTGATGATAGCGGGCAGGCGCTCAAGCCCGTTGTAAGCGAGATCACCTCCCTCTGCGAACCGGAAAAAGCGAAAAGACGCGAGATCGGACCGCTGCGCCAAGTCTCGTATCCAGTCGTAGCTCCCGATGGCCGCAGTTGCGCTGGCTCCCAGACAGGCCACGACAGTTGTTCCCGTAGAAGCACTGGCCCCCGTCACGTTCACACTTTTCGTGCCTTGCAGGCGGCTTCTCCTCGCGAGTCCCAGGAACGGGCGGTACACCCACCCCAGAATGGTGATCATCCCCATCCCTCGTGTCTCTTGTCGGTTGTTGTCGGGTTTCTTCACACTTCTCCTCCTAGATGATAGTTATTGTCGTGCTTAGCTGCACGACGAGCACGGTCGCGCTGGCTCCGAGGCAGACCACGACCGTTTTCCTCGTGGTGTTACCTGCAGGTCTGCTCCTGCGTAAACTGCATGATCGCCTCCACGGCACGCTGATACCCACCCGCTTCGCGTGCGAGGTGTTGCATGTGCCTGACGTTTTGGTGGAGAGCTTCGTCGTCGGCGACGCGCTCGACGGCCTCACGTAGCTTGCCGACCGTGACTTCTTCTTTTGAGAGCGCGAGGCCCAACCCAAGTTCGGCCAGGCGTCGTGCCGTGACGGTTCGATCCAAAGTCTCCTGGGGGATCGCTACCATCGGCACACCATCATACAGGCTCTCCATCACACTGTTCACTCCGCCATGGGTGACAAAGACGCGGGCACGCGGCAGGATCTCCAGTTGCGGCACGTAGGCTGCGGGCAGAAAGTTATCCGGGATGGGACCAGGTTCGGCGGGGTCAAGCTGCCTGCCTCGTGAGAAGACGACCTGCCAGGATTGCTCCCCGAACGCTTCAAAGCACTGTTTGAAAAACACGGGCTGATTGGTAAAGAGACTGCCCAGCGAGGTGTAGAGCAGTGGTCGCTCGGCGCTCAGTCGCTCGAACGGAAACGGCACAGGTTGGTAGCGAGGCCGAAGTGATGGACCAACGAAGAGATAGCGTTCGTCAAAGGTCTCGCCTCTCGGCTGGAATGCCTGAGGAATGAAGACGATGTTGAGCGGCTCAGCCGAGGATGCCAGACTCACGTAGTTCACTGGCGCAACATGATAGCTGGCGCAGATCTCTGCTAGCTCGGCGTTTTCTTTGTCAATGATCTCGCGCATCTGAGCGAGACGAGCGCTGGCACCTGGCAGGTGGGCCATCAGGGAAGACACGTTGAAGCGCTCGTTCATGGGGTAGCTGGAATGAAAGAAGATCGCAGGCAGGGCAAGCACCCGGACAACGATGCTGGTCCAGGCACTGAAAGGGTCATGCACAATCACGTCTGGCGCATCCGCGCGCATCCGCTCCAGCACTTGCGGCAGCACCAGACGACCCTCCTGCGCCTGCTGTGGCTCTCTCGTGGCGAGACTCGGCTTGATCAGCGATTCATAGCGACGAAAAAGAGCCCCCGTTGCCTGCACGGTCTCAGACCGCTCCTCTGGCAGATAGTAGATAACCGTCTGCCTGCGGTTGACCAGGGCCTTCGCAATCGCCAGCGTCGGGTTCACCGGTCCAGAGGCAGGATACGGTAAAAAGAGGTAGGTTGCCATTTGGTTTTCCTTTCTATGCTGTGATTGCGGATGAGTTCGGCGCTTGTGGATCGACGAGCATCCCGGCCACGATGAACGTCACAAGGTGCTCGCGTGCGCGGGAGAGCGCAGGCTTGGAGGACACCTCCTCCTCCGGGAGCATCACCTGGTACAGAGGAAGATAGGCAAGATAGGACTGACAGATCGGGGTGATCATCGCCAACTGGAGCAGCGGAGTGAACCCGGAGCGCAGCAGCCCGGCTTGCTCTGCCTGCTGAAAAAACCGCTCGAACTGATCGCGATCCTCGCTCTGCAAGCGGGAGACGATCTGTTGGTACGTCTGCCAGCCCTCGGCCATCTCCCAGGTCAAGATGCGCAGAAAGTGGGGATGGTTGAGGAGATAATCAAACATGGTTTGTACCACAATGGTGAGGAAGGCTCTGAACCTTTGGGCAGGCATCACGCCAGCGTCATACTCAAACAAGGGGACAAGGACACGTGTCTGAAGGGCGGTCAAGTCTCGGTCAGTTCGCTTGAGGACCTCGGTATAGAGGCCGAGCTTATCGCCAAAGTACTGACCGATCAGGCTTTTGTTGTAGCCCGAGATCTGCGCGATGACATCGATGCGTGCCCCATCGTAACCGTGCTCTGCGAAGACCACTTCTGCCGCGTCCACAATCACCTGGCGTGTTCGCTCCGCATCACGTGTTCGTCCTGGTCTCGTCTCAGCTTCTGCCATGCTCTTCTCATCTCCCGTTCTGCATTCTCTATCTACTGACTATCTATCTGTTTAGATAATAACTGAGGAGAGGGCACAAGTCAAGAGAAAAGAGGGCAAGATGAAGGGCATGGCTTCTGTGTGATGATCCTGTGATATCGGTTGGAAGTGGACAGTTGATCAGGCTGGTAAAAAACAGCGTGTTCGCGGTTGTGGATCTCTTCGTGCACAGCCATGTCCTTTGTCTCACAGACGACCATCATTTGGGCAAATGAGTTGCAAATTTCTTGAGTGAGCCAACGATGATGAAGACTCACAAGATCTTGGTGGACTTGACCACCTTCATCCCAAGTTTGCCATCCTAGTTTTTTTGAGCGCGAGGCGCACCGTTTCATCACTGATCTGATCGACGATGCCTATTTTCTCTCCCCTTTCAATTCTAGATTGGTGAAGCAGTCACGGTGAACTTATGCTTCTGGTAGAGCACCCACATCGACAGGAGAGGGGTCTTCCACCATGCTACCAGCCATTCCGGTGCTGCCAGGATACCAAAGCTTCCGCCACTGGATCATTTGGCCAATCTCCTGACTCTGTGCGTCGACAATGGCACGGGCAACCCGCTTGATATCTGGATTGGTGCTCCTCATGAGCGCGACACTTGCCATGTCAATTGCCGAGGCATGGTGTGGAATCATGGAATCAATAAATGCCCGGTCAAAAGGGTGCTGCTGAGCCAGCTGATCTGGCATCAGCATCCCCGTGTTGGCCATATCCAC
>Ga0137384_10005621_pt1 | contig 10068 bp, 10 predicted proteins | sample SagtaG_2_FD_104922 | JGI IMG/M metagenome (GOLD analysis project Ga0137384, IMG submission 104922) | Vadose zone soil microbial communities from Sagehorn Ranch, Mendocino, California, USA - Sage2_R_60_16 metaG | ecosystem: Environmental > Terrestrial > Soil > Vadose zone | place: USA...
GTGTCGCGTTTGACAGCCGGATGCTGGCCGGTCGTGCAGAGGCTGACGCCCTCGCCTCCCCTTGCCTGGAGTTGCTTGAGTTCCCACTCACGCTGGCTCACACTTTGCAAGCGTGCGATCAAATTATTGAGTGCAGCCGCAACCTGCCAGAGCTGGTGGTCTTGTTGAAGAGGAGCACGGACGTTGAAATCTCCATTGGCAACAGCAACATGGGTTTGTAAAATCTGTTGAATGCCAGCCTCTAACTGGCGCTTTCGTTCCAGCTCTCGCTCTTGATGCTCTTTCTCTCGTTTCTCAGCAGCAGCCAGCTTCTCAGCCCAGTCTGCTCGTTTCAGGGCTTTTTCTGCACTGCGCGCCCAGAAATACAGCGTGATCGCGGTCACTATTTGGAGGATCAAGATGGGAAAGAAGATCTTGAGCGGCGCAGCCAGCAACAGATGCGCCATCGCTCCATCATGTGGTCCATACATGACTGCGACCCATCCCAGGATGAGATTGAGACAGAGCACCATCAACAGGTTGATAGCAGGGAAAAAAGACAGGGAAATCATCAGTGGTACAACACCAGAATACAAGTAGAAAAGCGTATCTATTGATACCCCTCTGGGGTCATTCATGATGACAATAGCACTTCCACCATAGGCCAGAAGCAGGATGACTATTCCCGCTGCTTCGACAAGCCCTCTCCGATTCAGGTACAGTCCCACGCCAGATCCCACCAGGACCACCACTGCAGTCACAACCTGAATCGATTGATGATCGCTGATATAACACAGCAAGATGGTGAGCAACAAGAGCATGAAAACTGATACAAAGAGACTGGCAACTCTGCCGCGCCTCGCTCTTTCTCTCTCAGAGAGACTGGCGCTGACCGATGGTTCTGATGGCGCGGCGAGCCGATACCACCATTTCAGCAGAGCAGATGCGAGCTCGGAAAACGATGGATTTGTTCTTTCTGGCTGTCGCTTCCCATTCCTGGAAGTTTCACTGTATATGCTATCCATACTGATGTGTTGACTCCTTACAGAGTTTTTATTCTGAAAAGATATTTTTCATGTAAATATCATTTATATGTATTTTACATGCAAATATCTTTCTGTTGCTTTAACAACCTTCTACTTACTGCCAATAATAACAGTTTGATCGTGCCTCTCAGGTCAAGTAGCGTTTCGGGCTAGCCTGAACAGGCTATTTCAGAATATACTATCTTAATCCTTTTTAGCTTATATAGTTTCATAGCAACCAGTGTCATAGGCGCAACGGCTCATGGGTCATCCCCCTCTCCATCCACAGACCGATGACTGCGACTTGTTGTGCAGGTAGACTGGAGGCATGCACGCCAGGAATGCAGAAAATTTTCATGCGACAATGTTGTAGACAGTACACAGGAGATTCAAAAGTGTACTTCCACAAAGATGCACTATCACGCGTACTGAGTGACCGCGAGAAGCCTCACATCAGCGCTCCATCTTCCAAACAGCTTTTAAGTTGATGATTTAATCCATTTGTTTATAGAAATTTTATAGACATCCGTCAAAAAAACATGGTATATATCTTTTGACGACTGTCATAAAATAGTTAGTATTTTGAGAAGAAAGGGATGGAGACCTGCTATGCATCAAGAAGATGCAGCCATTAAACGTGGAGCAGCCACGCAATCTCTACAAGACACTCCAAATGATGGAGCAAGCGAAGTCTCAACGCTTTTTTATCAAGCGTTTACGCAGGTAGCTGAGGGGATGGATGAGGCACAAAAGACGGAATACTTAACCTACCTGTTTGACGACGGCGAAATTGAGACAGAACGCACGCTGTTTGAAAATATTGTCACCGAACAAAGCGCCCAACTTCCTGCTCCCAACTATCATCCAGATCGAGCCGTACGAGAAGCCTCTCTTGCACGGAAAGACCAATGGAACCCAACAGATGGTGGAGAGCTTTCCTATGTCGCGTCGAACGATCTTGCTGTCTACCTTGCTCAACTTGGCAGGCCGCTCTGCGTGAGCGAAGCACTCAAAGAAATTCGCAAACTGAGTGAAAGTACCGTGCTCACCGCACGCATCGTGCTGGGGCTATGGAATACTCGCCGCTATAATAAGCAGGTTTCTAAGGAAGGGAGTGTCGCTATTTTGCTGGATGAGATCCTGCAATGGCAAGGTCATCAAAAGCATAGCCGTGTCCTTCACGTCGGCGAAGAAGGTGGCAAACGCTACACCGATGGCTACCGCACCGAACACAAACAACGGGTCGTGCAAGATCTTGCTCTGCTGGCCGCCTGCTATGTGCGCGGAACCTGCCCGATCACGCTTCATGGGAAAACTACCGAAATCGAAGTGGATGGCCCCTATCTTCGCTATGATACGGTGAGCCGAAAAACCATCAGGGGAGAAAAAATCATTCTTGGCTTTCTCATCTCCCCCGGTGGGTGGGTGAGTACCTACGAGCAGCATCAGATCCATCAGCTTGCACAGATCGATAGTCAGATCTTTCGCCTCAATCCCCAGAATGATCGCTATGCGCTCCGGCTTGCTCTCTATCTGACCGAACGATGGCGCGAGCAAGCCAGAGAAAAAAATTTTAGCCAGCCGATTACGATGACCGATCTCCTCGCTGCGAGCATGATTGAAGCCGAAAAGCGTCATTTGACCAGTGAAATTGCACCTCGCATTGAGAGCGCATTGAAGAATCTGGAAAATATAGGGGTGATTAGGAGGCAACGTTGTCTCACGCCTGTTGACACCACAAAAGCAAGATGGGGAAAAGAGTGGCTCGCAGCTCAGTGGGAGATTCTTCCTCCTCTCTACCTCGTTCAAGCGTATCAAGCGGTAGTCACTCCACAAAAAAGAAGCGGCAAAAGACGCTTACGAAAGAACTGACGGACCTCATCGAAGGCACGACAAAAACGAGATGCCGACTCAACGTTTCCAAAGCCTCGCATTGGGTAGTAATGTATGGATTACCCACATCGTGGCTGTTCCCACGCGATGCGCAACGTGTCATTTATCCTAAAAAATTGGCTGTCTCTCAGAAAACTTGCCACGCTGCCAAGCGTTTTTAGAGGATGAGCTTTCTCTCATAACTTGGAACTTACGCAACTTTGCTGACCAATGATGTGGTATAATAATAGATTGAACATTTTTTCACTCTTGCTTTGTTTTTGAAGGACAAACGAAATCCTATGATCATTTTTCTCGATCTTCTCGATGTCGAAGTGGAGGGGGTAGAAGTGGCAGAGGAGATCACCCTGACTGTAAATTTTGGAATTGTATAAGCGGAATTTTTGACAATTATGTGAGCGAGTAAAACGAGCAAGAGGCTAAATAGACAAGGAAAAGCGATATTTTGCACACATTTTGTGTGGTTTTGCTCGTCTTACCCGCTCATTTAATTGTCAAGATTCGCTAACATAGTTCCAAAATTTACATACAGACAACGAATAGGAACGGAAGAAAGGAAAAAGCAATGGAGGACACCATTCTCTCGGCTGACCAGACTGAGCAAGCCACGGAGTTGGATGAGGAGACGCTGCAAGCGGTTCACGGTGGGATTAATGCAGTAAAAAGCACAATAGTAGGAGCTGGCGGTTTTGGAGCTTTTGGGACAATAGTTGGATCAGCTACACCAAACAACAACAAAACAAAAGATGAAATAAAAGATGGAGCTATTGGTGGAGCAATAGGAGTGGCAGGGGGTGCAATAGCTGGACGTGGATACGCAAGCACAATAAAAGACCTCGATGCAAAAGGGTACATACATCCTCCTCCCCCAAGGCTTTGACGGTGCGGTCAGCTGATCTGATCCAGGGCGTGCTGCATCATCATGCAGACAATGAGTAGGAACGGAAGTGTCGTTCGACTCAAAACCTGAGTCAAAAACGGCAAAGTTATGGTCTTTCCGACAGGAAGAAAGGAAACACTTTTCATGAAAGAGCTTGAGAAACAAGCAGCCGATCAGGTCTCTTCTTCTGAGCAAGACGTGCAGGTGCTCACTGATGAAGATCTGGAGCATATCGCTGGTGGCATCAGCCAGGACGATCAACGCTGGCAGGATTATAAGGCTGGTAAGTTTGCCATGATTGATGATCCGGGCACGTCAGGATACTATTGGAAACAAAGACACATGCAGGCAGATCCGGTCAACCAGAAGCCGCTTCGATCTCTTCCAGGCTCGGGGCCTATCGGCCTCGACTAAGAACTTCTCCGAAAATCGATCTGAAGCGGCTTCAAATCAGGATCAAAACCAGGGAGAGTGGACTATAACATTTTACTGGTCTTGACCCGAGAAAGTGAGCCAAGACCAACTTTTCCCATCAGATAAGCCTTATTCTTTAACTACCACTGGACGCCGATTGCACCGCTTCGTTCGCCTGCTGCACGGCCTGGTTCGCCGCCTGTTGCACCGGGATCTGACCCAGATACATCTGATTAAAAATATCATTGATCTTGATCGATGCCTCATTGTAACCAAGCGTGATCGGGAACGTCACCGTCTTGCCCTGTGCCTCCTTGAGGTAAGCACTCACGTCAATGTTTTTCTTCTGCCAGAACTCGACGAACGACTGATCCTCATTCTGGATGGCCGGCCAGACATAGCCACCACTGCCCATAATGTGCTGCGACTCCGAGGAAGCCAGCCACTTCTCCAACTCCCACGCCTCTTTCGGGTGCTGCGTCTTCGCATAGATCGCGTCGGTCAAGCCATTGAACACACTCATCACCCCTTCTGAGCCAGCAGGCAGTTGCGCAACTCCCCATGGGAAGTTCGACTGCTGGGAGACCGCGCTCAGTTCCCAGGAACCGGCTGCGATCATTGCGGCGTGACCTCCCTCAAACAACTGCTCGGCGACACCACTGTTGTTATTGGTCTCCGTCGCAGAGGGCGAGACGTGATACTTATTGATGAGATCGACGTCGAATTGCAGCGCTTGCACCGATTGTGGCTGATTGAACTGGAAGTTCTGACCGAACGGCTTATCCAGGATTGTGCCACCATTCATGGCGATGAAGTTCCAATAGCCTTCCTGGCCAGTGTTCTCTGATACAAACCCATACTGGTTGATATGCTTCGCATCAAATCCTGCATCGCCAGGATGCTTGCTATTCTGGTCTACCGTGAGCTTCTGTGCCAGTTGCAAGAAGGTCCCGCCATCCGTTGGCTTCCAGGTCAGGCTGGTGGGGCTAGCAAGTCCCATCTTCTGGAAGATTTGCTTGTTATAAAGAATTGCAATCGTATCCCAGTCCTTGGGCAGCCCATAGACATTATTGTTATAGGTCCACTCCTTGACGAGCGTTGGATAGTACTGGGACATATCGACCTTATCCTGCTGGATCAAGGAGGATAGGTTCATCAGTTGTTGCTGCTGGACGAACTGTGGAAAATAGGCCTGGTGGTCCCAGAACACGTCTGGCGCATTACCGGCCGCAAACTCTGTATTCAACTTCTGCCAGTACTGGTCCCATGGCGTCTGCTGAATGGTGACATGAATGTTCGGATGCAGCTTCATGAACTGAGCAATCGACTGCTTATAACCAACCTCTTCATTCTGGTCCCACAGCGCATAGGTGAGATTGACGACGCCGTTTCCGCCTGATGAACTTGATCCTCCACCACCGCACGCAGCCAGCGTCATGGACATCATCATGACTACTAATCCTACGGCGATCAATCCCAGAGGTCGCCAGGAAGACTGGCTCCTCGGGCCATTGGACAATGGCCCGCGTGACATAGTCCTCAAAGGTCTGTACCAGGTATTGTGTTTCATCGTTGTCCTCCCTTTCAGAGTGACAGACTTGCCGGAGCATCCCGGCATGAGACTCCTATTTGAACCCGCTAAGATGAATTGAGCGCACAATCTGCCGCTGGAAGAGGAAAAACAGGACCAGCAATGGCCCTAGCGCAATGAAGGTGGCAGCCATCATCAGATTCCACTGAGTGCCATAGTTCGACTGGAATGCTGCGATACCCACAGTGAGCACACGCAGGTCATCCGTATCCGTCACAATCAGCGGCCAGAGGAAGTTATTCCATCCCTGCACAAAGGTGATGATCGCCAGCGTAGACATGATTGGCCGACTTAATGGCAGGATGATATCTCTCATAATCTGCAACGTTCCTGCGCCATCAATGCGGGCGGCTTGCTCCAGATCCCGTGGAATCGAGCGGAAGAATTGCCGCATCAGGAAGATCCCATAAGGTGTCCCCAACACAAACGGAATGACCAGCCCGGTCCAGGTATTGACCAGGTTGAACGTCCGTAGCAAAATGAACAGCGGGATCAGCGTGACGACCTGTGGCACCATCAGCGTCGCCAGATAGAGCCAGAAGAGCTGGTCGCGCCCCGGAAACTCCAGCCGTGCAAAGGCATAGGCTGCGAACGTGCTGAAAATGAGCTGACCAATCGTGAGAATACTGGAAAAGAGCAGCGTGTGCCAGATATAGTCCACAAAACTGTACTGTGTCACAACGTTGACATAGTTCTGCAAGGTCAGTGGATGCGGCAACGACCACGCCGAGGACGAGAAAATCTGATCAGGGGGCTTCAGAGAAGTCATCAACGCCATAAAGTACGGAAACAGCGAGATAACCACGCCGATCTCCAGGATACTATAGGAAATCATGTAGGATGGTACGCGCTGCAAGAGCCGCTTTCTCGTTTGCTTCTCTCCTGTAGCCTCTTTGCGAGCCACGAGTTCAGTCTTCACCAGGCTCATAACAATTTCCCTCCTTTCTTAAAGGAACTCATTGCTAGCTCAGGTCATAGACGGTCCGACTGCGGAAGTAGAATACCTGTAGCAGCGTTATAATGAGCAGGAACAGGAATAGCACCATCGCCAGTGCAGACGCATACCCGGCATGGAAAAACTCAAAGGCCTGGCGAAAAATGTTGAAGTTGAGCACACTGGTGGCATCTCCTGGTCCCCCCTTCGTCATCACGTACACCGTGTCGAAGACCTGGGCAGAGCCGATGATATCTGTCACGAGCACGAAAAACAAGGTTGGGCTCAAGAGCGGCAGCGTAATGGTGAAAAACCGCCGCACGGGACTGGCACCATCAATCGCAGCCGCTTCATAGAAGTATTCAGGAATGCTCTGAAGACCGGCAAGGAAGAACAGCATGTTATAGCCGGTGTACTGCCAGATGTTGACCGCTGCGATAGCAGGCATCGCCCATGCTGGCGAGGAGAGCCAGGCCGGACCTGGAATGTGAAAGACGCTCAAAAAGGCATTGAGCGCGCCGTACTGCGGATCGAAGATCCACTGCCAGACAATGCCCATTGCTACAGGCGTTGCCATCCACGGCACCACAAAGAGGGTGCGGAAAATCCCTCTCCCCGGAAGCTTCTGGTTTAGCAACACCGCAAGCAGCAGTGCAAGAACCGTCTGCATCGGGATGTTGAGCAAGACATAGTAGAAGGTGACGAACAGTGAATGCCAAAAAGACGCACTACTCAACAGTCGGCTGTAATTCTGCAGCCCAATAAAGGTTGGCAGAGCGAGCAGCCCCCAGTTGAAGAAACTGAGCACGACAACCGCAATGATGGGTAAGAGGAACGCATACGCCTGGAGGGCGACTTGTACTCCAGGTGTGAGCAGACGGTGCTCCTTTACCGGGGCTATTGGTCTCTGGCCCAAATGGACGACATCTTGTCTGAGTCCTTGCATATGCTTGACCCCCTCTCCGTTAAAGTGGATATGCATCATGAAATAATCACTACAATTGAAAAACGTGAAACACAGAGAAGCACTTTCCTGGTCTATTCCTTACTATTACCTCCTTGATGATAATCAACCCCATGTGCAAGTTTTTCCTCATGCGCACAGCTATGCGGTGTCGCTGTGATGATTAGCGCTGTCGTAGCACTAATCATCATTTGCCTCCCTGGCATAGACTGCCTGAGCGAAGCGCACTAGATGAGGCGCGCCTGTGGCGTTTCAGATGGGCTACTGAGAAGAGACGCTCGTCGCCATCTTCGTTCGCTGTCTGCATATCAAGACGGCGCGAGCAACCTTGCCTATCGGCATAACTATTCGGGTTGGTCAGGCTACATAGCCGTGAGCAGTCCAGAAAAGAGCAGACCTGGAGAGTTATCCACTACTGGTGATGTACACGTGTACATCACCAGTAGTGGATGTTACCATCATTTTGCGCGGCTGTCAAGGGAGTGATGGCCGTGAACATTTGAAGTATGGGAGGTGTGCTGGCGTTGGTAGATGACTTTTCGCCACGTGATGCTTGCAAGAGGTGGGCAGTCAACCAGGGTCAAAAATCAGGAGGGAGAAAATGGCTCGTATGGCTCAAGAAGCCGTTTGCCCTCTCCCGAAGGTGACTTTTTTGGCCCACTTCGACAGCCCACGGACGTCAACCATCATACGGCGAGATGTCTTGACGGGTTGATTCCAGGTCAGTAATGTCGCCTCTCAGATGCGCCGCTTTTGTGCCAGGTTGCATGATACCTGACAGTTACTGTGTAGCGTGTGAATCCAGTAGTACAAGACTGTGCAAAAGCTCTAAAGCAGAAGAGTCTTGCTCTTGACAAATTCATCTGGAAGAGTGATACTTGAGATAGTAGAATGTACACGTTTACATCATGGAATGGGAGGGTCTCTCATGGCGATGAGTAAAGAAGTTGCTCGGTTAGCGGGTGTGTCTCGTACCACTGTCTCGCGCGCACTCAACGGTTCAGCTCGTGTGAGCGACGAAGCAAGAACACGTGTACATGCTGCCATCGCCGCACTGGGCTACGAACCTGATGTGGTCGCCCAGAGCCTGGTTCGCCAGCGCTCACGGGTGATTGCTGTGAACCTCTTCCCTGAAGACGACGAACTGCCTCTTTCGCACTTCAGGCAAACGGAGCGATACTTCTACCTGGGCCTCATGGAAAACATGGAGCGTGAGGCTATTTCATTGGGCTACGATTTGCTTTTACCTTCCCGCCCACATGGCAAATTGCCAGAGAACTACGTGCGTAGTTTGCAGATACGACGTGTCGCCGGGTGCATCGTCTTCCATACAGCCGAATCACGCATCCAGGCCTTGATCCATTCTTCCATTCCGACTGTGTTCATTGATAGCGTGGGGCAGGAGAGGCTTGCTACCTATGTCAAATCGGATAACATCGATGGTGCTCGCCAGGCTACCGAGCACTTGCTTGCTTTTGGCCATAAGCGCATTGCCCTCCCGATCGGGCCAACAACTGATCTTGCTGGCCTGGAACGTCTGCTTGGATGTCAGCAGGCCATGGCGCAGGCGGGGATCGCACCAGATGCCAGTCTGGTGCGTCAATCGGGCTGGAATATTCATGAGACCTATGAAGCCCACGGATTGCGCAACGAGATGATAACAAGGAAGCAGTAAAGGGGAAATGTAGCCAAAGAGGGAAAAATGTGCCTCCTTAAAGAAAGGAAAGAAAAATCCAAGGAGTTCCTTTTAAGGAGGCTTTATGAGCAGTATCGCATCTTCGATGCTACGCATCCAAACGTCCCCTCAATCAGTTCCCTCAACGCCCTCGTGGTTGGGAGAGATCACGCTGATGGCTCATCACTTACAACACTAGGGCGTGCTCGCAGCTATTGAAAAACAGGTGTGCTTTGCGCGTCGCCGTTTCGGACGCTACGAGGTGATCGATTTTCTCGCCGTGCTTTTTGGCTATGCCGTGAGTTCCGAACGGACCCTGGAAGCGTTTTACGAACGACTTGAGCCCTGGGCAAGTGCGTTCATGGCGCTCTTCGGACGCGATCGCCTGCCTGCACGTTCAACACTCAGTCGCTTTCTCGCTGCGCTGGATCAGGTCGCGGTCGAAGCTCTGCGAACCCTGTTTCTGCACGACCTGCTGGCTCGTCCTCTGGTCAAAGAAGAACAGCCAGGTGGATTGTGGGACCGACAGGGAAACCACTTTGATCGTGACCCGATTTCGTGGAGACTGAAAAATGAGCCGTCATGCCACCTGGATTGCGCGCACCTGCCCAAAAGCTGGGTAGTGGATCATTTGAAGTTGATGGCCCTTTCTTGATTATAGCGATGGAGAAAGAGGATCAAACAAGTAATATGCATAGCAACAGTTTTAGAAA
>Ga0137384_10005644_pt1 | contig 10054 bp, 8 predicted proteins | sample SagtaG_2_FD_104922 | JGI IMG/M metagenome (GOLD analysis project Ga0137384, IMG submission 104922) | Vadose zone soil microbial communities from Sagehorn Ranch, Mendocino, California, USA - Sage2_R_60_16 metaG | ecosystem: Environmental > Terrestrial > Soil > Vadose zone | place: USA: California...
CTGCTCTCCTCAATGTCAATCGGCTGTCCCTCGCACAGTAGAAGTTTGCATCCAGTTTCAAACCTGGGGCCGCCTTTGCTTTTTAGAGGGAAGATTCGGTGCCTCAGCGCTCTTAAACTCCAGTTTGCTATTCCGTCTTCAAGAAAACCTGAACGCTCCCGGCACTTTCAATAAACGGGCCGGCTGACGCGTTAGATTCCGAAGCCGGACGTCGCCAATCCGGCTGATGCAACACCCAGACGTGTTCCGAACGCGTAATCGGTGCTCCCGTCAAGAGCAGATACTCCTTCCCTTCGAGTATGAAGCTGACCTGACTTGCCTGAACCTTCGCTTGTATTGCCCCCTGAAATGGAACCGGAGAAAAAATGAATCGCCCCAATCCCGGCGAAAATAGAACTACGGCCGGTTCACTTCCGGTCGCTGTAGCCGACCCGCCGGCCAGGTTGACAACTACTTGGTTGTCTCGAATGAGAACCGGATACAGGAGACGGAATTCATCTGGCTCGGGGTCCAAAGGCTCCTGAGGATCATTCGCCATCACCGGCTCACGTTCCCGGAATTGCCCGGAAACTATGATCGTTCCTAGTCCAGCGACCTGCACTCCCAGCGTCCTGTCCGGCTCGAGCCAATACTCCTGTGTCAGGACGTTCCTTAATGCAGCCTGGGCCGTCTCCCCGTTAAGCTCGCGTTGCGCCGCCGCAGGATCGTGGTATACGTTCTTAATTGCCAGTTGAACGCGCTCTCCCTCTCGCTTGATGAACCGCACAGAAATCCAGATATGCCCTGGGAGGTCAAGCACTCCAAGGCTACACACTTCCGTCTCATGATCGGTTTTGGTCGAACAGTGCATAACCTTGCCATTCGGTGGAACCTTAAACGTGAGCAATAGCCACGGACCGTTTCCTCCCGGCCGCGCTTTCACGAGCGCGAGGCCTCCCGAAAGAGCAAAAATCGCAATTAGCATCAATGCGAACGCAAACCGTGGTATCCGCATGGTTCCCCTCCATTTCGTCAGCCAATCTGTGGCAGCGGCCGGTCCCGCCAGTTTCCAGTGCCCTTCCGGAATGGCTTGCGGAGCAGCGGCGCTGGCCACGTCACGCAGTTCCGCGCCCATCACTGCATAATTGTTCAGTCGCGCGCGGCATGCTTCGCAACCCGCGAGATGCGCGGCCGCCTCGCGCGAGATGGGTTCGCCATCAAACAGCGCGGAAACGCATTCCGCAGCTTCAGAACAGTTCATTTCTCGCTCCTTGCTCCGCTGCCGGACGAGCGCCAGATGTGCCGCAACTCCTCCCGCGCAGCAAACAATCTCGATTTCACCGTGCCGACGGGAATCTGCAGAATCTCCGCAAGCTCCGCATACGACTGCCCTTCCACTTCCCGCAGCCACAAGAGCGACCGCTGGTCCTCAGCCAAGCGCGCGAACGCATCTCCAATCGCCGAAAAACTCGCTGTCCCCTCAGCCGATTCCTCCACACGCTTTTCGCCTTGCTGCTCGGGAGCTCGCTCCCGCTTTCTCCACCATTCCGCCGCTCGCTTCCGCCCAATCCCGAAAAGGTATCCGCGAAGCGTTCCCAGGTCCGGCCGAAAGCCATTCGGCGACCTCCACATCTGAGTAAAAGTCTCCTGCATCACATCCTCAGCCGCTTGTGCGTTGCCGACAATCTGCCTCAAATAAGCGCACAGCCGCGCCGCATTCTCGCGATAGAACGCCTCGAAGGCGCTCGCATCGCGTTCGCGAATCCGCTCCCACAACTCGTGGTCGCCCGCCACGTGTGCTCCCATAAGGTTATTCGTTCGAATTGCCTGAAAGGTTCGTCACCCACAAGAGAAATTTCGGCGCTAGAACCAAAACGAGCCCACCTGTCCCGCCGGGCAGGTGCGATTTCGGCCTCCCTTCTCCGGTAAACACCCAGGCTTAACTCCCCATCGACACTAGAATTGAGTTATGGCCCAGCCGTCGAAAGTCGGCCCCATCTTTCTCACCATCTTCGCCCTGCCTTTCCTAGGCGGCGGCCTTTTCTTTCTCTATGGGATGCTGGTTTCGAGTCCGAACTTTAAGGCCAGCAGCCTGGCCACGGGCCTCACCGTAGCGTCCCTTTTCGTCTTGGTCGGCGCCGGACTCATCTTCGCCTCCATGAAAGGTTACAGTCTCCTCAAGAAACAAGCGGCGCTCCAGGACGCCAACCCGCTTTCGCCCTGGCTGTGGCGTACCGATTGGGCCTCCAGGCGCGCGGAAGGCGCCAACAAAAAGGGTTACATCGGCGCCTGGATTGCTGCGGCCTTTTGCACCTTGATCACCGCTCCTTTCATGCTGGGCATGATTCCAGACTTGTTGCGCAAGGGCGACCTACGCGTCTTTATCGTCCTGGGATTCAACCTCTTCAGCGCCATCCTGATCATCAATGCGATTCGCGCGACCATTCGCCACGAGCGCTTCGGCAACTCCTATTGCGAATTCGATCCGCTGCCCATTTCTCCCGGACGGCGCTTGACCGGCAGGATTCAACTTCGCCTTGAAGCGCAGGCCGCGCACGGCATCGACTTGCGGCTCAGTTGCATTCGCCGCATCGTTTCTGGCTCCGGTAATAATCGCACCACGAGCAAAGTCACTTTGTGGCAAGCGGACAAAAACGTTCCTTCGGGAGCCCTCGAGCCAGGTCCCCTCGGCCGCGCCATCCCCGTTGACTTCGAGTTGCCCGCAGACGGCCTCATAACCGATCACAGTAATGCAGACGACCAGATTCTCTGGCTTCTCCACGCACAAGCCGATGTTCCCGGAGTCAATTACTCCGACGATTTCGAGTTGCCGGTTTTTCGCACGGCCGATTCGCCGCAATTCGCATCCGATTCTTCCGCCCAGACGAGCTTCGGCAGCTCTGCCAGCAATTTTGGTTTCGCCACGACGCCAAGTGTCGACGCCGATTCCGGAGCGGTCGCGCAGCCGCCGCGAACGAAAGTCGCCGTTTCCATGCACGATGGCGGCACTGAGTTCTATTTTCCGCCGCTTCGAACGCCCGCGCGCGCGCTGATGCTTTTTGTCGTCGCACTGGTTTTCTCTGGCGCCGTGTACGCCCTGATTCACAGCAACGCTCCCGTACTCTTCACCGCGCTCTTCGCTCTCGGCGATCTCCTGGTGATTTTCGGGTTTTTCCATGTGACCTTCGGCAGCGCGCGCATCGGCGTGGGAAACGGTGAAATTCTCTTGCGCCGCGGCTTTCTCGGAATGGGCGCGACGCGGCGGTTTCCTTTTTCCGAAGTCGCTTCCATCGTCCCTGTCGGAAGCGTCCAGCAGGGCGGCAACTCGGACGATAACTCCATCTACTCCATTCAGCTCCACACCAAGAGCGGTCAAAAATTCACGCTAGGCGATGAAATCAGCAGCCGCCAAGAAGCGCGCTGGGTTGTTTCGCAGCTCGAAACGCTGACCGGGCTCAAACTCGACACCCACGTTGAAGTTGCCTTGCCTCTCGGCGTGCAGACGCAGCCCGTTCAATTGCGGACGCGCCAATCATCCATCCGCGTACAGACGAGTGGTTCCTCCTGGGTGGCCTTCGCCATCTTTGGCGCGATGGTGCTCGCCATGTTTGCCTGGCAACTAAAATGGAACGGCGGAGCTCGCAGCGTGCGCGCGAACTCTTCCCGAACGGCATCACGAACCGCTTCCGCCTCAAGAGCAAAACCTGTTCCGCCACGCGTCTTCTCGGGTCCGCTGACCGACGCCGACGTCACACGCGTGCTGGCTCTTCCGCCGCAAGCCCAAGCCGAAGAGCTTTTCGAGCGCCTCATTGGCCGCGACGAGCGCGCGCTCGAACTTTTCGGCCAGCAGTTCGACGGCTGGATTGGACGCGTCAATCAGAGCGATCGCCTGTCACAACTTTTGCAGCGAGCGCAATTTTCCAAGGATTTGCGCGTTCGCCTCGCCCATGTAGACATGAGTCTCGCGCTCCAGGGTTTTCATGAAAACCAGCAGGCGGCCGACTCGCTAATGAATCGCGCCAGCACGGATCCTCAATACCGCGCCTGGGCCCTCTTTTACCTGGGAATGCTTGCCGCGCGCGGCGTCGACTACGACCGCATCCACCAGGCTCTCCTTAACTATGCGCGCAACGACAAAGACCCGAATGTACATCAGTGGGCCATCGAAGGTTTGCGCTTCCTCGCCAAAGACGAAGTCCTCGATGAATTGTTCACCTTTTTCACCGAAGATCCTTCGATGAAAGTGCGCGATCGCGCTGGCTGCAATATCTCCGATTGCGGAATTTTCAGGCGCAAGCAACGCATGCGCATGGTCCCGAAGCTCATCGACCTCGCGGCCGACGCAAGAACCAACCCGCAAATGCGCTCCTGGTCCTTCCTGGCGCTCCAGGAAATCACGGACGCTAACGTTCCGGCGGACGCACTCGCCTGGAATCGCTGGTACGCCGATCACGGCGCAGAAAAAATGGCCGAATTCGAGCGCCTCGAATGGTGGCAAGTCCGCGGCGACGAGTAGCGCTCTTCGCATAACCCTTTTACATCCTCGACTCTCACAAGCGCTTGGAACAAAGCAAACTGTATTGCTCCATCACAGGTTAGAATGCTTCGCGTTTGAAAGGGGACCTGCACGATGGTTCTTCCCAAAAGCGACTCCCTTCGCATCGGTGTGGACTTGGGCGGCACAAAAATCGAATTCATCGCCCTCGAGCGCAATGGCACCGAACTCCACCGCCATCGCATCGCCACCCCGCGCCACGATTACGAAGGAACGGTGCGCTCCATCGCCGACGGCGTCAAAGAAATGGAAAAGCAGCTCAGCCGCACCGCAACCGTCGGCGTGGGAATCCCCGGCACGGTCTCCACCCGAACCGGTCTCGTCAAAAATGCCAACTCGACCTGGCTGAACGGAAAGCCTTTCGATAGAGACTTGAGCCGCGCTCTCGAACGCGAAGTGCGCTGCGCCAACGATGCGAACTGCCTCGCAGTTTCCGAAGCCACCGACGGCGCTGGCGCAGGCAGACATGTGGTCTTCGCTGTGATTCTAGGCACCGGCTGCGGCGGGGGCATTGCCGTGGACGCGCGCGTCCACAGCGGTTCGAATGGCGTCGCCGGCGAATGGGGACACAACATGCTGCCCTGGATGCGCGCCGACGAGTTCCCCGGTTCCGCGTGCTACTGCGGAAAGAACGGCTGTATCGAAACCTGGATTTCCGGCACGGGCCTCGAAAAAGATTACGAGCGCGCCGGACAAATTTCCCTTCGCGGGCCGGAAATTCTCGCGCGCAGTGCAGCCGGAGAGCCTGAGGCCATCGCAGCTCTCGACCGCTTCGAGGATCGCCTCGCGCGCGGCCTTGCTGGCGTCATCAACCTCCTCGATCCCGACGTCATCGTAATGGGCGGAGGCGCTTCGCAAATCTCACGTATCTACAAAAATGTCCCCGCGCTGCTGAAGGAATACGTCTTCGGCAAAGAAGCCGACACTCCGCTTGTGCCCGCAAAACATGGTGACTCCAGCGGTGTGCGCGGCGCCGCCTGGCTCTGGCCGCTGGAGTGAATCTGGCGCAACTTCCGAAAACTTTCTCCCACTCCAATCGGCCTGTTGCTTCAGACTAACGGCGAACTCACAAAGCCAACGGAAGCTCCGCACTTTCTAAGGATAAGCCTCATGACAGAAACGCAAGCCCCGCAACCCCAGGAAGCGCGCAACATTTCAGATACCGCGCGTTGGGCCGCCTACTTCCGCGCACAAGAAACAAAGCGCCCCGACGCACTCTTCCGCGATCCCTACGCCGAGCGCTTGTGCGGCCAGCACGGCGTGGACATTGCCAACACGCTGCCCGACTGATACAAGCACGCCTGGGCCTGGGTCACGCGCACGTATCTTTTCGATCATTTCATTACCCAAGAACTGCAACAAGGCGTGGACTTGGTGCTCAATCTTGCCGCCGGCCTCGACGCGCGTCCTTATCGTATGAAGCTGCCCCCTTCCCTGCAATGGATTGAAGTCGACCTGCCCGGAATCCTCGCCTACAAAGAAGAAATCCTTTCAGGCGAAAAACCCACATGCGCCCTCGAGCGCGTCCGCCTAGATTTGGCCGACGTCAACGCCCGGCGGAAGCTCTTTGCGAGTCTCCATCAGCGTGCCTCGAAAGTCCTCGTGCTCACCGAAGGGCTTCTCATCTACTTGAGCCCCGAAGAAGTCGAGGCGCTGGCGAAGGACCTGGGGTCCGGCGCAAATCTCCAGCGCTGGATTATGGATTTGTCCTCTCCCGGACTCTTGAAAATGATGCAGAAGACCACCGGCAAGCGCCTGAGCGAAATCGGCGCGCCGTTCAAATTCGCTCCCGCCGAAGGCCCGGCGTTCTTCTCGCCGCATGGCTGGGAGCCGATGGAGGTAAAGAGCATGTTGAAGACCGCCACAAAATTCAAGCGCCCGCCACTCTTCCTTCGGCTCTTGGGACACTTGCCCGAAAAAAAAGGCCCCGCTGGAAATCAGCCCTGGTCCGGCGTCTGCCTCTTCAAGAAAAAGTAAAGCTGTGCGCGTCGCGCTTCACCGCTTCCCAAACCCGATTCCGCTAATGCAAATCACGCTCGTCTCCGTGCGATCGAATCTCAGCCGTATCGCGCTGAGCTTCACCGGCTCAAACCGCTTCGCCCCATTTGCCGCCGTAAAGTCTGCTAGCGGTATTCGCACCGTCTGAAACACCGGTTCCCAGTCCTTCTCGTATCCTTTCTCGTCCAGAATCTCAAGCTTCGTGAATTGCTCCTTGAAGGGCGGCGGAATCACGGTGAACTTGCTCACGGGAACGCTCGCCGTCGCGCCATCGCTCGCCACTAACTCCAGCGTGAAGTCCGACGCTTCCCGCTCTTTTTTCTTGGACTTGTCCTCCCCTTTTTTCTTTTTCTCCTCTTCTTCTATTTTCTTCTTTTCCTCTTCCGACTTCTTGCCAGGTAGCTCCGCGTCTTCATCCATCGCCGCCACCGAAAGTTCCACCGTTGACCCTTCGCCCAGTTGCCATCTCGCCGCCGCCCCTGCGGGAAGAGTCAGCGTATACGTCGCCGCCGGCGCTCCCTTCGCGCGCTTCCATCCCAGAAACACGCTGTTGTAATCGCGATCCCCTTCCCGCCATGGAATCTTGCCTTCATGCCATACCGATAAATTTTCTCCCGCGATGCTTCCGCCAGGCGCTGTCGCCGTCGTGAGGTCTGCGTCCTCGTTGAACGCTGCCAGCTGTACGTACGTTGCATCCTGATAACGATTTACATAAAGCGTGTCCGGCAGCCATTCGCGTCCCACGCGCCAGTCCTGAAACAACGGCAGGTACTCGCGCCGTCCGTGCAGCGTCGCTTCCAGGAACGCCGAAATGTACGTCTTCGAAATTCGCCGCTGCTCGTCTCCCGGCATCAGCGGCTTCAAATTCAAAAGCCAGCTCAGCGGCTGGCCCGCGTCGGTGCGCCCCCACACGGTGTTGAATTGCCCGTGATTCGCGCGGTAAGCATAAATCTCCGCTTTGAACCACGGCCCCGGTTGCGTGAACTTCACGTGGTCCCACTGCCGGCTGCCCAAAAACGAAGAAACATCCGCGTCGTGCGCGCCCTGCAACGTTAAGTAGCTCACGTCGGAAATCCAGCGGTCCTGCTCCGCCGGTTTGTACTGCCCATCTGCCGGCGCAATGGCCACTACGCTCTTGATCGCGAATCCGTAATCGAATTTGATATTCGCGTCCTCCGGATAGTACTTCATCCGGTTAAACGCCGCCGCCGTCGCTGCCGCTTCTCCTCCCCGCGAATGCCCCATTAGGGCGATTCGCGACAAATCCACTTTTCTCTGAAACGGATTCCCGGCCGCTTGATTCCACTCCTTCCACAATTTCAGATGTTCAAGCAGCAGCCATCCCCGCACGGCGCTTCCCGGTTTCAAAGGCGGATCGTGAAACAAGCCGCCATTAATAAAATTCTCGTCAATCGAAGCGAGGATGAATCCGCGGCTCGCCAGCAATTCGCCCAGGTACGCGTAACCCGGATCCGAAAAATCCGCCAGATTGTGATTTCCGTGCACGATCAGTGCCAGCGGAAACGGCCCCGGCCCTTCCGGATACCACACCTGCGCGTTCCGCGGCAGCTTGTCCACATCGAATCCCCAATACTTTTTGCGCGCCCAGCGCTTCCATCCTTTGAAATCCTTGAAAAAATCCGAAGCATCCACAGTTCGTGTTTTGATCGCAACGCTTCCACCGTATTCCGGCCGCCGAATGTCATTCCCCACTCCGTAGTAGAGTTTTTGCGCGTGATATTGTCCGTTTGCGCCGGGGTTCTCCACCGCCAATTTCGCCGGCATCGATTCGGCCGGCGGCTTCCACGTGATGAGCTTCGCCATCGAACCCTCGTGCGCAAGTAGCCACACGAAGTACACATTGCCGGCAACTCCGCCGACGAACAGCAGCGAAACGAGAATCTTTTTGCGCAACGCCGATTGCGCAAACTCTCCCGCAATAAACGTCGCAATCGTCGCGCCCAAAACTCCTTCCACCAACCCCACCACGATGGCCAGGGGAACGCCGAGCTCGGACGGCCCCCACAATATCATCACGATCACGCAACAGCCGATGACGATTCCCGTCACGACCCGCGGCAGCTTCCGCAGAATCGTCAGCAAGAGCATCACGCCGAGCATGATCAACGCAACGCACAGCGCGGCGAACAGAGTCGCAAAACCAAAATCGAACGCGTAGCCAAACCCGGTTTTCAGGCATAGCCCGGCAATCACCACGCTCGCCGCCGCCGCGGCAACCGTCCCCCACACCGCCCCTCGCCGCACCTCAGGTCCGGGCCGAATGAGCATCCAATTCTGCGACCACCAAACCTTGATCCTTAGCCACACATCTTTCCCGCGGCCCCACAGAGACATGTCACACCCTCCATCCTGTCACTACGAATTTACTCGTTCTTAGGTTCCGAAATGGCCGAGAATCCTTGCCACCACTCGCGGCAAGTCCACTAGATATATTGACGATACCAACGCTCAGGAGTCAGGTACATGCACTCGAACGCTTTAGAAACAAAAAGGCCCCCCGGCATAACCAGGAGGCCCTTTAATCTGATTGCTTAGAAAGCGGTTAACTTTGCCCTGCGGCAGCGGCCTTGGCCATTTTTGCCTGCCACTCCTTCGAGCGCCGCTCCATTTCCGCGGGGGCCACGTCTTCCACATGCTGCGAGAGGCCCCAGTTATGGCCGAAGGGATCGGTGATTTTGCCGTAGCGGTCGCCCCAGAACTGATTTTCGAGCGGCATGTCCACTTTCGCGCCCTTAGCAACTGCGCGATTGAAAGCAGCATCCACCTCTTCCAAATAGAGGAAGATGCCGCAGGCATTCTTGGCTCCCGGCGTGGGGGCGGCATTCATGCCCGGAAATTCGTCGGCAAGAAAGACATGCGAGTCACCGATCTTGAGTTCCGCGTGGCCGATTTTGCCATCGGGTCCGGCCATGCGCATGACTTCCGTGGCGCCGAACGCGGATTTGTAAAATTCAATGGCTTGGGCTGTGTTCTTGCAGGTCAGGTAAGGGATCACATTGTGATAGCCCTCGGGAATTGCGCGGACAGATTTAGACATGATGCCTCCTAGAAGTTTGGATGTGTGCGCACAGAAACGGAAGGGATCTTCGGCAGAGCCGTGCGCAAATTTCTTGATACTCCTGTGCGGGCGCGGTGTCAACAACGTCGTGTAAAAATACGCTAGGCTCCGAGCGGGGCGGGCTGCCTTGGAGATTTTACTCAAACCTTAGCGCCACCATCGGGTCCACCCGCGCGGCCCGCCAGGCAGGCACATAGCAAGCCACTGCCGCCACGCTCAACAAAACGGCTGCCGTCACGAACAACGTTGCTGGGTTGCTCGTGGTCACGCCGACAAGCAATCCTCTCAGAGCTCGATTCAGCATCAGCCCCATGACCTGCCCTGCCACCAGCCCCATAACTGCCAGCCGCAGTCCATTTCTTATAATCAACGACAAGACCTGCCGCCGCCCGGCTCCCATTGCCACGCGGATGCCAATTTCCTGGGTCCTTTGCGCCACGGAA
>Ga0137384_10005650_pt1 | contig 10051 bp, 7 predicted proteins | sample SagtaG_2_FD_104922 | JGI IMG/M metagenome (GOLD analysis project Ga0137384, IMG submission 104922) | Vadose zone soil microbial communities from Sagehorn Ranch, Mendocino, California, USA - Sage2_R_60_16 metaG | ecosystem: Environmental > Terrestrial > Soil > Vadose zone | place: USA: California...
GAGGAAAATGCAATAACCGCCGGCGCTGGCGCGGATGGCGCGGTTCCTGATCTCGGCAAGACGAAACCCGCGATCCTCGTGCCAGACATGCTTGAGCGACACCGGCATGCGCGAGGTCCAGCTCGCGACGAGCTGAGCGGTGGCCGCACGCGAGCCGTCATCGGCCACCACGACCTCGAATTGCTTGTCTGTTTGCCGCGACAGCGAGCGCAGGACTGCGTCGAGCGCATCCTCGCGATTATAGGTCGCGACAATGACGGAGATCAGCTCATCCATCGCGGCGCGCCCTCAGCCATGCCTTCATGTAGCGATAATAGGTGCCCTCCGCATTGGCGACCGCAAGCAGAAAGCCTTCACGGCCGTCGAGAAAACCCAGGCGCCACACATAGGCGCGCAAGAACGACCAAAGCCCATGCGCAATCCCGCTTGCGAAGGATACCCGGCGCCCGGCGGCGACGAGCATGTCGGCGCCCGCCGTCGAATAGCGATCCATGCGCCCGATCGCGTCCTCGATCCGCAGGACGGGATAATGCAGGAGCGGCTCGGCGAGGCGGCCGACCGGGCCCTCGCAGACGACCCGTTCGTGCACCGGATCGTCGGTGAACCGCGCCCGTCCGCGGCGGAACAGCCGCAACACATGATCGGGCCACCAGCCCGAATGCCGCATCTCGCGGCCCAGGAAGCTCGAACGGCGCGGCATTTCGTAGCCGTCGAAGCCGTCCTGCGCGATGGCGGTCGCAATCGCGAGCGCGAGCGCCGCGCTCACCCGCTCGTCGGCATCGACGGAAAGCACCCAATCGCCGCCGGCAAGGGAAAGAGCAAAGTTCTTCTGCGCGCCAAAGCCATGCCATTCCGCCGCCGCTGCAACGCGTGCGCCCTTCGCCTGCGCGATCTCGGCCGTGTCGTCGTCGCTGTCGCCATCGACCACGATGCGCTCGTCGCAAAAGGCCAGCGCATCGAGGCAGGCGGCGATGTTGCCGGCCTCGTTCTTGGCGATGATGATGGCGCTCAGTCGCGGCACCGTGCGCTCAGACCTTCGATTTCCGCCCGAGCGGCGTCGGCTTTGTCGCCTTCACCGCGGCGCGCTTGTCGTCGACCGGCTTGTTGCTTGGCGCGGTGGATGCCGCGGAGCGACGCACCAGGGCGGAGGTGGAATGGCCGGGCATGAGACCGACCAGGATCGTCTCGCCGCCCGCGGCCTCCACCAGCTCGTGACCGACCACGTCCTCGCGCCGGTAATCGCTGCCCTTGACCAAGACGCGCGGACGCACGCGCTCGATCAGCTTGAGCGGCGTGTCGTCCCCAAACACGGCCACGAGATCCACCGCTTCGAGCGCGGCCAGCACCTCGGCGCGCGCATGGACGTCTTGCAGCGGGCGGCTCTCGCCCTTCAGCCGCCGCACCGAGGCATCGTCGTTGAGGCCGACCACCAAACGGTCGCAGACGCCGCGCGCTTGCGTCAGCAACTTGACGTGACCGCGATGCAGGAGGTCGAAGCAGCCATTGGTGAAGCCGATGCGCAAGTCCCGGCGCCGCCACTCGTCGAGCCGCTCGTCGAGGACAGACCAGTCGAAGACGATCTTCTCGCCGGCCGCCAGCGAGGCGGCCGGAAGCATGCGCGCGCGCAGCTCGGCAACCGAAGCCGTCGCGGTGCCGCGCTTGCCGACGACGACCGCGGCAGCCGCATTGGCAGCCCGCGCCGCGGGCTCGAAGTCCGTTGCCAGCGCGAGCATGGCGGCAAGCACCGCGACGACGGTGTCGCCGGCCCCGGACACGTCACGCACCTTGACCGGGTAGGCAGGAACATGAATCGCCGGTTCGCCCGCCGCAACCAGGGTCATGCCCGCTTCGCTGCGCGTCACCAGCACCGCCCTGCTCCCGACGATACGGTTGAGCTCGGCGGCAGCGCCGGCGATCTCCGCGTCGGTCACGGCCGGGCGCCGGGTCGCCTCGGCGAGCTCGAGACGGTTCGGCGTGATCATCGTGGCGTCGCGATAGATCGAGAAATCCTTGCCCTTGGGATCGACGACGACGGGCTTGCCGAGATTTCGCGCGGCGTCGACCACGGTGCGGATGACGCGCGGGGTCAGGACGCCCTTGGCGTAATCGGACAAGACGATGCAAGCCGCGTCGGGCAGCGCCGCCAGCGCCCGGTCGATGACGGCTTTTTCGATCGTCGCGCCGATCGTCTTGGCCAGCTCCCAATCGGCGCGCAGGAGGTGGGTCGAATGGTGCTCGGAGACGAAGCGGACCTTGCGCGTGGTCGGGCGCGCCGCATCGACGACGAGATGCGGCTCGATCAAGGGCTCGGCCGCAAGCGCCCGCATCAGCTTCGAGGAGGCGTCATCCTCGCCGACGACACCGACGAAAATGCAGCGCGCCCCGAGCGCGGCGAGGTTGCGCGCAACATTGCCGCCGCCGCCGACCACCAGCTCGTTGCGGGTCACCGCCAATACCGGCGCCGGCGCTTCCGGCGAAATGCGCGATACCTCGCCATAGACGAAATCGTCGAGCATCAGGTCGCCGATGCAGAGCACCGTCGCCTGGTCGAGCCGCGAGAGTTGCTGATCGATATTGGACATCGCCGGTGCCGATCCCCGATCCTTCAACGGTAACGGTCCGTGCGGTCGAGGAACCCGGTCACGTAGCGCCCGACCGCCTCTTCGAGCGGCGTGAAGGCGGCAGTGTAGCCCGCCCGGCGCAGGTTCTCCACGTCGCTCTGCGTGAAGTACTGGTACTTGTCGCGAATCGCCTGCGGCATATCGATATAGTCGATGTTCGGCGCGCTGCCGAGCGCGGCGAACATGGCCAGCGCCAGATCGCGGAAGCTGCGCGCGTGGCCGGTGCCGATGTTGAAGATGCCCGACACCGCGGGCCGATCGATCAGCCAGCGCAGGACCGCGATCGCATCGTCGACGTAGATGAAGTCGCGCTTCTGCTCGCCATCGGCGATGCCGTCGCGATAGGACTTGAACAAGCGGACGGCCTTGCCGCTCCGGGCATCGTCGAATCGCTTGGCGAGAAGGCTCATCATCTCGCCTTTGTGGTACTCATTGGGCCCGAACACGTTGAAAAACTTCAACCCCGCCCATTGCGGCGGCATGGCGGCACCCGTGGCGGCCCGATCGACGACCGCCAGATCGAACAGATGCTTGCTCCAGCCGTAAAGGTTCATCGGCTTGAGCCGGCGCAGCGCTGGCGGCGACCAATCGTCGCGAAAGCCTTGCCCGCCGTCCCCGTAGGTCGCGGCCGAAGACGCGTAGATGAACCGGGTGCGCGCCGCCGTGCACCAATCGAGCAGGCGCAGCGACAGCCGGAAATTGGTCTCGATGACGAGGTCTCCGTCGGTCGCCGTGGTGTCGGAAATTGCGCCGAGATGGATGACCGCGTCGAGCTTGCGGCCATCGAGCCAACCGAGCAAGTCGCCGGGCGGCACCACGTCCGCAAGCTGGCGTTTGCCGAGATTGCGCCATTTCTCGCCGGTATCGAGGGTATCGTTGACCACGATGTCGCAGTGGCCGGCCTCGTTGAGGCTCGCCACCACGTTCGACCCGATGAAACCGGCCCCGCCGGTAACCAGCAGCATTCGGTCCCCACCTCCCGCCGGCCTCCTTTGCCCCAGAGCGACCGGGCGTGCAACCTGCGGAGCAATTCGGAAAACCCTTGTTGGCATTCAGCCCGCGTTCTGAAAGGCTCCGCCGTGGCCTGCGCCTCGGTCCAAGACCGCAGATGCGTCAAGGCAGGGCACCAAGATATGAATTTGTATTCAACTTATGAAGAACTGAACGCGAATTTATGGCATGAACCTTACCAGCGAGCTTGAGGAAACCCCAGACTCTCCGATTCTTCTGGTCCCTTATATGTGGATCGGCGATTTCGTGCGCTGCCACACCGTGGTCAAGCTGCTCAAGCAGCGCTTCCCGTCCCGGCCCATCGATGTCCTGACCAACGAAATGGTCTCCCCCCTGCTCGATTACATGCCGGGAGTTCGCAAGGGGATCGTGGTCGATCTGCCGCGCAAGCGGCTCGCGCTCGGCCAGCATCATGTCCTGGCGCGTCGCCTGCGCCCGGAGGGCTATGGCCAGGCGTTGGTGATGCCGCGCACCTGGAAATCCGCGCTTGCCCTCTATCTCGCCGGAATTCCCCAACGCACGGGTTTTGTCGGCGAGGGGCGCTTCGGCCTCATCAATGATCTGCGCTGGGGCGAGCGAAAGCTTCCCCGCATGGTCGACCGCTGCGCGGCGCTGGCCTTGCCGAAAGGCGAGCGCCCACCTGCCGAGTGGCCCCTGCCCGAGCTGGTGGCATCCGCCGCGGAGGTGGCGGCGTGGCGCCAGCGACTTGGTCTTGCGAGCGACGGACGCAGCGAGATCGCCTTGGCGCCCGGTGCAGTGGGGCCCTCCAAGCGCTGGCCCTCCGGCTCCTATGTGGATTTGGCGCGGCATCTCGCCTCCGAGGGGCATCGCGTGTGGGTCGTCGGCGGACCGAGCGAGCGAGCGCTTGGGGCCGAGATCGCCGGAGCCGGGCACGCCGCCATCCGGGACCTCACCGGACCCGATCTCCGCAACGCGATCCTCGCCCTGGCGGCCGCGGATGTTGCCGTATCCAACGATTCCGGGCTACTGCATGTGGCGGCCGCCCTCGGCACGCCGGCGATCGGCATTTTCGGCCCGACCAGCCCAGTGTGCTGGGCGCCGCTCAATCCGCTTGCCGCCGTGATCGAGACTCGAAATGCGCTGGCCTGCCGGCCCTGCCACAAGCCGGTTTGCCGCCTCCAGCACCACCTGTGCATGCGCGACATCGCGGTCGAGCAGGTCATGGCGGCGACGCACGCCGCAATCATGGCCGGCCGAGCCGCGCACCGCGCCGTGACCTGACGCTCCGTTTCATCGGCTGATCCGATCGAGGGCCGCAACCACATCGCGCGCCGAGGGCGGCTTGGTCCGGCCGCCGACCACTGCGATCGGTCCGCTGCCCATGGGCCCGGTGAGGCCGGGCTCGCTTGCCACGAAGATGGCGACGAGCGGCACCCCCAGAGCGGCCGCGAGATGAAGCAGCCCGGTGTCGACCCCGATCGCGAACGATGCCCCGGCGATCAGCCGCGCGACGGCGTCGAGCGGTCCGTGATCGGGGACGCCGGTATGGCCGAGCGCACGGCCGATGCGGGCGCTGCGATCCCGTTCGCTCGGCCTCCCCCACGGCAGCACGAGCTCAACCCCGCGGCCCGACAGCATCCGGCCGAGCGCGATCCAGGACTCTTCCGGCCATTCCTTGGCGGGTTGGGCGGTGGCATGCAGCAGAATCCCATACGGCGCGGTCCTCGGACCCGCCAGACCGGCACGGTCGAGGCCGAAGTCGAGGACATCGTCGAGCTGGTGACCGAGCGCAAGCGCGGTCAACATTCGATTGCGCTCGATCGCGTGCCGGCCGCGATCGACCCGGTACCGCTCGTCGTAAAATCGGGACGCCGACGGCTCGCGGGCGCTCTGCGCATCGTAGCCATGACGGCGGCCGCGGGCGAGCTTCGCCATCACCGCGGTGCGAAGGAGGCCCTGAGTATCGACGATATCGTCGTAGGATTGCGCACGCAGCCCGACGATGAACTGCCTCATCTCCCGCCAGGTGGAAAGCCGGTGCAGCTCGCGCCGCCACCGCCGCGAGGCCACCGGGATCACCACGTCGACACCGGCATGCAGCCGCACCAGCGGCGCGAACGCTTCCTCGACCAACCAGGAGATGCGCGCCTGCGGCTGATGCCGTCGCAACTCGGTTATCGCCGGCATATGATGGATCACGTCGCCAAGCGAGGAGGTCTTGATGAAGAGAAGATCGGACATGCTCGGCGCTCGCCCCCCAAAGGCTTCGGACCTCTTTCGGACCCGCCCCCCATTTGCAGGCCTTTGTAGCCGCTAACCCGATTTTCATGCCAATTAAGATAACCATCGTGGACGCGGACCGGCGCAGCGAGCCCAAGTGGGCCCAAGCCCAAGTGAGCCAATGTCATGACAATTCTGGTCACCGGCGGCGCCGGCTATATCGGCAGCCACATGGTTCATGCGCTGACCGATGCCGGCGAATCGGTGGTCGTGCTCGACAATCTCTCGACCGGCTTCGACTGGGCGGTGCCCAAGTCCGTGCCGCTCGTCGCCGGCGAGACCGGCGACCAGGCGCTGGTGGCGGCATTGATCGCCCGGGAGGGAATCGATGCCGTCATTCATTTTGCCGCCTCGATCGTGGTGCCCGATTCGGTTGCCGACCCGCTCGGATATTATCGCAACAACACCGTGAACTCGCGCGCCTTGATCGAGACCGCGATCAAGGCCGGCGTGCGCCATTTCATCTTTTCCTCGACCGCCGCCGTCTACGGCAATCCGCGGCGCATTCCCATCAACGAGGACGATGCCGCGCTTCCGATGTCGCCCTATGGCTCCTCGAAGCTGATGACCGAGGTCATGCTGCGCGATGCCGGCGCCGCCCACGGGCTGAGCTACCTCATCCTGCGCTATTTCAACGTCGCCGGCGCGGATCCGGCGATGCGCACCGGCCAATCGACCAAGGGGGCGACGCACCTCATTAAGGTCGCGGTCGAGACGGCGCTCGGCCTGCGTCCCATGATCGAGGTCTTCGGCACTGATTACGACACGCCGGACGGCACCTGCATCCGCGACTACATTCACGTCTCCGATCTCGTGCGCGCGCATTGCGATGCGCTGCGCCATCTGCGCAAGGGCGGCGCCTCGATGACCCTGAATTGCGGCTACGGCCATGGCTTTTCGGTGCTCGAGGTGATCGACAGCGTCAAGCGGGTCTCCGGCGTCGACTTCAAGGTCGCAATGAGCGGCCGGCGTCCGGGCGATCCTGCGGCCATCGTCGCGGACGCCGGGCGTATCCGTTCGATGCTGGGCTTCACGCCGCAATTTGACGATCTGGAGACGATCGTGGGCCACGCCTTGGCGTGGGAGCGTCGTCTCGCCGACGCCAGGGCGGCAGCAGTGCCGCCGAGCCGGATTCGTTAGAGCGGTTTCCGTTTTGCTGGAAATAGGATACGAGCTTGGCGGCGCGGCGGCGCGGATGTGCACGCTGAAGCGATTGCGCCGCCGCATAGTGGACGGCAGATGCTCCAGACCATCCTTCCATCCCCGGACGCCGATCCCGGCAGCGCATTCGCCCTGATCCGGCGATTGGTGATCGAGTATGGGGTAGGCCAATGGCGGCGCTATGCCTTGGCCTTCGCGCTGATGGGCGTCGCCGCGGCCTGCACGGCGATTCCGGCCTATCTGATGGGCAACGTGGTCAATCTTGCCTATCTGCAGCATGATTTTCCCGGGCTGGTCGCGCTCGGATTGGCGGCGGCCGCGATCTTTTCGCTCAAGGGCGCGGCGACTTTCGGGCAAACCCTGATCTTGTCGCGAATCGCCAACCACATCATCGCCGAGAACCAGCGCCGGCTGTTCAGCAAGCTCCTCAACGAGAGCATCGGCTTTTTCGCCGATCGCCACTCTTCGGAATTCGCCGCCCGGCTCATGACCGGAGCCGCCGCCGCGACGCAAGTCCTCAATCTGCTCATTACGGCGATCGGCCGCGATCTGCTCTCGCTCATCGGGCTCGTCGGCGTGATGGTGGTGCAGGACCCGCTGCTGTCGATTGCCACCCTCATCGTGTTCCCGCCCGCAATGCTCTTCATGCGCAAGATGATCAAACGCGTTCGCGGCATCGCCAAGACTCAATTCACCGGCGGGACGCGCATTCTGGAGACGCTGCAAGAGACGCTGCAGGGAATCCGCATCGTCAAGGCGTTCACCCTCGAGGAGGTCTTGCGCGCGCGCTTCGAGGCCAATGTCGCGGCGGTCGAGCAGGAGACCAACAAGATGGCGCGCATCGCCAACCGCGCATCGCCGTTGATGGAATCGCTCGGCGGCTTCGCCATAGCGGCGGTCGTGATCTATGGCGGCTACCGCGTGATCCAGGATGTTGCATCGGCCGGGACGCTTTTTTCCTTCATCACCGCATTCATGCTTGCCAGCGAGCCCGCCAAGCGTCTGGCCCGTTTCAACATCGATCTCACCAGCAATCTGGTCGCGGTCCGCGTGCTGTTCGAGATCATCGACAGCCCGCCGACGGAACCGGTCGACGACGACCGGCCGCAACTCGTCCTGACCAAGGCCTGCGTCGAGTTTTCGCGGGTGCAATTCGCCTACCGGCCGGGCGAGCCGGTGATTCGCGATCTGTCGTTCGTCGCCGAGCCGGCGCGCGTCACCGCGCTGGTCGGTCCCTCGGGCGGCGGCAAATCGACGATTCTCAACTTGATCCCGCGCTTCTATGAGGCGTCGAGCGGCGTGATCGCCATCGACGGCCAGAACATCGCGAAGGTGTCGCGACGATCGCTGCGCCGGCAGATCGCCTATGTGGGCCAGGACGTCTTCCTGTTCCGCGGAACGATCCGCGACAACATTGCCTTCGGCGCGCCGGACGCGGGCGAGGCCGAGATCGTGGCCGCCGCCAAGGCCGCGCATGCCCATGATTTCATCATGGCTGCTCCGGCCGGCTACGACACGCCGGTGGGCGAGCGCGGGCTGCAATTGTCAGGCGGTGAGCGCCAGCGCATCGCCATCGCACGCGCGCTCATCAAGGATGCACCGATCATCCTGCTGGACGAGGCCACCGCCGCGCTCGATTCGGAATCGGAGCGCCACGTCCAGGAGGCGATCGCGAAGCTGTGCATGGGTCGCACCACCGTCGTGATCGCCCATCGGCTGGCCACCGTCATGCATGCCGATCGCATCCTGGTGATCGAAGCCGGCCAGGTGGCCGAAACCGGGCGCCACGACGAGTTGCTCCGCCACGGGGGCCGCTACGCCTCGTTCCACCGCCTGCAGCTCGAATCCGCCCCCCATGTCCACGCTTGAGCAACCGACGCGTAAGGGTGTCAGCCAGGTCGATCCATCAGCGGACCATTTGCAATCGGCGCAGCTGCAGCCGGCTCCCGAGCTCAGCATCGTGGTTCCGACATTCAACGAGCGGGAGAACATCCCTCGCCTCGTCGACACGCTGAAGGCGTCGCTTCCCGATGTTGCCTGGGAGCTCATCGTCGTCGATGACAATTCTCCCGATGGCACCTTCGAGGTCGCCAAGCGAATAGCCGCCGCCGATGCCCGCATTCGTTGCATTCGCCGCATAGGGCGGCGCGGCCTGGCCGGCGCCTGTCTCGAAGGAATCCTGGCGAGCCAGGCGACATTCGTCGCCGTCATGGACGGCGATCTCCAGCACGACGAAAGCCTGCTCGTGCCGATGTTGCGGCTCCTGCGCGGCGATACCGCCAATATCGTGGTCGGGACCCGCTATGGCGACGGCGGCTCGGCGACTGGGCTGTCCTCGGAGCGGGTCTGGGGCAGCCGCCTTGCCGCCGGGCTCGCACGCCGCCTGCTCAGGCTTCAGCTCAGCGACCCGATGAGCGGCCTCTTCATGCTTCGCCACGAGCTGGTCGAGCGGATCGCCCCCAGGCTCTCGACCCAGGGCTTCAAGATCATGCTCGACATCGTGGTGACCGCCGGCGACAGCTTGCGGATCGCCGAGCTCCCCTACACCTTCCGCCCCCGCCTCCACGGCGAAAGCAAGCTCGATGCCGGCGTCGCGCTCGAATATCTGGGCCTGCTCCTGGCGAAGGCCAGCGACGATCGCGTCTCGCTGCGCTTTGCCCTTTTCTGCCTGGTCGGCGCCCTCGGCATCGGGGTGCAATTCGTAGCGCTATCCATCCTTCATCACCTGCTGGGGATTGAATTCCTGTGGGCGCAGATGATCGCAACCATCGTCGCCATCGCCAGCAACTTCGTCATCAACAACGCGCTCACCTATCGCGACCGGCGCCTTCGGGGCTTGACCTTCTTCACCGGCTTGCTGCGCTTCTATCTCGTTTCAGCGGTCGGCCTGGTCTCCAATATCGGGGTCAGCGATTGGCTGTTCGTCAACGCCCAGAAATGGTGGGTGGCCGGCCTTGCCGGCGCGGTGATCGGCGTGGTCTGGAATTACGTCATGGCCTCGCTTTTTGTTTGGCGCA
>Ga0137384_10005661_pt1 | contig 10036 bp, 10 predicted proteins | sample SagtaG_2_FD_104922 | JGI IMG/M metagenome (GOLD analysis project Ga0137384, IMG submission 104922) | Vadose zone soil microbial communities from Sagehorn Ranch, Mendocino, California, USA - Sage2_R_60_16 metaG | ecosystem: Environmental > Terrestrial > Soil > Vadose zone | place: USA...
CTGCTACGCCGACGAAAAACAGCAACGCTTTAGCTGCGATCCCGTACCGTTCGAGGAATGAGCCTGCTAGTGCGCAGGTCGACCCTCAGCATCGCCCCGATTTTTAAAACCCAGATGTAGGACGAGAGATTGAACCTAGCGTGCCCGTGAGCGAGACTTCGGACTCTTCCTTCGCTTTTTCCTCTCGCCACGCCTCCGATATAGCAATACTACGGCACCCAGCGCAACACCAACCCCTACGAGTCCAAGGAGTGAAAAGAAGCTGTAATCGGGCTGACCCGCTGGAGTAGAGACAGTCACTGGAAAATAGACCGTATCCCAAGCGGTCCAACCGGCAGTAACCGTTTCCAATTTCGAAAAGGTGACGACCCCATCCCCAGAAAAGTCCGCCCGATAATCTCCCGCCTTGAGTCCAGTGAATAGGACCCAAGAAGACTGAGGAGGCTTTACCATCATTGCGACCAGAGATGAACCTGACCCGCTGGTATTGAAGAGGGAGACAGTAATGCTCCCCTGATAGCTTGCGTTCCTTGGAGGTACAGGAATGGGAAAGATCTTCAACGCCCCCAGAGTTGAAGAGACTGCTAGTGTTCTGGTGATGCTACTCCAAGATGATCCGTCCGTTACTTTCAGGATAACCCTGTAGGTGCCAGCGTTATCGAACCGGTGAGAGATGGAGGGTGTTGTCGTAGAGTTCTTCGATCCGTCTCCGAAATCCCAGGAGTAAGAAGTTATCGCGGCGCCGTTAGGGTTGAAGCTGGCCGAGGCGTCGAAGACGACAGGTACCCCGGGAACTCGTATGGCGGGAGACGCCACATTGAAGAATGCGGCAACCCCTAGATTCGAAAAAACTCCACTATATGTCAAGTGTAGAACAATCAAGTTGTTCGGACCATAACCGGGAACCGGAGGATCATAAGTCACATTGTCATTGACAATTTCCAGCAAAGTGACGCCCTTTCCAACGACTTTGAAAGTAGCAGAGAACAAGGATACAGATTGTCCACCCGGCACAGGGTCTCCCAAGACCGTCATAGCAGAATGAACTGCACCTAGACCATCGCCTAGGGCAGGGTTGCACCCTGAACCACTACCATTGACGCAATCCGCGAGCGTCAGATTGTCGCGCCCCTGAAACGCATTTCCGGGCTGTATACTCAACGGTTGAAGGACGGGACCAACGAAGGTATCATTGAAAAAGTCCGAGCGGAGAAGAACATCATACCCACTTATTCCATCACTAGAAGAGAGATTCAGGCCTACTGAAACCGCAAAAGTCTGGTTGACAAGTAGAGAGCTGCTAACGGGGGACACATACATGACCGAGACACTGTTTTGCCCACGTACTCCATGGAACAAGACCGGAGATACGACGACCAAGCCGACCAGTAAGATGCTCACGAAGAACATCTTCATGACCTTGAGAGTAGTCAAGTCCATTACGTTAGACAATGGTGGCTCGGCTAAAGTTAAACCGATCGGACAGACCTCGACAACCCAGAACTAATATCTCCCCTTTCAAGCATAAGGTCTGTTGAACTAAGCCAAGTGAAACTAATGAAGACCTTCCCGACCATCTGCATCTCCATAATTCTTCTATTACTTGCAGCCTCTCTGCCACACAGTGTCGCCCGCGGCGACTACAATATCGCACTCGGCGACAACCAGTTTGAAGTTCTCTGGAAGATCAACGCTTGGCAAAACCTCACAGGATTCACTGATGTCACCACAACAGTGTTTCCAGCCAACATGAGCATATCCCTGAACGGTACCGAACTCTCCGCATTCAGCGCATCTCTACAGCAGACACTACAGACCAAGGTAACCAGCGTAACCATCGACCAGCCATCAGTCCAGATCACATCAAACAGCCCGACCTACTCTTGCGAAACGACAATAACCTGCCCCCTCCAATGGCTAAACCTCACAGCACGATTCAACGTCAACGAGAGCCCTATCGTACAAGGAGGCGAAGCTAGATACGACCTATCATGGAAAACATTCCTGATAAACGACGACCTCAAAGCAGGAGGCATGAGTTTCAACAGCATCGGCGAAAAATACCTTATCTCTGCTCTGGACCCCTTCGTCAACTTTCCAAACGGCCTCGGACGATCCATGGGAGTCACGATAGGCAGACTTCCCGTATCAAACATAACCTATGTGACACCCACGAGTCATATCGACTTCCTAGACACTTCCCCGCTAAGCACCCCGTTAGAAGACTGGAATCTTACACGAGATCTAATTGGAGGGACACAGACATGGACCAGCCCCAACACTGCAGGTTTCAATGTGGTAGGAGCACTTCGCTTTACGGAATCAGGATCTATCACCAGCTTCAACTACATTGCAAGAGCGGAATTCTCCGCTCAAGTCTCAGCTCCAGTGGGAGCTTTCGCGAAAAACGACACACTATTCGTTGATACCTCAGGTAATATTTGGGAGAAAACCTCCTTCTCCATAATGCTCGCTACCATCGGAATATTCCTTGGGACGGTGATTCTCGAGAGAAGGGTCGCTCGCGACACGTGGACGCGAAGAAAAGCCAAAAAACGAACATAGCTATAGTAGGAAGAACTCTTGTACTAGCGTGGAAGAATTCAGGCCAGCCATGATTTTAATATCAAGGATAACCTTTAGTGAGTGACTTTCGTAAGAGTACTTTCGAGAATATGGCGCATGGCAAGGATAAAGAGGGGAAAGAAAAACATCTTTGGCGCCCAATAGACCCCAAAATTTGGGCACCGGGACCTCCGGCGGGAAGACTCAAAAAAATTGCTGATCGGCTCAAGAGTTCAATGGTACCAGGCTTCTTCGCGGCCGCGGTAATGCTGGGACCGTTATCAGTTCTCATATCCTTAGCCATAGTATACCCGCTAGTTCCCAGCCAACTCTTCGGCCCAACAATCTTAGGATTCTGGGCAATAGTGATAGTAGCCTTCGTTCTCGTAGTTGAGAAGACCGGCTACGCTCGAAACTTTGAGGAATGGAATCTTCCGCTGAAGCGGATCATAGTCCTCCCCATCGCCTTTCTACTCGTCATGAGCTTGCTCGTCATACTATACGTTCTCTCTCATCACACACTCATTTAGAAAGAAGATCAGAAAATGAGAGCGAACACTTTCAGCTAGTGGAGATCCGTAGAGATAAGCATTAATCACATCTGCTCATTCCGAAAACTTTCTAGCCACCAACTTATCCCTCAACCTCTTCGACAGCAAGCGCAAAACGCTCTCAAAATCCATCAGAGTCAAAAAATCCAGCTTCTCGTCCTTGCTAAGGATGGTAAAGCGTACAACACGAGGAGTCTCATCAACCTCAACGCGAACGACCTCCTCGTATAATATTGGGAAATTATCCTTGTCAGCAGACAGAATGTCCAACGGGCTCGATGATTCCAACCTCCTCCGATCAAGCGATTCCTTTCCGCTCTTGAAGAGATCCTCAAAACCACCACTAAGCCTCCCGAAAAAAGTCGTGCCCGCAACCGCCCCAGCACCTCTCTTACCAATATGAGCAACAATTATACGCCGATTCGTAAAATACAGGTTCAACCGCTCCGACCCAAGTGCTAGCTTGGCAGAAACCGGAATAACCCCCTCCACCTTTTCGCCCTGGTCAGACAAAAGTCCTCACGACACGACTACCAAACATACGATCCACTTGAGACTTCTAGCTCGGCCGATAGTTCAAGATTGTGCAACGACGGAAAAAACGGAGACCGACCTAGTGTGGGACCAAGAAATTCATATAACTCTGAACGCTTCGCCCGCTCAGAAGCCCCGGTGGCTCAGCCTGGTAGATCAGAGCAGCCCAAAGCATTGCCTTGGTAGACTCTTCAAAGAGGCAAGGGTCACGAGTTCAAATCTCGTCCGGGGCTCCAACCAAAAAAAGCAGCCAGCCAACAGTAAGAATGAAGCTGAGCTGTTTGCATTGCGAATCGGATAGAGCCCGTGAAAACCTTGGAAACTACCGACCAATACTAGCGCTTCAGCATCTTGTCGACTCGATCCTTCCAAGCCGGCCATCGACCCATCTCTTCCAACGCATACTTCTCCGCCTGCTCCTTATTCATCCAGCGAGTCTGCATCGCAGAGGCAACCATGTCTTCATACAACTTCTCAAAAGGCAAAAGCTTCCCCTTCATATCAGTACAGTGAATGCAATATGGATTGTCGAGATTCTGAGCCCCATGCTCCTCTCGCGAAGCCAAAGGCCGACCACAACTCTCACACTGCATCGCAAGAGACATGGACTAACCCAAAAACCAACAATCACAGAAACACTAGATAACCATACTTGGACGCACCAACCCCCCAGCGCGGTAACAAAAGCGCGCTCCTCTCTGCTAAACCATTAATAATCCGGCTCCCCTCAATCCTCAAAGAACGCTGGGGAATGCTTCTATTGCGTAGAAAGGGCCACACGGCACCTTTCACACTAGTCACTCTCTTACTCCTATTCGGAAGAAAGAAGACCGACCCGGTAGAGGACACGAACAAAGACGAGCCCATTAACAGAGAACCTTTCCCCGTACCTGACATTCTCAAGAAAACGATAACCAGCACCGACATCTCTAGATCTCGGGACAGACTTCGGCTAGCAAGTCTGGAAAGAGACATAATCGGGGACGCTCTGACAAAAATCTACGAGGCAGAGACTAGAGGACAGATCAGCGACAGCGAAAAAAACCAGCTCCTGCAACGATACAAGACAGACCTCAAGCGAGTGGATAGCGAAATAGACACGCAAAAAAGAACAGTCGACCTCTACGAACTCGAATCAGCTAAGGAGGACCTTCTCAAGAGCTTCCAGGAAAAAATGCTCGAAATAGACCTGAAGATAAGCCAGATCAGACCGACCGTAATCGCAACATCCGAAGCAATCCCGCCCAAAGCCTCCGAGCCTCCCAAGACCGAGACAATCCCGACTCCGCCGACTGCAAACCCTCCGAAAGAACGACCCTCCAAGGAGAGGCCCAAGAACAAAGCTGAAGAGCAGCTAGAGACCATTCGGGAGGAAGTACTCAAGGCAATGGAACGCCTCGAACAGATCGAGACAGAAGGCTGAGCAACAACCTGTCCTGGACAGACAAGGCTCGGATAAGCGCTGCCGCGCAAGCAATACGGGAAATTAGAGACAACACAACAATCGGACTCGGAAGCGGCAACACTATCATACGAGCCCTCGAACTGGTCGCAGAACGAATAAAAAAAGAAAACCTCAAGATCACTTTCATCCCAACATCTTACCAGACAGAAATCACTGCAAAGAAACTAGGCCTCAAAACGGCAAATCTCGAGGAAGACACAGAGCCCGACCTGGCACTAGATGGCGCAGACCAAATACAATGGCGTACCCTCGACTTAGTGAAGGGTGGAGGAGCAGCCCTCCTGCGAGAAAAGATCGTGGATTCTACTTCAAAGAAACTCGTCATCATAGTCGACGAAAAGAAACTGGCAAAGACTCTAGGCGGGGCTCAACCTATCCCGGTAGAGATAACCCCCTTTGGTTACGCATCAACAGTCGAAAAAATCAGAAAAATTTCCGAAAAGACAGTCCTCAGAGAAGCCACAGGCAAAGTTGGACCCGTGATAACAGACAACGGCAACCTCATCGCCGACGTGTTCTTCAGAAGCCTCCGGCGGCCAGAAATAGTTCACGAGAAACTCAAAAAGATCCCAGGTGTGGTGGAAACAGGACTATTCCTAGGAATGTGCGACGTAGCATATGTCGGGAGAAAGGACGGTCGTGTCGACATTCTACGAAGAGGCTAACGTTCCAACAGAATTCGTCTCCTGCTCTCAAATACAGCAGCATGTTCAGGATACCTCGGAGGCCCACGATCGCTGGTGACCTTCAACGTTTTTAGAAGGCTCGGAAGAGTTCTCTGACCGGACGACATCTTTCCCCATGGCCTTAGTTGAACGAACCAAGCGGCTGAGACTAAGTACAAGCTCGCATCGTCAGAGCTATAATCGGTCAGAGCTAGTGCCTATTCGTATTTTATTCTCGGATCGATCATGCCGTATATCAGGTCGGAGACGAGGTTCGCGGCGATGACACTGAGACCCAGAATAAAGAACATGGCCTGCATCACGGGATAATCCTTCCAGCCGATGGCGTTGAAGAGCCAAAGGCCCAGCCCATCCCAGTTGAAGACTGTCTCAGTGATGATGGCACCCGAGAGCAGAGAGCCGAAAGCCAACGCGGATGCAGTTACGATTGGGAGAGATGCGTTCCGGAAAGCGTGTTTGAACAGGACGGTGCGCTCGCTCAAACCCTTCGCACGGGCAGTGACAATGTAATCGTCCCCTAGTGTCTCAACCATGGTAGCTCGTGTTAGTAGCAGAAAGCCTCCGTAGGAGAAAAGGGTCAGCGTCAGCGCAGGAAGGAAGAGGTATTGGAGCCTGACGAGGAGCTGAACTAGAGTGGAGGGAAGAAGCGCTCCCCCTTGGGCCCAAGTGTTGGGAACGATACCTCCGGAAGGAAGCCACCCAAGAGTAATTGAGAAGATCAAGATGAACGAGACGCCAATCCAGAATGAGGGAAGAGAGTAGGTGCTCAGTGATGCGGTTGTCCAAAAATTGTCGACTACGCTTCCCCTCTTATGCGCTGCTAATATACCCAGGGATATTCCTATTACTATAGATAGAACGGTCGAAGTGCCTAGTAGTAGGAGAGTGTTCTGCAGCCTTCCCGATTGGACCATATCTTGCAAGACAGGATGATTGGTCTGGAATGACGTGCCTAAGTTGAAAGTTAGCATATCCCAAAAGTAAGTTACGAACCGGTCGAGAGGAGGCTTGTCTAAGCCATACATCTTCAGGTAGTTCTGATAGACCTGTTCTTTGACCTCGGCTCCGGCACTGGGTTTACCTATTAGTGCAGCAATGCTGCCCTGAACTCCAGGCATCAACTGGAAGATGACCCAGTTGAGAGCGATTACAAACAGAACTAGAACTAAAGTATGAGCTAGTCTACGAACAATGTAGCCCCTTAATGTCATCCAGACGCCAAGGCCGTGAACTTGAATCAGAGCCCAACGGTAATTAGTCTTGCCCCTTCGACGACCGCCCTGTTCCAAACGGCAGTCTTCGAACTCTGACGAGTAGACGTTCTGCAGCCAGGATATCAACGCGCAATGCCTCTTAAAGATCCGATACAGTCACATCAGGATTGAAAGACCGAGTAAATTCAGGACTTCGGGAAATCGCTTTGGCACAGAAGGTTGGCTTTGAACAGCGATCTGGGTACTGAAGCCTTTTTTCGAGGTGCCGGGGGCGGGGCTCTCGAAAGAGGTCTTTAATCGAACCCGCGACCTCCGGATCTCTCAAACCAGATTATGAGTCCGGCGCTTTGGCTCCCCTTTCGGGGTCTGACCAAACTGAGCCACCCCGGCAAAAAGGCCGGCGCAGGGTCTACTGCTAAAAAGCATTGGCCCAAGAAAGATTAAACGGAAACGAAACTAGACGAGGGGAACAGAAAGGCCCCTAGCTTGTCCAGCCACAAATTCCTCACACTAGACGACGTGGAGACAAGCAACAAGAAGATTTTCCTAAGAGTGGACATCAACGTCCCGCTAGACCCATCCACACATCTGATCCTGGACGACACCAGGATCAAAGCCGTCTCAGAGACACTCGCCAGACTCGAAGACGCGAGGGTCGTCCTCGGGTCCCACCAGAGCAGACCGGGAAAAGACGACTTCACGAACATGCAACCCCACGCGAAGGCGCTAGCTGATTGCTGCAATCAAGAAGTAATATTCGTAGAAGACGTCATTGGCCCCCACGCACGCCAGAAAATAGCAAAGGTCGAACGAGGCCAAGTACTCGTACTCGACAACCTAAGATTCTGCGCTGAAGAAAATGTTGACGACAAACCCGAGAAACTCCTGAAGACCCACTTTGTCAAACAACTCTCACCACTCTTCGAACTCAACATCAATGACGCCTTCGCAACTGCCCATCGATCGCAACCTAGCATTGTAGGACTGACGGATGCACTTCCAAGCGCTGCAGGACGATTAATGGAAAAAGAACTCAAAGCAGTCTCCGGACTACTCGTAGAACCTCGACGACCATGCGTCTACGTACTGGGCGGCGCCAAAGTAGAGGACAAGATCCCGGTCATAGAACACATTCTAACTCGTGACAAAGCAGACAAGATCCTGCTAGGAGGAGTACCCGCAAAAGTCTTCCTCAAGGCAATGGACAAGAAAATCTCGGCAGACGACGAGAAAGACATGGCTGGACTCCAGACTCAAATCAAGAATGCAAAATCACTGTGGATGAAGTACAAGGACAAGATCGAAGTCCCTGTCGACCTAGCATACGGAGATACGCGAGGAAAGAGAACGGATCGAGGAACAGACGTCCCGTTGAAAGAATCAGCCCTAGACATCGGAGCTAAGACGGTCGAAAAATATTCGAAAGTGGTAGAGGGAGCGGCCACTACTGTCGCTAACGGGCCGCTCGGCGTGTTCGAGAGAGACGGATTCGATCTCGGCACCAAGCAAGTTCTCGAAGCCATGGCCAGGAGCAACGGCTACACAGTCATAGGAGGCGGACATCTGGTGGGCCTCGCCTCAATCCTTGGTATAGATGACAGATTCAAACACGTCAGCACAGCCGGCGGCGCAATGCTCTCACTACTCTCGGGCCAGAGCCTCCCCGGTGTGGACGCACTCGTCAGAGCCGCAGAGAGAATGCGGAACCAGAAAAACAACTGAACCCCTGACTCAGTAGAACTTATCTTAGCCTCAACTCTCACCACGCGACAGCCCCGGTAGCTCAGTGGTGGAGCGACAGCCTTGTATCTCCAGCGAGAAAGCTGTAGGTCCCGGGTTCAATCCCCGGCCGGGGCTCCAGAACACATCGTTCCAGGATTGCGCGTCGGAATTAGAGAGGACATGGATCTGCACGTCATTTATTAGCCGCTGACGCCAAAGGAACGGATCCGGAACATAGGAAAGATGCCGAGGGTCTGGAGACGACGGGACTTCATTATAGGAGCGGCGATCGTTGTTATCTCTATTGGAATCGTCTTCGCCAGCATTCCATTCCTCCCCCGGACTCATGTCTCAATAACCTCGTCCGCGAGCCACAGCGTGCACGGAGGAAGTCAATTGTACCCTGGACTCTACGCACTCAAGATACCAGGAGTTTTGAATAATCAAAATCTTGCAGTTGGAGTCGTTGTAATAAATGGAACGGCGAACTTCTGCGTAATTGAGGATTCCATTGTTGAACCATGGGTCCTCTCAGGGAACGGGACGAATGCGCCGGGAAGCACCTTTCCATCTAACAGTTGTATTGTCCAGCAGCAGACGGCTCAGAGCACAATCCAGTTTACCGCAACCAGCCAGGGGACTTGGGACTTGGTCGCCTTGAACACTAGCTCGACGCAGATAACCGTGGACTTCAACCCAGCATAATGCCCGAACGATTGAACCGGGAAGAACCAATCGAGGTTGTCTACGGATCACTTCGCGGTCCTCGAAGGAAGGAGAACACTCCTGAGGCCAAGATAAGTAATGAAAAGACGATGAGAGAATGTTGCAGTCCCGAAAGAAAACCGGCCAGGTCAGCGCTTGCAACCTGCCCACCTGCCACCAGGTTCACATTTCCAATTATGTTTACGAGTCTGGCGTATGAAATGTCCGCGGTCATGAATGCAAGGACGAGAGGGATGCTTGTCACTATGCTTGTATTGATGATTGTTGCTCGGATTCCGGAAGAGATTCCTCTCTTGGAGGCTGGAACCGATCCCATGACGGAACTCGCGTTTGGGCTGCGGAATAGACCGATTCCGAATCCCACGAGGACCAGGCCTGCAGCGATCTGCGAATAGGAAGTTGCCTGATCGAATAGAGACAATACGAAAAATCCTACAGCGGCTACTATGAGGCCGAGTGTGCTTAGGCCCCTCGCTCCCCACTTGTCTGAGAGTGAGCCGCTGATCGGTCCGATCATGATCAGGGTAGCGTCGAGAGGTATCAGAAATATTCCCGAGTGCAGCGGATCATAGC
>Ga0137384_10005670_pt1 | contig 10029 bp, 7 predicted proteins | sample SagtaG_2_FD_104922 | JGI IMG/M metagenome (GOLD analysis project Ga0137384, IMG submission 104922) | Vadose zone soil microbial communities from Sagehorn Ranch, Mendocino, California, USA - Sage2_R_60_16 metaG | ecosystem: Environmental > Terrestrial > Soil > Vadose zone | place: USA: California...
CGGAGCAGGTGGCGCTCGGCCGCTACCGCGCTGGAGCCGGCTCGCTGCTCGACCTGCTCAGTGCCGAGGCGGCGTTGGCGGACGCGCGGGCCCAGACGATCCAGGCGCGCTTCTCCTGGTACGTCGCACTCGCGGGGCTGGCGCACGACGCCGGCATCCTTGGTCTCGACGGGAGCAGCCCCCTGCATCTCCAAATCGATACGACCGGAACACGATAGATGACCCGCTCCACCGCCGCTCTCACGTCGGTGCTGCTGCTCGCACTGGGTTGCAGCCGGCGCGGGGCGGGCGGCGCTTCCCGCGTCCCCGTCACGACCTCGCGGGCATCACAGCGCGCCGTGCCGTTCGAGATCGCCGCGACGGGCAGCGTGGAGCCCCGGCAGACCGTGTCGGTGCAGGCGCAGGTGACCGGCGTGCTGACGCAGGTCACCTTCCACGAGGGGGATGAGGTCGCACCCGGGCAGGTGCTGTTCCAGATCGATCCCCGGCCGTTCCAGGCCGCACTCGACCAGGCGCAGGCAATGCTCGCGCGTGATCAGGCCCAGGCGGCGAACGCGCGGGCCGAGGCCGATCGCTACGCCGCGCTGGCACAGCAGGATTACGTCACCAAGCAGGACTATGACGAGAAGCGCGCCAACGCCGACGCCCTCGCCGCCTCGGTGCGGGCCGATTCGAGCGCCGTCGCCAACGCCCGCCTCAATCTCGAGTGGGCGACGATTCGCGCTCCGATCGCCGGCCGGACGGGCCGTCTGCTGCTGCGGGAGGGCAACCTGGTCCGCGCCAACTCCCCCGACCCGCTCGTCGTGATCAACCAGATCCACCCGATCCTGGTGCGCTTCGCGGTCCCGGAGCAGAACCTGGCCGACATCCAGCGCTATCGCCGCAACCGGCTCCCGGTGCTCGTGAGCCCATCCAAGCAGGACACGACATTCAGCGCGGGCGAGCTGACCTTCGTGGACAACAGCGTGGACACGGCGACGGGGACGGTGCTCCTCAAGGCGGAGTTCGCGAACCGCGACAACACGCTCTGGCCGGGCCAATTCCTGAACGTCCGCCTGCAGCTGTACATCGAAGACAAGGCGCTGGTTGTCCCGGCGCAGGCGGTGATGACCGGCCAGCAGGGGACGTACGTCTTCCTCGTGAACCAGGACGGCACCGCGCGGTCGCAGCCCGTGACCGTGGCGCGCACCGCCGGCCAGTACGCCATTCTCGCGCAAGGGGGAGGCGTGCAGCCCGGGGACCAGGTCGTCACCGACGGCCAGCTGCGCCTCGTGTCCGGGGCGGCGGTCGAAGTGAAAGGCGGCTCCGGCGCCGGAGTGGATGTGGAGGCAGACAAGTGAACCTGTCCGAGCTGTTCATCAAGCGGCCCGTCATGACGACGCTCGTCATGATGGGCATTCTCGTCTTCGGCCTGATGGCGTACCGGCTGCTGCCCGTGAGCAACCTCCCCAACGTGGACTTCCCCACGATCCAGGTGAGCGCGGGACTGCCCGGCGCAAGCCCGGAGACCATGGCGTCCGCCGTGGCGACTCCGCTCGAGAAGCAGTTCTCGACCATCGCCGGCGTAGACCAGATGACGTCCTCGTCCAGCCTCGGCAGCACCAACATCACGCTGCAGTTCACACTGGACCGCAGCATCGACGCGGCCGCGCAGGATGTCCAGGCGGCGATCTCCAAGACGCTGCGCCAGCTGCCGACCGGCATCGTGCCGCCCTCGTACCAGAAGGTGAACCCGGCCGACCAGCCGATCATCTACTACGCGCTCAGCTCCAACACGCTGTCGCTGCCGGCGCTGGACGAATACGCCGAGACGTTCATCGCGCAGCGTCTGTCCACGGTGGACGGCGTGGCGCAGGTCAACGTGTTCGGGGCGGCCAAGTACGCGGTACGCATCCAGCTCGATCCCAAGGCGCTGGCCACGCGCGCCATCGGGATCGATGAGGTCGCGGCCGGCGTCGCCGCCGGCAACGTGAACCTGCCGACGGGCATCCTGTGGGGCCCGCATCGCGCCTACACCGTCCAGGCGAACGGGCAGCTCCAGGACGCGGCCGCGTTCCGGCCGCTCGTGATCGCCTACCGTAACGGCGCACCGGTGCGGCTCCAGGACCTGGGCAGGGTGCTGGACGACGTGCAGGACAACAAGAGCGCCGCCTGGTTCAACGGCAACCGCGCCATCGTCCTCGCCATCCAGCGGCAGCCGGGCACCAACACCGTGGCCGTCGCGGCCCGCGTGCGGACGGTCATGGAGAGCCTCAAGCAGATGCTCCCCGCCTCGGTGGACCTGCAGCTCCGTTCCGACCGGTCGGAGTCGATTCGCGCCTCGCTGCACGACGTGCAGTTCACGCTGTCTCTGACGCTGGCGCTGGTCGTGCTGGTGATCTTCCTGTTCCTCCGCAACCTGTCCGCCACCGTGATTCCGAGCCTGGCCCTCCCCTTCTCGCTCGTGGGCACGTTCGCGGTGATGTACGGGCTCGACTACAGCCTCGACAACCTCTCGATGATGGCGCTGACGCTGTCGGTCGGGTTCGTGGTAGACGACGCCATCGTGATGCTCGAGAACATCGTCCGCCACATGGAGAGGGGGACGCCGCCGCTCGAAGCGGCGCTCGCCGGGTCGCGTGAGGTAGGCTTCACCATCCTCTCCATGACGCTCTCGCTCGCGGCCGTTTTCATCCCCGTTCTTTTCATGGGCGGGATCATCGGGCGCCTGTTCCACGAGTTCGCGGTCACCATCGGGGCGGCCATCCTCGTGTCCGGCGTGGTGTCCCTGAGCCTGACGCCGATGCTGTGCAGCCGGTTCCTCAAGCCGTCGCGCGAGGCGCACCACGGGCGGTTCTACGAAGCATCGGAGCGGGTGTACGAAAACGTGCTGGGCCGGTACGAGCGCAGCCTCGCCTGGGTCATGCAGCGCCGGCCCGGGGCGCTCGTCCTCTCGGCCGCCATCCTGCTCGGCACGGTCATCCTGTTCGTCATCGTCCCCAAGGGCTTCCTGCCGAGCGAAGACAACTCCCAGATCTTCGGGACCACGGAGACGGTTCAGGGAACGTCGTTCGACGACCTGGTCCAGCATCAGCTCCAGGTGATGGCGGTCCTGCAGCAGGATCCCAACGTGGACGCCACCATGTCGTTCCTGGGCGGCGGCCAGATCAACCAGGGCCGCGTCTTCATGCAGCTCAAGCCGCGCTCCCAGCGCCGCATGAGCGTGGACGAGCTGATCCGCTACTTCAACCGCAAGCTGTCCGGCATCCCCGGGATCCAGGTGTTCCTGCAGAACCCGCCCCCGATTCAGATCGGCGGCCGCCGCACCAAGAGCCTGTATCAGTACACGCTTCAGAGCCCCGACCGGATCGCGTTGTACGACAACGCGACGCGGCTCACCGCGGCGCTGGGCAAGCTGCCCGATCTGGTGAACGTGACGAGCGACCTCCAGATCTCGAATCCGCAGGCCACGGTGACGATCAACCGCGACCGGGCCGCGGCGCTCGGCGTCACCGCGCAGCAAGTCGAGGAAGCGCTGTACGGGGCGTACGGCTCGGCGCAGGTCTCGACCATCTACACGGCGACGAATCAGTACTGGGTGGTGATGGAGCTGCTCCCCGAGTACCAACAGGATCTCTCCGCCCTGAGTCTGTTGTACATCCGATCGGCCCACGGCCCGCTCGTGCCGCTCGCCTCGCTCGCCACCCTGACCTCGAGCGTCGGCCCGCTCACCGTGAGCCACTCGGGACAGCTGCCGTCGGTCACGATTTCGTTCGACCTGCGGCCGGGGGTGGCCATCGGCACGGCGGTCGCGCAGGTCCAGCGGATCGCGCGGCAGACGCTGCCGTCCAGCGTCACCACCAGCTTCTCGGGCACCGCGCAGGCGTTCCAGTCGAGCCAGGGTGGGCTGCTGTTGCTGCTGATTCTCGCGGTGTTCGTGATCTACATGGTGCTCGGGATCCTGTACGAGAGCTTCATCCACCCGCTCACGATCCTCTCGGCGCTGCCGTTCGCCGGGTTCGGCGCCCTGTTGACGCTGCTGATCTTCCGCGTGGACCTGAGCGTGTACGCATTCGTCGGCGTCATCATGCTCGTGGGGCTTGTGAAGAAGAACGGCATCATGATGATCGACTTCGCCCTGGAAGCGCAGCGCACCGAGGGCAAGTCGGCCCGCGACGCGATCCTCCAGGCCTGCAGCATCCGGTTCCGGCCGATCATGATGACCACGATGGCGGCCCTGATGGGCACGCTGCCCATCGCCCTCGGCGTGGGCGTCGGATCCGAGTCGCGCCGGCCGCTCGGCATCGCGGTGGTGGGCGGACTCGCCTTCTCGCAGCTCATCACCCTGTACGTGACTCCGGTGATCTACACCTACCTGGACGACATGCAGCAGCGCCTCGCAGGCGCGTCGCTCCGCAATCTGTTCCGGCGCCGCCACCCGGTGCCGCACGCCGCGCCCGCCGATTGACGGGAGCGCGGACGGTGCGTACCGGTGCACTCGCGGGCTATTCGGGTAAGCCGCTCGCGGCGAAGCTCGGGATCAAAACCGGGATGACCGTCACCGCGATTGCGGCACCGCCGCAATACCGCGCGCTGCTCGGGCCCCTGCCCGGGGGTACTCGCGTGGCCACCCGCCTCACGCGCGGCCGCGGCGCGCTCGGGTTTATTCACTGTTTCGCCACAGCACGCCGCATGCTCGCGACCCGCTTCGCCGCGCTCGAGCGCGCCCTCGCCCCCGCCGGCGCGCTCTGGGTCTCCTGGCCCAAGGGCAGCTCCGGGGTCGCGACCGACCTCACGGAGAACGTGGTGCGGGAGATCGGCCTGGCGAGCGGGCTCGTCGATGTGAAGGTGTGCGCCGTGGACGACACGTGGTCAGCCCTCAAGTTCGTACGGAGGCTCAAGGACCGATGAACATGCGTGCAATGATTCTCCTCGCCGGGCTGCTGACTCTCCCGTCTACCCGACCGCCGGACCGCCTGACCGCCGCTTTACCCCCCTGCGACCCGACCAATGGTGGCCTCACGCTCCCCGCTGGGTTCTGCGCCGTCGTCGTCGCGGACCAGGTGGGCGCTGCCCGTCACATCGCCGTCGCGGCGAACGGGGATGTCTTCGTCGCCCTCGCCGGCAGCCGTGCGCCGGGGCGGAGCGGTGGCGTGCTCGCGCTGCGCGACACGACAGGCGACGGCAAGGCGGATGTGTCCGCGCAGTTCGGTGACCAGGGTGGCTCCGGGCTGGCGCTCGGGCGCGGGTCGCTGTTCTTCTCGTCCGCGTCCACCGTATACCGCTATGCGCTACACCCGGGGGACCTCACCCCCGTCGGCCCGCCCGACGTCGTCGTAGCGGACTTGCCCGCGGGCGGTCACTCCGCGCGCAGCCTGGTCCTCGCGCCCGACGGCTCTCTGTTCGTGAACGTCGGCTCCCGCTCCAACACCTGCCAGCTCGCGGACCGTCAGCTCGAATCCCCCGGCCAGGACCCGTGCCAGGAGCTTGCCACGCGCGCCGGCGTGTGGCGCTTCGATGCGGCGCGGACGGGGCAAAGGCAGGCCGATGGAATCCGCTACGTCACCGGTGTGCGCAATGCCGTCGCCCTCGCGCTCAATCCCGCGACCGGCGTGCTGTACGCAGTGCAGCACGGACGCGACCAGCTGGGGCAGAACTGGCCCAAGCTGTTCACGCTCGAGCAGAGCGCCGAGAAGCCCTCCGAGGAGATGATGCAGATCAAGCAGGGGGATGACTTCGGCTGGCCCTACTGCTTCCACGATCCCGAGCTGGGCCACCTTGTGCTTGCACCCGAGTACGGCGGCGACGGCAAGCAAGTCGGGCGCTGCGCCGAGAAAAAAGCGCCGCTGCTCGCATTCCCCGGCCACTGGGCGCCGGACGGTCTGCTGTTCTACACGGGTGACCAATTCCCGGCGCGCTACCGGGGCGGCGCTTTCATCGCGTTCCACGGCTCGTGGAATCGCGCGCCGTTGCCCCAGGCTGGGTACCGCGTCGTGTTCGTACCGCTCGCGAACGGCGCGCCGGCGGGCGGCTACGAGACGTTCGCCGACGGGTTCCAACCCGAGCACCGCCCTGTGGGCCTCGCCCAGGGGCCCGACGGCTCCTTGTACGTCACGGATGACGCAGGCGGAAGGATCTGGAGGGTGGTGTACAAGGGGCGGTAGGAGGCGGTAGGAGGCGGTAGGAGGCGGTAAGAGGCGGTAAGAGGCGGTCCGGGCGCCGCGAGGCTGATAGATTCGATGACCATGCCCGAGGCCACAACCGCACCACCGTCCCCGCTCACCCGCCTGACGGAAGAAGAAGAGCTCTTCCGCCACACCGTTCGCGAGTTCGCCGAGCGCGAGGTCCGGCCGCGCGTGGCCGCGATGGAGCGCGCGGCGGCGCTCGATCCCGCCCTGTTGGCGCAGTTCTTCGAGCTCGGTCTGATGGGCATCGAGATCGGGGAACAACACGGCGGCGCAGGCGGGAACCTCATGATGAGCGTCCTCGCCGTCGAGGAGCTATCGGCGGTGGACGCGTCCACGGCGATCTTCGTGGACGTCCAGAATACGCTCGTCAACGCCCTCTTGCTCAAGTGGGCGAGCGACGACCTCAAGCGCCGCTACCTGCCCCGTCTCGCCGCCGACGTCGTCGGCGCCTACGCCCTCTCCGAGCCCGCCTCCGGCTCCGACGCGTTCGGGCTCGAGACGAAGGCCACCCGCACGGGCGATCGCTGGATACTCGACGGTCGCAAGCTCTGGATCACGAACGGTGCGGAAGCGGGACTGTACGTCGTGTTCGCAAGCGTGGATTTCACCCTCGGCTACAAGGGAATCACGGCGTTCGCCGTGGAGCGCGGCGCCCCGGGCTTGGCGGTCGGGAAGAAGGAGGACAAGCTCGGTATCCGCGCGTCCTCCACGACCGAGCTGATCCTCGATCGCTGCGAGGTGCCGGCGGCCAACGTGATCGGCGAGGTGGGTAAGGGGTACAAGGTGGCGATCGAAACGCTCAATACCGGCCGCATCGGCATCGGGGCGCAGATGATCGGGGTGGCGCGGGGGGCGCTCGACGCAGCGCTCAGGTACGTGCACGAGCGCCAGCAGTTCGGAAAGGCGATCGCGGAGTTCCAGGGCGTGCAGTTCCAGCTGGCGCAGGCGGCGACGGAGCTCGAGGCGGCGCGCCTCATGGTGTACAACGCGGCGCGGCTCGAGGACGCAGGCGAGCCGTACACCATGCAGGCGGCGATGGCGAAGCTCCTCGCCTCCCAGGTCGCGGAGCGGGTCACGTCACTTGCCGTCGAGCTGTTCGGCGGCTACGGATACACGAAGGAGTACCCGGTGGAGAAGTTCTACCGGGACGCGAAGATCGGCACGATCTACGAGGGCACGAGCAACATGCAGCTGCACACGATCGCGAAGCTGTTGCTGAAGTGAGCACCCACGCACGGAGGGACACATGAGAGTCACGACGATTGCAGCGACAGTCGCCCTGCTCGTGGCGGGTGGTAGTGGTCCGAAGAAGTACGCGGTCACCAACGACCGAGCCTTGGACGTCACCAGGGAAGTCCTGTTGAAACAGGGGTACGAAGTGGTCCGCGGGGAGCGCGGGGGGCGGGACGTCAGCGTCTGGTATCGTGCCGGCAACCGGGGGAGGGGGAGGGGCAAGGGCCCGCCGGTGAGAATGGTCATCCACCGCACGGAAGACCGCGTGGTGTTCCTGCAAGCGCCGACTGCCATACTGGTGGACATCGATCTGAAGTTGAAACTGTAGAACAAGCAGGCGTCGAGGAGAGGCGTCAAGAAACGACGTCGAGAAACGACGTACGCCTCTTCTCGACGTCTTCCCTCGACGCCTCTCCTCGACGATTTTGTAATTTGTGACTCACACCGCGCACCGTACGCACGGCTTCACCGAATCGGTGATTCGAGGCATGACCCGGCTCGCCAACGAGCACGACGCGATCAACCTGGCCCAGGGCTTCCCTAATTTCCCCGCCCCCGAGGTGCTCAAGGAAGCGGCCGCGCGGGCCATCCGGGACGACCTCAACCAGTACGCGATCACCTGGGGCACCAAGCGGCTGCGCGACGCGCTGGCGCGGAAGTACGCCGAGTGGTACGGGATGACTGTGAATCCGGAGACGGAGATCGTGGTGACGTGCGGCGCGACGGAGGCGATGGCGTCCGCGCTCCTCGCCGTCGTGGACCCGGGGGACGAAGTGATCGTGTTCGAGCCGTTCTACGAGAACTACGGACCGGACGCGATCCTGTGCGACGCCAAGCCGGTGTACGTGCCCCTCGCCACCACCGGGGAGATCGATCTCGACCGCCTGGCCGCCGCCTTCTCCGCCCGCACCCGCGCCATCATTGTGTGCACGCCCAACAATCCCACGGGGCGGGTGCTGGCGCGCCACGAGCTGGAGGCTATCGCCGCGTTGTGCCGGCGGCACGACGCCTACGCGGTGACGGACGAGATTTACGAGCACATCCGCTATGAGGGCTCGCACATCCCGATCGCGACGCTGGACGGGATGCGGCCCCGCACGATCACGATCAGCGGCGCCTCGAAGACGTTCAGCGTGACGGGGTGGCGGATCGGGACCATCGTCGCGCCGCCCGGCGCCACCGACGCGATCCGCAAGGTGCACGATTTCCTCACGGTCGGCGCCCCGGCGCCGCTGCAGGAGGCGGTCGCCGTGGGCCTCGAGACCCTGGGCCCCGACTACTACGCCGGGCTCGCCCGCGACTACCGCGCGCGGCGCGACGTGATGCACGCGGCGCTCCGCGCCGCCGGGTTCCGATGCGAGCCGCCCCAGGGAGCCTACTACATTCTCGCCGACTTCTCCGCCCTCTCGGACCTCCCGGACGACGAGTTCGCGCGCTGGCTCACGTGCGAGGTCCGGGTGGCCCCCGTGCCCGGTTCGAGCTTCTTCAGTCGAGCGGAGCTAGGGCGCACGCTGGTGCGGTTTGCGTTCTGCAAGACGGAGGACCAGCTACGCGAAGCGGGAAAGCGCCTTCAGGCCCTCACGTCGCATGCTCCCCCGGCGCGTCGAAGAAGCGGTCCCCCAGGATCCCCACGCTGAGATCGGGTAACCCCGGAGCGCCGGCGGGTGGCAGAGTGTCGGGAGTACGCGGGCTCTGTGTTCCGAGGCCGACGCGGGCGATCCGGAACAACCAGCGGCCGAGTGGACTCCGCCAGAAGCGCAGCCTGCGCTCGCGCTTGGGGTCGGTGCGGTGCTCGGTGCGCCAGCGTGCCACCACCGCCGCCAACAGCGCCACGCCAGCCGCCGCGGCAGCAGACAGCCGGAAGAGTCCCACCGGTAGCAGCGCGGGCGCGCGGACCGCGAGCCACACCACCGTGCCCGCCACGAGCGCCGCCGCATACGCCGTCCTCCGCAACACACGCTCCAACCGTGACGGGCCCGCCCCGTAGAGGAACGCGACCTCTTCGCGTCGCCGGCTGAGCTCGGCCTCGATGGCATCGACGAGGTCCCGCCGCTTGAAGCCCGCCAGCAGGAGGCGGCGCACTCGCGACGCCATGAGCGTGACCGGGAGTAACACCATCCACGCGATCCCCAGGGCGGCGGCGATCGCGGTCCCGTCGTGCTCCGCGGTGAGGATGGTGATCGCGAGCAGGGGCACGGCGAGGCCGGCCACGATGCCGTACAGCTGGGCCGGGGTGGAGAGGTGGCGGCTCTCCACCAGGAAGGCCCGCAGCTCCAGTGGCGGCGACGCGTACTCCGCCATGGCCCGGCCGATGGCCGCCGCCAGCTCTGCGCCGCTCGCAAACCGGGCGGCGGGTTGTTTGGCCAGGCACCGGTCGATCACCGCCGCGAGGGGGCGCGGCACCGCCGGCGCCACCGACGCGAGCGACGGCGCCAGCTCCGCGATGTGCTGCGCCAGCAGCGCGTACCCGTCCGGCCCGTCGAACGGCAAGCACCCCGACAGCGCGTAGTACCCGACCACGCCGAGGGAGTAGAGATCGCTGCGCGCGTCCACCTCGCCGCCGCTGGCCTGCTCCGGACTCATGAACGCCGCTGTGCCCACCACCTCACGCGGCCCCGTCGTCCCGCTC
>Ga0137384_10005673_pt1 | contig 10026 bp, 9 predicted proteins | sample SagtaG_2_FD_104922 | JGI IMG/M metagenome (GOLD analysis project Ga0137384, IMG submission 104922) | Vadose zone soil microbial communities from Sagehorn Ranch, Mendocino, California, USA - Sage2_R_60_16 metaG | ecosystem: Environmental > Terrestrial > Soil > Vadose zone | place: USA: California...
GTTGCGACGGCGGCCCGAAGCCTAAAAGCGCAACAAGCTGGGAGACTGCTATTTGACGACCGCGATCGAACAGACCGTCGAAACTTACGGCATTGAGAACTGGGGCGCAGGCTACTTTGACGTAAATCGCAAGGGCAACCTGATCGTTCGCCCCACGGAGAATGATTCCCGTTCGGCCGATTTGCACGAGATCATCGAAGACCTTTCACGCCGTGGGATAACCGCCCCCGTCCTGTTGCGTTTTCCGCAACTGGTCACCGCGCAAGTGCGCAAACTGCAACGCGCATTCAGCAAGTCGATTCGCGAATTCGATTATCAGGGCGCGCACATGTGCGTCTATCCGATGAAGGTGAATCAACAACGGTCGGTAGTCGAAGAGTATTTGCGCGAAGGATCGAGGTACGACTTTGGCCTGGAAGCCGGATCGAAAGCCGAGCTTTACGCCGCGATGGCCCTGGAACAATCACGCGACAGCCTGCTCGTGCTCAACGGTTTCAAAGACGAAGAATTCATCGCGATGGCATTCGCCAGCGCCAAGGCCGGCAAACGAGTGGTCATCGTGGTCGAGAAACTCAGCGAACTCGATCACATTCTGCGCATCGCCGACACGCATGAAGGCGACATGCCGATCGTCGGCATGCGCGTAAAACTGTATTCGAAAGGCTCAGGCCGCTGGGAAAAATCGGGAGGCGAAGCCGCAAAATTCGGACTAACCACCACCGAGCTCCTGGAGGTAATTAACCGCCTGAAAGATGCCGGCCGGATCGATATGCTGCGACTGCTGCATTTTCACATCGGGTCGCAATTGACCGACATCAAACGCATAAAGAACGCGATGAAGGAGGCGGCGCGAGTCTATGCAAAGGTCCATCAAATGAAGGTGCCGATCGAATTGCTGGACGTAGGCGGCGGCATGGCCGTGGACTATGACGGATCCAAAACGGCGTTTGATTCCTCCGCGAATTACAGTGCGCAGGAGTTTGCTAACGACGTTATCTATACCATCAAGCAGGTTTGCGAAGACGAAAATGTGCCGCACCCAACTATTATTCAGGAGTCCGGCCGGTTTCTCTCGGCTTATCACGCGATTCTGGTCACTAACGTGCTCGACGAAATTGAGACCGTCGTCGAGGACATCACGCCGATCGAAATCGATGAGGACGATCCCCAGGTCGTTATTGAGCTGGGCGATCTGCGCGAGACGATCACGATTAAGAATTATCGCGAGTACTATCACGACGCGCTCGAACACCGTGAAGAGCTGTTCACACTCTTCAATCTTGGTTTGATTTCACTCGAGGATCGCGCCAAAGGCGAAGTTCTTTTCTGGGACGTCTGTGAGCAGGCCGATCGCTACGCGCAACAGGCAAAGTATATCCCTGAAGAATTTGGCGATCTGCGCAAGCTTCTATGCGCGAAATATCTGACTAACTTTTCAGTGTTTCGTTCGGTTCCCGATCACTGGGCGCTGGACCAGTTGTTTCCCATCGTGCCGATTCAGGGATTGAACAAACCGCCGACGGAGTTCGCGACGCTCTGCGACATCACCTGCGACTCTGACGGCGTCATCGACAAGTTTGTTGACCTGCATGACGTGAAGAACGTGCTCGAATTGCACAAGCTCGAGCCCGGCGAGACTTACTATCTCGCGTTCATGCTGGTCGGCGCTTATCAGGAGGTCATGGGCAATAGCCACAACCTTTTCGGAGCGCCGAACGAAGCTCACATTTACGTCGACGAAGAAGGTTACCTGATTAAGAAAGTGATTCGCGGCACCACCGTTGGTGAAGCGGCGGGTCGCGCTCGCTATGAACGAGGACTGCTGCACGACGGTTTTCGCCGCCAGGTCACCCAGCGGATCAAAGATGGCGATCTTACCGAAGCCGAAGGAGCTGAATTGGTGAACTATTACGAATCGCGCTTCGAAGCTTATACGTACGTCACAGTAAACGGCAATCAAAGAGGCGGGCGCCGCCGTCATGATTATTGATATCGAACTTTGTCAGACCGTAATGATGTTTAGAGTCGGGCCGCTGCCCGACCCGCGGGCGGTGAGCCGCCGCTAAACATCTTCGAGAGGAAGACGAATTTATGGTAACGCAACGCAAACCAAAACCAAGTAAATACCTGACGATTCCGACTCGTCCGGTCCAGGTCGATCGCGATCGCTCAGTCGCCGGATTGCTGGAAAAGATGGAAGGCACGGGTTTCGGCGGCCGGCAACTTGCTGAAGCACATCGGATCTGGTTGGACATGCTGGGCGACAACACAACTATTACCGTCGCCGGGTCAGGCGCGTTAATTCCGGCCGGCATGCGGCGCCTGCTGGCTTATGTGATCAAGAATCGATTTGTCGACGTACTCGTGCTGTCGGGCTCGATGATCTTTCATGATCTGCACGAAACGCTGGGCCGGCACCATTTTCAGGCCCATCCGAACATGACCGATGCCGAGCTGGAGGCTTCGCAGATTAACCGCATGTGGGACCTGCTCGCCAGCGAAGAGGAATATCACGAAGCTGAGGAATGGATCGGCGGGTTTGCGAACCAACTGGATCAGACACGGCCTTATTCGACCCGCGAGTTCCTGCATTTATTAGGACGTGAGTTGGCCGAAATCGCGGCTGAAGACGGCGTGTTGACTGCGGCTTACAAATCGCGCGTGCCGGTATTCTGTCCAGGGATAACTGACAGCGGCATCGCCGTGGGAATTGCCGGATCGCGTTTCGAAAAGAAGAACTCTTTTCAATTCGATATCGTCCAGGACGTTTTGGACCTCGCGCAGATCGCGACGCGCGCGCGCGTCTCAGGCGTGATTAATCTGGGCGGCGGCATCACCAAAAGTTTTATTCGCCAGACAGAAATGTCGGCGCATATCTTCAAGCAACAGGTGCACGGTCATAAGTACGCGATTCAAATTGCCGCCGACGCGCCGCATCCCGGCGGACGCTCGAGCGCCGTGGCCTTCGACGAGTCGCTGGTCTTCGGCAAACTTGGGCGCGGCGCGCTTACGGCTTATGTGAACTGCGACGCGACGATCGCTCTGCCGATTATCATCACAGCGCTTTCCCAAACCGCAGCTAAATTCATGAAAGGCCGCCGCCGGCCAAACTTCATCTTCAGTGGTCGAGAGCTGATGGTCGAAGTGCCTTAAGGCAAAGCAGAACCGCTTGCGATAGCAGGCGGGTGAACTCGTCGATCTGTCCGTTGGCTTTCTCATAACATTTCGCTACACTGCTCCCCATGGCAAGAAGGTTAAAAGATTTGAAGGAAGCAAAGGTCGAACGCCCAGCTCGAACTAAGCTGACCGCCAAAGAATCGCTGAAACGGACTATGGAGTTCCAGAAGCGAAAGGAGAAGTTCGTTGCCGCTATCCGAAAGGGCACGAGTTGAAGTTTATTTGCCCGATCTCCCACGTGCTATTTATCAAGACCTTCTAACCGCTCTCACGCGAAAAATTCACATACACTTTCGGCGGTTGCACTATTGTTCGTGGTCTAGACGGTAATTATCTTTCCCCGTCGGGCGCGCATATTGAGGATCGAATTAGTCTCGTTTACAGCGACACGCCATACTCATTCGAAAATAACTTCGAAATCATCTCGGCTTATGCCGACCACTTGAAAGAAGCTGTTTTCGGCGCTCTTGAAGAAGACGCGATTCTTGTAGCTGTGATGAAGACATTTCATGCGGAGTAAACTTCCTGGTGGAAACGAAGCTTATTTGGCATACTCAAAACCGCATTCATCAGAGGGCTTTGGTATCTTTGCCTCGCCTCCGCTAAACTCCACCGCATGACTGAATCGCAGTCCCTGCCCATGAACTTCGGCGGCATCACCGAAGAACAATTCTCCAGTTTCGACAACTCGCGCATTCTGATCTGGCCCATCAGTTACGAAGGGACGGTGTCTTACGGCGGGGGCACCGGCCAGGGAGCAGCCGCGATCATCGACGCGTCGCGCAACATGGAATTGTATGACGAAGAGACTGATGCCGAAACTTACAAGCTGGGCATCCACACACTCGACGAATCGCCTTCCCTCGATCCACCCGAGCGCATGATGACCTCGCTATACGATCGCGCCAAAGAATTAGTCGGCAGCGAAAAATTCATTGCGATGATTGGCGGCGAGCATTCCGTCAGCGCCCCGGTAATTCGCGCGCACGCCGAGAAATATCCCAATCTTTCAGTCCTGCAAATCGATGCGCACGCAGATCTGCGCGATACCTATGACGGCACGCCTTACTCGCATGCGTCAATAATGGCAAGAGTTGTTAAAGACTTGCGTATCCCCGCAGTACAGGTCGGTATTCGCTCGATTTCGGTCGAGGAAGCACGCGCTCTCGATGGTTTGCCGACGCGTATTTTCTGGGCGAGGGACATTGTCGGGCGCAGTGATTGGTGGGACGAGGCAGTGGACGGTTTGAGTGAAAATGTTTATCTAACAATCGATATCGACGGCCTGGATCCTTCGCTGGTTTCTGCTACCGGAACTCCGGAGCCGGGCGGGTTAGGCTGGTACGAAGCTATTGGATTAATAAGAACTCTCGCCAAAAAGCGCCGCGTGGTGGGCATGGATCTGACCGAGTATTCTTACGTTGAAGGACAGAACGCTTCAGCGTTCCTCTGCGCGAAATTAATTTATAAAACGCTCGGGTTTATTTTCGAGAAGGAAACGGCGAAAGTGCGAAGCGTTTAGAGTCAGGCTACCGCCCGACAATATCGATTCGAAACAAAAAGAGGCGGGCAGTAGCTCGCCTCTAAACATTATCCATTGAATGCGGGCAGGATGCCCGTGAACCGCACGCAGGATGCGTGCGCTCCAATTCGCACGCTCCAGCCCGTGCGCTCCTCTAATTCATAATCCCCATCTGCCAAAGCATGAAAGCGTAATCGAACGCGGTCTCGTGGTAGGCATCGTAACGGCCTGATGCGCCGCCATGGCCCGCGCCCATGTTCACTTTCAAGAGCAGCGGATTATGATCGGTTTTGTAATCACGGATTTTCGCAACCAGTTTTGAGCCTTCCCAGTACGGCACCTGGCTGTCGTTGAGCGAAACCTTCACCAGCATCGACGGATAATCCGCCTTGTGCACATTGTCATAAGGCGAATACCTCTTCATGTAATCGTAGGCCGCCTTCTCGTTTGGATTCCCCCACTCGATGTATTCGCTGGTGGTCAGCGGCAGCGACGCATCGAGCATTGTGTTCAGAACATCAACGAACGGCACCTGCGCGACGACTGCTTTGAACAGATCGGGACGCATGTTCGTGACTGCGCCCATCAACAGCCCACCGGCGCTGCCGCCCTGAATTACCAAACGATCCTTCGCCGTATACTTATTGTTGATGAGGTGTTCGGCACAGATGATGAAGTCCGTGAAGGTGTTCAGCTTATTCATCATGCGGCCGGCGTCACGCCATGGTTCACCCAATTCTCCGCCACCGCGAATGTGCGCAATAACATAAATTACCCCGCGATCAAGCAAAGCCAGGCGCGCTGGAGAAAAGCCCGGAGGAATAGATATTCCGTACGAACCGTAGCCGTACAGCAATGTGGGCGCCGAGCCGTCCAGTTTCACGCTGCGACGATAGACCACGGACATCGGAATCTTTGTGCCGTCGCTGGCCGTGGCGAACAGACGTTCCGACTTGTAATTCGCCCTGTCAAAACCGCCGGGAACTTCAGTCTGTTTCTTCAAAGTCGCCTGGCGCGAATTCATGTCGTAATCAAAGACCGAATTTGGCGTGACCAGTGACTGGTAGTTATACCGGAGCACGGAGGTTTTGAACTCGCGATTCGGACCGAGGCCGGCCGAGTACACCGGCTCAGGAAACGCAACGCGATGGCGCTTGTTGGATTTGAAATCGATAATTTCGATCTGCTGGAGCCCGTTCTCCCACTCACTCAGAACCGCGTGATCGGCGAACAGTTCGACGTTTTCAATCTTGACGAGCGGCCGGTGGGCCACAAACTCTTTCCAATTCTTCTCGGCGGGATCGGAAACCGGAGCGGTTACTACCCGAAAGTTCTTCGCGTCCTTATTCGTGCGAATGTAGAAAAGGTCTCCACGATGATCGACGTCGTATTCGTGCTCAGGCTGTCGGGCCACGATAGTCTTCCATTCCGCGTCCGGATTTTCGGCCGGAAGGTACCGAAACTCTGTTGACGTCTTGCTGAAGGCTCCGAGCAGGATCACGGCTTTATCTCTGGTTCGCTGCACGCCGATATCAAACAGCTCGTCTTTTTCGTCGTAGACCAGATCGTACTTATCGCTGCCCAGTACATGCCGAAACATTTTGTCGTTCCGTTTGGTCACGGCGTCTTCCGTAACGTAAAAAATTGTCTTGTTGTCGGTCGCCCACGCAAGATCATCGACGCGTTCAATTCTCTCCGGCAGCAACCCGCCGGTTTGCAGGTTCTTGATCTGCAAAGTGTATTGACGATAGCCGGTGTTATCGGTCGAATACGCCAGCAGGTTTCCGTCGTCGCTCGGAGCAAAGCTGCCGACTGCCATGAATTTCTGTCCTTTTGCCAATTCATTCAGGTCCAAAAGGATCTGCTCAGCAGCATCCACACTCCCTTTCTTGCGGCAAAAAATCGGATATTGCTGACCCTCAACGGTGCGTGTGTAGTAGAAATAATCTCCCCAACGATAGGGAACGTTCTCATCGGTCTGTTTGATATGACTGAGAATCTCTTTGTAAAGCTTGTTCTGAAGCGGTTCGGTCGGCTTCATCGCGGCGGCGGTGTAAGCATTCTCGGCTTCCAGGTGCGCAATCACTGCCGGGTTGGTTTTTTCGCGCAGCCAGAAATAATTGTCGACCAGTCGATCGCCGTTAATCTCTGTAACTTTAGGTTTCTTTTCCGTGACCGGGGACGCGGGAATCGGGATTTCTTTCTGGGCCATGACTTTTGTAAACGAGACGATTGAAATTGAAAGAAGCACAGACGCCACAAGAAGTCTGTAGTATTTCATGCGAACCTCCGTTAGGAATCAATAAGCAGCTGGTTCAAGTTTGGAATTGGGGTTCAAGCGACGGGCGCCCGGCCCGTTAGTCATGAACAGTTCAACCGCGCAACGGATCGCCCCAGCCGGATTGAATGTATTTGCCGTTCTCAACTATGCACGGCACCGTCGGATCGCCGCCTGAGAACTTAAACATCTCCGCGCGTCGGGCGCGATCGTTTTGCGCGTCATAATCGATGAAGGTAACGCCTTTCGAGTTGTAGTAATCGCGAGCCTGCTGGCAATAAGGACAGCCCGGCTTGGTGTAAATCACTAACGCCACTCTGGGTCCTCCGTCGGTGGAGGTAGTGTAGCAGCCAAAGCTGTTAGAAGAGAAGCATGCAATTTTGGACTGTCCCGGCAGAGAAACGCGCCGACTCTTTCGACCGTTTGGAGTACCGCCTTCAGGCGGAATCGAATGCGAGTGAATCTGGCCGCCTAAAAGCGGGACTCCAAACCAAATGATTCGCTTTGCCGACGCACTCCAAAAAAAGGGACGAGCGTGCCTCAACGCTCGTCCCCGGCAGCATGACCACGTTATCCGGATTCAGCCCCTCCGGTTCAAAACTTAAGTCACACTGATCTTGATGTCTTTGCCACCTCTTATCCCCAATCTCAGGGTCAACCGCCCGCTACCGCAGGCGGTTTCTGACCATGGCTAATCCCGCCGTGCTTCGCGGCGATCGTGCCGATAATCTCGGACGTCACCACGCCGATCGCGGTAATCTCCATGTATGTCACGGCGATCACTGCGAATGTCGCGGGTATCGCTTCGAATCTCCTGCCGATCAGCCCGCAGCTCGGCTTGTGATGCGCCCTCGCGCCGATCCTGACGATACTCCCGCACATCGCCTCTCCGGTCGCGAACATCCTCGCGGATATCGCGCCGGTCGCTGCGAATGTCCCTCGTGTCGGCCCTTACTTCCCGGCGATCTGCGCGCAGCTCTCGGCGCTCGTTTCGGTCAATGTGCCCACGTCTCTGTGCCGAGGCTGCCCCAAACGCGGCCACCAACGAAATTGCCAACAAAGCAATACGAAAAATAGTTTTTCTCATCAATCAGTCCCTCCTAAAAGTTGATCTGTTAACCCCGAGATACCAGGGCTTTCAGGTTCGCTTTCGAAGAGGCAGAGGAGAAAAACGCTTCCGACCTGTCGGGTGAACGCGTTAGTTTCTGGGCGAACCTCTCTTGCCGGTTTGTTAGACGCGAGGGCCGCGCGGGTGGACGAAATTTTTGTCCGTCAAGAATGTCGAGCGGTAACTTGTTTTTGAGACGCAATTTCAAAGCAACACTTGGGCGTGTGAAGGATGTTCGTTAAGATAGCTGAAAAGAGTATCGATAGATTTTTCATACAGGCGGGAGCAGGCAATGGACGAATGCACACATCTGGATCAGATTAAGCAAGTGACTCCGAGTGCCAGGGGTTGCGAGGATTGTTTGAAGACCGGGGACACGTGGGTGCACTTGCGTCTCTGCATGATGTGCGGTCATGTCGGCTGTTGTGACTCTTCACCAAACAAGCACGCGACCAAACACTTTCATGCGACGCAACACCCAATCATCAAATCGTTCCAACCCGGCGAGGAATGGGGCTGGTGCTATGTCGATGAAGTGATGTTTGATGAGTTGTGAGGCTGGTAAGCGCGTAGCGAAACAGTCCAGATTCTGTTGTTGGGATTAAGAACTTAAATAAACAAGTCTGCAGGCACATGGAAGTAATCCGCTAGCGCTCGGGCATGAGTTTTACTGATTCCCCGTTTGCCGTTGAGTACTTCAGAAGCAATTCCTTTCGAGCCGAAAACTTCCCACAGGTGAGTCTGCTTTAGTTCGCGGGACTCCATTAGGTGTTGGAGTACTTCTAGAGGAGTGGCATCTCTCGGCTGGTAGTATCGTTCTTCAAAGTCTTCTACTAATCTGGTGAGTAGTTTTAGAAGTTTCTCTTCTTCAGGTGACAGGCTTTCACCCTTTTCCATTAGTTTTTCGATAACTTTCAGCATGCGCTCGTTCTCTTCTTCCGTTTCAATAACGACAGGCTTGGTTTGAGACAGTAGTCTCTTGTAACGAGTCGGATCTATTCTGCGCACTGTTCTTTTCATTCTTTCCATTTTCCTAAGTCTACACTTCGGCGGCGTAAGCATCACGATGCGCAGAAGAGAAGTCTCTGATTCTCTTGAAACAATTATGGTTACCGCTTCGACTCTGCCAGCAACTCTTTCAAATATCCTTGCCAGATTGCGGCGATCGTATGCGTGCCGTGACCGCGCGTCTGATCGCTGATCGGAATCATGATGAAGCGGCCGCGCTTAACCCGTTTGATTTCGCGCTCGATCATTCCCAGCTCCGGCGGGTTAATAAAATCGTCGGCGGAATCGATGGCGACGAGCTGGGCTTTGATCGTTTCCAGTTTCGGCGCCGGATTGTATTCGCGAGAAGCGTCCAGCTGGTATAGCAGATCGTTTGCATCAAGCCGTGCCACTGCGGCTTTGAGTCGATCCGCATAAAACTTGTCGGCCGCGTCCCGCGTCGGCGCCTGCTTCTGCCAAAACAGCGGCGCGCTCCCCGCTAATAACAATAAATTCTCGGCAGCGATCAGCGCGCGCATGGGTTGCGTCTTGTATTCACCGCCCTGCCATTCCGCGTCGTCACGAATCGCGTCCATGGCCATGCGCCGCCAGATGCGATTACGACCGGCAATCTCGACCGGGTTACTCGCGAGAGGCAACAATGCATCCATAAAATCCGGATAGGTCTCACCCCATACCCATGTCTGCATTCCGCCCATCGAAGTTCCCATCACCAGGCGCAGATGATTCACGCCGAGCTTTTTTGTCAGCACCTCGTAAAGTGCCGCGACCATGTCGTCGTAGGTGTAATGCGGAAACTTTGCATGTAATCCATCGCTTGGCTTGCTCGAGCCGCCATGGCCAATTCCATCCGGCAGGATGATGTAATACTTCGTAGCATCGAGGAGCTGGCCCGGCCCAAACAAAACACTCCCGAACTGCGGCGAGAGAAAC
>Ga0137384_10005676_pt1 | contig 10024 bp, 17 predicted proteins | sample SagtaG_2_FD_104922 | JGI IMG/M metagenome (GOLD analysis project Ga0137384, IMG submission 104922) | Vadose zone soil microbial communities from Sagehorn Ranch, Mendocino, California, USA - Sage2_R_60_16 metaG | ecosystem: Environmental > Terrestrial > Soil > Vadose zone | place: USA...
TAGTAGGTCCTGAATCACAAAAAACTTATCAAGAGAAACTTAATAATGGTTTCTTTTTAAAATTTATGAAGGGTAAGGGATTGGACATTGGTTATGCCGGTTATGAAACTGGTCGAGGAACAATCCTTCCTACAGCCATTGGAATAGAACCTTCCTATCCGGGATACGATGGAACTCATTTACCATTTCCTGATAGCTCTCAAGATTATATTTATTCCTCTCATTGTTTAGAACATATTAGTAATTATCAAGAAGTTATTAAAGAATGGTTAAGAGTTATTAAACCAAGAGGATATATTATAACAATTGTTCCCCATCGCGATTTATATGAAAAAAAATTGACACTTCCAAGTCAATTTAACGAAGATCATAAAAGATTTTATACCCCAGCTTCTCTCCTCGAAGAATTCGAAATATCTCTTCCTATTAATAGTTTCCGGGTTAGGCATTTACAAGATAATGATTTCGGGCATGATTATTTACAACCAGCTAATGAACATTCAAAAGGTTGTTATGAAATTGAATTAGTTATTCAAAAATTATGAAACCTATTAAAAATAAACTTCAAATGAGAAAATATTATGAAAAAGAAGGAAATAATATTATTTATTGGAAAGTTTATATTTTTAATGAATTTGTTGGAATAAGAGAAAAAAAATTTAAACATCATGGAAAATGTCCTAGATTGTGGGACACATTTATTTATGAATTTAAAATAAAATATAGAGTACAAGGTAATGTTATTAGAAGTGAATATCATTCAGAAAAAGATATTACAAAAGAACAAATACATAAACAATTAAGAACTAAGAGATTTAATAATAATTTTGAGGAATTAATAAAATGAACGTATTTGTTTGTATTTGTTCTGAAGAATATTTACCATATTATCAAGTATTATATGATTCTTTGAAACCATATGGTATTAAACAATTATTATATTTTATTGGAGAAAATGTTCCCACTTGTTATGACGAAGTAATTAATATTACTCATTGGTATAATGAAGCTAATAAATTTTATAATAATAAATTACAGAGTATTTGCTCTTTAAGAGCCCGAGCAGTATTAGATGCTAATTTAAAAGGATATAATAAAATTTGTTTTACTGGTGCAAAATTAGAATTCTTTCAAAATCCAAAAAATTATTTTTATGATTTAATTAATTCTGATGTTATTTATACTCCTCATATTATAGAACCTCTCCCTGAAGATGGTCTATTTCCTTCAAATGCTTCTGTATCTTTTACAGGTCATATTTCTACAGATTTAATATTTTTTAATACTACTAGTGAAAAAGTTATTAAATTTCTTAAATGGCAAGATAATATAATGCAAACACAATGTGTTAATGGTCCAAAAACATATCTTGATCAATCATGGCTTAATTTTTTACCATCATTTGTTGATTTTACACATATGGATAGAAATCCAGCATTAAATTGTGCTTATTGGAGATTAAATGATAATAATTTTCATAAATCAAATGATATGTGGTGTATTGAAGATAATCCATTAATAGCTTTTCAATACTCTGGATTAGATATTAATAATCCTAAAGGTATTTCAACTCATCAAAATAGGTACACCGCTTCTGGAGATTTATTAGAATTTTTAACTATTTATTCTGATAAAATTAAGAAATATCAATTTAATAATAATTTTGAAAAGAAATTATTAGCGTGAAAACCTTTAGACATAAAACACGAAATTGTTATTATTTAATATATAATGGATGTAGTTTTATGATTCAAAGAAAAAATTATATCATAAATGAATACGATATATTTGAGTATGAAGCTTTTGAACAAAAATATAATGTTGTGTATAGAATGGATAAATCTGCAACTAAATTTAGAAGTAAATCTTTTTTAAATCATTGGTATAAATTAAATCGTAAAAAATGTGAAATAAAACAATATATTACAAAAGAAGAAGTATTAGAATTTGTTAAAATAAAACAATTTAATACTAATTTTGAGAACTTGTTAAATGAATAATTTACCTTGGAATAAATTTGAATTAGCAACCGAGAATAATACTACATTAAATATTTCTATAGGAAAACAAATAGATATTTATGTAACTAAAAATCCTGATTCATGGCCGACTAATTTAAAAATCGGTAAAGAATTATTAAATAATTGTGATAATTATTGGAATCAAACAGATAAATATTGGGGAGGTTATGTTGGTTTATTAAAAATGGAAATAATACCCGGACAGGAAATTTTAATAGAGGGTAAAAAATTATGAAAACTTTGTGTATTATTCCTTGTGCCGGACTAGGAACTCGCATGTCCATGACTCTCAATAAATCTAAAGAACTCCTTATAGATCCCTGTACCCATGAACCTATTATTAAATGGTCCTTAGATCTTTGTAAGAAACATCATATAGAGCCTTTAGTAATCACCAGGAAAGAAAAGACAGATTTGATAGCCTATCTATCAGAACAAGGTGTGAAATGCCTTATAATTGAACCTGATGGTTCTGAATGGCCATCTACAGTGCTCGCTTCAGAACATTTATGGCAAGAGAATAATATACTCATTTTACCTGACACACGATTTTCTCCTGAGAATGCCTTAAAACAAATTGAAGATAGTCTTCTATTACAAAAACCTGTGACATTCGCTTTACATTCTGTAGACAATGTGTCAAAATGGGGATGTGTTGAAGAATTTTATTATTGTGAAAAACCTAATAAAAATACACATGGATGGGCTTGGGGATTAATCGGCTTTAAAAAAGATTTTGGACCATTATTACTTAATAATATGTTAGAACAACAAATATTTCATGATCATATAGAAGAAACAAATTTTTTATTTCTAGATAAATTTGTAGATTTGACAAGAACTGGGAAAATTGAGAAATGGAAATAAAATTATCAGAATATGAAAATAATAAATATATTGTAATTCTTGATACTTCTTATCCATATAAATTAGAAATTTATGGAACAATAACAAGAATAAAAACAGGAAGAATGAAATTAATCGGTTATAAACAAGAATCTTTTTTTACTGAATTTAGAGAAGATGCTCACTATTGGGTAAAAGAAACTCCAGAAGAAATTCAACAGATTATTAAACAAGCGGAATTTAATAAATATTTTGAGGACAAGTTAAATGAAGAAATCTGAAATGATTAAGTTATTAAAAACTCGATTAGATAATATTTGTGGTTGTCAAGATGGAATTAGATTATATCCACAAGACGATTATTTAATTTATTCATTATTAGATGAAGTTGAAAAATCTGGAATGGTTCCACCAATGTTAGATGATAAAAGTTTTACAATGTTAGAAAGCGGTGAATTAACTTTTGCTGTTCATGAATGGGAGGAAGAATGAAAGAAGTAATATTACTAGTTGGTCCCCCAGGGAGCGGTAAATCTACTTATTGTTCAACAAATTATAAAGATTATTATTGTATATCACAAGATGATATGGGTAAAAAACATCTAGACTATTATAAAATTGGTTTAGAAACTGGTTTAAATATTATTATAGATAGAATGAATTTTAATAAAGAACAAAGGAATAGATATTTAAATTTAGCAAAACAACAAGGATATTCAACAAAAATTGTTGTACTACATGTTCCTTCAGAAATCTGTCTAAGTCGATGCAAAGCAAGACTTAATCATCCAACTATTAAAGATAATACCGATGCTGTAAGAGCGATTGATCTATTTTTTAGGAAATATGAACGAGTAGAAAATAAAGAAGCTGATAAAGTAGAACGTTTAGGATGGGATGGAAATAAAGAACAGGCGATTGTGAGCGATTTAGATGGAACTCTCTGTAACATTGACCACCGAATGAACTTATTAAAAGGAACATCTGATAGCGTTTCTAATCAAAAAAAGAATTGGAAAGGATTTTTTGAAAATATTCCAAATGATACTCCTAATAAATGGTGTCAAGAGATATTATGGAAATTTCAAGATAGTGTTCCTATTATTTTATGTTCTGGACGACCAGATGATCATAGAAAAATAACAGAAAAATGGCTTAATGATAATATGATAGATTATAATCATTTATTTATGAGACGCCGAGGAGATTTTCGAAAAGACGACCTTGTAAAAGAGATCATTTATGAGTTTGAAATTAAGCCAAGGTATGATATATTATTCTGGGTCGATGATAGAAAACAAGTTGTCGAAAAGATAAGAAGTCACGGGGTCACTGTTCTAGCCTGTCACGAAGGGAATTACTAATGGATAATGTAATTAATATTTTTAAGAATAAAAAACAAGTTAATAATAAATATTCTAATTATCTTGAAAAATTAGATAAACTAGAATTATTAGAAGAATTTGTTAAATTATCTGAATATATTCAATTAATGAATTTATCAATTAATCATATTATAGATGGTAGAATTTTATGTAATTTATTAATAATCCGGTCAGAAACTGAAGAGTTAAAAAGTACCTGTAAATATATGATAGAATATTTAAATCGTTATGAGGAATCATTAAAAAATGACTGATATTAATTTTAAAGTTCCTTACACAACTATATTAAAAATTGATCCTCATCCTAATGCAGATCGATTAGAAATCGCGACTTGTTACGATTTTCATATCGTGGTACAAAAAGAAAAATATTCTGCTGGTGACCGTATTATTTTTATTCCACCAGATAGTATTTTACCCTCTTGGTTAGAAGAAAAATTATTTGATAAAAATAGTAAAATCAAACTTAATAAGTCACGGGTCCGACAAATTAGAATACGCGGTTTCGCGTCTCAAGGAATGATAATAGATCCTCAAGATCTTGTTGATCATTTAGGATTAGATTGGTTCAGAAAACTTGGATCATATGAACCAGAAGAAGATTTAGCAGAATTATTAGGAATTATTAAATATGAACCACCTACCAGACTTTCTACTCCTAAATCACTTATTAAACGTAATAAACCTCTAGAGAATAAATATTTTCACTAATATGATAAATTTCCTAATATGAAATGGTATCCAGATCTATTTGAAGGAGATATGATATCTGTTACAGAAAAAATCCACGGTACTAATTTTCGAGCAGGATGGGTTCCTAACTATCCAAAGAACTGGCTTCAGAAGTTCCAGAATGCCCTAAGATTACTTCCTAAATGGGAATTTACCTTTGGGTCTCATAATGTTCAACTACAAGCTAAAAAGACTTATACAGGATTCTATGAAGAAAATGTATATGAAAAAATTGTAAATCAATATAATCTTAAAACAGTTTTACATCCTGGAGAAGTATTATATGGTGAAATTGTAGGAAATAATATTCAAGCTAATTATACTTATGGTTGTAAACCTGGAGAATACAAATTGGTAGTATTCGATATGAAACAACAATCTACTACTAGTAGTGAATATCTATCAGTTGATGATTTTCAACAGATTGTAAAACTTAAAGGATTAGAATCTTGTCCGATATTATATCAAGGATCTTGGGACAAAGAACTTGTTTATAGATTAACAAAAGGAAGATCGGTATATTGTCCAGATCAACCAGTACGAGAAGGAATCGTGGTAAAATCTCTTACAGAAGAATCTTGTCATATTGGTAGGAAAGTATTGAAATTGGTCTCGGAAGAATACCTAGCAGATCATACAAACACAGATGAACATTAATTATAAAGAAAATGATGAAGTTCAAGTAATAAAAGGAAGTTTTTATATTGATAAAATAGGAAAAATTGATAGAATTATTCAATTACATGAAGGTATTAAAGAAAGATTTGTTGTTTGTATAACTTTTAATGATAGGTATAATAGTATTCCTTTTTCATTTGATGAAATAAAACATACTGATAAACAAAAATTTAATAACAATTTTGAAAATCTTTTAAATGATTAAAAAATTTAAATATATTATTAATATTCATCTTTATATTTTAAAACCATATATTAGATATTGGTTACCAGCTTGGGATACTTGTGATGAAAATTTTCAATTACATGTTACAAAGCCCTTTACTGGTGGAGCAATAAAATGGTTTTTATTACCTATTTGGTTTTCAAAATTTATTAAGCCTTATTGGAAAATATGAAGATTATTAAAGGAATTACCACTTTTACTATTGCAAATGCCTCCTATAAAATTATCATGATTGAATCGGTACTTTCATATAAATTATTACCAAAACTAACAAAAACAACTATTCCCTCGCGCAAATATTATAATTTTTGTAAACATTATAAGATTAAATATGTTATAAATAATTGTTATATAAATCCAATATATGAATCAGTAGATTATGAACAAGAAGAATCTTTAAAAACGACTAGACAACAGATTAAAAATGAGTTAAGGTATAAAAAGTTCAATGATTCGTTTGAAAACTTATTAAAAGAGGAGAATTCATGAGGCCCAATCAGATTTTTTCAGTACTAGATGTAGCAGTGAAAATCGCAGAGACTGGTGGAAAATTTAATCCAATGTTCGAAGGTGCTCCTGGAATTGGTAAATCAGAAATTATTCAACAATGGTGTAAAGTTAATAATTATCCATTTATTGATCTTCGAGCTGCATATCTAGAAGCACCTGATATGATTGGTTTTCCATTTACTGTAGTAAAAAATGGTCGACAAGTGACCACTCATGCTACTCCTGATTTTTGGCCATCTATTGATAGTGAACATCCAAAAGGTGTTATTTTCGTAGATGAAATTAATCGCGGAAATACTTCTGTTCTTAATACATTTATGCAAGTTCTTACTGATCGTAAAGTACATCATCACGTTCTCCCTAAGGGATGGCTCATTGTTTCAGCGGTTAATCCAGAAGGATCTGGTAATAATGATGTAACTACTATGGATGATGCATTTCGTAATAGATTTTCACTTTTTAAGGTGGATTTTGATAAAAATGCTCTTCTAGATTATATGAAGGTTTCTGAATGGGATAAAACTCTCATTCAATTCGTTGAATCTGGTCTATGGCAATATTCTCGTCCAGAAAGTGTTTCAAAAGCACCTGGTAGTAAATATCTTTCCTCAAGAGATCTTTCTTATCTTAATAATGTTCTCAAAGCTGGTTTTGATTCTAGAGATGAAATGATGTTTTATGAAGCAATTTTAGGAAGTAATTATGCTAATAGCTTTTATAAATTTAAGCATGATGAACGTCCTGTTTCTTATAATGATCTTTTGACTAATAAGAAGGCAGCTCTAACGCGTTTAAAAGTCCATGGTGATACAAATAACAAAATGGGTGCTCAGCTATCAGTTACCATCCAATCTATCGTCCAAGACGGTCTAGACATCACTGATGAGCTTTTAATTGAAGTAGTACTAGCTCTTCCTGCTGATATGGCAAATCCTCTTATTAGAGGAGTTCAATTGGCAAGAAAAACTGATAATAATCTTCTTAATCGTATTATGGATAATAGTAAAGTGAAGAGCTATCTGAAGGATACTTTGAAGGGTAATAAATAATTGACTGGTTTCATAATATCATGGATAGATTATCCAAATGGATTAATGAATCTAAAATATATTTTAACAGTTAAAGAAACTCCTAAAGAAATTCATAATATTTGTCAACAATTAATATTTAATAACTCTTTTGAGGATAAATTAAATGGATAATAATCCGCCACCTAATAATGTAATTCCTTTGTTTAAAAAGAAAAACGCTCTGGAGAGTTCTTTATATGAATTTTTTAGGACAGATCCTTTTTATGCAAGTTTCTTACAGGAAATTGCTATTCAATATAATGAACAAATTCCTACAGCAGCAATGACTTATAATAAAGAAAAAAATGAATTTAAAATGTTATTAAATCCAAATTTTTTTACTAGTTTGGAATTACAACAAAGAGTTGCTATTTTACATCACGAAACTCTTCATTTTATGAATCAACATCTTTTTCGATTTTTCCAGGAAGGATTATCGGAAGATGAAGAAAAAAAGCAAATGATTGCAACTGATTTAGCTATTAATCAATATATTAATAACCTCCCCTCAGGAGGGGCAGAATTAAAAATGTTTAAACAAATGGTTAATGGAAAAGTTGAACCATTTCCTGAAAAAAAACCAGCAGATGTATATTTAGAACTTCTAAAAGATGAAAAGAATCAAGAAGTTAATAAAGATGCTTTAGGAAAATTTCAAGGTACTGATGAACATATGTGGGGTGATTTATCAGAAGATGAAAAAGAACGAATGCTTACTGAAGCTAAAAAAATTGTAGAAAGAACTATTGAAAAATCGTCTACTACTCATTCACAGATACCAGATAGTATTAAAGATTTATTACAAAATATTGATTGTGAAATTCAAAAATTAGATTATAAAGGCATTTTAAAGAGAATTATTAAAAAAAGTCTTTCTTGTGCTGATAGAAAAAATACATGGAATAGACCTTCGAAGCGATATGGAGTTTATTCTCCAGGAACAGAAGTAGGTAAATTACCGTTTTGTATGTTTCTTAATGATTCATCAGGAAGCATCTCTGTAAAAGAACAAAATGAATATCTACAAATCATGGCCGGATTTCTAAAAGTTGGAGGAAAGAAATGTACTCTTGCTTTTTGGCATACTAATCTTTATCATAAACAGCCTTATAAGCTACATCAAGAAATTGATCCCAATGTAATGCAATCTGGTGGAACAGATGTAACTGCTCCTATGTTAGAAATTCAAAAAACTAAACCTAATTTAGCTATTATTCTTACTGATGGATATTATGATGCAACCGATGTAAAAGTGACTTCTGAGGTCCTTTTTATTATCTCTAAGGGAGGAAATAAAGAACACCCTATGCGACACGTGGGAACGACCATAATGCTTGAGAATCTACTGTGAAATTTAAAGTAGGAGATCATGTAATTATTAAATTTGATCAATATGGATGGAAAGGAAAAAAAGCAGTTATTAATAAGATTTTAAATATAAAAATTAGTGGATGTGACTGTACCATCAGATATGATATTTATGAAGATATATATTTTAGATTTGAACATTTACAATTAGATGAAGCATTTTATTTTAATAATAAATTTGAGGAGCTATTAAATGAATAAATATTTAGCATTCGAGGATGTATTAATAGTTCCTAAGTTTTCTGAAATTTCCTCTAGAAAAAATGTAGATTTGTCTATAAGTTTTTTAGGACTTAATTTAAAAAATTGTATCATCTCATCAAATATGGACACTATTACAGAAAGTCATATGGCTGCCGCTATGATTAAAAATGGCGGAATGGGATGCCTTCATAGATTTTGTACTATTGAAAGAAATGTTGAGATGTTTTACGAAACAATCGACCTTGTAGCAAATGCTGATGTTTATTTTAATAAACCAATGGTATCGGTAGGTGTTGGAGATAATGAATATAAAAGAGCTATGGCATTATATGATGCAGGAGCTACTCATTTTATTATCGATGTAGCACATGGAGCTGCGCAACATGTCGTAAATATGTATGACAGACTTCGTAGCCGTCTTTCAGATAATTGTTATATTATTGTAGGAAATTTTGCAACAGCTGATAGTATTAAAGAATTTAATAAAAGAATAAAGAATAGGAGATTGCCAGATGCTTATAAAATTGGTATTGGGGGTGGCAGTCTTTGCACTACAAGGGTAGTCACTGGTGCAGGTTTACCAACTTTGGCAAGTATCCTCGAATGCAAGTCTCTTGGTTTTCCTATTATTTCAGATGGCGGCATACGTAGTTCTGGTGACGTGTCAAAGTCTCTAGCTGCTGGAGCTTCCCTCGTAATGTTAGGAGGAATGATTTCAGGAACTGATGAAACTCCTGGAGAACTTATTTATGAAGGGATTTGGACTAAAGAAAAGTTACCATTTTCACAAGTTCCAAAAACAGCGATCGATTCTCATTATAAACTGTTAGGTAAAAAATATCGCGGATCAGCTTCTAAATCTTCTTATGAGGTTCAAGGAAAATCTGGCACTCCTGAAGGAGAAGAAACTCTTGTTGCTTATAAAGGATCTGTAAAAGATATTATTAAAAATATTGAAGGTGGGTTAAAAAGTAGTTTTTCATA
>Ga0137384_10005678_pt1 | contig 10021 bp, 10 predicted proteins | sample SagtaG_2_FD_104922 | JGI IMG/M metagenome (GOLD analysis project Ga0137384, IMG submission 104922) | Vadose zone soil microbial communities from Sagehorn Ranch, Mendocino, California, USA - Sage2_R_60_16 metaG | ecosystem: Environmental > Terrestrial > Soil > Vadose zone | place: USA...
GCTGGCTCTAGTTGGCGATATTCGTCCGGCTTTGCTGATCCTCTTAGGCGCGGTGGCCTGTGTGCTCTTAATTGCCTGTGCGAACGTAGCAAATCTGCTGTTGGCGCGGGCCATGACCCGGCACAAAGAGATGGCAATACGCAGCGCGCTGGGCGCGAGCCGCATGCGCATTGTCCGGCAATTGCTCACGGAAAGCGTCATACTTTCTCTAGCCGGCGGAGGCCTTGGCCTATTGCTCGCCGTGTGGTGGTCGGACCTGCTCGTCGCGCTCGGCAAAAACAGTATTCCGCGTGCCCTTCACGTAGGAATCGACTGGCGGGTGCTTGGATTCACGCTTGGCGTTTCCGTTTTCACCGGAATCGTATTTGGTCTCATTCCGGCCATTCATTCCTCAAGAACTGAACTAACCTAATCGCTGAAAGAAGGAGGCCGTGGTTCTGGTGAAGGAGCGCGTCGCAATCGGGTTCGCGGTTTACTCGTCGTTAGCGAATTGGCCGTTGCCGTAGTGCTGCTGGTGGGGGCGGGTTTGCTGCTGCAGAGCCTGTGGCGTCTGCAACAAGTCCGCTCCGGTCTAAATCCGTCAAACGTTTTGACGTTTAGCGTCGCGCTGCCCGACATCAAGTACGAAGGCGAAAAGCAGAGCCGGTTCTATGAAGACCTGGTGGCTCACCTTAAGTTCATACCGGGCGTGGAGTCGGCGAGCAATGTCATTCCATTGCCGTTAAGTGGCGATCGGTTCGGTATCTCCTTTCAAATCGATGGCCACCCAGTGGCGCGAAAGGATGCACCTTCAGCCGACTTCTTCTCGGTCGGAGTCGACTACTTTCGGACCATGGGAATTCCCATCGTTCAAGGTCGAGATTTCAATGACCGGGATCAGCACAAGACTACTCCAGTCATCATTGTCACCGAATCTTTCGCGCGTAAGTTCTTTCCGGGTGAAGATCCTCTTGGCAGACGCATTCAACCCGGCCTCAACACTTTCGATAACGAGCATTCTACGATGCGCGAAATCATCGGCGTAGTAGGAGATATCCGGAACCGCAGTCTGAACATGGAACCAACGCCGGCTTATTACGTTCCGCAAACCCAAACCCCATTCGATCAAATGACGGTGGTCGTCAAGACCACCAACGACCCCCGTAGTGTGGTGGCCGCAGTCACGAAAGCGGTCGGAGCACTTGATCGCGACTTGCCCGTCTTTGGCGTAAAGACGATGGACCAGTATTTAGCTGCTTCGGTCGCCGCGCCAAGATTCAATACCACTTTGCTTTCAATCTTCGCCGCGGTAGCGTTGGTGCTGACCATCGTCGGTTTATATGGCGTCATGAGCTACGCGGTCGCCCAACGCACGAATGAGATTGGCATTCGCATGGCCCTGGGCGCGCAAACTCGCGATGTCATGCGCCTGGTGGTTAAGCAGGGAGTAAAGCTGGTGGCACTCGGACTGGCGCTTGGATTAGTGGGCTCGTTCGCGCTAATGAAACTGCTGACTGCCTTGTTGTTCGGTGTAACGAAACACGACCCACTCACATTCGCTGCGGTCTCGGTGCTGCTGTCCGCGGTGGCGTTACTCGCTTGCTACATCCCCGCGCGCCGCGCAACGAGAATCGATCCGTTGATCGCGTTGCGTTACGAGTAAAGAATTAACCCTGACCCTGTGCTAAATTTCAGCAGTGCCTAAAATTCTAATCGCTGACGATCAACCTGACGTGCTCGCGGCTCTGCGCCTCTTATTAAAAGCCGAGCATTACGAGATCCAGACTGCTTCATCGCCGAAGGGTGTCTTGAACGCCGTCGATTCGCAGGAACTGGACGTCGTGCTTATGGACCTGAACTATGCGCGAGACACGACTTCGGGCAGTGAAGGTTTGGACCTCCTCAACAAAATTCGCGCGGTCGATCCCACCTTGCCGGTTGTTGTTATGACCGCCTGGGGCAGTGTCGATCTGGCCGTCGAAGCGATGCGGCGCGGCGCGCGCGATTTCATTCAAAAACCCTGGGACAACGCGCGCCTGCTGACTGTGCTGCGCACGCAAGTCGAACTGGCCCAGGCTCTGCGGCGCGGCCAACGGCTGGAAGCAGAGAACATCGCGTTGCGCGACAGCGGCGCGAACGGGTCGCCCCGAATAATCGCTGAATCACCAGCCATGAAGAATGTGCTCAACCTTGTGCAGCGCATTGGGCCGGCAGATGCCAATGTTCTGATCACTGGTGAGAACGGCACCGGCAAAGAAGTCATCGCGCGGGCGCTGCACGCAATCTCCCCCCGGTCGTCAAAACCACTCGTCTCGCTCAACGCCGGCGCCCTGGCCGAGGGTGTATTTGAGAGTGAGCTTTTCGGCCACGTGCGCGGCGCGTTTACCGACGCCAAAGCTGATCGCGCCGGGCGATTCGAATTGGCCGACGGAGGAACTCTGTTTCTGGACGAGATCGCGAACGTTCCGCTTTATCTGCAGCCAAAGCTTCTGAGAGTTTTGGAAACTGGCGAGTTCGAACGGGTCGGCTCTTCAAAATCTCAAAAAGTAGACGTGCGTGTGCTGTCGGCGACGAACGCCGATTTAGATACTGAAGTATCCCAGGGTCGTTTTCGTCAGGACCTGCTGTTCCGCCTGAACACGGTCGAAGTTCATCTGCCCCCGTTGGGCAAACGTCGCGAGGACATCTTACCGCTGGCTGAGCATTTCCTGCGGCAACATCGCGAGCATTATCGCCGTCTGATCGAAGGGTTCAGCCCTGAAGCCGTCGATGCTTTGCGCCAACACTCGTGGCCCGGCAACGTACGTGAGTTGGACCACGTCGTCGAGCGCGCCGTCTTGATGGCTTCAGGTAATACCATCTCAGCATTCGATCTCGCCTTGCGTTCTGCCGGTGACGCAAGTGTCTCGGCTCGGCTGGAAGAGTTGAGCCTCGAAGAAGTAGAGCGTCTGCTTATTAGCAAGGCCCTGTCGCGATTTGACGGGAATGCGAATCGTGCCGCTGAGGCGCTGGGTCTGAGCCGCAGCGCGCTCTACCGTCGTTTGCAAAAGTATGGGTTATCATAACGGCGTGAGCACGCGCTTCAATCCAACCACCGGATCGTCAGCATTTCCCACGCTCGATCCAGCCCTAAAACGCGGCGGGACATTGCAATTCGAACGTCGCGTCACGCTGCTCTCGCTTTTAGCAGGTCTGCCCGCCGTGGCACTCTGTGCGCTGTTGCTTTGGCTCGGCGATTATTCAACTCGTACTCAGTTGACCATCGATCTTTTCCTCGTGCTCGGGTGGCTGGTCGTTGCCTTCAAACTGAAGGAGCGCATTGTCCGTCCACTTCAAACTCTGTCAAACATTCTCGCAGCGTTGCGCGAAGGCGATTATTCACTGCGCGGCCGGCGCGCCGCGATCGGTGACGCGCTGGGCGAGGTCATGCTGGAAGTCAACGAACTTGGTCAAACCTTGCGCGAGCAACGTTTGGGCGCACTGGAAGCGACTGCTCTGTTGCGCACGGTGATGTCGGAAATCGACGTGGCAGTTTTCGCCTTCGACGGAAAACAGCGGCTGCGGCTGGTGAATCGCTCGGGTGAAAAGTTGCTGGCCCAACCGGAGATTCGCCTGCTCGGGCGAACTGTGGATGAATTGGGTCTGGCGGCTTGCTATGCTCAACCAAGTACCGGAAACTCGCACACGATGCCGATGGTTTTTCCGGGTGGCGCCGGCCGTTGGAGTGTGAGACAGGGAACGTTTCGCGAGGGCGGCGTCTCTCATCAGCTGTTAGTGCTGGCGGACCTGAGCCAGACACTGCGCGAAGAAGAGCGAGTGGCTTGGCAACGGTTACTGCGCGTGCTCGGTCATGAACTGAACAACTCTCTGGCCCCGATCAAGTCAGTAGCGGGCAGCCTGGCGGACTTACTTCGACATGAGCACCAGGGCGCAGATTGGCGCGACGACATGCAGAGGGGCCTCGGAGTAATCTCTTCGCGCGCCGACTCGCTCGCGCGGTTCATCGAATCGTATTCAAAGGTTGCCAGACTCCCGCAGCCGAAATTCGAGCCAGTCCATATCGGCGATCTCGTACGACGCGTTGCCAGCCTCGAGACGAGGTCGCCGGTTAACATCGTCGGTGGCCCGGAGATCATCGTGCAAGGCGACAGTGCGCAGTTGGAACAACTGCTCATCAATCTATTGCGCAATGCGGTCGATGCCGCACAGGAAACTGAAGGTCGAGTCGAAGCCGGCTGGGTTCAAAAAAATGGCCAACTCGAAGTTTGGATCCGCGACGACGGTCCAGGAGTGGCGAATACCGCTAATCTATTCGTTCCATTCTTCACGACTAAAGCGGGCGGTTCCGGTATCGGTCTCGTGCTGTCGCGCCAAATCGCCGAAGCTCACGGCGGGGCGCTCACGCTCGAGAATCGCGCCCAGAGCCCGGGATGCGAAGCCCGTTTGCGGTTGCCGCTCTGATTTTAATGCCCCTGAGAATCATGTTAAGCGATTCGGAATGAAGCGTCGCTGCCGCGTACTCTGAATGAATTAAGCAATAGCTTCCGCGGACGAAGCCATCTCGGTCGCTTTGCCAGCCAGTTCCAGGTCGCGGTGGACCATTTCTTTTACCAGTTCCGGAAAAGTGTATTGGGGCTCCCAGCCGAGCGCCTCACGCGCCTTGCTCGAGTCCCCGATGAGGTGTTCCACTTCGGCCGGGCGATAGAACTTTTCGTCCTGAATTACGTAATCGCGGTAATCAAGACCCACCTCGGCAAAGGCCAACTCGCAGAACTCTCGCACTGAATGCGATTCACCGCTGGCGACGACTAAGTCTTCGGGTTCGTCTCGTTGAACCATCAAATGCATTGCGCGCACGTAATCCTTAGCGTGCCCCCAATCGCGTTGCGCGGCCAGATTGCCGACGCGCAATTCGGATGCTAGACCCTTGTGAATGCGCGCTACGCCAGACGTAATTTTGCGAGTCACAAACTCAAAACCACGACGAGGGCTTTCATGATTGAAAAAGATGCCGCTGACGCAGAACATGCCGTACGCTTCGCGGTAATTTCGGGTCAGCTCGAAGCCGGCCACTTTGCTAATTCCATAAGGCGAGCGCGGATGAAATGGGGTGGTTTCCTTCTGTGGCACTTCTCGGACTTTACCAAACATTTCCGACGAGCCCGCGAAATAGAATTTGCACTTAGGTTGCAGCTCACGCAACGCAGCCAGCATGTAATGCGTGCCGTTGATGTTCGTGTTCATCGTCGAGAAGCCGTCGGCGAAACTTTCGGCGACAAACGACTGTGCCGCAAGGTGGTAGCACTCATCGAATGCATGACGACTGAAAATGTGAAAGATGCTGGGATAGCTTTCCAGGCTTGCGGGATGAAGGGTCATCTGGTCCAAGAGATGCTCGATGCGATTGAATCTGCGTCCCGGATCTTCGAGCGCCACGCGCCGCACCAACCCATGCACTTCATAGCCGAGCGAGAGCAAAAGTTCGGCCAGGTAACTGCCGTCCTGGCCGGTAAGTCCTGTTATTAGAGCCCGCTTCGGTTTCATCGATAAGTTTCTCCATGGTAAAAATCTGCAATCGCACTGACGACCGTGCTCAGCATATCCTCCGTCAATTCCGGGTAGATCGGCAAAGCCAGGGTTTCCTCAGCCGCGCACTCGCTGATTGGAAAGTCGTCAACCTTATAGCCCAGATCAGTAAAGCATTTTTGTAAATGAGTCGACACGGGATAATAAATCTCGGTCCCAATCTTGCGCTCTTTGAGAAAAGCCATCAAGGCATCGCGCTGACCGCTGCGAATGACGAACTGATTATAAACGTGACGGCGATTCGCGGCCGCAGTCGGGAGCACTACGCCTCTCATCTCGCGCAGCGCAGACGCGGCGCCGTTTGAATTAACATCAGTTTGTAAATGCGCAAGTGATTCGGGCCGAACGCTCAACTCAGCTTCAGCGAAAAGCTCGCGATAGAGTGCCGCATTTCGTTGTCGAGCTTCAGTCCATCTGTCCAGGTACTTCAGCTTTACTCTCAATACCGCCGCCTGAATAGCGTCGAGCCGAAAGTTTCCGCCGGTGACTCTGCTGTAATACTTCGGAGTCTCACCGTGATTGCGGAGCAGCCTTATCCGATCAGCCAAACGCGAGTCGCTGGTGGTCACCATTCCACCGTCGCCAAAGCCTCCTTGATTCTTCGATGGATAAAAACTGAAAGTACCAAGATGCCCAATCGATCCAGCGCGTCTTCCCTGGTACTCCGCGCCGATGGCTTGAGCCGCGTCCTCGATGACACGAAGGTTATGACGATTGGCGATCTCGATGATCGCGTTCATTTCGGCAATCTGTCCGTACAAGTGCACGGGAATGATGGTCCGCGTTCGATCGGTTATCGCGGCCTCGATCTTAGTCGGATCAATATTGAAGGTGAGCGGGTCGATGTCTACGAAGACGGGCTTTGCGCCGAGTCTGGCAGCCGCTCCTGAGGTAGCAAAGAACGTGTACGGCGTCGTTATGACTTCGTCTCCGGGCTTCAAGTCTGTCGCCATGAGCGCCACCAGCAACGCATCTGAGCCGGATGAGACTCCAATCGCGAACGCACACCGGGAGTAATCGGCGATCTCCTCCTCAAGCGCTTCAACCTCCGGGCCGAGGATAAACTGCTGAGAGTCGGCAACCCGATCGATCGCTGCGCGCACCTCTTCCCGAATAGCCCTGTACTGGGCCCTTAAATCCAGCAGTGGCACTGGCTGCAGGCTGGGCTTCTCGTCCACTTTCATAACACCGGCGCTAGCCATCTTACCCTCTTCAGAACACAAACTGGATAGATTGTTTGGATTAAAGCCAAGACGTGCGAACCGGACAGCGTCATGCCCTCGTGTCAGTCCGGGCAAGTTGTTGAGTTTAGGTTTGCACTACGCGCCGCGTCAAGCGCGCTATCACTTCGATGGTGTTCCTTTTGAATTGTTGGAGGATGTGCCAACGGTCGGGCGATTAGCTTTTGGGGACAAAGGCGAGGCTGAGAAGCCCCGCCATGCCCTTGTTGGGAATCAGCCATAGCTCACAAGCTGTGAACAGGTCGTCGTAGTCTTGACCCGGCTTGTTAAGGTCGTAGCCTACCAAGTATGTTTTCATTGCGTACTCCTCTGGAGAAGATCGAAGGACGGGGTTTTTGTCCGCCCTCCGACTTCCCGTTCATTCGGAATTAGTGTTTTCGATCACGCGGCGGGAACGGATCGTTTCCGTAACTGTCGCTGTCACGAATCCGACCGTCAGGCCGATGAATCACGAGTTCCGTGTGTTGATTCCTTGCAATGTCACGCCCTCGGTCAATGGCATCGCCCTGCGTAGGGTGAATACTGGTTAAGCGTTCACTGCCTTCTCTTCTAACGCCCCACTGGTCGCCAGCGGGGACTACATGCTGTCGTTTGCTCATGGCAAACCTCCCGTTCGAGTCACAGGATTTCTAGTTTTTCCGAAGGCGATGAGGTGTGGTAGTCTATGCGTGCAATCGAATAGACGCGTACCGAGGCCCGCCGTTTTTGGTTCCTGTGACTCCAATCAAAGAGTCCAAAAACGGCGGCCTTCGCCTTTTACGAAACAATCCCGCCTAAACACTCTGCGAGCGTTCCGTCTAATAAGTTGTGTTGGTGTATTTGCGGGGACTAAGTAAGCAAGGACAACTAACTACCACGATTGCCGAACCAACTTATCAATTGGGTCTGTGGGCCATCAGGCTTCAACGCCCATCGGCTTGCTCGACTCCACTAAATACGCAAGCGATTATATCCGACTTTTGATTGTTCGACCAAACAAAAATTACGCATCGCGTTTGGGAACTGCGCGAGCTTTTGCTTCAGCCTTAGCGAATTCTTCCCGACAATAGTTTTGAACTATCGGGCGCACAAAGTCTGACTGAAGTATTCCCGATTTTATCTTGTCCAATAACTCCGAAGAGCAATCGGTCTCGTGTCGAAATCGGCGCTCTACCTTTATTCTCGCCTCAACCTTTGCTACGGAGATGACTTTTGCCTTTATGTACTCCACGCACGTTGGACGATCTATGAAGGGGTGGCCCTCCTTTAGGATAAGAGTCTCCTCCATTCCCGGCTGGAAGGTTCGAAAGCGGACAACCGCAATGCCTTGGGGCTCGCGATCATCAGGGTCGTTTAGGACAACATAGAGATGTCGCTGGTATTTATCTTCAGGAACGTCAGGAATACGGAGGCAGATGCCCGCCTTAACAGCGCCCATGGGAGATCATGCGACCAGTTGTTCAAATAAGGCGTCTTCTTCAAGGCTGTTGATAATTTCTTCGACTTCTTGAGGTTGCTTGCCAGCGCCTGATAAGACTTCTTTTAGATCGATAGGTAAAGACGATCCTCTCGGGTCTCGGTATTCAGGAAGCGTATGCGTGTACTCAACTAGACGCCAGCGATTCCAGTGGCCGAACTTGTCATACACTTCGCGAATCAAGCCCACGGTGGCTCGTGAAAGTTCGTTGGCTTCGGGTTGCTGCAATAGCTTAACTTCGTAGTCGCCTATTGGCGGTGAAATGAACTGCTTCCAGTACGAATGTCCTAGCGTCTCTTGCGTCATTATGTCCAACGTCCTACTCAGTACAGGCCCGTTGTCCATCGAGACATATTTATCATTCGTCAAGGAAACACCCCATCGTAAAACGGCCTCACGATCAATGAGATACATAAGCTTGAGCAGCTTGATGTAGTGCATCCGACGCGAGTCGCCCCTGAGAAGCAATAACGCTCCGGCTAGTTGCGTGGTTAGTCTTTCGTCGTACCTGGGTATCATAGTGGCAATACGTGAGCGCGCTTTCGTGATATATTCGCGCTCATAAGGGACGCCTGCTCGCCCGCCGTTAGTTGACGCTTAAAACGCCAACAGCCCAGTGCTACCAACACTGGGCCATTTAACAAAGAACAGGAGGTGCAGGGACTTGTTAACGATTACCTGCTACCTGTCAACCGCAACGGTCACCGTAACCAGATCGGAATCTGGAGAAGTGACTATTACAATCGAGCCTCCATAACGAGGCTCTTAACCGAAAGGGGTCGGATTGCACGTCCGGCCCTTTCCCTTGTCAAGTATCTCTCTGATGCTCTGTAAGCCGCTTACAGATGCGCGTCAGTGACGCACTCTAGTAAAGTGGTAATTATCTGTCAATCTCGAAATTACTTTAGACATTTCAGATGCTTTATTAGTGCGTATCACGTATTACGTTAAGAACAGCTCCGTAAGCTTATGATGCTTGCCGGGTTAGCATCAAGATCCAATCATGGACAGACATGGATTTGGACTGGTCATTCTGCGAAACAAATTCTTATTTGTAGACAGACCCAAGTGGAAACCCACCTATTAAGCGCGAAAGAAAGATCCATTCGCTAATTTTCACAGAGCAACACACCTAGTAGAGCACCACTATCTATCACTTCGATCTCTTGCGCGCCCGCCACGAGAGCAACGCATAAACGATCGCGGTGAAGATGATCAGATCGATAAGTCCTGCCGAACCTACTGCGAGGAACGTCGGCCCTCGACCTTCGTTAGGAAATAGACGCTGCGTAATAAAAAGCGGCCAGGCGTCGAAGTAAAAGAACGCAGCGATCATCCAGGCTGGCGGATGACCCGGTCGATAGAGCCGGTTGACCAACATCAATAACACGCCGTCGGCGATCATAATTAGAAAGCCGATCGGGATTGATGCGAACAGTCGTTTCCAACTCATCAGAGGTCTGGTTTGCACTTGAGTTACTGAGGCTCGCTCTCCTCACGCTTCTTTGTACAACCACGCGCCGACGAGCCCAGCCACGAGATACTCAACCAATTCCCATCCAAACGCGATGGCCAGTATGTTCACCGGAACTAAACCGAGCGCGACTCCAATCACGTTGTTATAAAGGAACACCAGGAACCACGCGGTCAAGGCCGCAATAATCGCCGCCTTGGGTCCGGGCCCGAAGCGCGGTCTGATCATTGCATAGAGAAAGACTATTGCGATTCCCAGAACCACGGTCGCCGCGATTGCGGTCAC
>Ga0137384_10005681_pt1 | contig 10020 bp, 9 predicted proteins | sample SagtaG_2_FD_104922 | JGI IMG/M metagenome (GOLD analysis project Ga0137384, IMG submission 104922) | Vadose zone soil microbial communities from Sagehorn Ranch, Mendocino, California, USA - Sage2_R_60_16 metaG | ecosystem: Environmental > Terrestrial > Soil > Vadose zone | place: USA: California...
TGCAATTCTAGAGGCTGGTTGAGATACAAATGAAGAGAGGAATGGTGACCACGATGCCACGCTCGCTCTCCCTGCTCCTGGCGGCGCTCCTGCTCGCCGTGGGCCCGGTCGCCTTGGCCCCGGCCGAGGAGTACGTCATCGGCTCGCGCGACGTCCTCAAGGTCACGGTGTGGGGCCAGGACGATCTCTCCAAGGAGTATCCCGTCGATCCCGACGGCTATGCCGCGATTCCCCTCGTGGGCAGGGTCAAGGCCGCCGGGCTCACCCCCACGGCCTTTGCCGCCGCGCTTCGCACCGCCCTCGAGAAGGACTACCTCGTGAACCCGCAGGTCCTCGTCTCCGTCAAGGAATTCCAGTCTCAGAAGGTGCACGTCAACGGCGAGGCCGACAAGCCGGGGGCCTACTACCTCCAGGGACCGACCACCGTCCGCGACGTCCTTTCTCGAGCGGGCGGACTCTCGAAGACCGCGGGCACCCAGGTCTTGCTCGTCCGCGGCGACAGCGGAAAAGGCGCCACGGGCCAGCCCGGCGGCGCCCCCACGACCAGGCGTCTCGACGTGGCGCGCGTCATGGCGGGCGACCCGACCGAGAACGTCGCGGTGATGGACGGCGACTCCATCGTCATCCCCAAGGGCAACACGTTCTTCGTCTTCGGCGAGGTCAAGAAGCCCGGCGCCTACCCGCTCGACAAGGAGACCAACATCCTCGAGGGCATCACCCTGGCCGGCGGCTTCACCGACAAGGCCTCGCCGGGCCGGGTGCGGGTCATCCGGAGCACGGCGGCGGGAGGCCAGGAAGTCATCAGCGTGGACATGAACGACGTGATCAAGCGAGGCCAGCGCGACCGGGCCATCTCCCTCCGGGAGAACGACGTGGTGGTGGTGCCGGAAAGTTTTTTTTAGTGGTGGAGCCCAAGGTGAAGGGGTTTGTCCCGAGATGAGCACATGAGCTTCGAGCCGCGCGAGACGCAGGGCCAGGCGCACCTGAGCGACTACCTCCGGATGCTGTGGAAGCACCGGTGGCTCCTCACCGCCGTCTTCCTCCTCACGGCGGTGACGGGGGCGATCTGGACCCTCGCCCAGACGCCCATCTACCAGGCCTCGGCCACCGTGCTCATCGAGCCCGAGCTGCCCAAGATCCTGAACATCCAGGAGATCACCAATCCCGGCATGGGCTCCCTCGAGTACTACCGGACGCAGTACGCGCTGATGACGAGCCGCCCCGTGATGCAAAACACCGTGGCCGCCCTCAAGCGCCAGGGCCGCTCGGCCGCCCTCGCTGCCCTCGGCGCGGGCACGGATCCGCGGGTCAAGCACATGGGCGTGGTGTCCGTCGAGCCCATCCGCAACACGCAGCTCGTCCTCGTCCGCTTCGAGCACTCCGATCCCGTCCTCGCCGCCGAGGTGGCCACGACGGTGGCGCAGGCCTACGTCAAGTACAACCTCGACTCCAAGCTCAAGGGCTCGCGCGACGCTCTCGTGTGGCTGAACGAGCAGATGTCCTCGCTCAAGACCAAGGTCGAGGAGTCGTCGGTCGCGCTGCAGAACTATCGGGTCAAGGCGGGCATTCTCGGCATCCAGGAGCAGCGCGTGCTGACCGCGCAGAAGGCCCAGGAGGTCAACCGCTCGCACCTGGACGCGCAGGCGCGGCGGCTGTCCATCGAGTCCAAGCTGCGCGAGCTGAACCGCATCGCCAAGGAGCAGGCGAGCACGGACAGCCTCACCACGTCCATCGAGGACCCTCTCATCGGCAAGCTCAAGGCCGAGATGGCGGACCTCCAGGTCCAGCGCTCCAAGCTCCTCCAGACCTACAAGGACAAGCACCCCGAGGTTCTCAAGGTCGACGCGCAGATCCAGCAGCTCGCCCAGCGCATGGACGCGGAGATCCAGAAGTCCCTGCGCGCCCTCGACACCGAGTACAAGGTCGCCCGGGCGCGCGAGGACAGCCTGATGGGCGCGGTGAACCGGCTGCGCTCCGAAGGCCAGGAGCTCAACGAGAAGGAGATCGAGTACTCCGCCCTCCAGCGCGAGGCGGATTCGAACCAGCAGCTGTACGAGGCGATGCTCAAGCGCCTGAAGGAGACGGGCGTGGCGGGCGGCCTCGACACCAACAACGCGCGCGTGGTCGAGGACGCGCCCGTGCCGGGAATCCCCGTGCGCCCGCGCAAGACCTTTGGGCTCGTGATGAGCGTGCTCCTCGGGCTGGGGCTGGGCGTGGCCGCCGTGGTGGGCGTCGAGTACTTCGACCGCAGCGTCAAGTCACCGGAGGACGTCGAGCGGTTGCTCGGCCTGCCCGTGATCGCCGTCGTCCCCGCGTTCGCGTCGAGGCGCTGAGATGAGACGCCCCCGCCAGCCACAGGCCGGGTCCGGGACGCCCACCGCTCTCGTGACGGAGACGGCGCCCAAGTCCGCCGCTGCCGAGGCGTACCGGACGCTCCGGACCAACATCCAGTTCGCGGGCCTCGATCGGCCCTGCAAGACGATCGTCATCACCTCCGCCACGCCCGGGGAGGGGCAAGACGACCACGGCGGCCAACTTCGCCGCCGTGTGCGCGCAGTCGGGCTCGCGCGTCCTCCTCGTGGACGGTGACCTGCGCAAGCCCACCCTCCACAGGATCTTCGGTCTCGACAACCAGCGCGGCCTGACCACGACCATGATCGAGGGCAAGAGCCTGGCCGACGTGGCCATTCCCACGCGCGTGCCCAACCTCTCCGTGGTGGTGAGCGGGCCCCTGCCGCCCAACCACGCCGAGCTGGCCGCCTCGCGACGGATGCACGACCTCATGGAGGCGGCCACGCGCGTCTTCGATCTCATCGTCATCGATACGCCGCCCGTGCTCTCCGTCTCGGACGCGGTGGCCCTCGCCGCCCAGATGGACGGCGTCATCCTGGTCGTGCGCGGGGGCAAGACATCGGCGGAGGCGGCGCGGCGCGCGGCCGAGCAGATCGACGCGGTCAAGGGCCGGATCCTTGGCGTTCTCTTGAACCGGGTGGACGCGCGGAACAGCGGCTACTACGCTGACCACGGCCGCTACTACGATGCCTACTACGGCAGCGATCACAAGGGGTGAGAGCGCGGCGGTACCGCTCGAGTCCGCGAGCATCTGGCTTCTCTACGCGGCCCTCCTGTGGCCGGCCCTGGCGGGCGGCGCGCACGCGGGCTGGCTCCTCGCCACCACGCAGCTCCTGGTCCTCCTCTCCGCCCTCGCCTGGGTCCTCGGCATGGTCGTCGCGGGCCGGCTCGAGTGGCGACGTACGGCCCTCGACCGGCCCGTGGGCCTCCTGATCGTTCTGATCGCGACCCAGCTCGTCCTCGGTCCGGGTCCCCTTCTCCGCTGGGCCCTCGCCTCTCCCGAGTCGGCGGCCTTCTTGCCCGCGCGCTTTCTCTTCGTGGGCACGGTCTCGCCCGGCGACACCACGCGCGCCCTCCTCCTCTTCCTCACCTACGTCGGCGTCTACGCCGTCGTCGTCAACGTCGTCCGCCGTCGCGCGGACGTGGAGCGCCTCGTGCGCACCCTGCTCGTGACGGGTGGCGTGGTCGCCTTCGCTTCGCTCGTGGATTTTCTCGCGCGCGAGGACTGGGTCTTCCGCTGGCGCGCGGAGAGGCTGAGCGGGCGCTTGACGGGCCCCTTCGCCAATCCCGACCACTGCGCGACCTGGCTCCTCATGCTGGTCTGCTTGGGCATGGGCTACCTCGCCGCGCGCCGCGGCCAGGCGCGGAGCGAGTCGGGCCGCCTCGCAGACATCGTCCGCTCGCCGCGGGACCGGGAGGCCGCGCTTCGCCGCCATCTACCCGCCTTCGGCGTCGGGCTCATGATCCTCGCCATGGTCTTGACGCTGAGCCGCGGCGCCCTCGTGAGCCTGGCCGTGACGGGCGCGCTCGGCCTGCTCGCCGCGGCCCGTCTCGGTCGCCTTCGACGCTCGCTCGCCTTGGCATGCGCCCTCGGCGCGATGATCCTGGGCTATGGTCTCTGGATCGGGCTCGGCCCGCTGCTCCATCGCGTGGGCTCGGCCGACGCGCTCGGTCGCGTGCTCCAGTGGCAGGCGACCCTGCCCATGCTGGCCGTCTTCCCGACCTTCGGGGTGGGGCTGGGCGCCTACAAGGAAGCCTTCTTCCACTTCCAGCCCTCGGCGCTCGGCGCCGGGCACATGTACTTTCCGTACGCGCACAGCGATCTCCTCCAGCTCCTGATCGAGACGGGACCTCTGGGGGCGGCGCTCGCCCTCTGGGCGGCGGGACGGGTCGCCCGCGACCTCGTGGGCGCTCATCTTCTCGGTCGTGGCCGCTGCCCCGTGGGCCGCGACACGGACGCGCGGAGGAGTGATCCCTTCAGCGTCGGCATCGCCATCGGCGCGCTCGGCGCCGTCGTCGCCCTCCTCGTCCACAGCGCGGTCGACTTCCCCGCGCGCATTCCCGCCGACGGCATCCTGGCCGCGGCGTGTCTCGGGCTCGCAACCACGGCCATGCACACGCGCTTCACCGGCGCGGGGCCCATTCCCGTCGAGGTCATCAGAGGGCGCTCGCTGGGATCGGGGCTCGCGCAGCGGGTCGTGGCCTCGGCCGTCGCCCTCGGCTTGGCGTCCGGGCTCGTGCCCTGGATCATCGGCCCCGCGCGGGTCGAGGCGGCGCCCGCGGAGCGCGCGCAGTCCGGACTGGCCGAGGCGCGCCGACTCCTGGCCGCGCGGGCCCCTGGCGAGCAGGCCCCGCCCGAAGCGCAGGCGCTCGCAACGGCGGCGGTGACGGATCTCCGGCGGCTGCTCGCCTCGACGCCGTCCAATCCCTTCGTCCACGAGCGGCTCGCCTGGGCCCTCGAGCTGCAGTCGGTGGCTCGCGGCGATGGCGGCGCCGATCTCCATCGAGCCGCCCTCCTGTCCATGCAACGCGCCGTCGCGCTTCAGCCGGAGAACCCGTACCTCTATCGCTCGCAGGCCGCGTTGAATCTCACGGGAGAAGCCTCGGGCCTGGATGTCGCTCTCGCGGCCGGACGCCGGGCGGTCGATCTCGATCCCGCCCTCTTGCCCGATCTCGTGGACAGACTGGCTCCACGCGGGCTCGCGGTGGCGCAATGGGCGGACCTCGTCCCGGCGCGCCCCGCGACGCTGACGGCTCTCGCCGCCCAGCTCGAGAGCCGCGGCTTCCTGCGCGAGGCGGATGCCCTCTACGAGCGGGCCCTCCAGAGTGCCGGGACGGACGAGGCGACGGCGATCCGCTGGGCCTGGGCGCAGTTGCTCCTGGGCATACGCCAGCCCGCGCGCGCCCTCGCGCAGACGGATGCCGCGCTCGCCCGCTCGCCCGGCCATCCCGAGCTCTTGCTCACCCGGGCCCGCGCCCTCGCCGCCCTCGGCCGGCCGGAAGCGCTCGCGGCCTTCAGCGAAGCGCTGCAGAGCGCCCAGGCGCGTCAGAGCGCGGGCGAGCGGCTCGTGTTCGTCGCCGAGACTCCGGCCCTCCGCGCCATCGTCTCCTCCCGCCTGGGCCTCGACTCCAAGCTCTCGACGGCACGCTACCGTCGCGCGCTGGCGCAGCGCCTCAGCGACGAGGGGCGATGGCCGGCCGCGCGCGCGGAATGGGACCGCGCGCGCGCCGAAGGTCCTCTCGACGCCGCGGGCCACTTCGCGCACGCGCAGGCGCTCGAGGCCACGGGCGCGCGCGCGCGCGCGCTCGAGGCCTATGGCCAGGCCGTGGCCCTCGACGCGCGCGCGGTCACCTACCGCGTCAGGCTGGCCGAGCGCCTCTGGGAGGCCGAGCAGTACGTGCAGGGCCTGGCCGAATGGCAGCGGCTCGTGGAGCAGGAGCCACGCAACGTCCACATGCGGGTGGCCCTGGCGCGCGCCTATCTCAAGACGGGCGATCGCGACCGAGCGCTCGGCGAGTACCGTCGCGTCCTCTCGCTCGAGCCCGGCCACGGCGAGGCCCGCCAGGTCGTGGCGAGGCTCGCGCAGCCGTGACCGCCGCCCTGGATCGGCTGATGGCCACCATTCCGGAGGCGCCGGAGCGCTTCGATGCGCTCTGCCGCGACGACGTCACCGACTGGATCACGCTCGTCGAGAGCGCGGGGCGTGACGGCGTGCTCGGCATCCTGCGACGCGAGATCGTCCTCGCCAGGATTCCCGTGCCGGAGGACGCGCGGCGATTGCTCGAGCGTTTGGAGGCGGTGGAGCGCCTGTGGCAGGCCAACGTCGCCCGCGCGCTCGACCGGGCCCTCCTCGCCCTCGACGCGGCCGGCATCCAGACGGCAGCGCTCAAGGGCCCGGCGCTGGCCGAGCGTCTCTATCCCGAAGCCGCCATGCGCCGCTGCACGGACCTCGACCTCCTCATCGCGGAGAGAGACATCGAGCGGGCGGCCCGCGCCCTCGAGCCGCTCGGCTATGAGCTCGAAGACGGCCTCGCCGCGCTCTACGCCCGCCGCCATCACCACCATCTGCATCTGGCCGGCCGCTGCCCGCCCGTGATCGAGCTGCACTTCCGCGCCTATGTCGGCTTCGGCGTCACCCTGCCCGCGGAAACGCTGCTGGCCCGGGCGCGCGCCCATCACACGGGGGGAGGCGCTCCGTGCTGGGTGCTCGCCCCCGAAGACGAGCTTCTGTATCTGGGGGTTCACGCGGCCGGTCACTGCTTCGACCGGCTTCTCTGGCTCTACGATCTCAAGCTCTTCATGAGCCGGAATCCCCGCCTCGACTGGGCTCTGCTTGCAGAGCGCGCGCGCGCCTTCGGCGTCGAGGCGGCCTGGGCGCTCACCCGCGATGTGCTGAAGCGACGGCTGGGCGTGACGGCGCCGGCCGCAGCGACCGGCCGCGCGCCCGCTCGGCTCGGCCGCCGTCTCGTGGCAAGATTCGTGGATGGCCGGGTCGCCCCTCCCGCGGCGGGACCGCTCGTGACGTTGCGCCAGCTCCTGGTGATGGCCGCCCTCTGCGATCGGCCCGCGTCCGCCGCGCGGTTCGTCGGTCACCACGTCGCGCGCATCGTGCGGCGGCGCGCCCAGCGCTGGCTCCCCGCGCTCGTTCCCGCGGAATGGGCGGCCTAGCCGTGGGCCGTCTCTCGCTCGACACCCGCGTATCCCAGAATCCCGAGGTGGTGAGCCGCGAGGTCGAGGGCGAGTTCGTGCTCCTGGATCTCGAGAGCGCCACGTACTTCGGGCTCAACCAGGTGGGGAGCCGGGTCTGGACCCTCGTGAGCGAGCTGGGCTCGCTCCGCAAGGTCTGCGAGGCCATGGAGCGCGAGTACGCCGTCCCCCGGGAGCAGCTCGAGCGGGATGTCCTGAGCCTAGCCCGCGAGCTTCGCGACAAGGGACTCCTGGTCGTCGCCCGTGAAGGGCGCTGAGATGGCCCCTGGTCTTCTTCTCCGGGCCCGTCGACTGACACGGCAGGAGCGACGACTTCTCTCGGCCGCCTGGCTGACCCTCGCAGTGGCGCCTCTCGCCCTGGCCCTCGTGCCCTTCCGCAGGCTGCGTGGCTGGGCCGAGGGCGGGACGACGAGCAGACGGCGCGCCGACACCGCGACACCTGAGCGCGTGGCGGCTCTCGTGGAGGCGGCGGCCCGCCACCACCTCGTGGGCACCACGTGTCTCGCCCGGGCCCTCGTCTTGTGCCGGCTCCTTCGGCGGAGAGGCGAGGCGGCCCGGCTGGTCATCGGGGGCACGTGGAAGGGCGGCACGAAAGTCCCGGGCGCCTTCGAGGCGCACGCGTGGGTCGCCTGCGGGGATCTCGCGCTGACGGCAGGAGGCCCGATCGACCGATTTGAGATTTTATTGATCGGTGGAGAAGTGTCGGGGGAGGAGCGGCGCCCGCTCCCCCCTGACTTAATTGGTTGATCGGTGGGGGGGTGTCGGGGGAGGAGCGGCGCCCGCTCCCCCCTGACTTGAAAGGAGACAGATGATGGAGACGAAAGAGGCATCCGAGCCCGATGGTCCTCGGCCGTCCCGGAAGACCTACGAGACACCCCGTCTGGTGAGCTATGGCAGCATCTCCAAGCTCACGCAGGGCAGCGCGACCGTGGGCAGCGATGGGGGCTCCGGAATGATGAACATGCAGTGTCTCTGAGCGCCCCATGAGTGGTCTCGCAGGTCTTCTCGCTCTCGACGGTGGGAGCGCCGAGACCCTCGTCCTCCAGCGGATGCTGGCCGCGCTCGCGCACCGCGGACGCGATGGACAGAACACATGGTCGTCGGGACCGATCGCCATGGGCCATCAGGCCTTCTGGACGACTCCCGAGGCGCGGGGCGAGATCCAGCCCTGGCGCCATCCGTCCGGCGAGCTGGTGGCGACTCTGGACGGTCGCATCGACAACCGGCGACCGCTCCGGGACGCGCTCGTGGCCCGGGGCCTGGCCCCCCGCGCCGATCACGACGCCGAGCTGGTCCTTCGAGCCTATGAATGCTGGGGCGAGGACTTCGCGCGCGAGCTCGTCGGGGATTTCGCGGTGGCGATCTGGGACGGGCCCGCGCGACGGCTCGTGTGCGCCCGTGATCCGCTCGGGGTCAAGCCCTTCTACTACCATTTCGATGGACATCATTTCCGGTGGAGCTCCGAGCCCCAGGCCATCTTCGAAGACCCCACCGTGCCGCGCCGGCCCCACGAGGGCATGGTCGCCGAGATGCTCGCAGGCTACCTGGTCAGCACCGAGGAGACCCTCTGGCAAGGCCTCTTCCGACTCCGGCCGGGCCACACGCTGACCGTGACCGGAGACGGGCTCCGCCTGAGACGCTACTGGTCACCCGAGTCCGCGCCCGAAGTCCGCCACGCGAGCGACGCCGGGTACGCCGAGCATTTCCGGACCGTGCTCGAGGAAGCCGTCCGCTCCCGGCTTCGCGCGGTGGGTCCGGTGGGCGCGCATCTCTCGGGCGGGATCGATTCGTCCTCCGTGGCCGTCCTCGCCCAGCGGCTGTCGGAATCCGGAGCGGCCTCCGCGCGGATCGAAGCCTTCACCCAGAGTCATCCCGAGCTGGCGGATGACGAGCGCCCGTTTGCCGAGGAGACGGCCAGCCGCTGGGGAATCAAGTGGCATGCCCTCCTGCCCGATCCTCCGGGCCCGGGGCACTACGAGGAACAGGCGCGCCGATATCTCGACTTTCCGGACTATCCGAACGGGACGGCCTGGAGCCTGGCCCTGACGCGGCTCGCCGCCAGCAACGGCTGCCGCGTCATGCTGACGGGAGTCTGGGGCAATGCGTTCCTCGAGGGCTCCGTCGAGCATCTGGCCGATCTCCTCCGGAGCTTTCGGCTCGCCGAGACCCTGCGGTGCGCGCGCGCGTGGGGACCGCTCCTGGGCGGCACGAGCCCGGCATCGGTGGTCTTCAATGGCGGCGTGCGTCCCCTCGTGCCCGCCAAGCTCCGTCGCGCCATCGGCTCCCTCGTGCGCCGGCGCATCGTCCCCAGCTTCGTGCCGCCCGCCTTCGCCAGACGGGCCGCGCTGCGCGACCGGCTGCGCGCTCCCGAATGGGTCCCGTCCTACCGGACCTTCGCCCAGCGCGGCGTCTGTCGGGCCGCCCTGAGCGCCTGGAACATCCACGCGAGTGAGATCATGGAGCGTGGAGGGCTCCAGCATGGGATCGAGGAGCGCCATCCCTTCACCGACCGGAGGCTCGTCGAGCTGTGCCTGGCCCTTCCGGAGAGTCAGCGGTGGAGAGGGCGTACGCTCAAATGGGTCGAGCGCGAGGCGATGAGCGGGCTCGTGCCAGAATCCGTCCGGATGAAGACCGACCAGCCCGAGCTGTCGTTCCTCCACATGGACGCGCTGGCCGCCGCGGGCGGCGAGCACGCCTTCGACCGCCTCCGTCTCGCCGAGCAGGGCTGGGTCGACGCGCCGAGAGCGCGCGCGCTCTATCGACGGGCCGCCGAGCTCTACGCGCGACGCGACCCGCGATATGCCGAGCTCGTGGGGCCGCTCTGGACCATTCACGGTCTCGAGCTCTGGCTCCAGGCCGCGATGGGAGAGCCCTCGCCGTGTCCCTGATCGTCGACGAGCACCGCCAGTATCTCGCGGACCCGCACCGCCTGGCCGCCTTCGAGCGCGCCATCACGGCCA